>Ga0315338_1000265_pt1 | contig 161197 bp, 157 predicted proteins | sample ASW8metaG_FD_204518 | JGI IMG/M metagenome (GOLD analysis project Ga0315338, IMG submission 204518) | Ammonia-oxidizing marine archaeal communities from Monterey Bay, California, United States - ASW #8 | ecosystem: Environmental > Aquatic > Marine > Coastal | place: USA: California | collected... | reverse complement strand
GACCCGTCGTGTTATGGGATGCCGGCCCACACCATCTCCGAGATGAGAGTGGCCCGAACCAGTTGATGGGCAAGACGGTATCTGTAGGCTCGGCGTTTGGCCATCCCTGGCCAAACACGGTCCTGGATGGGCACACCCGATCCCGGCGCTCCTTGGGAGATTCGCCGCTACAAACCCCACTTCGTAAAAAGGTCCAGGCGGTGTTCTGACCCGTGGCGGTGCCGCTGCAAAGTGAGCGGGGCAATGGTGGTGCCTGGAGGGACCTATTTGGCCAGGGATGGCCAAATGAGAGCGGCCAGGGATGGCTTGAGCGATCCCGGAAGGCACCACCATTGCACCGCGTCTCGGATACGGAGCAACCGAACACCGGAACGATAAAGGTCTCTGGAATCCTGCCGGGAGCTCCGCTCCCTTTCGCGGGCAGGGCCCGCTCCCACAAGGCCTGGCCCACAGACACGCGGCCCCTCTGGAGGGAACGGCCTACCACAGGGCCAAATTCCCTCTGGAGGGAACCACATGCGCTAGAAGGAAGCGGGATCGATGGCGTCGAAGTCGGTAACCCTGGGGTGGGCACCGTCGGGCAGGGCGTTGTCCCGATCCAGCAGCACGGTGTGCAGGCCGGCCTCGCGGGCGGCGTCGAGTTCGGCTTCCACGTCGGAGAGAAACAGAATCTCGTGGCCGGGCAGGCCGATCGCCTCGCTGATGCGCCGGTAGCTGGCGGCTTCTTTCTTGCCGCCGCTGGTGGTGTCGAAGTAACCCTGGAACAGCGGCGTCAGGTCGCCGGCTTCCGAGTAGCCGAAGAACAGCTTCTGGGCGGCCACCGAACCGGAGGAGTAGACGTACAGCGGAAAGCCCTGGTGGTGCCAGTCGCGCAGCCGCCGGGCGGCGTCCGGATAAAGGTGCGCCTGGTAATCGCCGTTGCGATAGCCGCTTTCCCAGATCATGCCCTGCAGCGCTTTCAGCGGCGTGGCTTTGCGGTCCTCGTCAATCCAGGCGCGCATCAGCGCGGCGGCCTGTTCCGGCGTGGCCAGGGTTTCACCGCTGTCGCGCCGCGCCGCCGCCACCTGTTCCTCCACCGCCGGGTCGTCCCAGTGGCGCGCCAGAAAGTCGCCCATCTGTTCGGCGGCGTAGGGGAACAGCACGTCCTTGACGAAGCGGATGCTGCTGGTGGTGCCTTCGATGTCGGTGAGAATGGCGCGGATCATCAATTCTCCAGACGGTTGAACCGCTGGGCGATGTCGCTGCCGGTGAAGTTGGCGACCCAGCCTTCCGGGTTATTGAACAAGCGGATGGCGGTGAAGTTGGGGTTGGGCCCCATATCGAACCAGTGCGGGGTGTTGGCCGGCACCGAGATCAGGTCGCCCTTGGTGCACAGCACTTCGTAGATGCGCTCGCCGATGTGCAGGCTGAACAGGCCCTGGCCGTCGACGAAGAACCGCACTTCGTCTTCGCTGTGGCTGTGTTCCTCGAGGAATTTTTCCCGCGCCGCCTGCTTTTGCGGGTGCTCCGGGGTCATGCTGACCACGTCCACGCTCTGGTAGCCTTCCTCGTCGATCAGCCGGTCGATTTCCCGGCGGTAGACGTCCAGCACTTCTTCCTGGCTGGGTTGCTCGGTGAGCGCGCCGACGGCCTGCCATTGTTCGTAGCGAATGCCCACCTTGGCCAGTTCCTCGGCCATGGCCAGCTTGTCGTTGATGATCTGTTCGGGTTGCTCGGGATGCCCGTCGCGAAACACTTTCAAATTACTCATGGGGTTTTCCTCCTCAGGGGGCCGCCGCCGATCAGCCCAGGCGGCGCCGGTCCAGTTCCACGGCCAGCAGGGTTTCCAGCGCTTCCAGCTGGCGATAGCAGGCGCCGATGTCCGCCGCCCAGGTGTACAGGCCGTGGCCGCGGATCAGGTAGGCGTGGCCGGCGTCGCCGGCGTCCATGGCCCGGTCCACCTCGGCCGCCAGCGCGGCGATGTCCTGGCTGTTTTCAAACACCGGAATGGTAAGCCGCGTGTCATGGGTTTGCACGCCGTCCAGGGCCTTGAGCAGTTCGTAGCCTTCCAGGGTGATGTGGTCGGCGGGCCAGTGCATGGTCAGCACCGTGGAGGCGTGGCTGTGGGTGTGCAGCACCGCGCCGCAGTCCGGCAGCCGGCGGTAGAGCTGGGTGTGCAGCAGGGTCTCGGCGGAGGGCTTGCCGTCGCCGACGGCGGCGCCTTCCATGTCCACCACCATGATGTCGGTCTCTTCCAGCAGGCCTTTGTCGCGGCCGGAACGGGTGATCGCCGCGTGGTCCTCGTTGAGGCGCAGCGAATAATTGCTGCTGGTGGCCGGCGACCAGCCCTGGCCATAGATGCGGCGGCCGGTGGCGGCCAGGGCGCGGGCCGCTTCCCGGTAGGCGCTGGTGGAGTAGGGGCGGTGACTCATCAGGACCTCCGGTTCAGGCGCGACAGATGCTCGGCGACGCTGGCCGCGTCCGGCGAGTGCACCACGCCGCTTTCGGTGACGATGGCGGTGATCAACGAGGCCGGCGTCACGTCGAACGCCGGGTTGTAGACCGGGCACTGTTCCGGTGCCAGGGGCTGGCCGCCCACCCGGCGCACTTCGTCGGCGGCGCGCTCCTCGATGACGATACCGCTGCCGTCGGTCATGGCCGGGTCCAGGGTGGAATCCGGCGCCGCGACGATGAACGGCAGACCGTGGTGACGGGCCAGCACGGCGAGCCCGTAGGTGCCGATCTTGTTGGCGGTGTCGCCGTTGGCGGCGATGCGGTCCGCGCCCACCACCACCGCATCGACGCGGCCCGCCGCCATCAACATGCCGGCGGCGCTGTCCGCCACCAGGGTGACGGGAATGTTTTCCTGCATCAGCTCCCAGGTGGTGAGCCGGGCGCCCTGCAGCCAGGGGCGGGTCTCGCCGGCGATCACCTCGCGCAGATGGCCGCCGCGCCAGGCGGAGCGGATGATGCCCAGGGCGGTGCCGTGGCCGCCGGTGGCCAGCGCGCCGGTGTTGCAGTGGGTATAGACGCGGGCGTCGTGGGGCAGCAGGGCGGCGCCCAGTTCGCCCAGGCGCAGATTGGCGGCCTGGTCGTCCTGGTGAATGCTTTCCGCTTCGCGGGCCAGGCGGCGGCCCAGGGCCTCGCCTTCCAGGTCGGCGCCGAGCCGCTGCAGGCGCTCCAGGGCCCAGAACAGATTGACCGCGGTGGGGCGGCTGGCGGCCAGGGTTTCCAGCGCCGGCCGCAGTGTTTCCAGGGACGCGCGCCGGCCCAGGCCCAGGGCTTCCAGCGCCAGGCCGTAGGCGGCGGTGATGCCGATCGCCGGGGCGCCGCGTACCGCCATGTCGCGGATCGCGCCGGCGGCGCCGGCGGCGTCGTGGATCGCCAGCCACTCGGTGCGTGACGGCAGATGGCGTTGATCCAGCAGCAGCAAATGATCGTCGAGCCAGCGGATGGCGGGACTATCAATGGGCATTCAGGGCCTCTCGGTGTCGCGGGGTGGGTTGAGCTCGGGCTTGTGGTAGCGGCGGCGAATCCAGTTGGCCGCGCGCAGCACCCTCGGGCGGCGCATGATAGCGCGTTCCATGCGGTATTTCCCCGGAAAAGTGCTGACCATCAGCGCGATCAGAATGGTCAGAATGCCCTGGCCGGGCAGCACCAGCATCAGGATGCCGGCGGCCAGCAGCACCAGCGCCAGGGCGTTGCGCACCAGCCAGAGGCACCAGCCCAGCGGGCCCCGGTAATGGAGCGGCCGGCTGGGGGTGTTGAAGTAATCCTGGGGCATGCGCACCAGCAGCCAGGGAATCGCCAGCATCGACGCCACGGCCATCACCACGCCGGTGACGGTGAGAATCGGCAGCAGGGGCTGGAGCTGTTCGAGCAGGGGTTGCCAGTCGCGCTGGAGGTTCAGATCCAAAGGCGTTGTCTCTCCGTGGGCGGCGTTGCGGTGGTGTTCATGGGTTGCTGATGCCACGTGCCGTACAATGGTGACTTGTAGGTCGCAAATCAATCGCTTTAAGGATGCACCGGCATGGCTTGGAAGTTGGTACTCGTGGCCCTCATGGGGCTCGCCATAGGCGCGCTGCTGGGGATGTTGATCCTGCGGGCTTCGCGCAAACGTGAAGAGCGGCGCCGGCAGGCCGCCCGGCATCTCGACGTGCTGGAGAACCTGAGCATTCTCTGCCGCGCCCTGCTGCAGGAACAAGTGGACAGCGCCGAGGCCAGCATCCGCATCAGCGTGCTGCTGGACTGCCTGCCCCAGGGCATTGAGCCGAAAGTGGATCTGGCGGCGATCCACCGTCTGGCGGAAGACTGCGGTCACTTCACCCGCGGCGAGCAGCGCCGCGAGCTGGCGCCGGCGGAGCGCAACCGTCAGGACGCGGCGCGGCTGCGCCTGGAGGAAGAGCAGGGCGCGGCGGTGCGTGCCGCCGCCGAGCGCCTGGCCGGCGTGCTGGACGCCTGGCGTGCACGGGTCGCCGTCTGATCCGCTTCGACTGACCCCACAGACAAGGCCCGCAGTCGCGAAGGCGGACGTTTCCGGCGCGGGCTTGAATTATCATCCGCGGCTTCTGAATCGCAGTAAGCCGAGCCGATAATTATGAGCCAACCCACCCTTTACGTGGCCTTTCCGGCCTCCGACGAGTTGCGCGACCGGATCGACGCCTTCCTGGAAATTACCCGCGAAGAACCGGACAGCAACCATGTGCAGGAACTGGAAGCGATCATGGATCCCTTCCTCGACGAAGTGCTGCACACCTACTTCACCGGGCCCATCGACGCGGTCAACGCCAAGGGCACCGCGGTGAACGTGATCCTTGGTGCCATGAAGGTCATCAGTAAAGCCGCCCACGGCCTGGCCGGGCGCCTGATGCGCAAGACCAGCGTTGAAGAGCAGCGCGCGCTGGCCGAGCACTTCCGCAACCTGCGGCTGGAGAAGGACGGTCAGGTCTACATCGGTTACCCGCTGTCGCCGGCGCTGGCCGAGCGTGCCTCGCTGGTGTTCCAGGAATTCGCCGACGGCAACGGCCAGATGCCGCGCCTGGTGGAAGTGATGGACGGCATCAGCGCCGGCGCCATCGAGAACTATCTCGACAAAACCGTGGGCAATCTGGAGCTGGGCCGTATCAATCGCGGGCTGGTGTCCGGTGCCCGCGCCACCATCAAGAAGGCGTCCGCGTCCTCGGTGGAGAAGGGCATTCCGGCGATGGAAAAATCCCACCAGAAACCGGTGGTGGCGTATTTCGAGTCGCTGCTCCTGCAGCCGTAACCCGTTCAGCCGGCGTGAAGCGAAGCGGCCCGGGTGGTGATGCCCGGGCCGCTTTGCGTTCAGCTTGAGGGGGTGGCGCCGCCGGAGTCTCCGGAGCTCGCCGCCTTCTTGGCGGGCGCCTTGCGGGCCGCCTTCTTCTTGGCCGGGGCTTTCTTCACCGCGCTCTTTTTGGCGGCGCTCTTTTTCGCGGTGCTTTTCTTGGCCGCGGCTTTCTTGGCGGGGCTCTTTTTAGCCGCGCTTTTCTTGGCGGCGGCTTTCTTGGCCGGTGCCTTGCGGGCGGAAGGGCTGACCCGCTTCTCGATGTCCTTGGCGCGCTTCTCCAGATCCTTCTGGTACTGGTTGATCACCTTGGCCAGACTGTTGGCCTGTTTGGCGGTGGCCTTGAGCACCTTCACTTCGGTTTCCAGAAAGCGCTTGCGGGCTTCGGAGTCGTCCACCCGTTTGCGGGCGTCGTCCACGGCCTTGCGGGCGCGGTCGAGCTGGCGCTGCACCGTGGCGTTGGCTTTGTCCCGGTACTCGTTCTGCAGTTTCTCCAGCCGGTTGAGGCTGTCGCGGCGGCGCTTCATTTCTTCGCTGACCCGTTGGCGGGCTTTCTCGAGCTGGGATTCCAGCTGGGCGATTTGCTTGTCGCGTTCATTGTCGAAGCGCTCGGCGAGTTTGCGAATCTGCGCCTGCAGTTCGTCGAGACGATCTCTTACCTTATTAACGGCCATGGATGACTCCCTTTCCCCGTGCTGATTTGGGTCCGCGGTGCGGACGTCCAGGAAACTGTATGTCACATTTTTAAGCTGGACAACCGCCAAGGGGGTTGGCTTTGCAGGCTTTCTGGTCAATTCCTGTAACACGGTGGTCGTGTTGTGGTTTTATCGGACAGCGGTGATACTGCGCCCAATTGAATGACGGTGGAAAAAAGGTGGGCTATGCCGGCGTCCTTTGACGGAAAATTGGTGGTGGCGATCAGCTCCCGGGCCCTGTTCGATCTCAGCGACAGCCACCGGGTGTTCGAGAAGGAAGGCCTGGACGCCTACCAGGATTATCAGATCGCCCATGAGGACGACGTGCTGCCACCCGGCGACGCCTTCCCTCTGGTGACCAAGCTGCTGGCGATCAACGAGCTGGAAGAGGGCGCCGGCCGGGTGGAGGTGATCCTGTTGTCACGCAACAGCTCCGACACCGGCCTGCGCGTGTTCAATTCCATCGAGCATTACGGTCTGCCGATCACCCGGGCGGCGTTCGCCGGCGGCGAAAGCCCGCACCGCTATGTGTCCGCGTTCGGCGCCCATCTGTTCCTGTCCACCGATCCCGAGGATGTGCGCCAGGTGCTGGATGCCGGCTACGCCGCCGCCACCATTCTTTCCGGCGCCGGGCTGCAGCATAAGGACGACCTGCTCCGCATCGCCTTCGACGGCGACGCGGTATTGTTCTCCGACGAGTCCGAGCAGGTGTTCCAGAGCAGCGGGCTGGAAGCCTTCACCGCCAGCGAAAAGCAGGCCGCCCGGCAGCCGCTCAGCGACGGTCCGTTCAAGGCGTTTCTGGAAGCCCTGCATCAGATTCAGCGGGAGTTTTCCCCGCAACGCTGCCCGATACGCACCGCGCTGGTCACCGCCCGCTCGGCGCCGGCCCATGAACGGGTGGTGCGCACCCTGCGCGGCTGGGGCATCCGCCTGGACGAAAGCCTGTTCCTGGGCGGGCTGCCCAAAGGGCCCTTTCTGAAGGCGTTCGGCGCGGACGTGTTCTTCGACGATCAGCAGGGCCATTGCGAATCGGCCCGGGAACACGTGGCCGCCGGCCATGTGCCCCACGGCATTTCCAACCCGCGCCCGGAAGACGCCTGACGCGCCCGCCGGCTTCCCGTTGCCAGCGTCTTTGCTTGCCTCTATGCTTGGAATGCATAATTTCGGCTATTCTTATAACTCCGCGTAAACGGCGGGTGTCGCCGGCAAGGAGCATTCGATGAAGCTGCAGCAGCTACGCTACATCTGGGAAGTGGCGCGCCATGACCTTAACGTATCCGCCACCGCCCAGGCGTTGTATACGTCGCAGCCAGGCATCAGCAAGCAGATCCGCATGCTGGAGGATGAACTGGGCGTGGAAGTGTTCGCCCGCAGCGGCAAACACCTGACCCATGTGACGCCCGCGGGCGAGGCGATCCTGCGTATCGCCGGGGAAATCCTGCAGCAGACCGAATCGATCAAGCGGGTGGCCCAGGAGTTCCGCGACGAAACCAAGGGCGATCTGAGCATCGCCACCACCCACACCCAGGCGCGCTACGCGCTGCCGCCGGTGATCCAGCAGTTCACCAAGCGTTTTCCGGACGTATCCCTGCACATGAACCAGGGCACGCCCATGCAGATCGCCGAGATGGCCGCCGACGGCAGCGTCGATTTCGCCATCGCCACCGAAGCGCTGGACCTGTTCTCCGACCTGGTGATGATGCCCTGTTACCGCTGGAACCGGACCGTGGTGGTGCCCGAGGGGCACCCGCTCACCGAAGTCAAACCGCTCACCCTGGAAGCCCTGGCGGACTACCCGCTGGTCACCTATGTGTTCGGTTTCACCGGGCGCAGCAAGCTCGACGACGCCTTCGCGCGCAAGGGCCTGGAGCCGCGGGTGGTGTTCACCGCCGCCGACGCCGACGTGATCAAAACCTATGTGCGCCTGGGCATGGGCGTGGGCATCGTCGCCCACATGGCGGTGGACCCGGTGCAGGACAAAGGCCTGGTGAATCTGGACGCCGGCCATCTGTTCGAACCCAGCACCACCCGCATCGGCTTCCGCAAGGGCACCTTCCTGCGCGGCTTTATGTACGAATTCCTGCAAACCTTCGCCCCCCATCTCACCCGCGAGCGGGTGGACGCGGCGGTCCGCGCCAGCACCCGCGAAGAGCGGGAAGTGCTGTTCGCCGACCTGGACCTGCCGGTGCGCTGACGCGCCCGGCAGCGGCCCCTGGCCGTTGCAAAGCGCCGGGCGCGCGGCTACATTGTGCCCGCCTTCAACGACCTAGGGGATCATCGTGGAATTGCTTTGTCTCGATTTGGAAGGGGTGCTGATTCCGGAAATCTGGATCAACTTCGCCGAGCGCACCGGTATCGACGAGCTGCGCGCCACCACCCGGGACATTCCCGACTACGACGAGCTGATGAAAATGCGGCTCGGCATCCTCGACCAGCACGGCTACGGCCTGCCGGACATCCAGAAGGTGATCGACACCCTGGACCCGCTGGACGGCGCGGTGGAATTCGTCGAGTGGGCCCGCGAGCATTTCCAGCTGATCATCCTCTCGGACACCTTCTATGAGTTCGCCCGCCCGCTGATGCGCAAGCTCGGCTCGCCGACCCTGCTGTGCCACCGCCTGGCGGTGGACGACAACGGCCGCATCACCGACTACATCCTGCGCCAGAAAGACCCCAAGCGCGCCTCGGTGAAAGCCCTGCACACCCTCAACTACCGCATCATCGCCGCCGGCGACTCCTACAACGACACCACCATGCTCAGCGAAGCGGACCAGGGCATCCTGTTCCACGCCCCCGACAACGTCATCGCCGAATTCCCGCAATTCCCCTCAGTACAAACGTATGAGGACCTGAAAGGGGAAATCATTAAGGCGAGCGAAAGGGATATTCCGCTTAGCTAAGAACTCCGTTGAGACGGCGGTGGGTTAGTTGACAGTTGATAATTGATAGTTGATAGCGGCGCGGGGGAAGCAGGAGCTTGTCTGAAAGGCCGTGCCCGCGCTCATTGCGCTGTTGCAAATTCGGTCTGCTAATACGCAAGCCTTTCGGATTCGTTCTGTTTTCGCTGTCAACTGTCCACTATCAACTGTCAACTGCTGTCATTAGCTTTCGGACCTTAAACCAGCTCTCCGCGTATTCCTCGTCCGGATCGGAGTCGTAGACGATGCCACCGCCGCCGTGGCAGTGGAGGCGGTCGCCGTCGGTTTGCAGGGTGCGGATCAGGATGTTGCTGTCGAAGCGGCCCTGGTCGTCCTGCCAGAACAGGCTGCCGCAGTAGGCGCCGCGCGGGGCGGGTTCCAGTTCCTGGATGATCTGCATGGCGCGTTTCTTGGGGGCGCCGGTGATGCTGCCGCCGGGGAAGGCGCTTATCAGCGCGGCGAGCGGGGCGACGCCGTCGCGCAGCCGGCCGCGCACGGTGGAGACCAGGTGCTGCACGTTGCTGAAGCGGCGCAGTTCGAACAGCGGGTCCGCCTGGATCGAGCCGGCGTCGCAGAAGCGGCCCAGGTCGTTGCGCAGCAGGTCCACGATCATCAGGTTTTCGGCGCGGTCCTTGGGGTGGCGGAGCAGGGCGCGGCCCAGGGCCCGGTCTTCCACCTCGGTGGCGCCGCGGGGCCGGGAGCCCTTGATCGGCTCGGTCACCACGTCCCGCCCCTGAATACTCAGAAAGCGCTCCGGCGACACGCCGAACACCGCATCCTCACCGTCCCGGAAGAAGCAGGCGTGGGGCGCCGGGTGCGCCGCCACCAGCCGCTGGAAGCCGCCCAGGGCGTCGCCGTCCCAGCGCGCCTCGAAGCGTTGCGCGTAGTTGACCTGATAGCAGTCGCCGGCGCGCAGGTAGTGCTGAATGCGCGCCAGCGCCTGTAGGTAGTCGGTGGCGCTTTGCTGGGCTTCGAACTCGCGGCGCAGCTGAAAGGGCGCGCGCTGTTCCGGCATCGGGCCGGGCGGGTGATCGAACAGGTGCACGGTGATGCCGGTGCGCTTCCCGGCCACCGGCAGCCCGTGCAGCAGGGCGCCGGTTTCGTAGGGCACCAGGCCGCAGGCGAACCGGCAGCCTTCGGCGAGGGCCTGCTCGACGCGGGCGGGCAGGGCTTCGATGTCCGCCGCGCTGTCGGCGCGCAGCGTCAGCGCCGGCGGCCCCAGGGCCTGGAGCTCGCCGTTTCGAGTCACCACAACTTGCACAGGTTGCACGCTTTCGACCCTGAATTCTCTGAGCGATGGCGGCGGGGCGGGCGCCCGGCCGCGGGGAGCGCGTAGTGTAGCGCCCGTGGCGGCGGCCCGCGAGCCCGGCGCCATTGTCGACAATAACCATTGAAAGGTCGGGGCGGTGCGGGTAGAGTGCCCGCCACTTGGAACAATTGTCGACAATGGCCGCCGCCGAACGGTGATCCGGCCTACCGGAATGAGCGCCCCCCATGAACGAAGTCCTGGTAGACAGCTCGCGCACCCTGGCGGATCGGGTCTTCAGCCGGCTCCAGGACGATATCGTGCGCGGCGTGATCGCCCCGGGCAGCAAGGTCAGCGAAACCGACCTGGCCGGCCGCTACGGGGTCAGCCGGGGGCCGCTGCGCGAGGCGATCCGCCGGCTGGAATCGCGCAAGCTGCTGGAGCGCGAGGTGCACGTCGGCACCCGCGTGGCGTCGCTCAGCTTCGACGACCTGATCGAAATCTACCATGTGCGCGAGGCCCTGGAAGGGCTGGCCGCCGGCCTCGCCGCCCGGCTGATGACCGCCGAGGAGGTGGCCGGCCTCACCGAGCTGCTCGGCCAGCATGAGCAGCAGCAGGACCTGCGCCACGACACCGCCTATTTTCAACGCGAGGGCGACCTGGATTTTCATTACCGCATCATCCAGGGCAGCCACAATCGCACGCTGATCCGCATGCTGATCGGCGAGCTCTATCACCTGGTGCGCATGTACCGGTACCAATTCAGCACCGTGGCCAACCGGCCGCAAAAAGCCCTGCACGAGCACCGCCGCATTGTCGAAGCCATTGAGGCGCGTGACGCCGAAATGGCCGAGCTGCTGATGCGCCGGCACATCAGCCGGGCACGGGAAAACATCGAACAGCAGGCCCAGCAAAGGAGTCCACAATGACCCAGTCGAACAGTGCCGGCGCCCGTTTCCGGCGCGCCCTGGCCGAGGAACAGCCCCTGCAGATCATGGGCACGATTAACGCCTACACGGCGATGATGGCCGAGCAGGTCGGCTACCGCGCCATCTACCTGTCCGGCGGGGGCGTGGCCAACGCCTCCTACGGGCTGCCGGACCTGGGCATGACCACCATGAACGACGTGCTCGAGGACGTGCGCCGCATCAGCGCCGCCACCGACGTGCCGTTGCTGGTGGACATCGACACCGGCTGGGGCGGCGCCTTCAACATCGGCCGCACGGTGAAGGAAATGATCCGCGCCGGCGCCGGCGCCGTGCACCTGGAAGACCAGGTGGCGCAGAAGCGCTGCGGCCACCGCCCCAATAAGGAAATCGTCTCCAAGGCGGAGATGGTGGACCGCATCAAGGCCGCCGCCGACGCCCGCACCGACCAGGACTTCTTTATCATCGCGCGCACCGACGCGTTCCAGAAAGAGGGCCTGGACGCGGCGGTCGATCGCGCCCGCGCCTGCCTGGAAGCGGGCGCCGACGGCATCTTCGCCGAGGCGGTGCACACCCTGGAAGACTACAAGGCGTTCGCCGAAGGCCTCGGCGGCGCGCCGCTGCTGGCCAATATCACCGAATTCGGCGCTACGCCGCTGTTCACCCGCGAGGAGCTCAGCGACGCCGGCGCCAGCATGATCCTTTATCCGTTGTCCGCGTTCCGCGCCATGAACCAGGCGGCGCTGAACGTGTACCGCACGATTCGCGAAGAGGGCACCCAGAAAAACGTGGTGGACACCATGCAGACGCGCATGGAACTGTACGACTTCCTGGGCTACCACGACTACGAACGCAAGCTTGACGAACTGTTCGCCCAGCAACGCGGCGAATAAATCAACCCGCTGCCGGCCGGTGACGGCACCTGGTGCCCGGTCACGCCGGGCCGGCAGTGTTTCACTTCTTGAGCAGAGGAAAACGACGATGGCAGAGAAGAAAGTTGGCGGCGCCGGCCTGCGTGGCCAGGTAGCGGGCAAGACCGCGCTCTCCACGGTGGGCAAATCCGGCTCCGGCCTGACCTATCGCGGCTACGACGTGAAGGATCTGGCGGAGAACTGCCAGTTCGAAGAGGTGGCGTACCTGATCCTCAAGGGCGAGCTGCCCGACCAGAGCGAGCTGGACGCCTACAAAACCAAGCTGAAAGGCCTTCGCGGGCTGCCCCAGGCGCTCAAGGAAGTGCTCGAGCGGATCCCCAAGGACGCCCATCCCATGGATGTGATGCGCACCGGCTGCTCCATGCTCGGCAACCTGGAAACCGAAACCAGCTTCGACCAGCAGGACGACCAGGCCGACCGCATGCTGGCCGCGTTCCCGAGCATCATCTGCTACTGGTACCGGTTCAGCCACGACGGCGTGCGCGTGGACACCGAGACCGACGACGATTCCATCGGCGCCCACTTCCTGCACATGCTGCGCGGCGAGAAGCCCAACCAGTTGCATGAAACGGTGATGAACGTATCGCTGATCCTGTACGCGGAGCACGAGTTCAACGCGTCCACCTTCACGGCCCGCGTCTGCGCGTCCACGCTCAGCGATATCCACAGCTGTGTCACCGGCGCCATCGGCAGCCTGCGCGGCCCGCTGCACGGCGGCGCCAACGAAGCGGCGATGGCCATGATCGAGAAGTTCAGCGACGCCGACGACGCCGAAAAAGGCATGCTCGGCATGCTCGAGCGCAAAGAGAAGATCATGGGCTTCGGCCACGCCATTTACACCGAGTCCGATCCGCGCAACGCGATCATCAAGCACTGGGCCGAGAAGCTGGCCGAGGACGTGGGCGACACCACCCTGTACCCGGTGTCGGTACGTTGCGAGGAAGTGATGTGGCGCGAGAAGAAGCTGTTCTGTAACGCCGACTTCTTCCACGCGTCCGCCTACCACTTCATGGGCATCCCCACCAAGCTGTTCACGCCGATCTTCGTGATGAGCCGCCTGACCGGCTGGGCCGCCCATGTGTTCGAGCAGCGCGCGGACAACCGCATTATCCGTCCCAGCGCCGACTACACCGGCCCGGAACTGCGCAAGGTCACGCCCATCGCCGAGCGATAAGGCACGCCTTGAACGAGAACGGACGGGCGTTCGCGTCGCCGAACGTCCGCCGTGCTCGCCCCGCACTCCCCATTTTCTACTCAGGTACTCCCAGGCATGAACACCGAATACCGCAAACGCCTTCCAGGCACGGATCTGGACTACTTCGATACCCGAGCCGCGGTGGACGCGATCCAGCCCGGCGCCTACGACACGCTGCCGTACACCTCCCGCATTCTCGCCGAGCAGCTGGTGCGCCGCTGCGAGCCGGCGGCGCTGACGGATGCCCTGAAACAGCTGATCGAGCGTAAGCGGGATCTGGATTTCCCCTGGTACCCGGCGCGCGTGGTGTGCCACGACATTCTCGGCCAGACCGCCCTGGTGGATCTGGCCGGCCTGCGTGACACCATCGCCGAGCAGGGCGGCGACCCGTCCAAGATCAACCCGGTGGTGCCCACCCAGCTGATCGTCGACCACTCCCTGGCGGTGGAACACCCGGGCTTCGAGGAGAACGCCTTCGAGAAGAACCGGGCGGTGGAAGACCGCCGCAACGAGGACCGCTTCCACTTTATCAACTGGACCAAGACCGCCTTTGATAACGTGGACGTGATCCCGCCGGGCAACGGCATCATGCACCAGATCAACCTGGAGAAGATGTCGCCGGTGGTGCAGGTGCGCGAAGGCGTGGCCTACCCGGACACCTGCGTGGGCACCGACAGCCACACCCCCATGGTGGACGCGCTGGGCGTGATCTCCGTGGGCGTGGGCGGCCTGGAAGCGGAAAACGTGATGCTGGGCAACCCGTCCATGATGCGCCTGCCCGACATCGTCGGCGTGGAGCTCACCGGCAAGCTCAAGCCGGGCATCACCGGCACCGACCTGGTGCTGGCGATCACCGAGTTCCTGCGTAAGGAGCGGGTGGTCGGCGCCTATCTGGAGTTCTTCGGCGAAGGGGCGGACAGCCTGTCCGTGGGCGACCGCGCCACCATCGCCAACATGACCCCGGAATACGGCGCCACCGCCGGCATGTTCTTTATCGACGACAACACCCTGGATTACCTGAGACTGACCGGCCGCGAAGACGAGCAGGTGGCCCTGGTGGAGAAGTACGCCAAGGAGACCGGCCTGTGGGCGGACGCCCTCAAGGGCGCGGACTACGAGCGCGTGCTGAAGTTCGACCTGTCCTCGGTGGGCCGCAACCTGGCCGGCCCGTCCAACCCGCACGCGCTGCTGCCGGCGTCGGACCTGGCGGCGCGCGGCGTGGCCGGTGCCTGGGAAGAGAAAGAGGGCGAAATGCCCGACGGCGCGGTGATCATCGCCGCCATCACCTCCTGCACCAACACCAGCAACCCGCGCAACATGATCGCCGCCGGTCTGATCGCCCGTAACGCCAACCGGCTGGGCCTGATCCGCAAGCCGTGGGTGAAGTCGTCCCTGGCGCCGGGCTCCAAGACCGTGAAGATGTACCTGGAGGAAGCGGAACTGTTGCCGGAGCTGCAGCAGCTTGGCTTCGACGTGGTGGCGTTCGCCTGCACCACCTGCAACGGCATGAGCGGCGCCCTGGACCCGGAAATCCAGAAAGAAGTGATCGACCGGGATCTGTACGCCACCGCGGTGCTGTCCGGCAACCGTAACTTCGACGGCCGTATCCACCCCTACGCGAAGCAGGCGTTCCTGGCCTCGCCGCCGCTGGTGGTGGCCTACGCCATCGCCGGCACCATCCGTTTCGATATCGAGAAGGACGTGCTCGGCCATGACGCGGACGGCAAGCCGATCATGCTCAAGGACATCTGGCCGGACGACAGCGAGATCGACGCCATCGTTAAATCCAGCGTCAAGCCGGAGCAGTTCCGCCGCACCTACATTCCCATGTTCGAGAAGAAAGAGGGCGGCGCGAAGGCGGTGAGCCCGCTGTACGACTGGCGCCCGCAGTCCACCTACATCCGCCGTCCGCCGTACTGGGAAGGCACCATGGCGGAAGCCCGCGCGCTCAAGAACATGCGGCCCCTGGCGGTGTTGCCGGACAACATCACCACCGACCATCTGTCGCCGTCCAACGCCATCCTGCTGGACAGCGCCGCCGGCGCCTACCTGCACAAGATGGGCCTGCCGGAGGAGGACTTTAACTCCTACGCCACCCATCGCGGTGACCACCTCACCGCCCAACGGGCCACGCTCGCCAACCCGAAACTGTTCAATGAAATGGTGCGCGACGAAGACGGCAATGTGATCCAGGGCTCGCTGGCCCGGGTGGAGCCGGAAGGCGAAGTGATGCGCATGTGGGAAGCGATCGAAACCTACATGGAACGCAAGCAGCCGCTGATCATCATCGCCGGCGCTGACTACGGCCAGGGCTCGTCCCGCGACTGGGCCGCCAAGGGCGTGGCGCTGGCCGGCGTGGAAGCGATCGTGGCGGAAGGCTTCGAGCGCATTCACCGCACCAACCTGATCGGCATGGGCGTGATGCCGCTGCAGTTCCAGGAGGGCACCACTCGCCACACCCTGGGCATCGACGGCACCGAGGTGTTCGACGTGGAAGGCGAGCCGTCGCCGCGCGCCGAGCTGACCCTGGTGATGCACCGCGCCAACGGCGACGTGGAGCGTATCCCGGTGATCTGCCGCCTGGACACCGCCGAGGAAGTCTCCGTGTATTCCGCCGGCGGCATTCTGCAGCGCTTCGCCAAGGACTTCATGCAGGCCGCCAGCTAACGCAATCGCGAGGATCCGTACCATGGCTCACGCAGCCCAGATCAAAATCCCCGCCACCTACATGCGTGGCGGCACCAGCAAGGGCGTGTTCTTCAGCCTTAACGATCTGCCGGAAGCGGCACGCGTCCCCGGGCCCGCCCGGGACGCGCTGCTGCTGCGGGTGATCGGCAGCCCCGACCCCTACGGCAAGCACACCGACGGCATGGGCGGCGCCACGTCCAGCACCAGCAAGACGGTGATCCTGTCGAAAAGCGACAGCCCGGATCACGACGTGGACTACCTGTTCGGCCAGGTCTCCATCGACAAGCCGTTCATCGACTGGAGCGGCAACTGCGGCAACCTGACCGCGGCGGTGGGCGCCTTCGCCATCAGCAACGGCCTGGTGGCCGCCGACCGCATCCCCGATAACGGCGTGGCGGTGGTGCGTATCTGGCAGGCCAATATCGAAAAGACCATCGTCGCCCATGTGCCGATCACCGACGGCCGGGTTCAGGAAACCGGCGACTTCGAGCTGGACGGGGTGACCTTCCCGGCGGCGGAAGTGGTGATCGATTTCATGGACCCGGCGGACGGCGACGGCGCCATGTTCCCCACCGGCAACCCGGTGGACGACCTGGACGTGCCCGGGCTCGGCACCATCAAGGCGACCATGATCAACGCCGGCATCCCCACCGTGTTCGTCAACGCCGAGGACGTGGGCTACACCGGCGCCGAGCTGCAGGGCGACATCAACGAGGACGCCCGCGCCCTGGCCATGTTCGAAACCCTGCGTGCCCACGGCGCCCTGCGCATGGGGCTGATTCAGTCCCTGGAAGAGGCGGAGCAGCGGCAACACACGCCCAAGGTGGCGTTCGTGGCCGGCCCGCGCGACTATGTGGCGTCCAGCGGTAAAAAAGTGGCCGCCGGCGACGTGGACCTGCTGGTGCGGGCGCTGTCCATGGGCAAGCTGCACCATGCCATGATGGGCACGGCGGCGGTGGCCATCGGCACCGCGGCGGCGATTCCCGGCACCCTGGTGAACCTGGCCGCCGGCGGCGGCGAACGGGACGCGGTGCGTTTCGGGCACCCGTCCGGCACCCTGCGCGTGGGCGGCGAAGCCCACCAGCAGGACGGCGAATGGGTGGTCACCAAGGCCAGCATGAGCCGCAGCGCCCGCGTCTTGATGGAAGGCTGGGTGCGCGTACCCGGAGACGCATTCTAGACAGAAAGGAGGCCCCATGAGCAGCAACGTCGACCAGAACCTGCGCCCGGATTACGATCCGGAAATCCAGGCCATCGTGGACTATGTCCTCGACTATCGGATCGACTCCGAGGAGGCCTGGGACACCGCCCGCAACTGCCTGATCGACACCCTGGGCTGCGGTTTGCTGGCACTGCGTTTCCCGGAGTGCAGCAAACATCTGGGGCCGCTGGTGGAGGGCACCCAGGTGCCCCACGGCGCCCGGGTGCCGGGCACGCCGCACCGGCTCGACCCGGTGAAGGCGGCCTGGGACATCGGCTGCATCGTGCGCTGGCTGGATTACAACGACACCTGGCTGGCGGCGGAGTGGGGCCACCCCTCGGATAATCTCGGCGGCATTCTGGCGGTGGCCGACTACCTGTCACAGAAGAATCTCGCCAACGGCAAGGCGCCGCTGACCATCAAGGACGTGCTCGAGGCCATGATCATGGCCCACGAGATCCAGGGCGTGCTGGCGCTGGAAAACTCCTTTAACCGGGTGGGCCTGGACCATGTGCTGCTGGTCAAGGTGGCCTCCACCGCGGTGGTGGCGCGGATGATGGGGGCCAACCGGGAGCAGCTGCTGTCGGCGGTGTCCCACGCCTGGGTGGACGGCCAGGCGCTGCGTACCTACCGGCACGCTCCCAACGCCGGCTCGCGCAAATCCTGGGCCGCCGGCGACGCCACCAGCCGGGCGGTGCGCCTGGCGGACATCGCCCTGCGCGGCGAGATGGGCATCCCCGGGGCGCTGTCCGCGCCCCAGTGGGGCTTCTACGACGTCCTGTTTTCCAAGACCAACAAGGACCAGAAGCTCAAGCCCGAGGAAGACCGCAAGTTCAAATTCCAGCGTGACTACGGCAGTTACGTGATGGAGAACATCCTCTTCAAGATCAGCTTCCCGGCGGAGTTCCACAGCCAGACCGCCTGCGAAGCGGCGGTCACCCTGCACCCGCAGGTGAAGGACCGCCTCGATGAGATCGACCGCATCGTGATCACGACCCACGACTCGGCGATCCGCATCATTTCCAAGCAGGGGCCGCTCGCCAACCCGGCGGACCGGGACCACTGCATCCAGTACATGACGGCGGTGCCGCTGATTTTCGGCAACCTGGTGGCGGAGCACTACGAGGACGAGTTCCACGAGGCGCACCCGCTGATCGACGAGCTGCGCGACAAGATGGAGATCGTCGAGGACGAGCGCTATTCCAAGGACTATCACGACCCGGAAAAGCGCTCCATCGCCAACGCCATCCAGGTGTTCTTCAAGGACGGCTCAAGCACCGACCAAGTCGCGGTGGAGTACCCCATCGGCCACCGTCGGCGCCGGGAAGAGGGCATTCCGGTGCTGGAGCAGAAGTTCAAACGCAACCTGGCGACCCGTTTCCCGGCCGCCCGAGTGGCGGAGATCATGGACCTGTGTCTGGACCCGGCGCGGCTCAACGACACGCCGGTGAACGAGTTCATGGACCGGTTCGTGATCTGAACCGGCCGCCGGCGGCGCCGGTTATTGCAGCCGGCGCTGCAGCCCGGTGGTGGCGAGGATGCGGGTGCTGATTTCCTCGATGGACAGCTCGGTGGCGTCCAGGTGGGGAATATTGAACTTGTTGTAGAGCGCCTGCAGGGCGCGCACTTCCATATCGCACTGGCGCGGTGACGCGTAGCGGCTGCCCGCCTTGCGTTCGCTGCGAATGGCGCTGAGCCGGTCGGCGTTGATGGTCAGGCCGAACAGCTTGTGTTTGTGCGGGGCCAGCGCATCGGGCAAGCGCAGATCGTCGAAATCGTCCTCGGTGAGCGGATAGTTGGCCGCGAACAGGCCGAACTGCAGCGCCAGATAGAGGCAGGTCGGCGTCTTGCCGGAGCGTGACACCCCCACCAGAATCAGATCCGCCTGGTCGTAATAGCGGGTGCGCGCGCCGTCGTCGTTGTCCAGCGCGAAGTGCACCGCGTTGATGCGGATGCGGTACGCCTGCTGATCGCGGATCGCGTGGCTCTGCCCGACCTTGTGGTTGGCGGTGACGCCGAGCTCGTCTTCCAGCGGCTTCTGGAAGGCGGTGAACAGATCCAGCACCTTGCCCTTGCAGGTGTGCAGGATGGCGCGGTGGTCGTCGTTGACCAGGGTGGAAAAGACGATGGGTTTGGCGCCGTCGGTCTGCGCCGTCCGGTCAATTCGGGCCACCGCTTCCCGGGTCAGGTCATCCGAGGCCACATAGGGGATCGTCACCTGGTCGAATTTGATGCCGCCGAACTGGCTCAGCAGACTGTGACCGAGGGTCTCGGCGGTGATGCCGGTGCCGTCGGAGATAAAAAAGGCGGTTCTGGCCATGGGCTCGATGCTCCTTCCACAAAAGTCGTAACAGATTGCCCAATCCGGGCGGGCAAAGCGCTGATGTTTTGGGTAGAATGGCGCCTCCATTCATTCCGGTAAAGTTAAGAGAGCCTCGAAACACCCCCCGGCGACCTGAAGCGTAAAGCCAGAGCGCGCCAAGAGTGGGTCGGAGGCTCCCCAGGCCAGCAATACTTAAGGAGACGACCTTGGCGGAATACGTAGTCTGGTTTCAGGATCTGGGCAAGGGCGATGTCGAGCGCGTCGGTGGCAAGAACGCCTCCCTTGGCGAGATGATCAGCAACCTGGCGGCGGCCGGCGTGTCCGTCCCGGGCGGTTTTGCGACCACCGCGGAAGCCTTCCGCGACTTCCTCGAGCACAACGATCTGACCACCAAGATCAACGAGGCGCTCGGGGCGCTGGACGTGGAAGACGTGGTGGCTCTGGCGGAAACCGGTGAGAAGATCCGTAAATGGGTGGTGGACGCCCCCTTCCAGCCGGAGCTGGAAGCGGCGATCCGCGACGCCTATGAGAAGATGGGCGGCGGCGACGGCGAACTGCCGGTGGCGGTGCGCTCTTCCGCCACCGCCGAAGACCTGCCGGACGCCTCCTTCGCCGGTCAGCAGGAAACCTTCCTCAACATTCGCGGCCTGGACCATGTGATGGTGGCGGTGAAGGAAGTGTTCGCCTCCCTGTTCAACGACCGCGCCATCAGCTACCGGGTGCACCAGGGCTTCGACCACAAACTGGTGGCCCTGTCCGCCGGCGTGCAGCAGATGGTGCGCTCCGAGACCGGCGCCGCCGGGGTCATGTTCACTCTGGACACCGAATCCGGCTTCCGCGACGTGGTGTTCATCACCGCCTCCTACGGCCTGGGCGAAATGGTGGTGCAGGGCGCCGTGAACCCGGATGAGTTTTATGTCCATAAAAAGACGCTGCTGAACAAGCGCCCCTGCATTTTGCGCCGCAACCTGGGCAGCAAAATGCAGAAAATGGTCTACGGCAGCGAAGCCAGCGCCGGCAAATCGGTGCAGACCGTGGACGTGGACAGCGCCGACCGGCTGCGCTTCTGCCTCACCGATGCCCAGGTGGAAGACCTTTCCCGCCAGGCCATCGAGATCGAAAAGCACTACGGCATGCCCATGGACATCGAATGGGCGCTGGACGGCGACGACGGCAAGCTCTACATCGTCCAGGCCCGTCCGGAGACCGTGAAGAGCCGTTCCGACGCCTCCGTGATGGAGCGCTACCTGCTCAAGCAGACCGGCAAGGTGCTGGTGGAAGGCCGCGCCATCGGTCAGCGCATCGGCGCCGGCCCGGTGCGCATCGTCTCCAACATCAAGGAAATGGACCGCGTGCAGCCCGGCGACGTGCTGGTCACCGACATGACCGACCCGGACTGGGAACCGGTGATGAAGCGCGCCTCCGCCATCGTCACCAACCGCGGCGGGCGCACCTGCCACGCGGCGATCATCGCCCGTGAACTGGGCGTGCCGGCCATCGTCGGCTGCGGCGACGCCACCGACCTGCTCAAGGACGGCCAGGAAGTGACCGTGTCCTGCGCCGAGGGCGACACCGGCAACATCTACGAAGGCAAGCTGGACTTCGACATCCAGCGCAACTCCATCGAGTCCATGCCCAAGCTGCCGTTCAAGATCATGATGAACGTGGGCAACCCGGACCGCGCCTTCGATTTCGCCACGCTGCCCAACCAGGGCGTGGGTCTGGCCCGTCTCGAGTTCATCATCAACCGGATGATCGGCGTGCACCCCAAGGCGCTGTTGAACTACGGCAGCCTGCCGCGCGACGTGAAACAGGCCGCCGACAAGCGCATCGCCGGCTACGACGATCCGGTGGACTTCTACGTCGAGAAACTGGTGGAAGGCATCGCCACGCTGGCCGCCGCCTTCCATCCGGAAAAGGTGATCGTGCGCCTGTCCGACTTCAAGTCCAACGAATACGCCAACCTGATCGGCGGCAGCCTCTACGAGCCGGACGAAGAAAACCCGATGCTCGGCTTCCGGGGCGCCAGCCGCTACATCAGCGAAAACTTCCGCGACTGCTTCGAACTGGAGTGCCGCGCGATCAAGAAAGTCCGTGAGCAGATGGGCTTCACCAACGTGGAAGTGATGGTGCCGTTCGTGCGCACCCCGGGCGAGGCCGAGCAGGTGATCGACCTGCTCGCCAAGAACGGGCTCAAGCGCGGCGACGAAGGCCTGCGGGTGATCATGATGTGCGAGCTGCCCACCAACGCGCTGCTCGCCGACGAGTTCCTGCAGTACTTCGACGGCTTCTCCATCGGCTCCAACGACCTGACCCAGCTGACGCTGGGCCTGGACCGGGACTCCGGCATCGTCAGCCACCTGTTCGACGAGCGCGACCCGGCGGTGAAGGCGCTGCTGAAGATGGCCATCGACGCCTGCAATGCCCAGGGCAAGTACGTGGGCATTTGCGGCCAGGGGCCGTCCGATCATCCCGATCTGGCGCGCTGGCTGATGGACCAGGGTATCTCCTCCGTGTCCCTGAACCCGGATTCGGTGATGGGCACCTGGTTCTACCTGGCGGAAAACCTGGTCGACTGACTCCCGACCCGGTCTCCACCCCTGAAAAGCCCGGCCTTCGCGCCGGGCTTTTTTATGGTGCACCGCGTCCCGGATTCGGAGCACCAAGACCAAGCCCGGGACGATCCACCAATCGCATGCTAAGGTTGGCGGCATCGCAGGGGGAGGAGAGCGCGGAATGTTCCATCGCCTTATCCGCACGCTGGATCTGTACGACGGGCTGCGGCTGCCGGTGCAAATCGGCCGCGAGGAGTTACTGCTGATTCATGAGGACGGCGCCACCTGGCTGGTGCAGCGCCGCTGCCCGCACGGGGAGTTTCCCCTGGAGAGGGCCTCGGTGCGCGGCGAGGTGCTGCGCTGTCCCGGGCACGGGCTGGAGTTTTCCCTGAGCAGCGGTCAGTGCCGCGGCGCCCAGGGCTATTGCCTGAAACGCTACCGGATTGATTACGACGGCCTCTGGATCGGGGTCAGTGACCTTTAGCGGCTGGCGACCGCGTCTTCCTTGGCCAGTTGCAGCTGATAGCGCAGCCGCAGCTGCTTGACCTTTTTCACGTAGGCCTGGGTTTCCGGAAACGGCGGGATGCCGCCGTAACGCCGCACATTGCCTTCGCCGGCGTTGTAGGCCGCCAGCACCTGGTCCAGGGTGCTGAATTTGTTCTGCAGGTAGGCGAGGAAACGGGTGCCGCCGTGGATGTTGGCGCTGGCGTCGAACGGGTCGGCCACTTCCAGGTAGCGCGCGGTGCGCGGCATCAGCTGCATCAGGCCCTGGGCGCCGACCCGCGACACGGCGGTGCGGTCGAACAGGGATTCGGCGTGGATCACCGCTTTCACCAGGGCCGGTTCGACGCCGAAATCGTCGGCGGCGCGCGCGATCACGGTGTCGTAGCGGTCACGCCGGGCGGCGCTCAGGGTGGTGGGGGTGTAATTCCAACCCTTGCGCACGGAGAGCAGGGTATAGCTGGCGTCCACCTTGGCGCGGGGCTTGTCCGTGAACAGGATCTCGCCGCCGTCGCCACGGTAGGTGTAGATGTTTTCCGCGATGGCCGGCATCGACACCCCCAGTGCCAAAACCAGGCCACAGACCCCCGGTAATTTCATTGTTTTGTCTCTTACTGATTTTACATCCCGATTCCAGTTGAAGTGATACCACAGTATTAGCGGTCGGGCTAGGTGCCCTGTGCGGATTATTAGTCCGGGTTCTCACCTTTTCGCATCAGACGGTGATTTTCAGCGGCCAACCCGGATGGCGGGGCCGGGTTATAGTGATAGCATGGATTCGGGCGATTAGAGGAGGTCCTATGCTCTCCGAGCAGTTGCATGCCTGGGTCAATCTACTGACCACCTGGCTGGCCTTGGGCCTGCTGTTGATGGTGTTTCTGGTGACGGTGGCGGCCATGGTCCTGTGGGTGCAGGACCGCTATTTCCAGAAGGCCCACGCGATTCGACGGAATTACCCTCTGATCGGTCGTTTTCGCTACTTTTTCGAGCATATCGGCGAGTTTTTCCGTCAGTATTTCTTTGCCATGGACCGGGAAGAACTGCCGTTCAACCGCGCCCAGCGCAGCTGGGTCTACCGCGCCGCCAAGGACCTGAGCAATACGGTGGCGTTCGGTACCACCAAGCAGAACGCCGCCGGCCGCATCGTCTTTCTGAATACGCCTTATCCGACCCTGGAAAAGGACGCCGCCGAAACCCTGCCGTTGATGATCGGCCCCCACGCCGACCAGCCGTTCGTGGCACGCAGCTTCCACAATATTTCGGCGATGAGCTTCGGCGCGCTGTCCACGCCGGCGGTGCGGGCCCTGTCCCGGGGCGCCGGCCAGGCGGGCTGCTGGCTGAACACCGGCGAAGGCGGCCTCACCGAAATGCACCTGGAAGGGCATTGTGATCTGGTGTTCCAGATCGGCACCGCCTATTACGGCGTGCGCGACCAGGAGGGCAACCTGAGCGATGAAAAGCTGCGGGAGGTGGCCCGCCTGCAATCGGTGAAGATGTTCGAGATCAAGCTCAGCCAGGGCGCCAAGCCGGGCAAGGGCGGCATTCTGCCGGCGGAGAAAGTCACCCCGGACATTGCTCGCATTCGTGGCATTCCGGTGGGGCAGGCGTCGGTGAGCCCCAACGGCCAGCCCGGCATCCGCAGCGCCGGGGATTTGCTGGACATGATTGAGCGGGTGCGCCGGGTGACCGGTAAGCCCACCGGCATCAAGACGGTGATCGGTTCCTGGCAGTGGCTGGAAGAGCTGTTCATGGAAATCCATGAACGGGGCCTGGAGAGCGCGCCGGACTTCATCACCGTGGACAGCGGCGACGGCGGCACCGGCGCCGCGCCCATGTCGCTGATGGACGACGTGGGGCTGAACCTGGCCGAGTCGCTACCGCTGGTGGTGGACCTGCGCGACGGCTTCGCGCTGCAGGACCGGATTCGCATCATCGCCTCGGGCAAACTGATCACGCCGTCCATGGTCGCCTGGGCCATCGCCATAGGCGCGGATTTCTGTGTCTCCGCGCGCGGCTATATGTTCGCGCTGGGCTGCATCCAGGCGATGCAGTGCAACCGCAATACCTGTCCCACCGGGGTCACCACCCACAACCCGCGCCTGCAGCGCGGTCTGGTGCCCAGCGAGAAGGGCGCGCGGGTGGCGCATTTCCACGCCAATCTGGTCAAGGAAGTGGAGACCATTGCCCACGCCTGCGGGGTGGGGGAGCCGCGCCAGCTGCGCCGCCACCACGCCCGCATGGTCAACGCCAACGGCGACTCCATGCCCCTGGAAGAGCTGTGGCCGCCGATCGAGCCGGGGCTCTATCTGCGCCAGGGGCGGCCCAGCCTGCACGCGCCGTTCGCCCGTTTCCGGGTCGGCGCCTGAGGGCGTGGGCGCGGCGGCATAAGGGCACGCTATCAGGGTGATTAACCGCCTGGCCTTGTTCTTCACCGGGTGGCCGCCACAATAGCGGCCATCCCGCAGCGGTCTACGATTAAGGAGAGTGTTTTGTCTGACGAATTCGATCTGGTGGTCATCGGTGCCGGTTCCGGCGGTGTCCGCGCCGCGCGCATGGCGTCCGGCCACGGCGCCCGGGTGGCGATTATCGAGGAACGGTTCTTCGGCGGCACCTGCGTCAACGTGGGCTGCGTGCCGAAGAAGCTGTTCGCCTACGGCGCCGGCTTCCCGGAAGAGTTCGAGCTGGCCGCCAGCTACGGGTACCAGTTGGACGGCTGGCGGTTCGACTGGAACACCCTGCGCGACAACAAGACCCGTGAGATCGAACGGCTCAACGGCATCTACAACCGCATCCTGGATAACGCCGGCGTCACCGTGTTCGAAGGCCACGGCCGCATTGAGGGCCCCGGCCGGGTGTCCGTGGACGGCGACCGTGTTCTGGAATGTAAGCACATTCTGATCGCCACCGGCGGCAAGCCCCATGTGCCGGAACTGCCCGGCGACCATCTGGTGCGCATCTCCGACGATCTGTTCTATCTGGATAAATTGCCGGAGCGCGTCGCCGTGGTCGGCGGCGGTTACATCGCCTGCGAATTCGCCTCCATCCTCAACGGCCTGGGCGTGGAAGTGCATCAGCTTTACCGCCGCGATCTGATCCTGCGCGGCTTCGACGGTGAAATCCGCGAGTTCGTCGCCGAGCGCATGGCCGCCGCCGGTATTCATATCCATGTGAACACCGACGTCAGCGCCATTGAAGGCGACGCCGACGGCGAGAAAACCCTGCGTCTGTTGAACGGCGACAGCCTGGTGGTGGATGAGGTGTTCTACGCCACCGGCCGGGTGCCCAAGCTGGACGGCCTGTTCGCCGAGGGCGTGTCGGTGCAGACCCGCGACAACGGCGCGGTAATCGTGGACGACGCCTTCCAGACCAGCGAGCCGGGCATCCACGCCCTGGGCGACGTCACCGACCGGCTGCAGCTCACCCCGGTGGCCCTGGCCGAAGGCATGTGGCTGGCGGCCCATCTGTTCGGCGAGCACAAACCGAAGGCGCCGTTGGACTACCGCGATGTGCCCACCGCCGTGTTCTGCCACCCGAACATCGGCACCGTGGGGCTCAGCCAGGAAGAAGCGCTGGCCGAGTACGGCACCATCCGGGTCTATAAAAGCCAGTTCCGGCCGATGCGCTACACGCTCAGTGACATCCAGGAGAAATCCATGATGAAGCTGATCGTCGACGACGCCAGCGACCGGGTGGTGGGCCTGCACATGGCCGGCGAAGAGTCCGCCGAGATCACCCAGGGCTTCGCCGTGGCGGTGCGCATGGGCGCCACCAAGGCGGACTTCGATGCCACCGTGGGCATTCACCCCACCTCGGCGGAAGAGCTGGTGACGCTGCGCGACGGTGAGACCGTCAGCGGCTGATCGCGGCCGCGGGTAAGCCCTCCTCTGGAGCGGTCACAGCCGTTCCAGTGTCACCGGCAGGCCGTCCTTGGGCACCGGCAGGCTGGTGGTGTCCACCGGCATCACATAGTCCGCCGGCACCCGCCAGCGGTACTTCAACAGCACCTGGTGGAGGATCGCCTTCACCTGCATGTCGGCGAAATGCAGGCCAATGCATTTGTGCGCGCCGCCGCCGAAGGGCACCCAGGCATAGGGGTGCACCTTGTCCTCGCGGCGGTGTTCGGCGAACCGCTCCGGATCGAAGCGCTCCGCGTCCGGCCAGTACTCTTCCATATAGTGGGTGAAGTAGGGCGCCATGGTGATAAAGCTGCCCTTGGGTATATGGAAGCCGTCGTATTCCACGTCACGCACGGTGCGGCGGGGCAGCGACGGCACCGGCGCGCACAGGCGCAGCGCCTCCTTCATGGCCAGGCCGATGCCCGGCAGCTTCTCCAGGTCCTCGTATTCCAGTTGGGTTTTGCCCAGCGCGCGGCTTTCCTCGCGCAGGCGCTCCTGCCATTCCGGCGAGCTGGCCAGGTGATAGAACAGGTTGGAAAGGGTGATGGTGGTGGTGTCGTGGGCCGCCATCATCAGGAAGATCATGTGGTTGACCACGTCGTCGTCGGAGAAGCGGTCGCCGTCCTCGGTGGTGGCGTGGCAAAGCGCGCTGAACAGGTCGTTGTCCTCCTGGCCCCGTTTCACCGGGATCTCATCGCGGAACAGTTGCTCCAGCACCCGCCGGCCGCGCAGCCCCTTGGACCAGCGCAGCCCCGGCACCGGGAAGCGCAGCAGCGCGGTGCCGGCGCGCACCGTGTCCACGAACGCCCGGTTGACCTGCTCGGAACGCGGGCCCAGTTCCTGGCCCATGAACACATCGGTGGCCAGGTCCAGGGTCAGCCGCTTGACCCGGGGCAGCACCTTGATGCCGCCCTCCGGCCAGGTATCCAGGCCGGCGGTGATGCGCGGCCCCATGCGTTCCAGATAGCCGCGCAGCGCGCTTTTGGTGAACGCCTGCTGCATGATGCGCCGGTGCCAGCGGTGCTCCTCGAAATCCAGCAGCATGATGCCGCGATGGAAAAACGGGCCGATAAAGAAGTCCCAGCCGCCGTGGTTGGAGAACAGGTCGCCCTTGTTCATCAGCACGAACTGGTTGGCGTCCGGGCCCAGCATCTGCACCACCCGCAGTCCGAACAGGCGGGTCCAGGACACCGGACCATACTGGTCGTAACGCTGTCGCATCAGGCCCACTGGATCGCGCATACTGGTTAAAGTGTGCCCGACCAGTGGCCAGCCCGGATCTCCGGGGACCGCCTTAAGGGGGCTGCCGGTGGGAACAGGCGCAAAGGGGGTAACGGCGCTCATGGATCACTCCGTGGTAAACATGGTGTATATCTATACTGAGCGCAAAACGGGAAGCGGGACAAGGGGGGTAAATGTCTTTCTGTCGTGCATTTACCCAACACTGGCCAGGGAACGATCAATTCGCCGGAGGCGGCATGGTGTCGGCGCCGCCGCCACTCTTCAACGGCTTGTTAACGGGGTTATCCACAGTTTTTGTGGACGAAGGATGACAGCCGCCCACGTCGCTGCGGCCTGGGAGCCGTTCCGGCCCCTGTGTATCATTGCGCCATTCAGGTAAGGAGAACCGTGCATGCGAACCGTGGTGTTTAATCAGAAAGGCGGTGTGGGTAAATCCAGTATCACCGTGAATCTGGCGGCGATCAGCGCCGCCCGGGGCAACAAGACGCTGGTCGTGGACCTGGATCCACAATGCAACGCCAGCCAGTACCTGCTGGGCATGGGCGCGTATCAGCAGGAGCAGGGGCCGACGCCCAACATCGGCACCTTCTTCGCGCAGACACTGTCGTTCAAGCTCAAGGAAAAAGCGCCCCGCGATTATGTGCATCTCACCAAGTTCGAAAACCTGTACGTGTTGCCCTCCGACGGTGAACTGGGCGAGGTGGAACACCTGCTCGAATCCAAGCACAAGATCTACAAGCTGCGCGGCCTGCTGAAAAGCCTGGCGCGGGAGTTCGACGCTATCTACGTGGACACGCCGCCGGCGTTCAATTTCTACACCCTGTCCGCGCTGATCGCCGCCGACCGGGTGTTGATTCCGTTCGATTGCGATGCGTTTTCCCGCAAGGCGCTCTATTCGTTGCTGGAGAACATTCAGGAAACCCGCGAGGACCACAACGAGGACCTGCGCGTGCAGGGCATCGTGGTCAACCAGTACCAGCCGCGCGCCCGCCTGCCCAAGGAACTGGTGGCGTCGCTGGTGGAGGAGGGCCTGCCGATCCTCGACAGCAAGCTGTCCGCCAGCGTCGCCATGCGCGAATCCCACGAGTGCGCCACGCCGCTGATCAACTGGAGCCCCAAGCACAAGCTCACGCAGGAATACCAGGCGCTTTACAAGGAGCTCAGCGGCGGGCGGCGCTAGCCCGGCGCAATATTGCGCATTGGTAAAAGACGGCGCTATGTACTATCTTTGCCGCGTTTGTCCTCGGGCTGGACAACAAAAAGAAACGCAATAGGAGATGCTATGCGAACCCTTTCCAGGGGCGCCTTGGCGGTGGTGTTATCGATAACCGGGCTGGCGGCCCCCATGGCCGCGAGCGCGGCCCTGAGCCGCGCCCAGTTGGAGGATCTGGAGCACCATCTTTGGCAAGTGCGCACGGATTATCACATGTATTCCGTCATGGACGGCAACGACACCTACCGGGTGGCGCTCACCGAAGCCGCCCAGCAGGCCGCCGAAGCGCTGGATGAGCTGCGCGCCGCCAGCGAGTCCGACGCGGAGCGGGCCCTGGTCGCGGATCTCACCGACCAGTGGCAGCGCATGGCCGCCGACCAGGCCCTGCCGGCCCCCGGTGACGCCGAGGCCGAAGCGGCGCCCGGCGATCCCCGGCGGCTGGACGACCTGCCGGCGGAGATGGCCGCCGGGATCGACGATTTCGAAGGCGCCGCCGACGGCGACTACGACGACGTGCACGGGCTGATCAGTGAGCTGCAGCGTCTGACCTCGTCCTACGTGGCGATCATCGCGGCCAACGACGACGAGGGCCAGGCGGAGCAGGATCGCGGCGCGTTCGAGCAGGCGGTGCCGGCGTTTTCCGACCGGCTTAAGCGGGTGCAGGCCGCCCACCGTGGCGACGGCAATCTCAACCGGACCCTGGAGCAGGCCGCGCTCAAGTGGGGGTTCATCCGTTCTTCCATGCTCAAGTTCGGTGACGACGCGGTGCCGTTCCTGGTGTACCGCTATACCTCACAGATGACCGGCAGCCTGCAGCAGGCCGTGGACCTGGCCACCTCCGAGGTCGCCAAGCCCACCATCGGTCCGCCCGAGTAAGGCTCAGTCGGCGCGCGCCTCCAGCCAGTCGGCGATCACCCGCCAGCACTGGCCGGGCGCCTTGCTGCCGGCGAACACCCCGGCGTGGCCGCCGGGGGCTTCTTCGAACCGCTTCTCGCGGCTGCCCACCACTTTGAGAATCTCCCGCGCGGCGCGCAGGCTGACGATCCGGTCGGTGCGTCCGCCGAACGCCAGCAGGTCCTGGGTGATGGCGCCGAAATCCACCTTCCGGCCACCGATGCTGAGACGGCCGTCGGCGAGGCTGTTGGCGAGCACCATCTTCTCGATCACTTCGCGCACCACCGCCCCCGGGTAGTCGACCATGTCGTTGAACCACTGGCCCATGGTCATGTACTCGGTGAGGTAGTCCCGGTCGCCCATATTGCGCAGCAAATCCACATAGGACTGCACCAGCCCCGGCGGGTTGGTCATCTTGAAGCCCAGCGACAGCAGCCGGGCGGGAATGTGGAACAGCTTGCTGTCGAGCGGCTCCAGACGCACCTGGAACCAGTCGTGGGCCTGCATGGCGGGAATCGCCGCGAGGCTGAAAATCTTGCCGAACGGCCCGCTTTTATGAAAATTCACCGGGCTGGCGATGGTCGACAGACTGCGCACCGGCGCCTCCGGGTGGCTGCCCAGATACAGCATGCACAGCAGCCCGCCCATGCAGTAGCCGAGCAGATTCACCTGGTCGGAACCGGTGTGTTCGCGAACCCGCTCCACCACCTGCGGCAACCACTGGTTCACGTAGGTGTCCAGGTCCAGGTCGCGGTCGGCCTGGGACGGCTGGCCCCAGTCGATCAGGTAGACGTCATGGCCGCGCGCCATCAGGTAACGGACCATGGACCGGTTGGGCATCAGGTCGTAGGTCCAGCAGTGGATGCCCAGCGCCGGAACCAGAATCAGCGGAATACGGTGTTTCTCCCGCCGTACCGGTATTTCCTCGTCGCCGACGGGAATCCGCGCCATCGGCGGCAAACTGTAATGACGCAGCGCCATGATGCCGTTGCGGTAAATCTCGTCCCAGGGCGTTTTGTCGGTCTGAATGAAGCGCCGCGGATGACGGCGGCGCTCCACCATATGGCTCAATGCGCGCAGTGATGATTTCACGGAAGGACGTGGTGCCATGGAGGCTCCGCTGATAGCAATTGATCCCGAGTAAGGGTAGGCGGTAATCTTGCCGGGCCCGCAGTAACAGAGCATTGGCCCTCGTGACAAATTCAAAGCCCCCTTACACCCGCATGGACGTCTGTAACCGGTCCCTGGAGACCGTGCGCCATTCCCGTAACCTGGGTATGGAAGTGCTCAGCGCCGAAGAAGACGGCGTCCGTGTGCGCCTGCCCTGGCGCGAGGACCTGGTCGGCAACCCGGACACCGGCGTGCTGCACGGCGGCGCCATCTTCGCGATGATGGACCAGGCCGGCGGCATGGCGAACAGCTGCCGCCTGTACCCCAATTTCGAAATCACGCCGACCATCGATTTCCGCGTCGATCACCTGCACGCCCCGACACCGGGCAAGGCGGTGATCTGCTACGCCAGCTGCTACCGGCTCACGCCCAACGTCACCTTCGTGCGGCTGACCACCTGGGAAGAGGGCGAGGAAGAGGGTGAGCCGGTGGCCACCGGCCTGGCCACCTACACACGCATGAAACTGGATAAGAACGGGCGGGTGGTGTCCTGATGACCGATTCACTGAAAGCCTTGATCGAAGCCTGCCGCAACGGCGAAGCCAACTACCAGGACCTGGTGGACCGGGTGCCCTATGCCCGCTTCCTGGGCATCGAGTTGCTGGTGCAGGGCGAGGAACTGACCTTCATTCTGCCGCGCAACGAAAACAATATCGGCAACCCCACCTTGCCGGCGTTGCACGGCGGCGCCGTGGCCGGCTTCATGGAGCAGGCCGCGATCATCTTCATCCTGCTGGAAATGGGCGAACCCAAGGTGCCCAAGACCATCGATTTCACCATCGACTACCTGCGCGCCGGCCTGTTCCGTGACACCTTCGCCGAATGCCGCATCACCCGCCTGGGCCGTCGCATCGCCAATGTGCACATCAGCGCCTGGCAGAAGCGCCGGGAAGAACCGATCACCATCGCCCGGGCCCACTTCCTGCTTTCCGAAGAAAACAACTAGCGGCGGCGATAGGGCAACGAAGGTGATATATTAGCGGGCCCTGAAAGGAGGCCCTCTTTGTCATTATCGCCGGTTGCCAGGTCCTCGACCTTTACCCAAAGCCTGCTGCTTGCCGCGGTGGGCGTCACCGCCCTGGGCCAGACCCTGGTGTTCACGCTGTTGCCGTCCCTGGGCCGGGCCACCGGCCTGGCCGAGATCCAGGTGGGGCTGATCATCAGCTGTTCGTCGCTGGCCTTCGCCCTGGCCAGTCCGGTGTGGGGCTATCTCAGCGAACTCTACGGCCGCCGGCCGATCCTGATCATCGGTCTGAGCGGCTATGCGATCGGCACCCTGCTGTTCGCGCTGGTGTTCCAGGCCGGGCTGGCCGGCTGGGTGAGCGGCGGCGCTCTGGTGGCGCTGCTGGTGGTGGCGCGTATGAGCCAGGCGGTGATCATGGCCGCCACGCCACCGTCGGCGGCGGCCTACACCGCGGACATCACCGCGCCGGAGGCGCGCACCCGTGGCATGGGCCGCATCGGCGCGGCCAACAACCTGGGCACCGTGCTGGGCCCGGGCATCGGCGGCATGCTGGCGGCGGTGGCCCTGGTGTTGCCGCTCTATCTGGTGGCCGGTCTGGTGGCCTTGATGGCGGTGTTTATTCTGTTCTTCCTGCCGCCGTCACCGTATCGCGGCGAGCCGCCGGTGCAACGCCGCCGCACCGTGCTGGCCACCGGCCTGCGTGCCTATACCGACCGACGTTTCCGCGATTTGCTGATCACCGGGGTAGTGCTGTTCATGAGCTTCGCGCTGGTTCAGCAGACCCTGGGCTTTCTGTTTCAGGACGCCCTGAACATGTCGCCCACCGAAGCGGCCGGCGCCCTGGGCACCGCCATGATGGCGGCGGCGATCACCTCGCTGACCGGTCAGATTCTGGTGGTGCAATGGCTGCGCGCGCCGGCGCTGGTGCTGCTGGCCCTGGCGGTACCGGCCATCGGCCTGGGCGCCGGCGTGCTGTGGGTATTCGACAGCCGTCTGGGCATGACCCTGGCGGTGATGCTGGTGGGCATGGGGATCGGTTTCGGCATGCCGGCGATCATGTCGCTGGCGAGCCTGAGGGTGGACAGTTCGGAGCAGGGCAGGGTGGCCGGGCTGGCCAGTGCGTGTCCTTCGCTGGGGTTCGTGCTCGGGCCTTTGGTCGGCACCGGGCTGTACACGCTCGACCACCGTTTTCCGTACATGCTGGTGGTGGCGCTGATGGTGCCCCTGGCGGTGCTGGTCTGGCGGTTACGCCGGGCCGGCACCGCCTGAGGCGGTGGTGCTGAGACCCGGATTATTCCTTGTAGGGAATCAGGGTCAGTTCCACGCGGCGGTTCTGCTGACGGCCTGACGCGGAGCCGTTATCCGCGATCGGCTGGGTCTCGCCGAAACCGACCACGTCCATGCGCACGGCCTGCACGTTATAGCCGCTGAGTACATCGGCCACCGCCTGGGCGCGCTGCTGGGAGAGCAGCAGGTTGTAGCGGTCGCCGCCGGTGCTGTCGGTGTGGCCGGCGATCTGCAGCATGGTGGAATCGTATTCCTTGAGTACTTCGGACACGGAGTCCAGCACTGAACGGAACGAGGATTTCACCTGGGTGCTGTCAGTGTCGAAGGTCACGTTACCCGGCATGTTGAGAATGATGTTGTCGCCGTTACGGGTGACGGAAACGCCCGAGCCTTCCAGTTTCTGACGCAGCTTGGCTTCCTGGACATCCATGTAATAGCCCACGCCGCCGCCGGCGATGGCGCCGATACCGGCCCCGGCCAGGGCCCGTTCCTTGCGCTCCTTGGCGCTGTCCGAAGTGGCGATACCGATCAGCGCGCCACTCACGGCGCCGATGGCGGCGCCGCCGGCGGCCTTGGAGGTCTGTTTCTCACCGGTGTAGGGATTGATAGTGCTGCAAGCGGACAGGGACAAAGCCCCGGCCAGTAAGAGGCATCCGGCAGTGCGTTTCATCATTACTCCTTGTTATCCATTGTTCCTGAGTGGCTCAACAATAAGCGATCAGGGCACCGAAACCATAGCGGCGCGGTAAAAATCGGTAAAGTAGGGTAGCGCGGGGATGAGATCGCTGTCTCTTAAAGCGGCGGTGGACGCCACATCAGCCAGATCGGAGGACCGTCGGCGGCGACGCGGTCCTCGCGGATCACCTCGAAACCGAAGCGGCGGTAGAGCGGCAGGTTGTCCGGCTCGCAGGTCTCCAGGAACGCACCGTGGTCGTCCTGGTCGCACAGGCTGAGCACCGGCGCCAGCAGGCGGCGGGCGTGGCCGCGTCCCTGCTGGTCCGGCGCCACCCCCAGCACCTGCAGGTACCAATGGGGTCGCTTCGGATGCAGTTGCTGAATATGCTGGATGCCGGCCAGCCGGCCGGGCAAACGGGTGAGCCCGGTGATGGCCGCGAAGTCGGGCAGGAACCGGAGCTGCTGCCACAGCCCCAGACGCCACTGGCCCGGCGGCGACCACAGCGCCGCCCCCACACCGGGTATATGATCGACCCGTCCCGGCAGGGCCAGGTGGCGAAGCTGCGCGGCCATGCCGCGCCGTAACCGGACGTGGAAATCCTCCGGCCGGCACAGCCAGCGCCAGAACGGGTCGTCGACGAAGGCGCGCGCCAGCACGTCCACCACCGCGTCGAACTCGGTGCTGGCGCATTGCGGTTCCAACGGAACCGGAGACAAAGAGTAGGATGAAGGCATCCGGCGTTTTTAGCAGACTGACCGCGAAAAAGGAACGGTCGTGCTAGCCGGAAGCAAAGCGTTCACACAATCCAAGGAGACACCATGCTGGCGAAGCGTGCGCCACTGGCCGAACTGGCCGGGGAACAATGGGACCTGATCGTGATCGGCGGTGGCATCACCGGCGCCGGCGTGTTGCTGGAAGCGGCCCGCCAGGGGCGCAAGGCGCTGCTGCTGGAACAGCAGGATTTCGCCTGGGGCACCTCCAGCCGCTCGTCGAAGATGGTCCACGGCGGGCTGCGCTATATCGCCCAGGGCGAGGTGCGGCTGACCCGTGACGCCCTGCGCGAGCGGGAACGCCTGCTGCGCGATCTGCCCGGGCTGGTGGAACGGGCCCAGTACCTGTTTCCGCTGCGCGACGGTCGCTTCCCGGGGCGCTGGCCGATGACCGCGGTGCTGTCGCTGTACGATTTTCTGGCCGGCATTCGCGACCACCGTTTTGTGCCCCGGGCCGAGGTGCTGATGCGCGTGCCGGGGCTGGATGCGGCGGGCCTGAACGGCGCCATGAGCTACACCGACGCCCTCACCGACGATTGCCGGCTGGTGGTGCGCTGCCTGCTGGAAGCGGCCCGGCTTGGCGGCCGTTCGCTCAATTACGCCCGCGCCACCGGTATCAGCACCGACAACGGCCGCGCCCGGGTGGACGTCACCGATCTGGAAAGCGGCGAGAGCCTGACCCTGAACGCCGGCGCGGTGATCAACGCCACCGGTGCCTGGGCCAACCGCCTGGGCGGCGCCGGGCAACGGATCCGCCCGCTGCGCGGCAGCCATCTGTTCGTGGACCCGGCGCGGTTGCCGGTGGCCGACTGTCTGACGCTGATCAACCCCCGCGATGACCGGCCGGTGTTCGTGTTCCCCTGGGAAGGCGTCACCTGTATCGGCACCACCGACCTGGATCACGGCGACAGCCTGGATCAGGAGGCCCGCGCCAGCGGCGCGGAAGTGGACTACCTGCTGGAACTGATCAACGGACAGTTCCCGGAGGTCAACCTGGGCCGCGAGGACATCCTCTCCACCATGGCCGGGGTGCGCCCGGTGATCGCCTCCGGCGACGGCAAGGATCCCTCCAAGGAGCGCCGCGACCATGCGGTGTGGGAAGAGAACGGCGTGGTCACCGTGAGCGGCGGCAAGCTCACCACCTTCCGCCTGATCGCCCTGGACGCTCTTTGCGCCGCCGGCCTGCTGGCCCCCCGGGAGGCGCGCCGCGCCCGGCGCAGCAACGCGCCGCTGTTCCGGCCGTTGCCGGACGCGCCGGAACAGGTGGACCAGTTCCTTCATGGGGTCCAGGACGACGAGGCGCTGTTGCGCTGGATGCTGACCCACGAAGCGGTGGTGCATCTGGACGACCTGCTGCTGCGCCGCACCCGGCTGGGCTTGCTGCGCCGCGACGGCGGCGCCGGCCTGGCGGAGTTGTTGCGGTCGCTCACCGGCGAACTGCTGGGCTGGGACGGCCCGCGCTGGGACCAGGAGTGGGCCCGCTATGAGGCCATCCGCGAACGCTTTTACGGCGTGCCGCCGGCGGACCTGGACCGGGCCGCCGCCTGAGCCCCGAGCGCTACCTTTGTATTACCGGAGTGGATCGCCATGCGCGTTACCGACCTGGCCCGGCGGGCCGACACCACCGCCGAAACCGTTCGTCACTACACCGATCTGGGCCTGCTGACCCCGCGTCGCGACCCTCATAACGGCTACCGCCAGTACAACGGCGTCGACCTGTCGCGGCTGCGTTTCGCGCTGAAAGCGCGCAGCCTGGGCTTCACGCTTGGCGACGTGCGCGAATTGATCGAAGAGTCGGAGGGCGGGGAAACGCCGTGCCCGAGGGTGCGGTCCCTGATCGAGGCGCGCCTCGCCGAAGTGGAAGCGCGCATCAGTGAGCTGAGCGAGTTAAGCGCGCGCATGCGCGCCGCCATGGACGACTGGTCGCGGGCCCCGGACTGCCATCTTGGCGACGGCAGGGTGTGCGGCCTGATCGATTCCTTTAACGGCGAAGCGGTGGCGCCCCGCGAAGGCGCCTAGTCGTCGGTCTCTTCGGCGCTTTCCTCTTCCTTGATCATACCGATCACCGACCAGCCGGCTCTGGGCTCGGGCTGGGACTCGGACGTGAACACATGGATCCGGTCCTTGCTGTCCACCGCGAACAGCGGCCAGACCTGACGGTTTTCCACCGCCAGATAGGCCTTGAAGTCGAACTCCTCGGTGATCCGCGTCTTGCGGATGTCCGCGCCCTGGCTGAGCAGGCTGGCGAGCCGGGCGTAGGTCATGTCCGGGCCGAACAGGGTGGCGCCCCGGTGGTGCGCCGCCACATCGTGCTTCTCTTCCTTTTCGCTCTGCCAGGGCAGGCTGTAGACGTTGGGCTCGCCGAATTCCAGACGGTAGCGCATGGTCGCCATGGTGTTCAGTTCCCGGCGCGGGCTCAGGCCCAGCAGCTTGCCGTAGCCGACCAGGTCGAGATACTGGTCCGCGTGGCTGGACACCGGGTTGCCGTAGAAGGTGGGCAGCCCTTCCATGCGCGCGGTGCGAATGCTCTCCCAGCTGGAATCGGTGAGAATCACCGGGAAATTGTTCTGGCTCAGGGTCTGGCCGATGGCCCGGGCCACCGGGTTGGCGCCGATGATCAGGAACCCCCTGGGGCCCGGCTCCGCCACCTTGAGCAGGCGCGCCAGCGGGCGGGCGGTGACGCTCTGCAGCGCCACCGTGCCGATGATCACCATGAAGGTGAGCGGCACCAGCAGCTCGGCGCCGGCCACGCCGTTCTCCTCCAGACGCTGGGCGAACAGGGCGGACACCGCCGCGGCGACGATGCCGCGCGGGGCGATCCACGCCAGCAGCGCCTTCTCACGCCAGTCCAGGCTGCTGCCCAGGGTCGCCACCCACACCGACAACGGCCGCGCCACCAGCTGGATAATCGCCAGCACCAGCAGGGCGGTGGCGCCCAGGCTCAGCAACTGCTCCATCTCCAGGCGCGCGGCCAGCACGATGAACAGCACCGAAATCAGCATCACCGACAGGTTCTCCTTGAAGTGGAGAATGTCGTCGGTGCGCACGCCCTTGCGGTTGGCCATCACGATGCCGGCCACGGTGACCGTCACCAGGCCGGATTCCTCGCTGATGCTGTTGGACAGCACGAAGGAGCCGATCACCGAGGACAGCACCAGGAAACTGCGCAGATACTCCGGCACCAGGTGGCGACTCAGCAGGGCGCTGAGCGCCAGCGCCACGGCGCCGCCCATGGCGGCCCCCACGGCGATCGCCTGGAAGAACAGCCACAGGCCGTGCAGCAGGGCACCCTGCTGGCCGGTGGCCACCACCAGCTCATAGGCGAGTACCGCCAGGATCGCCCCCAGCGGATCGATAACGATGCCTTCCCAGCGCAGCAGCCGCGCCACGCTCGCCTTGGGGCGCACGCTGCGCAGCAACGGCACGATCACCGTGGGGCCGGTGACCACCACCAGGGCACCGAACAGCAGCGCCAGCTCGAAGGGCAGATCCAGCAGACCCCAGGCGGACAGCGTCACCACGCCCCAGGTGATCAGCGCGCCCCAGGTCACCAGCCGCCGCACGGTTTTTTCCAGGCCGCGAATCTCGCTGAAGCGAAGGGTGAGGGCGCCCTCGAACAGAATGATCGACACCGCCAGGGACACCCCCGGCAACAACAGATCTCCGAATAACTGCTTGGGTTGTATCAAACCGGCCACCGAGCCCAACAACAGGCCGGACAGCAACAACGGCAAAATGGCGGGCAGTTTGATGCGCCAGGAGGCCCACTGGCAGGCGAACGCCACCACGGTGATCAGGGCCAACTGAAAAGGTACGGAGAGTTCCATGGGCTTCCTTGTCTGAGAGTGCGGCTATAGTCCCAGCGAACCCGGGGCGTCGCAAGCCCGATTTTTTCACCCCGTTAACCGCAAAAACGGCAGTGATAATGATAGGCTTGCCGACCTCCGTTGTACCGCCCAGGGATTCCCGATGCCTACCGTTTCCCCCGTTCGCCTGGCGATCATGCTCGGCACTCTGGTGGCCCTCGGGCCGCTGGCCATCGATACCTACCTGCCGGCGCTGCCGACCATGGCCGACGACTTCGGCGTGGCGGTGCACCGCATTGAGTTGTCGGTGAGTGTCTACGTTCTGGGCGTGGCGCTGGGCCAGTGGCTGGGCGGCCCGCTGTCGGATCATTTCGGCCGCAAACCGGTGGCCTATGTGGGCCTGTCCGTCTTCATCGTCGCCAGTCTGGCGATCACGGTGTGCGAGCAAGTGGGCTGGCTGTACGGTCTGCGCGTGCTTCAGGCCCTGGGCGGCGGCGCCACCGTGGTGATCGCCGCCGCCTCGGTGCGCGACCATTTCAACGGCCGCGAAGCGGCCCGGGTACTGACCAGTGTCGGCCTGGTGCTGTTGCTGGCGCCGCTGGTGGCGCCGGCGGTGGGGGCCTTCCTGCTGCACCTGGCCGGCTGGCAGAGCATTTTCGTGATGCTGGCCGGCTACGCGGTGCTGGTGGCGCTGATGCTGCGCTTCGCGATGCCGTCGGTGGCCCCGCAGGTGGCGGAGGAACCGCTGCGTCATCGCATGTTCGCGGCCTACGGCCGCGTGCTGCGCCAGCGCCGCGCGATGGGCTTCATCCTCGCCAACGGCCTGATCTTTTCCGCCATGTTCACCTTTATCACCGACGCCGCGTTTCTCTATATCGAATACTTCGGCATCGACGAGACCCGCTTCCCGCTGTATTTCGGGGCCAACGTGGTCGCCATGCTGGGGCTCAACCGCCTCAACGTGTTGCTGCTGCGCCGCTTCGACAGCGCCGCGATCATGGGCGTGGCGGTGATCCTGCAAAGCCTGGCGGCGGTGATCCTGCTGCTGCTGACGGTGTCCGGTTACCTGACCCTGTGGAGCACGGTGCCGCTGATCATGGTGGTCGCCGGCATGGCCGCGCTCGCCATTCCCAATGCCCTGGCCAGCTTCCTGGCCTTCTTCGAGCGCGACAGCGGCGCCGCCACCGGCCTTAACGGTTGCCTGCAGTTCCTGATGGCGGGGCTGATCGGTTCCGGGCTCGGCCTGATCCACAACGGTACGCCCCTGCCGATGACCGCCTTGATGGCGGCCAGCGCGGTGGGCGGGATGCTGTGCTTTTTCCTGTTGGCGCGGGAAAAGCCGGGCCTCAGGCAGTAGCCGTCAGGACATCAGCCGCGCCAGCGGCGCGCTGTGGCGTCGTGGTTTAAACCATTGCAGCGCCAGCATCGGCAGGATCAGCACCCACGGCAGCAGGATCCACCACGACAACGGCATGTCGCCGTCGAACAACTTGGCGCCCAGCGGCCAGAGCGCCACCAGATGCAGCAGGTGCGCGAACAGCGCCGCGCCCCCCAGCAACAGTGCCTGCTCGAGCACCGCCACCCGGCGCAGCAGGGCGGAGCGTGCTCCCAGCACCCGCAGCAGCGCCTCGTCGCGGCGCCGTTGCTGGTTGCCCGCCAGCCAGGCGGCGGCCATCACCAACACACTGGACGCCAGCAACAGTACCGCCAGGGCCAGGGCCGCGCGGCTGGCGCGGGCGATCAGGTCCTGGGCCTGGTCGAGCAGGGCGTTGACGTCCAGCAGGGTGATTTGCGGGAACTGACGGATCAGGTCCGGCAAGTCGGCGCCCTGGCCCTCGGGCAGGTAGAAGCTGGTCAGCCAGTAGCGGTTCAGTGATTCCAGGGTGCCCGGGCTGAACATGAAGTAGAAGTTGGGTTCGAAGCTTTCCCATTCCACTTCCCGCAAACCGACCACGGTGGCGGCGACACTGCCCGAGGGCGCGGTGAAGCCCAGTTCGTCGCCCACCTTCAGGCCCAGGGATTCCGCCAGTTCCGATTCCACCGACACTTCGCCGGGGGCGTCCGCCACCCAGCGCCCCTGGGTCACCCGGTTGCTCTCCGGCAGGGTGTCGGCCTGGGTCAGCGACAGGTCGCGGTTGAGCGCGCGCTGGCCCTGGTCGTCTTCGTCTTCCTTGGTGACCGCTTCCCGCACCGGCTGGCCGTTCACCTCGGTGAGGCGGGCCCGGACCACCGGGTAAAAGCCGGGCACCTCGGCGTCATGGGTGTCCAGCCAGCTCCGGAACGCGTCCATATCCTGGTCGAACAGATTGAGCACGAAATAGTTGGGCGCCTTTTCCGGCAGGCTGGCGCGCCACTGGCCCAGCAGTTGCTGGCCCACCTGGCTGGCCAGGGACATGACCGCCAGGGCCAGCACCATGGCGGCGAGCATCGGCAGGGTGGTCATCGGGCGCCGGGCCAGGCGCCGTAGCGCCAGACGCGGCGCCAGCGGCAGGCGGGCACCACCTTTATCGGCGAGGCGCAGCGGCCCCCACAGCAGCAGCGGCAGGCCCACCGCCACGGCCACCATCAGCAGTAACAGCTGCCCCAGGGCCACCAGCGAGCCGGACAGCATCATCGCCACCAGCACCGGGGCCATCAGAGCGCCGAGCAGATTACGGCCGGTGCGCGCCGCCGGGGCTTCCAGGCGGTCGGCGAGGATCAGCCGCGCCGGCAAATCCGCCAGCCGCCACAGCCGGGGCAGGGCGAAGCCGGCCCAGATCACCACCGGCGCCAGGCCCAGCAGCAGCCAGGTGAGCGCGGACGGGCGCCAGGTAAGGGCGTCGCCGAGCCATTGTTGCAGCAGCAGGAAGGCGCCGCCGGCCAGCCCCAGGCCGACCAGGATCGACGGCAGCAGGGCCGCGAGTTCGCGGCCCAGTATCTGACCGAGGATAAGACGGCGGCCGGCGCCGAAGGTTTTCATCACCGCACAGCGGCGGGCCTGCTCGGCACTGCGTACGCCGGCGGCCAGATAGACGGCGCCGCCGCACAACAGCACCACCATCATCACCGACAACTGGCCCCACAGGCTGAGTTGCCGCATCGGCCCCATGGAACGCATCGCCGCGTCCTCGCGGGTGTCGATTTCCTGGTGGGGCGCCAGGGTGGGTTCCAATCGCTCTTGGACGCCGGCCATTTGCTCGCCCGGCGCGGCGATGCGCAGTTCGTATTCGACCCGGGTGCCCGGCGCCAGCACGCCGGTGGAGTCCACGTCCTCCAGGTTCATCAGCACCCTGGGATTCATGCTGTAGAAGCCGGCGCCCTGGTCCGGTTCGCGCACCAGCACCTTGCCGATCCGCAGCTGGCGTTCGCCCACGGTGACGGTGTCGCCCACGGTCTGTTCGAGGCGATCCAGCGCCGGTCCGGCCAGCCATACCTCGCCGGGTGGCGGGCCCTGGTCCACGGCGCCCGGTGTGGCGAAGCGCTGGTCCGCCACGGTGAGCTCGCCGTACAGCGGGTAGGCGTCGTCCACCGCTTTGACGCTGGCCAGTACGAAGGTGTCGCCATGCACCAGCACGGTGCTGAACGCGGTGATCCGGGAATGGGGCAGGGCGGCCACCTGCTCGCGCTGGGCCTGGGTGGCCGGCTCGCTGCCCTCCAGCACCAGGTCGCCGCCGATCGCCTCGGCGGTGCGATTGGCGAAGCGGTGGTCCAGCTCGCCGCGCATCAGCACCACGGCGGCGATCGCCAGGGTGCAGACCAGCAGCGCCAGGGCCTGAATGCGGAACGCGGACGAACGCCAGGGACGAAGCAGCAGTCGCGGGGACAAATCAGGCACTCAGGCGGCCCTCCACCAGTTCGTGATGGGTGCCGCAGTGCCGGGCCAGTGCCGGGTCGTGGGTGACCAGGACCAGGGCGGTGCCGTGGTCGCGGTTCAGGTCGAACAGCATGTCCGCCACCTGGTCGCCGTTGGCCCGGTCGAGGCTGCCGGTGGGTTCGTCGGCGAACAGCAGGGCGGGCTCCATGGCGAAGGCGCGGGCCAGGGCCACGCGTTGCTGCTCACCGCCGGAGAGCTGCGCGGGGAAATGCCGTTCGCGCTTGCCCAGGCCCACCCGGGCCAGCCAGTGCCGGGCCTTGTCCCGGGCGCGGTCGGCGCCGGCGATTTCCAGCGGCAGCATGACGTTTTCCAGGGCGGTGAGGTCGGCGACCAGATGAAACGCCTGGAACACGAAACTGCAGTAACGGCCGCGCAGCGCGGCGCGGGCGTCTTCGTCGAGGCCGCTGAACGGCTCGCCGGCGAGGCGCACGTCGCCGCTGGTGGGGACGTCCAGGCCGGCCAGCAAACCCAACAAGGTGGATTTTCCGGAACCGGATGGCCCGGTGATGGCCAAAGTGTCTCCCCCTTGGACAGTGAGGTCGATATGCTCAAGGAGGGTCAGCTCGCCTTCCGGGGCAGAGACCGTTTTGCTAAGTTGTCGCGCGACAAGCACGGGAGTCGAGGCCATATGTGGGAACGCCTGATCGTTTTGGTTTTACTGGTAACGCCGTTTTGCGCCCGCGCCGAGGGCGTGCTGGTGCTGGGTGACAGCATCAGCGCGGCCTATGGTATCGAGGAAACGCAGGGATGGGTGCACCTTTTACGACAACGGCTGGAAACGCAATGTTCCGGGCTGCCGGTGAACAACGCGTCGGTGAGCGGCGATACCAGTGACGGCGGTCTGGTGCGGCTGCCGGATCTGCTCGAGCGCCACCAGCCGGACACGGTGGTGATCGAGCTGGGCGGCAACGACGGGCTGCGCGGTCTGCCACCGCAGCGGCTGGGCGCTAACCTGACCCGTATGATCGAGCTCAGCGAAGCGGCCGGCGCCGAGCCGGTGCTGCTGGGCATGCGTATTCCGCCTAATTACGGCCAGGCCTACACCCGTCTGTTCGAGCAGGCGTTCAAAAAAGTGGCCGGGGAAACCGGGGTCCCGTTTGTGCCCTTCCTGCTCGACGGCGTGGTGGAAGCCGGCCAGCTGCAGGGCGACGGCATTCACCCCACCGCCGAGGCCCAGCCGGGCCTGCTGAAAAACGCCTGGCCGGCGATCAAACCGGCGCTGCCGGACCACTGCGACCTGTAAAGGAAGAGCACCATGGACTTCACCACCCCGTACCGGGATATCCTCGACTTCTGGTTTGGCGAGAGCGGCGGCCTGGAAGGGGAGACCGACGACACCCGGGGCTGGCCGTCGGCTTCATTGCGCCGGCGCTGGTTCAAGAGCAGCGACGGCCAGGACGCGGAGATCGCCGAACGCTTCGGTGACCGGGTGGCGGCGGCGCTGCGCCGTGATCTGGTGGACTGGGAACGGGAGCCGGGGCCGAGGCTGGCGCTGATCCTGTTGCTGGACCAGTTCACGCGCAATATTCATCGCGGCACGGCGGACGCCTTTGCCGGCGACCACCACGCCGCCACGCTGACCCTGGAAGGGCTGTCCACCGGCATGGACCGGCGCCTGGGCTGGGCCGGCCAGGTGTTTTTCTATATGCCGCTGATGCACGCCGAGGACGCCGACCTGCAGGACCGCGCGGTGGCCTGCTACCAGGATCTGCACGGGCGGGTGCCGGCGGCGCTTAAGGACGATATCGCCAACAACCTGGCCTTCGCCGAGGAGCACCGCGACATCATCCAGCGTTTCGGCCGTTTCCCGCACCGCAACCGGGTGCTGGAGCGCACCGACAGCGCCGAGGAACTCGACTTCTTGCAGCACGCGCGGCGCTACGGGCAATAGCCGGCTTGTAGGAGCGGGCCCCGCCCGCGAAAGGGTGGCTTTAGCCACCCGGCAGGATCCCAGAGACGCTGTTGGTGCTGCCGTTAGAGATGTCTCTGGTATCCTGCCGGGGCTTCGCCCCTTTCGCGGGCGGGGCCCGCTCGCACAGGCTGGATTAGGGGCGCGGTTCCAGGGCTGTCAGGGCGGTTGTCATTCGGGAGGCCAGGTCCGGTTCGAGCGGCGTGCCCACGGGCCGTTCGTCGACCAGCGCCAGGGCCTCTTCCAGCGGCGTGAAGCCGCTCGATTTCATCGCTTTGGGCAGCCGCTCGAGCTGCCAGGCCATGCGTTCCTCGCGGGCGTGTTCGGGGCTGTCGACGCCGGCCAGGGCCTCCAGCGCGGCGGCCAGGGCACGGTCTTCGGCGCGCTCCTCGCCGGACGGCGCGCCGCTGACACGTTCGCGGGCCGCCTGCCAGCGCCGCCATCTGGGCAGGTCCTTGCGCAACGCGCGCAACTGCTCCTGCAGCCGGTGCAGCTGTTGCTGCAGGCCGCGGCCCAGCGACGCGCCGTCCACGGCCTGTAACTCCTCGGCGAGGGCGGCGAGGGTGGCGCCGTCCTGTTCCGGCAGGGGCCGGGCGGTTTGCTGGGCGGCCCGTTCCAGCACCGCCTGAGCCTGTTCGGCGGCCTCGGCGCGCTGCGCCTGCTTTTGTTCCGTGTCGGCCTGACGCGCGGCGAAGATGGCGTCCATGGTGCGGCGGAAACGCTTCTGGAACGGCCGGTGACGGGCCGGCGGCAGCCAGGGGGCGGCGCGCCACTGCTTCTGCAACTCCTGGGCCTCGCGGGCGGCGCCACGGACGTCGCTGCCCTGTTCACCTTGATCGGCGGCCACGCTCTCGGCGAGGGCAGCGGCGCGGTCCAGCAGCGCCTGGCGGGGCTGCTCGGCCTGCCGCCAGGCCTCTTCCAGGCGCTCATCGATTTCGCTCAGCAGCGCCGAAAAGCGTTTCTGCGCGTCGCGGGCGTCGGTGAACCGCACCGGCGCATGGCTCTTCCACTCGCGCGGGGCCTGCCGGCGGATTTCCCAAACCGCCTGCCAGTCCGCGTTTTGCCAGTCCTGGGCGGCGACGAAATCCGCCAGCTGCTGGCACAGCGCCTCGCGGCGCCGCAGGTTTTCCTCGCGCTGGGCGTCCAGCTCGGCGAAGTGCGCGCGGCAGGGTTCATAGGCCCGGTCGGAGGCGGCCTTGAAGCGGTCCCAGAGCGCCTGATCCTGATCCTGGTCGGAGCTCATCAGAGCCCGCCATTCTTCATGCAGGGCCTGGACGGCGCTGGCGCGCTCTTCGGCGTCCATTTCCGTTTCGGCGAGGGCTTCCATGCGCTCACAGAGCTGTTCTTTCTTGGGCTGGGCGGCGAACGCGTGCCAGTCACGCAGCTCTTCACGGCGTGGCGTGAGGCGTTCCAGCTGCTGCTGCAGCCAGGGGTCGCGCTGTTCGGCGAGGACCGCCTCGGCTTTGTGCCAGAGCCGGTTGGCGTGTTTGAGATTGCCCTGTTGCAGCTCCCGGCGAAGGGCCACCACCAGCCCGCGGTGCTCGCTGTCGGCGCTGGCCCGCGCCGGGGCCTGCCGGGGCTTCTGTTCCTGCTTCGGCTCTTCCTGCTGTTCGGGAGGCTCGGGCGGGCGGGCCGCCGCCAAGGCGGAAGGCGCGGCCACCTCGGCGGGCCATTGTTCCGCCAGGTCGCGCCGTTGTTCGTCGTCCTCGGCGTCCAGGGCCGCTTCGGCCAGGGCGATCAGCCGGCGCCATTCGCTCAGCTGCGAGTGGAACATCAGGTCGGCTTCGTCGTCGCCCTCCAGAAGGTCCCCGGCCGCCTGCCAGCGTCGCTCCTGGGTGGCCACCGCGGAGCGCAGCTCGCCGAGCTGCTGGTCCCAGGTCTCGGCGCTCAGATCCCGGTACAGGGAGCGCAGGGTGTCCAGGGCGGCGCGGCGCTCGTGGGCGGCGGATTCCAGCGCTTCCTCGCGGGCCACCGCTTCCTGCTGCTCGCGCCGATGCGCGTGGCACTGCCCGAGGGCGCTTTCCACGCGGGCGGAGCGGGTGTCATCGGCGTGTTCGGCCAGGGCGCGCCAGCGTTGTTCGAGCTGCTGCAGGCGGCCTTCGAACAGCGGGTCGGCACTGTGCTGGGCCAGTTGTTCCAGGGCATCGATCAGGGCGTCGAGCTGCTCGCCGTGGCGGCGGGCCTCGGCGTCCCGGGCTTGCAGCGCCTTGACTCGGTCGCGGGCGATACGCACGACCTTTTTGTCACGGCCTTCGCGGCCCAGTTGGCGCAGCAGGGTGGTGTCCTGCAGGCGTTCGGCGGCGGCCAGGCGCAGGGCGGCGTCGGCGCCTTCCAGGGCCAGGCGGTAGAGCGATTCCGGTTCATCAATGGCGGCCAGGGCGGCTTCCCGGCAATCCGGGTCGGGGCTGTGACGGGCCACGTGGAGCAGCACCCGGGCGTTGCCGGTGTGCTGGATCAGCCGCAGCCGGGTCTCCACCGCCGGCGCGCCGTCCACGGTGCCGGCCAGCAGCGCCACGAAGCGATCCGATGCGGCGTCGCGCACGCCGGCGTCGGTGTCCGCTTCGATCAGCCGGTCCAGCAGGTGCAGGTCCAGCAGTGCCGACACGGCGGCGGCGCGCACCCTGGCGCTGTCGTCGTCGCGGGCGAGTTTCGACAAAGTTTCCTGATCCTGGCGCGGATCCAGCGTCGCGACCGCCTGGGCGCGAACCTCGGCGTCGCGGTGTTGCCACCGGGGTTTGAACAGTTTGCCTAGCATGGCCATCCCATTGGATTTGCTTTGTATTTATGCGGCGCCAGGGCGGCGCCGGGCCACTACTATAGGCAACCCTCGGATAGGATCACAGACGTGACTCGATAAGAGCGTCTTTTTCCGCCCAGATTTCGCTCACCCACTCTTGAATGCGGCGCCGGAACTCCGGGTCGTTCTCGTAATCGCCTTGCGCCGCCCAGTCCGGGATCGGCCGGCGCCGGGCGATCACTTCGACCCGGTCCATGGCGCCGCCGAGAAAGCCGAGCAGGGAACGGCTGGTGCCGGGAGGGTAAACAATGGTGAAGTCGAGCAGGCAATGCAGCTGGCCGCCCATCGCCTTGAGGGTAAAGGCGGCGCCGCCGGCCTTGGGTTTGAGCAGATGCCGGTACGGCGAATCCTGCTGGCGGTGTTTCTCCGCCGTGAAGCGGGTGCCTTCAAAGAAGTTCATCACCGAGACCGGGTAGTGCGCGTATTTTTCGCAGGCTTTGCGGGTGGTCTCCATGTCCTTGCCTTTGAGCTCCGGGCGCTTTTCCAACTGGGCGCGGCTGTAGCGCTTCATGAACGGAAAATCCAGCGCCCACCAGGCGAGCCCCAGCAGCGGTACCCAGATCAGTTCCTGCTTAAGGAAGAACTTCAGCGACGGCACCCGGCGGTTGGTGACTTTCTGCAGCACCAGAATGTCCGCCCAGGACTGATGATTGGAGGTCATCAGATACCATTCCTGGCGGGCCAGGCCGTCCATGCCCTCCACCCGCCATTCCACCTGACTGAACAGGTCGATGATGGCGTTGTTGATCGCCATCCAGGTTTCGGCGATCACCACCAGCACCCGGGACAACCGTACCTGGGCGGCGTGGAACGGCAGCAGCAGCCGGAGCAGGGCGAACACGTACAGCGGAATGACCAGCAACAGGGTGTTGATAAAGATCCCCACCAGCGCCAGCACGCCGCGGATTTTTGTTGAAACGTTCATCAGCGTTACACGGTTGCGGAGTAAGCGCGCATGCTAGCGCAGATGGCGGGCCGGCCCCATGTCAGTTTCGGTCACTCGCGCGACCAGGCCTGCCATTGGCGAGGCTACCACGAGCGGGTAGGGTCGGGTTTTCGAATTGAAGGAGCGGTGTTCATGAGTGGTCCCCTGGCGTCTTTGAAAGTATTGGATTTTTCCACCCTGTTGCCCGGTCCGTTCGCGACCCTGATGCTGGCCGACATGGGGGCCGAGGTGCTGCGCGTGGAATCACCCACCCGTCCGGACATGGTGCGCCTGCTGCCGCCGTCCGAGGACGGTGTGTCGGCGGTGCACGGCTATATCAACCGCTCCAAGCGGTCCATCGCGGTGGATCTGAAGAAGCCGGAAGGCAAGGAGATCATCCAGCGGCTGGTGGCTGAATTCGACATTATCGTCGAGCAGTTCCGGCCCGGGGTCATGGACCGTCTGGGCGTCGGCTACGAAGACCTCAAGGCGATCAACCCGGGGTTGATCTATTGCTCGATCACCGGCTACGGCCAGGACGGCCCCTACCGGGACCGGGCCGGCCACGACCTGAACTACCTGTCGATCGCCGGCATGACCGCCTACAACGGCCGCAAGGCATCCGGCCCGGCGCCGATGGCGTTCCAGGTGGCGGACATCGCCGGCGGTTCCTGCCACGCGGTGATGGGGGTGCTGGCGGCGGTGATCCATCGCCAGCAAACCGGCGAGGGCCAGCACGTGGATATTTCCATGACCGACGCCGCCTTCAGCCTGCACGGCCTGGCCGCGCCGCCGGCGCTGGTGGGCGGCCAGGACCCGGATCTGGAGACCACCCAGCTCAACGGCGGCGGCTTCTATGACTGCTACCGCACCCGCGACGGGCGCTTTATGTCCGTGGCCGGCCTGGAGCCGCAGTTCTTCACCCAGTTCTGCCAGGCCATCGGCAAGCCGGAGCTGACCAGCAAGGGCATGACCCTGGACCCGTCCGTGGTGGCGGAAGTGAAAGCGGAGATCGCCGAGGTGATCGGCGGCCAGGATTACGACCATTGGTGCCGCGTATTCGCCGATCTGGATTGCTGCGTGGAGCCGGTGCTGAGTTTCTCCGAGGCCACCGAGCATCCCCAGCTGCGGGCCCGCGACATGGTGGTGGAAGTGCCGCGCCATGACGGCGGCAAGCAGCGGCAGGTGGCGTCGCCGTTCAAGTTCTCCGCCACGCCGGTGGGCTATCGTTTCAGCGGCGCCCGTCTCGGCCAGCACAGCGGCGAAGTACTTTCGGCCCACGGCTTCAGCGACGAGGACATCAAGGCCTTCAAGGATTCCGGCGCGGTCGGTTGATACGGTAATTCCCGCCGCCCGCGGCGGGCGCTATGCTGTCGTCATGAGGCGACTTTCCGGGTTATTGATGCTGTGCGTGGTGGGGGTTCCGTTACCCGGGACGGCGGCCTCTCCGACCGCCACGGACCCCTGTGTCCAAGGGCCACAATCGTTCTGGGTGGACCGCACCCACGACTGGCTTTCCCGTGGCCTGTGCTGGCCGAGCCGCTGGGTGGACGGCTTTTTCGCCGACCCGCTGAGCAGTAACAACGAGCCCGCCGCCAGCCTGGTGCGAATCACCGGCGAGCGCACCTGGCGGGACGACGGCCTGGACGACCGCGACCTGGATGTGGACGCCCGGGTGTGGCTGCCGAGCGCCGAGCGGCGGCTGTCCCTGCTGTTTCGCAGCAACGAGGACGACACCGTGGCCGACGGCCCGCAGGCTTCCGAAATCACCGGAGTCGGCGAGGACGACAGCGGCTTTCGCGGTGCCCTGCGCTGGGTGATCAACCGCACCGATGCCATGGACCTGGATCTCGACACCGGCGTGCGCTCCGACCTCACCACCTTTACCCGGTTGCGTTATCGCAGCGTCCACCCTTTATTCAACGAATGGGCCTGGCTGCGGTTCACCGAGCGGGTCGAATGGCGTGACCCCAAGGGCTGGCGCAGCCGCTCGCTGTTTGAGATCGACCGGCCGCTGAGCGACACCGCCAGCGTTCGTCTGTCCAGCGAGATTCAATACAGCGAGGAACTGAACGAGGACGGGCGCGGGCTGGGGCTGTTCCAGGGCGTCAATCTGTTCCTGCGCCAGAGTGACAAGGCGGCCTGGAACCTGGGCGCCGGAGCGGCCGGGTTCACCAAGCCGGAGGCGCGGGTGGACAGCTACCGCTGCTACCTGCGCTACCGGCGCCAGGTGTGGCGGCCGTGGCTGTTCGTGGAAGTGGAGCCGTTCGTCCTGTGGCCCCGGGATCAGGGCTATCAGGGGGTGAACGGCTTTACCGTGCGGCTGGAAACGCTGTTCGGCCGGCTGGACGGCTGACGCCGCTCAGTTGGCCCAGGTGCTGCGGCGGCGGCCGGACTTGGATTTGAGCAGCAGGCCGGCGATGGCGCCGAGAATCAGAATGCCGACCCCGGTGATCCATTGCTGGGAGGTATTGTTGCCGCGCAGCATGGCGTTTTCCGCTTTCACCTGGTCGAGCTCCGAGCGCAGCATGCTGAGCTCTTCGTTCAGCCGGCGGTTGGCCTGGTCCAGGCGGATCGGATCGGCGGCCACGTCGCGCAGGTTCTCCAGCTCGTCGCTGCGGCTGCTCAATGACCCCTTGAGCTCCTCGTTTTCGGCGCTGAGCCGGTCGCGCTCCGTTTCCACGGTGCTCAGGCGCTCGCGCATTTCGGTCATGCGGCTTTCCATTTGCTTGCTGTCACCGCTGATCTGCTCCAGGCGGATGGCGGCGGTGGGGGAGCGGCTGATGTACTGCTTGGGAATGTAGCCTTCGGTATCGCTGAAGCGGATGTGCGCCCAGTCACCGTCTTCCCCCAGAAATTCCACCCGGGTGCCGCTTTTCAGGCCGCGATGGACGATCCGGTAGCCGGAGCCGGCACCGGAGCGCACCGGCACATAGATTTCATCGTCGATCCAGGCGGTGGCGGCCAGGGCCGGTGTGGACAGCAGGGCAATCAGCACGAAGCAGAGCCAGCGAACGAGCATTAAGAGGTACTCCTTAGATTTCAAGGCGCGAAGTTTAGGCAACCCTTGGCGGCAATGGCGCCGAAATAGTCACATTTTCCGGCGCTTCGCGGATCGATTTTGTAAAAACTCAGGGCAGGACGGCCTTGAAGGGCTTCACCTGGACGTCCGCGTACACGCCGGCGGCCACATAGGGGTCGGCGTCGGCCCAGTCACGGGCGGCCTGCAGCGATTCGAACTCGGCCACCACCAGAGAACCGCTGAACCCGGCGTCGCCGGGATCCTCGCTGTCCACCGCCGGCAGCGGCCCGGCCAGAATCAAGCGGCCCTGATCACGCAGCCGCTCCAGGCGGGCGATGTGGTCGGGGCGGGCGGTCTTGCGCAGCGGCAGGGAGTCGGCCACGTCTTCACTGATTATCGCGTACAGCATCGTCGTCCTTTTTCTCCGGTTCCTTGGCGGATGAATCCTGATGGAACAGTTGTTTGCGGTCTTCTTCGGAAATGTGCCGATAGAAATACAGGAACACCGCCACGTAGAACACCATTTGAATGGCGGTGAAGCCGAACAGTTTGAAATTCACCCAGAAATCGGTGCTGAACGTATAGGCAATGAACAGATTAAGCCCGCCCAGGGCGATGAAATAGAGCACGAAGGCCAGGTTGAGGCGGGTCCACTGGGCGGCGCCCAGCGCCACCACGCGGCCGAAGCCACTCACCATCAGCTTTTCGCACAGGCGCTGCAGCAGGTTGCGCTCGCGCAGGAAATGCCCGCCCAGCAGCACCGCCGCCAGCACGAAGCTGATGATCGACGGCCGCCACTTGATGAACACATCGTCGCGCAGCAGCAGGGTGAGGCCGCCGAACACCAGGGTGACGGCCAGCACCATCAGGTGCAGGCGATGCCAGCGCTTCCAGATCAGGCGGCCGGCGACCACCTGAAAGCTGGTGGCGGCGATGATGCCCCAGGTGGCGAGCATGATATCCCGGCCACTCAGAAAATAGAGGCCGAAAAACACCACCACGGGGAGATAATCAAACAATTGCTTCATGGACACGCATCCTTACCGGGACCGCCGATGGTAGCGGGAACGGCGGCGCAAATCATCCCGCCGGGCCAGGTTGTGTGATACCTTGCCCGCCATGACCGATACCACCCGTTTCCAGCGCCCCGATTTCCACAGCCACAGCCTGGCCTCGGACGGCGTGCTGTCGCCCACCGATCTGGTGGCCCGCGCCGCCGATCACGGCGTCGACGCCCTGGCGCTCACCGACCACGACACCCTGGCCGGCCTGCCGGAGGCGCGCCGCGCCGCCGACCGGCACGGCATTACCCTGGTGCCGGGCATCGAGCTGTCGGTGCTGTGCGGCAGCCGGGAAATCCATGTGCTGGGCCTGTGGGTGGACCCGCAGGCGCCGGTGCTGGTGGAGCGGGTCAACCGCCAGCTGGAGGCGCGCCGCGAACGGGCGGTGCGCATCGGCGCCCGCCTGGACAAGGCGGCCCGGCTGGAACACAGCTACCGCAAGGCCTGCGAGCTGGCCGACAGCGATACGCCGGGGCGGCCCTGGTTCGCGAAAATGCTGGTGGAGGCCGGGGTGGTGCGCGATCAGCGCCACGCGTTCAACCGTTTCCTTAAGAAAGGCCAGTCCGGCTTCGTGTCGACCCCCTGGGTGAGCCTGGAGGAGGGCGTCTCCGAGCTGCTGGCCGCCGGCGGCATTCCGGTGCTCGCCCATCCCCAGGCCTACGGCCTCACCCGCAAGCGGCTGCGCGAGCTGGTGCGCGATTTCCGCAATGCCGGCGGCCTGGCCCTGGAGGCGATGATGCCCGGGCTCAGCCCGCAGCAGGCGGCGCTGCTCGAGGAATGCTGGCGGCATTTCGATCTGGCGGTGTCCGGCGGCAGCGATTTCCATTCCCCCCAGCAGAAATGGCTGGCGCTGGGCGGCCTGCCGCCGTTTCCGCCCGACGGCACGCCGGTCTGGGCGCTGCCCCAGGCCGGTGTTGCGCCGGCCGGGGCGCGGGTGGAGAATGCGGCCCCATGACCGATGTATTGCATATCCACCCCGAAACACCCCAGCCGCGCCTGATCCGCCAGGCCGTGGACGTGATCCGTGGCGGCGGACTGATCGCCTATCCCACCGACACCACCTACGCTCTGGGTTGCGGGATCGGTGAAAAGGACGCCCTGGATCGCCTGATCCGCCTGCGCCGGCTGGACAATAAACACCAGTTCACTTTGCTGTGCCCGGACCTGTCGGTGCTGGCCACCTACGCCAAGGTGGACAACCCGGACTACCGGCTGCTCAAGGCGCACACGCCGGGGCCCTACACCTTCATTCTCAGCGCCACCAGCGAAGTGCCGCGGCGGCTGATGCACCCCAAGAAGCGCACCATCGGCATCCGGGTGCCGGATCATCCGATCTGCCAGGCGCTGCTCAACGAGCACGGCGGGCCGATCATGACCTCCACCGCCCATCTGCCCGACGACGAGTTCCCGCTGACCGATCCCCAGGACGTGCGCGACTTCCTGCAGGGCCAGGTGGATCTGGTCATCGACGGCGGCTTCTGCGGGGTCACCGAGACCACCGTGATTTCGCTCGCCGACGGCAACGGCCCGGAGGTGGTCCGCGAAGGCGCCGGTCCCCTGGACGCGATCTTCTGACAGGGTTTGGTCCAGCCCTGTCTTTACACCGTCTCTTCCCTTTATAATCGCCGCTTTCCGCCGTTACGACAGGAGTCGGCTTTTGAGTTCCGTGGTTCCCTCCCAAAGAGTGGTATCGGGCATGCGCGCCACCGGGCGCCTGCATTTGGGGCATTACCATGGCGTACTCAAGAATTGGGTACGCTTGCAGCACGAGTACGAGTGTTTCTTTTTCGTCGCGGACTGGCACGGTCTGACCACTGAATACGAGAATCCGCATGGTATTCAGGGGCACGTCTGGGACCTGGTGACCGACTGGCTGGCCGCCGGGGTGAACCCCGGGTCCGCCACGCTGTTCATCCAGAGCCAGGTGCCCGAGCACGCCGAGCTGCATCTGCTGCTGTCGATGATGACGCCGCTGTCCTGGCTGGAACGGGTACCGACCTACAAGGACCAGCAGGAAAAACTGCGCGAGAAGGACCTGGGCACTTACGGTTTTCTCGGCTACCCGCTGCTGCAGGCGGCGGACATCCTGATCTACCGGGCCGGCCAGGTGCCGGTGGGCGCCGACCAGGTGGCCCATGTGGAGCTGACCCGCGAAGTGGCGCGGCGCTTCAACCATCTCTACGGCCGCGAGCCGGGCTTCGAGGAGGCGGTGACCGCGGCGATCAAGAAGATGGGCAAGAAGCAGGCGCGCATCTACGCCGATAACCGCCGCAAGTACCAGGAGCAGGGCGACGAGTCGGCCCTGGAAGCGGCCCGCGCGCTGGTGCAGAACCAGCAGAACATCACACTCGGCGATAAAGAGCGCCTGAACGGGGACCTGGAAGGCGGCGGCAAGGTGATCCTGCCGGAGCCCCAGTCGCTGCTCACGCCGGCCTCGAAGATGCCGGGCCTGGACGGTCAGAAAATGTCCAAGTCCTACGGCAACTTCATCAGCCTGCGCGAGGAGCCGGACGACGTGGACGCCAAGATCCGGCGCATGCCCACGGATCCGGCGCGGGTGCGCCGCAGCGATCCGGGCACGCCGGAGAAATGCCCGGTGTGGGAGTTCCACAAGGTCTATTCCGACGACCGCACCCGCCAGTGGGTGCAGGAAGGGTGCACCTCCGCCGGCATCGGCTGCCTGGAGTGCAAGAAGCCGGTGATCGAAGCGGTACAGGCGGAGCTGGAGCCGATCCGGCGCCGCGCCGAGGATCATTTGCGTAATCCGGATCTGGTGCGCACGATTGTGTCCGAAGGGTGTGAAGAGGCCCGCGAAGTGGCCCGCGCCACCCTCGATGAAGTGCGCTCGGTAATGGGCCTTCAATACCGGTAACGGTTAACCATGGGACGCCAGGGCAGATGAACGAAGTGGTCAAGCAACAGGTCCCGAAGGCCGGTAACCCGCTGGCGCCCCCGGCGCCGCACCAGGCGGAGATGCCGTTCGGCCTGATGTACGGCCAGGCGATCACCAAGCTGCCCGACGATCTCTACATACCGCCGGACGCCCTGGAAGTGTTCCTGGAGGCGTTCGAAGGCCCGCTGGATCTGCTGTTGTACCTGATCAAGCGGCAGAACCTGGATATTCTCGACATCCCCGTGGCCCAGATCACGACTCAGTACATGGAGTACGTGGAGCTGATGAAGGCCATGAACCTGGAGCTGGCCGCGGAATACCTGGTGATGGCGGCGATGCTGGGCGAGATCAAATCGCGTACCTTGCTGCCGCGCCCGGTGCACGATGAAGAGGACGAGGCGCAAGACCCGCGCGCCGAGCTGATCCGCCGGCTGCAGGAATACGAGCGTTTCAAGCAGGCCGCCGAGGACATCGACAACCTGCCGCGCATGGAGCGGGATTTTCAGATCGCCGCCGCCCGCCGTCCCGAGTACGTGCGTGAAAAAGCGCAGCCGGACGTGGACCTGCGTGAGTTGCTGCTGGCGTTCAAGGAAGTGTTGTACCGGGCGGACATGTTCGAGAACCACCAGGTGTCACGGGAGAAGCTGTCCACCCGGGAGCGCATGGCGAACGTGCTGGACCGCCTGAAAGGCCGGGAATTCGTGCCCTTCGTGGAATTGTTCGAAGCCAGCGAAGGGCGGCTCGGCGTGGTGGTCAGCTTCCTGGCGATTCTCGAACTGGTCAAAGGGTCGCTGATCGAGCTGGTGCAGAGCGGGCCCTTCAGCCCCATCCATGTGAAGGCCAGAACCCTGGTGCTGGAAGAATCGAAAGCCCTGGCGGCGCTGGAACTGGATGACGAACCTTACGAGGCTGACGAGGATGAATAACCGTGGAGCCGGATAAGATAAAACACATCGTCGAAGCGGCGATCTTCGCCGCCGACGGCCCGCTGGACCGGGACGCCCTGTTGTTGCTGTTCGATGAGCAGGAGCGCCCGGAGAAAGCCGATCTGTCCCGTTCACTGGAACAGATCAGCGAGGACTACGCGGAGCGGGGCATCGAGCTCAAGGAAGTGGCGTCCGGGTTCCGCTTCCAGGTGCGCAAGGACCTGGGGCCCTGGGTGAGCCGCCTGTGGCAGGAGAAGCCGCCGCGCTACAGCCGCGCGATCCTCGAGACCCTGGCGCTGGTGGCCTACCGGCAGCCGATCACGCGGGGCGAGATCGAGGAGATCCGCGGCGTGTCGGTGAGCTCGCACATCATCAAGAGCCTGCTGGAGCGCAATTGGGTGCGGGTGGTCGGCCACCGTGACGTGCCGGGCCGGCCGGCGATGTTCGCCACCACCCGGCAGTTTCTGGACTACTTCGATCTGAAAAGTCTGGAAGATCTGCCGCCGCTGTCGGAGATCAAGGATCTGGATAAGCTCAACGAGGAACTGGCGCTCAGCGACGCGCCGGATCCCGACAGCGGCGACGCCGCCGATGACAATAACGACGCCACGGCCGCCTTCGGTGCCCGCACCGAAGGGGAGCGCGAAGCCCGTAACGAGGAAATTTTCGCCGCCCTGGACGAAGAACCGGAACTGGACGACTCCACCCTGATGAGCATTGATAAGGTGGACTCCGTGAACGCCGGCTTCGAAGAGGAATTTCGCCGCAAACCGGCCCCCGCTGAAGGGACCGGCGAGCAAGCCGCCAAGGCGGCCGACGAGGACGAGCAATCGCCCCATGAGTGAAAAGTTACAGAAAGTTCTGGCCCGTACCGGGCTGGGATCACGCCGTGAACTGGAAACCTGGATTGCCGATGGGCGGGTTTCCGTGAACGGCCAGGTGGCAACGCTGGGAGACCGTGCGGAGCCGGAAGACACCATCAGAGTCGACGGCAGGATCATTCGAGTGAAGGCGGAAGAAGACATAGTTCGGCGCGTGATCATTTATCACAAGCCGGTCGGGGAAGTGTGCTCGCGGAACGATCCGCAGGGCCGCCCCACCGTGTTCGATAACCTCCCCAAGCTGCAGGGCATGCGCTGGGTGCAGGTGGGCCGTCTGGACATCAACACCACCGGGCTGATGCTGTTCACCACCGACGGTGAACTGGCCCACCGGTTGATGCACCCGTCCAACGGCTTCGTGCGCGAATACGCGGTGCGTGTCCACGGCGCCCTCAGCGAGGACAAGCGCAAGGCGATGCTGGACGGCGTACTGCTCGAGGACGGCGTGTCCAAGTTCGACAGCATTGAGGACGCCGGCGGCGCCGACGAGGGCGCCAACCACTGGTACAAGGTAAGGCTGACCGGCGGCAAATACCGGGAAGTGCGCCGCCTGTTCCAGTCCCAGGATCTGGAAGTGGCGCGGCTGATCCGCATCCGCTTCGGCGACCTGACGCTGCCGTCGTCGCTGCGCACCGGGCGCTGGCAGGAACTCAGCGAGCAGGAGATCAAGCCGCTCACCGAGCGCGTCGACCTGAAAGGCAAGAAATACACCGGCCTCTACGGCCGCGCCCGGCTGCGCCACCAGCGCGGCGACAAGCCGCCGCGCAAGCCGCGCCGCAACCCCTACCGCCGCTAAGGCAGCCGCATCAGCGCGCCCACCAGGGCGGGCAGGGCGGTCTCCACACGCAGGATCCGGCTGCCGAAACGGTGGCAGCCGAAGCCCTGCTGCTCCAGCAGCGCCACTTCAAAGGGCGTCCAGCCGCCCTCCGGGCCGATCGCCAGGGTGGCGGGCTCATCCAGGCCCCGCGGCAGCTCCGGAAACGGACCCGGGTGAGCCAGCAGGCGCCGCCCTGGGCCGGCCCACTGATCCAGTTCATCCTCGATGAAGGGCCGGAAGCGCGGCGCCAGCCGCAGGCTCGGCATCACCGGGTCGCCGGCCTGTTCCAGCCCCAGCAGCAATTTTTCCCGTAGCAGGTCGCCCTTGAGATTGGGCGTCTGCCAGTAGCTCTTGTCGACCTTGGCGGCGTTCACCAGCACGATGTTCTTGATGCCCAGGCTGGCGGCGTCCACCAGCAGGCGCTTGAGCATCTTGGGGCGGGGCAGGGCCAGCAACAGGTTCAGGGGCAGGGCGGCGGCCGGCTTCGAATCCACTTTAAAAGATATCTCTATCTCATTGTTTTTAATGGATTCAATCACTGCTTTCCCGGTGCCTTCGTCGAGCAGGCCGGCGCGGCAATGGTCGCCCTCCGCGAGCTTGAGCACGGAGCGCACATGGGTGGCCTGGCGGTCGTCTAGACGCCAGCGGTCGCCGTCGAGGCGCTGGTCGGGGTGCAGCAATAACAGATTCATGGCGGCGGATTATGCCACACCCGGGGCGCCCGGCTGACGCAAACCGACTGCAACATGGCCATTCTGGCCCTTTGCCCGGGGTGCGCGGGTTGCTAGAGTGCGCAGCGTTATTCTCGCTGATGTGGAGAAACTCGCATGCAGTTTCAGGGCACTGAACAGTACGTTGCCACGGAAGATCTCAAAATGGCCGTTAACGCGGCCATCGCTTTGCAGCGTCCGCTGCTGATCAAGGGTGAGCCGGGCACCGGTAAAACCCTGCTCGCCGAACAGGTGGCCGAATCACTGGGCATGCCGCTGCTGGCCTGGCATATCAAGTCCACCACCAAGGCCCAGCAGGGCCTGTACGAGTACGACGCGGTCTCCCGCCTGCGCGACTCCCAGCTCGGCGCCGAGGGCGTCGAGGACGTGTCCAATTACATCAAGAAGGGCAAGCTGTGGGAGGCCTTCCAGGCCGACGACCAGGTGGTGCTGCTGATCGACGAGATCGATAAGGCGGACATCGAATTCCCCAACGATCTGCTCCAGGAGCTGGATCGCATGGAATTCTTCGTCTACGAAACCGGCGAGACCATTCGCGCCGAGAAGCGCCCGATCGTGATCATCACCTCCAACAATGAGAAAGAGCTGCCCGACGCCTTCCTGCGCCGCTGCTTCTTCCATTACATCAATTTCCCCGATGCCAAGACCATGATGCAGATCGTGGACGTGCACTTCCCGGAAATTAAGAAGGAGCTGGTCACCGAGGCGCTGGAGATCTTCTTCGACCTGCGCAAAGTGCCGGGCATGAAGAAGAAGCCCTCCACCAGCGAGCTGATCGACTGGCTCAAGCTGCTGATGGCCGACGACATCCCCCAGGACATCCTGCGCAACCGCGACACCAAGACCGCGGTCCCGCCGCTGTACGGCGCCCTGGTCAAGAACGAAGCGGACGTACAGCTGCTGGAACGGCTGGCTTTCATGAGCCGCCGGGAACGGTAGATCCTTTAACCGATAGAGGTTTCTATGCTGATCGGTTTTTTCGAGGACCTGCGCGCCCATAAGGTGCCGGTGACGCTGCGCGAGCTGCTGGATCTGTTCGGCGCGCTCAAGCATCACGTGGCGTTCGGGTCGATCGAGGACTTCTACATGCTGTCGCGGACGGTGATGGTCAAGGACGAGAAGTACTATGACCGTTTCGACCGCGCCTTCGCGCATTATTTCGAGGGGCTGGAAAGCATCGAGCCGGGCTGGCTGAGCCAGACCATTCCCGAGGAATGGCTGCGCAAGCAGATGGAAAAGACCCTGTCCGCGGAAGAGCGGGAAAAACTGCAGGGGCTGGGCAGCCTGGAAAAGATCCTCGAGGAGCTGAAAAAGCGCCTGGAAGAGCAGGAAAAGCGCCACCAGGGCGGCAACAAATGGGTCGGCACCGGCGGCACCAGCCCGTTCGGCGGCTACGGCGAGAACCCGGAAGGGGTGCGCATGACCGGCCCGTCGCGCAACAAGAGCGCGGTGAAGGTCTGGGAAAAGCGGGAATTCCGCAACCTGGACGACTCCGTGGAGCTGGGCATCCGCAACATCAAGCTGGCCCTGCGCCGGCTGCGCCAGTTCGCCCGCACCGGCCGCGACGAAGAGCTGGACATGGACGACACCATCCGCTCCACCGCGCGCAACGCCGGCCTGCTCGACATCAAGATGCGCCCGGAGCGGGAAAACCGCGTCAAGGTGCTGCTGTTCTTTGATATCGGCGGGTCCATGGACCCCTATATCAAGCTCTGCGAGGAGCTGTTCTCCGCCGCCCGCCTGGAGTTCAAGCATCTCGAGTATTTCTACTTCCACAACTTCGTCTACGAGTACGTGTGGAAGGACAACCGGCGCCGCTGGGACGAGAAGTTCTCCACCTGGGACGTGCTGCACAAGTACGGCAGCGACTACAAGGTGATCTTTATCGGCGACGCCGCCATGAGCCCCTATGAAGTGAACTCGGTGGGCGGCTCCGTGGAGCACTGGAACGACGAGCCCGGCGCGGTCTGGTTCCAGCGCATCAAGGAGACCTACGAGAAGGTGGTGTGGATCAACCCGGAGCCGGAAAAGGCCTGGCAGATGACCACCTCCACCCAGTGGATCAAGCAGCTCAACGACCACCACATGTACCCGCTTACCCTGGACGGGATCGAGCGGGCGATGCGTTATTTAAGTAAATAAGAGCTGAGCAAATAAGAGCTGAGTAACCAGGTCCGTCAGTCCTTCTTCAAAAAGCTGTCGATCATATCCATCGGCAGCGGGAAGACCACCGTGGTGGTGCGCTCGTTGGCCACCTCGGTGAGGGTCTGCAGATAGCGCAGTTGCAGCGCCTGGGGCTGTGACGACAGGGTGCGTGCCGCGTCCAGCAGGACTTCCGAGGCCTCTTTCTCGCCGTTGGCGTGAATCACCTTGGCGCGCCGCACCCGTTCCGCTTCCGCCTGGCGGGCGATCACCCGCACCATGTCCTCGTCCAGGTCCACGTGCTTGATCTCCACGTTGGCCACCTTGATGCCCCAGGGATCGGTCTGCTCGTCGAGGATTTCCTGGATGTCCCGGTTCAACTCGTCCCGGGAGGCGAGCATTTCATCCAGCTCGTGCTTGCCCAGCACCGAGCGCAGGGTGGTTTGCGAGAGCTGGCTGGTGGCGTCGTAGAAGTCCTCCACGTTGATCACCGCCCGTTCCGGGTCGACCACGCGGAAGTAGAGCACCGCGTTGACCTTCACCGAGACGTTGTCGCGGGAGATCACGTCCTGGCTGGGGACGTCCAGCACCCGCACCCGCAGGTCCACCTTCACCATCTGCTGAATCACCGGGATCACCAGAATCAGCCCCGGCCCCTTCACCTTGTGATAGCGGCCCAGCATGAAGATCACGCCGCGCTCGTACTCGCGGAGAATGCGGAACATGCTGACCACGAAGCCGACGACCAGAATCGCCAGCGCAATCCAGAAATATTGGAAGATCATGGTTTGTCTCCTTTGCGGGACACATGAAGAGTGAGGCCGTCCCGGCGGCGGATGGTCACCGTTTCGCCCTCAAGGACCGCCTCGTCAGTGGTGGCGCGCCACAGTTCGCCGGCGGCGCGCACCTGGCCGTTGCCGTCCGGCCCGAAATCGTTTGCCGCCACGGCATCCTGGCCGATCAGCGTGTCGCCGCCGGTGACCACCGGGCGGCCGTGGGCCTTGAACGCCAGCCGCACCGTCAGGCCGGTGAGCGCCAGGCTGCCCACGCCCACCGCCGCAATCACCGGCACCGCGACCCGGAAGGCGGGCAGGTCCGTGTCCATCAGCATGATCGAGCCGATCACCAGGGCCACGGCGCCGCCCACGCCCAGGACGCCGAAGCTGGGCGACAGCCCCTCCGCCACCATCAAGCCGATGCCGAGCAGGATCAATCCCAGGCCCACATAGCTCACCGGCAGCATCTGCAGCGCATACAGTGCCAGCAACAGGCAGATGGCGCCGAGCACGCCGGGGATGCCGAAACCGGGGTTGGAGAATTCCAGAATCAGCCCGTAGATGCCCACCAGCATCAGAATGTAGGCGATGCTGGGGTTGGTGATCACCGCCAGGAAGCGGGTGCGCCAGTCCGGCTCCAGCTCCACCAGCCGGTAGTCGGTGAGCGCCAGGGTGCGCTCGGCGTCCCCGTCACGGACGGTAAAGCCGTGGAGACGGGCGAGCAGGGCGTCCAGATCCGGCGCCACCAGGTCGATCACCCGTTGCGCCTGGGCCTCGGTGGCGGTCAGGCTGACCGCCTCGCGCACCGCGCGCTCGGCCCAGTCCGCGTTGCGCCCGCGCAATTCCGCCAGGCCGCGAATATAGGCCACGGCGTCGTTGACCTGCTTGCGGCGCAGCGCGGAGGCATTGTCTTCGACTTTGTCATCGGCTTGCGGCTCGGCGCCGTCGCCGGCCGGGGAGGGCGCGCCGCCACCGCCCAGCTGCACCGGCGTGGCGGCCCCCAGGTTGGTGGCCGGGGCCATGGCGGCCACGTGGGAGGCGTAGAGCAGGTAGGTACCGGCGCTGGCCGCGCGGCTGCCGGACGGTGACACATAGGTGGCCACCGGCACCCGGGAATCAAGAATCGCCTGGATCATAACGCGCATCGACTTATCCAGACCGCCCGGCGTGTCCAGGCGCACCACGAACAGCGCCGCCCCGGCGCGGTTGGCGTCCTCCAGGGCACGCACGAAACCGTCGCTGACCGCCGGGCCGATGGCGCCGCGGAGGTCCATGACCCGCACCTCGGGCCGGTCTTCGCTGGACGGCTGGGAAGGGGTTTGCGCCTGGCCGGTGGCGGCGAGCAGCCAGAGGGCGGCGAGGGCGATAAGGCCTCCGCCCAGGCGGCGCCCAAGGGGCCGCTTCCCGGGTGAAAGGTGTCGATCGCTGCCGGCTACAGAGGTCATGCGCGTCTCTTCGCTGCTTTCGCTGCTTGGTGGCTGCTGTTTCCATGAAAACGCAGTTCGCCGGTCCCGGCAATGGAAACCGGCGGTGCCCCCCTTTTCGCCCTGCGCGCCATGCTGCATAGTACGGCGAAGTTCCGCCCCGCCATGCATCGGCCCTGAAGTACCGCGATGACCGCCTCCAACATCCGCCAATATCTGATCCGGACCCTGATGCTGGCCGTGCTGGTCCAGCCGGCCACCGCCGCGGGCCTGTTCCAGGGGCTCACCAGCGTGGAAGCCGGCCCCCGGCTGGACGACGACGGCGTGATCCGCCAGCAGGTGGAGCAGGACGAGATGTTTCTGGAGGCGGGCTCCGGCGCGCGTATCCAGCTGCCCACGCAGTGCGTGTCCTCGGCGCTGGTGGCGCGCAGCCACAGCCGCTTCAACGCCCTGTTTCCGGACACCGAGGGCATGGTGGGCAGCGGCACCATCACCAACGAAGCCGGCCTTACCGTGGAGCGTCTGTTCGGGGCGCCCGGCGGCGCCTACCGTCTGGAGACCGCGTTCAAGGCCCACCGCATCGACCTTTACAGCTACGAGCTCAGCCATCAGGAGGCGTTCGGCTCGGCCTTCGACAGCCCGGTGACGGTGAGCGAGCAGCAGGGCTTTAACGTGGATACCCGGCTGAGCCGGTCGTTCGGCGAGCTGGACCTGGCCCTTCGGGTGGAGAACCTGTTCCCGGACCGGCGGCCGGGCATGGTGGCCAGCCCCTATACCATGAAGGCCCACGCGGAACTGGCCACCGGCTTTCAGTACGCCGGCCTGCCGACCCGCCTGAACCTCAACCTGGACCGCTTCGAGGCCCTGGAGCGCGACCTGGACGCCCGTTACGCCGGCGCCCGCCTGCAGTGGGGCGCCGCCGACCGCACCCGGCTACGGCTGGGCTACCGCCACGACCTGGTCGCCAATCTGGATTCGGTGGCCACCCTGGGGCTGGTGTTCCCGCTGTTCCATGTCTTCGATCTGGACATCTCGGGCACCAAGAACCCCGGCGACGCCTACGGCGTGCTGGCGCGGCTGGCCGCGCCGTTCCCGTTCTAGGCCTCGGGAATGCGGAATGAAGTCACCAGCGACTTCAGATGGCTGGCCTGGTCCTCCAGCGAGCCGGCCGCGCTGCTGGATTGCTGCACCAGTGCCGCGTTCTGCTGGGTGACCGCGTCCATCTGCGTCACGGCGGTGCTGATCTGCTGAATGCCGCCGATCTGCTCGGTGGTGGCGGACGCCACGCCTCGCATCAGTTCGGCCAGCTTTTTGATCGACTCCACGGTTCCGTTGAGCGTTTCACCACTGCGCTGGGTCTGATCCGCGCAGGTGGCGATCTGCGCGCCGGTGCTTTCCAGCAGGGCACGGATCTCGCCGGCGGAATCCCCGGCGCGGCTGGCCAGCAGCCGCACTTCGCTGGCCACCACCGCGAAACCGCGGCCTTTTTCGCCGGCCCGGGCCGCTTCCACGGAGGCGTTCAGTGCCAGGATATTGGTCTGGAAGGCGATATCGTCGATGGTGGCGATAATGCCGTTCATCTTCTTGGAACTGGCCACCACCTTTTCCATAAGGTCGATGTTGGCGCGCATCTCCTCACCGCCGTGCTGGGCACTGCGCGACGCCGCGTCGGCGAGCCGGTCGGCCTCGCGGGTGTTCTTTTCGTTGTGCTCCGAGGTGGCGCTGATCTCCTCCATGCTGGCGGCGGTCTCCTGCAGCGCGGCGGCCTGCTCCTCGGTGCGGGAGGAGAGGTCCTGGGCGCCCAGGGCGATCTCGTTGGCGCCGATATAGACGGTCTCACTGGCGCCGCGCAACGCGGACACCAGCTTGACCAGGGAGTCGCTCATTTCCGCCATGGCGGCCAGCAATTGCGCCGGCTCGTCGCGCCCGCGGGCGACGATGCGCTCGCGCAGGTCCCCTTGAGCAATGCGGCGGGCCACGCCCAGGGCGTCGGCGAGGGGCAGGGTGATGCTGCGGGTGATCACCACCGCCAGGACCGCCGACACCAGCAGCGCCACGGCGGCGAACACCACCAGACCGAGCAGCGCCTGGGTGACCAGCGCCTGCAGCGTGGGGCCCAAGCCGCCGAGATTCTCCATGGCGATGTCATGGATGCCCTGGGCGGCGTCCTCAAGCTGGTAGATGCCCTGCTTGTTCTCGGAAAAGGCCGCGTTGGCGGCGGCGGTGTCCTGGTAGGTGCCGTCCATGATCGCGCCGTAGATGCGGGTGAAATCCGACTCGTAGGCGCCCAGCCCCTCGCGGGCGTCCCGGTAGCGCTGTTGCAGCGCCGGCGCCACCGCCAGTGCCTCACCTTCATCAAGCACGCTTTTCAGCCGGGTGACGGTGTCGCTCCATTTGCCGAAATAGCCGTTCAGGGCCTGGAAATCCGCCAGATTGATAAAGACGTCCTTTTCATAACGGCGCAGCTCCAGTGCCAGACGCCGCACCACGCCGGCATTGGACGCCAGGGCGCCGTCGGTCTCCAGCGCCTCGCGGGTGGTGTCCGCGATCCGGGTGACCGAGAACAGGCCGGTGCCCGAGGCGGCCAGCAGAAGCAGCAAAATAACAGCGAAGGCGCCGCCGAGACGGGCGCCGATCTTGAATTGACTAAGCATGAGGGGATACCAGGAATGGCTGTGACAAGGTTTGGGGGTTGTCGGCCCGGCGGGGAAAATCTTTAGCCTTAAAAGAGCGACGTGACCCGGGCTTGAGTCCCGGCCCGGGAATTGGCATGGTTCGTCCACCTAACCGGCCCCGAGCACCCTATGTCCATTGATCTCGATTTCGACCGTGACCACCTCTGGCACCCCTATACCTCCACCTCCAAGCCGCTGCCCACCTACCCGGTGGCGCGCGCCGACGGAGTCCGCCTGGAGCTGGAAGACGGCCGCACGCTGATCGACGGCATGTCGTCCTGGTGGGCGGCGATCCACGGCTACAACCATCCGCGTCTGAACCAGGCGGCCAAGGACCAGATCGACAAAATGGCCCACGTGATGTTCGGTGGCATCACCCACGAGCCGGCGGTGGAGCTGGGCAAGCGCCTGGTGCGGATGACGCCGGAACCGCTCAACAAGGTGTTCCTGGCCGACAGCGGCTCGGTGTCCGTGGAGGTGGCGATCAAGATGGCGCTGCAGTACTGGCTCAGCCAGGGGCAGCCCGAGAAGCACCGTCTGATCGCGCTGCGCAACGGCTACCACGGTGACACCTTCGGGGCCATGGCCACCTGCGACCCGGTCAACGGCATGCACCATCTGTTCAGCAAGGTGCTGCCCAAGCACCTGTTCGCGGACGCGCCGGCGGTGGGCTACCACGACGACTGGGACGAGCGGGATCTGGATTCCCTGCGCGGCCTGCTGGAACAGCACGGCCACGAAGTGGCGGCAGTGATTCTGGAACCGATCGTGCAGGGCGCCGGCGGCATGCGCTTTTACCACCCGGAGTACCTGCGCGGCGCACGCCGTCTTTGCGACGAGCACGGCGTACTGCTGATTTTCGACGAAATCGCCACCGGCTTCGGCCGCTCCGGCGAACTGTTCGCCATGGACCACGCCGATGTCTGCCCGGACATTCTCTGCCTGGGCAAGGCGCTCACCGGCGGCTACATGACCCTGGCGGCGACCCTGTGCAACGACCGCGTGGCCGCCGGCATCTGCGACGGCGAGGCCGGCGTGCTGATGCACGGGCCCACCTTCATGGGCAATCCGCTGGCCTGCGCGGTGGCCAACGCCAGCATCGATGAACTGCTGGAGAACGACTGGCGCGGCCGCGTGACGGCGATCCAGTCGCAGCTGCGCCGCGAGCTGGAACCGCTGCGCGGCGCCTCCGGCGTCGCCGACGTGCGTGCCCTGGGCGCCATCGGCGTGCTGGAGCTGGAAGAACCCTGCGACGTGGCCGCCACCCAGAAACTGCTGGTGGAGCAGGGCGTGTGGATCCGGCCGTTCGGCAAGCTGGTCTACATCATGCCGCCGTACGGCATGGAGCCGGACGACCTGAGCCAGCTGACCCGTGCCATGGCGGCGGTGGCCGAACTTTAGGCGTTGAGACTTTAAGGGGGGCAGGGCGATGACGTCCGTAACAGCGATCCAATTCCAATCCAAGGGCGTAACCTGTCGGGGCGACCTCTACCTGCCCGACACTGCCGGCCGCGCACCGATCATGGTCATGGCCCACGGCCTGGGCGGCACCCGCAACATGCGACTGCCGGCCTTCGCCGAGCGGTTCGTGGCCGAGGGCTACGGCTGCCTGCTGTTCGACTATCGTCATTTCGGCGACAGCGACGGCGAACCCCGCCAGCTGCTGGACATCAAAAAGCAGCTTCAGGACTGGAAGGCCGCCATCGAGCACGCCCGTGGCCTCGCGCAGGTGGACCCGGATCGGGTGATCCTGTGGGGCACGTCCTTTTCCGGTGGCCATGTGCTGGCCACCGCCGCCGACGATCCGCGCATCGCGGCGGTGATCTCCCAATGTCCGTTTACCGATGGCTTGGCCTCGACCCTGGCCACGGAACCGCTGGTCTCCGCGAAACTCACGGCCAAGGCACTGCGCGATCGCCTTGGCGCCTTGGTGGGCGCCGCCCCGGTGATGGTCGCCGTGGCCGGGCGCCCCGGCGACACCGCGCTGATGACGGCACCGGACGTCTGGGACGGGTACATGAACCTGGTTCCCGAGGGCGCCCGGATTCGCAATGAAGCCGCCGCGCGCTTCGCCCTGGACATTATCCGCTATTATCCGGGCCGCAAGGCCGCCGGCATACGGGCGCCGGTGTTCTTCTGCGTGTGTGACAACGACACCGTGGCGCCGGCCAAACAGACGCTCCGCCACGCGAGCCGCGTGCCGCGCCATGAGATCAGGCGGTATCAGGCGGGGCATTTCGAGATCTATGTGGGCGAGGCGTTCGAGCAGGTGGTGGCGGACCAGATCGAGTTTCTGAAAGCGCATTGCCCGCCACGGGAAACACCGGAAGCCTGAGCGAGCCCGACGAACGAAGCCCCGGATGCAAAGGGAAGCCCCGGGGCTTGGATTCATACCTGTTCGATTCGTTATCTTCTATTTAACATAATATACATTACACACAGTTAACGCCGTGGCGGGGAACGGCGGAAAGGCGTGCGACATCGTGGCGGAAACCGGCCTGTTTCGCGGCTGCTTGAATTCTTGAGTTGTCCGACATGAAACATGGTAATTATTCATAGTAAACGGTGACTTACATGAGAAATTGTCATATTGGGGCGGTGCGATCGCGCACTTTTTAACCAAATTAACGGCCGTAGAGCCGGCTATAGGAGGGATATTTGCCATGAGAAAGCGCCTTTTACACGTTCCGCCGCCCGATTCGATGCGCCTGGCACCGCTGTTCATCACCCAGGACCAGGCCATGGCCATCACCGGCCGCACGCGGCGCACGGTGCTGCGCTGGATCCGTTGCGGCCGCGTGGGCGACCCGGCCGCGTTGCAGCTGCTGCAGCTCGTTTGCTTCGGCCTGGTGCCCGGCGACGCCTGGCGCGGCTGGCGCGTGCACGGCCGCGACCTGGTGAGCCCAGAGGGGGATCTGTGGCGCCTGGAGGATCTGCGCGCGGCATCGATCAGCGCGCAGCTTGTGAGCGCCCTACGCGGCCGCTGCGCGGATCTGGAAGCGGAACTCGACGCGGTGCGCGCTGAGGCCGCTGAGACGCCGCTGGTGCGCCTGACGCGCTGGCTGGCCCGGTAGCCCGGGCGCCAGGCATAAAAAAGCCCAGGTCGATGCCTGGGCTCCTGTGGAAGTTAAAAACGCCTGGCGTTTCACTTCCGCTTTTTGCGGACGCCGCGCTTCGTGAGCTTGTAGCCCTTCTTGATGCGGCCCTTGCTGTCTCTACCCTTCGCCATCGGTATCACCCTCCAAACTTGTGACGCGCCATTTGAGCAGCGAGACGTCGCGGCTCAGCTCCTGCACCACAGCGCGCATTTCTCGGACGTCCTGGCCGGTCTGGTTGCTGATCGCCGCGTTGCCGCCGCCGGCGGCCACCACCAGCACGGCCAGGGTTGCGCTTGCCTTGTTACTCATCGTCGCCCACGTGGCGCTCGATGGCGGCGTCAGAGGCGCTTTCCGCCGCTGAGCCGATCATCTTGCTGGTGGCGGGATCCATGCCGAGGGCGCTCATGCCCATCGCCACGATCACGCCGACCAGGCCCCACTCGCCGACCTTCTTGAGAAAATTCTTCATGCCAGTGCCCTCTCAATACCCACGTAGATCTGTTTGCCACCTTCGCGGATCCCCGCCCAGGTGGCCGGATTGGTGGCCGTGCGATCGGTGCGCACGTCCACGTGCATCCCCGGCCGGTTCCAGTCGGGGTAGATGCCTATGCCGGAAAACCCGGCTTCCCGCGCCAGCTGGAACCAGCGCCGGCGTTCTTCCGGGCCGGCCCCACCAGGTGGGAGCGGGTGGATATCCACGGCCATGACTTCGCCGTGGAGCGCGTAGTTGTGCCAGGACCGCTCGGCCCCGCTCTCGGCCTGGCCGCCGCCGATGATCGGCCGGCCGATCGCGCCGGACGCCTGGCTGATTGCCACCGGGTAGCCGAGCAGATCCCGGAAGCGATCGAGGCGCTGGAGCAGATCCACGCTCATCAGCGGCCAGTAGGGGCCGAACTCGCTCGCCGTGAAGTGGTCGAGATCCAGCTTGTCGCGAGTCACGGCCTTGGCCTTGTAGGTCAGCGCCAGCGCGCCGGCGACGGTCAGTACTCCCATGGCGATCCACCCTCCCCGGTTCACGGCGTTAGCAGTTGCTGATCATCAGCGGGTGTTCCAGCTCCACCCAGGAACGCAGCACGGCCGTGCGGCCGGCTTCCTCGGTGGTGACCGTGACCCGGATGGACAGCGGCGCGGATCCGGCGACGCCGGACACGTCCACGGCCTGCTGGGCGCCGGCGCGGGTGTTGCCGCCCAGGTCGATCTCGGTGCTGGCCACCACGGTGGCGCCGGCGAGCAGCTCCACCGTGGCGATCGCGGTGCTGGCCGCGTCGGCTTCGAGATCCACCGCCCAGGTCGCGCGCAGGTAGCTCAGGCGCGCCAGGTCGCCCAGCTGGGCGCGCAGGTGCTCGGGCGTGGTGTACGCCTCGGCGGCGGTGGCCAGGTCGATGGCCGCGCTGGCGCCAGGCTCCATTTGCAGCTGCGTTTTATTGGTGAATTCCATTACAGAAGGCCCTCTCTCAAGGTGATTTCCAGGGTCTGGGGGAAGGTGCCGCTCGCGTCGTCGGGGATCCCCGCGGCGAGGAACGACTTACCGCCGCTGTCCACGGTGCGCGGCGAGATCCCGTTCAGGTTCTCGGCGCGGACGCGGTACACGTAGTCCAGGTAGTTGGCCGGCATGTAGCGGCCGGTGTAGATCTCCAGGGCGGCGCGCAGGATCTCGCCGCTCATCAGCACCCGGCCGTCATCGAGGCGCTGGGTGTAGATCTCGGCCTGGGTGTCGATCGGGGACGACTTCAGGAAGCCGCCGCCGGCGCAGCTGGTGACGCTGCCGGAGGCGCTGATGTGGATATCGGTGAGCGCAAACCGTTCCAGCAGATAGGAATAGTTTTTTGGCGCGATCAACGTATCGCCCGGAGCTACTACGATAGAACTTCGGAAATTATTGTCCGTCGGCACTTTCGCGTGGCTATCATCTAGCGGCGCTAGTGTCGTCGCATCGAAAAGTTGCCAGGACGACGCCCGCATAATGTCGCCGATCACGTGCAGCACACCGTCGCGAACGATCAGCGAGCGACCGTATGCCGGCAGCGTTTTAAGCAAAGCCCCGTCCTGACTCAAAATTGACGTGACGCCACCATCGTTATCAGCGTGAGCAACGGCGATTCGGTCGCCCGGCAGCGATACCAACGCCCTGACTCTGGGATTTCCCGACGTGCCCCCCCACACCGCTTCCGTAGTCACATCGCGCCGATGTTTCAGCGTCGCCGCGTCGTAAATCTGGAAAGCAATTCGCCCCCCAAACGCGGTACTAATTCCGGCCGGCGCCCAAAACTCCGGTCCGATTTGCTCGCCACGCCCATCGCCCAGGTCCGTAACAATAGGCTCCGGGGCACCATTCGGAAAATCACTCCACACTGACCAGTTGTGCCCGTCGTCATCCGACAACAGCAACCGCCCATCATTCAGCGCGCTAGCCAAAACGGCCCCGTCCAGCCCACTCACATCTGCGCTGTCCATTACGTCACCGGCCGTATAATCACGCTGCGTCAGGTTTCCGAGCGCGACGCGCAGGCGCACGGTGCTGCGAGTGTCGTCCACGAACTGGCCGTCGGCACCGCGAATGCCTGGCGTGATGGTGACTTCGCCCTGGATGATTTTCCGATCGAACTCGCCGTCGCCGACGGTGATCACCACCGCGCACGGGGTGGTGGTGTCCGGGTTGATCAGCTCGACCTCATCGATGCCGCCGCCCGGCGCGGTAAAGTCGCCGGTCACCATCTTGACGCGGGACTGGGTGCCGTCGCGGCCGGTGACGATCGCCTGGATCTCGCGGTCGGCGAACTTCAGGTACAGGAATTCACCAGGTGCGCGGACCGTGGCGCCGTTGCCAGGCTGAAGCAGTACCGGAATGTCGCGTTGCCCTGCTGCCATTATGATTTTCTCCGGCTGAAGAAGTAGATCACGGCGATGATCGCCAGCGCGGCGACGCCGTACTTGAGCAGGCGGTTGAACGCCTCGGCGGTCTCGCTGCGGGTGGACTCGGCCACCATGCTCAGCGCCCGGCCCACCTGGTCCTGGGTCTGCTGGCTGTAGAGCCTGGCGCTGTCGGTCAGCTCATCGGCGAACAGCTTGTTTTGAGCGGTGGCGGTGTCGAAGGCCTTAGCGGCCAGGTCGCCGGATTGCTCGACGGTGACGCCGGCGAGATCCAGCGCGCCCAGGCCCAGCGATTCGCCGGCTTTGATGGCGCCCTGGTCGCTGAAGGTGATCGAGCCGTCAAAGCTGGCGTTCTCGCCGATCCCCATGTTCAGGCGCGGGCCGTCGCCCACGCTGTTGTCCGCCATCTGAAGCGTGTTCTCATCGATATTGGTGGTATTGGTAGTCCTGCTGCTGCTACTGCTGCCGCCCATGACCTTTCCTCAAAACGTATTCGGCGAACCCGAAGCCTTCCGCTTCGTAGATCCGTTTCAGCCCGGGCCGCACCAGGTGGACGCGGACGCTCAGACCGGCGGCGATCGCCCGGGCGGTGATGTGCCGGATCACCGGGCGGCAGTTGCGGCCGGCGCCGGCGACGATCACCAGCTCGCCCGGCTCCTGCCTGGTCACCAGCCAGCCCTCTGCCCTGCCCTCGATGCGCCAGAGGTCGCTGACCTGGTGGCGGCATTGGGCGGCGATCAGATCCAGGTCACCGCGTGCGGCCGCGTGCAGGGCCTCGGCGGCCTGGTCGCACCAGGTGGCCCGGCGGATCGTCATTTCCGCTTGCTGATCCACCACACGACCCCTACGGCCGCGACGGCCAGGCCGATCATCAGCACCGGGCTGGTACCGCCGGCGTAAAGCCCCCGGTTCGGGTTCCCGAAATTGAAATTCTTGTCACCGGTGCCGGTGGACTGCTGGCCATCCGCGCCTGAGTAGGCCGGGCCGCTGTTGACCCCGCCCTGCAGGGCGTTGCCGGACAGGCCCCCGACTAGTGCTGCGCCGCCCATCAGATCCAGCCCTTTTTAAACGCCAGGTACGCCACCCCGCCGATCACTGCCAGCGTGGTCACGTTCTTGGCGGTGTCGCTCACCACCACGGTGCCACCGATACCCAGCAGGGTGCCGCCGGCGAACAGTGCGATCGGAATTAATGGCATCAGTCACTCACCGCTGAATAGATCACGTAGGCCACCACCAGGCCGCCGACGATCATCACCGGCGTTTTGTATTGCTCCCAGACCTGGCCGACCGGGTTGGTATAGGTCGGGTCCGCCTGGGTGGTGGTGGGCTGGTTCTGATCGGGGATCGTCTCCGGCCGGGTGACGTTCGCCGGCTGCTCATTGATGCGGTCGAGCGCGGCGTTCTTGCCCGCCTCCCACAGCTCGCCGGCGGTGTTGCCGAGCGTGTCCAGCCCGGCGTCCACCCGTCCCCACAGATCGTCGAAAAAGCTCATGACCGCCCCTTATTGGCCGAGTACGCCCATCGTCTCCTGGTAGATGGTCAGCGACTGCGCGCCGCTGGTGTCCACCATGAAGCGGAAGTCGTTGTGACCCAGCAGCTTGATCGGGTCACCGCCATAGCCGCGCTCGGTTTTATCCAGCACGAACCAGCCCGCCTGAGGCACACGCACATGGTCGGCCTGGATCCGGGCGTTGAGGTTGGCGTTACGGCGCCACAGGCTGCGGCCGTCGCGTTCCACTTCCAGCCGCTCCACGGTCTCGCCGCCCTCTTCCTTGAACCAGGTGCGGTTCAGGGCAATGGTGGTCGGCGTGCCCTTGGGCAGGTCGGAGATATCGAACTGGCCCACGCCGGACAGGTTGCGGCGGAAGCGCGCGATGTGAAGCAGCGTGCCCGGGCCGGACTGACTCGGCGACGTGATGGAGGCGGTCATCTCGATCGAGGGCGCGGAAGCGCCGGCGGCGATATCGATCTCCACGTTCAGGGAGTCGATGCGCCGGCCCTGAGCGTCGGCCACGCCGGTGGTGATCCCGGTCTCCCACTCGCCCACACCGGTTTTCAGGCCGCGACGGGTGAACGGCAGGATCAGCACGCCATCGGTGGCGGCGTCGGCCATGCCATCAAACATGTTCATGGTGTTGCGATCGGCGGCGCTGAAGGTCTGGAACGGCCGGCCGTTGGCGAGAATGCGGATCTCGGTCATCTGCGCCAGGGTCACGCCGGAAAATGCCAGTTGCAGCTCCATGAACTGCGGGCCGATCGGCAGCTTCCAGGTGGCGGTTTGCCCGGCCGCGATGCCCTCCGGGGAGGGAATCTTTTTCTCGATGTACGTGGGCGTCATTGCGGTTGCCATGATGCTCGGTGCCCCTTAGTCGAAGATGAATTCGTTGGCGGGCTCCAGGGCGTCGATGTGACGCATGGCCCAGATCACGGCCAGGGTCGCGCCCACGGCCAGAGCGATGGTTTTATGCTGCTGAGTCACTGTTTTTGCTCCTTCAGCTTTTCAATAATCAGGTAGGCGACGACACTCGCGGCCGCGCCGACGACGAACTGCATGACATAGCGCTTTTGCATGGGTGTCCCCGCTCCTCGTTCGGTGATGCGGCTTTCATTCAGGCGCCTTTTTCCAGGCAAAAAAAAGACCCGCCGAAGCGGGCCTACCTATAGGGTCGTACCGGGGGAAATTGGTGTTTTTAGTCGCACCAGCGGACGCCCTTCTGGGTGTCCGCGCCTTTGATCTGGACTAACTTCGGGTCGGCGATGCCGCCGTCGTCTACCAGAAACTGCATTGGCTGCAGCTGCTCGATGCGGTCCAGCTCGACGCCGATCTGGTCCGCCATGCGCTTCTTGGCCGCGCGGGTTTTCTGGACGCCCACCCAGGTGTAGCGCACGCCCTCGAAGTAGGTTTTCGGGATCTCGGTGCTGCGCTGGGCGGTGCCGTGCCACACCAGGCCGAACTTGCGCCCTTCGTTGAGCAGGGTCGCGGCGTTGGGGTCCGCCTTGCCGGGCCCGGGCACGATCGCGGAGATCTCTTCGTCGTAGGCGAACGTGCGGTACCGGCCGTCCAGGCACGACCACACCACCTCGCACCACCACTCATGTTCTTCCCGGGTGCGCGGGCCGGCGTAGGCGATGCGGAAACCGCCCCCGCGCTGGATCGCGAACTTGAGCGCCTTGGTGAAGCCCTGGCGGGTGCGGAAGTGATCGCCCGGGTGATCGGGCGCGTGGTCCCACATGATCGTCCTGACGCCCCTATGGGGCGCCCGGGCGTTCGCGTGCAGCGCCTGGCTCTTGCCGCCCTGGCTCCACGCCAGGTACAGCTCGTGCTCGTTCGGCCACCGGGGATCCGGGTTTTTAGGCTGGAACCGCATCGGCTTCCTCCGGGGCTTCTGCGCTGGCTCTTCTTCGATAGTCGGGGGATTCGCGATGGAAGCGTTCGTACTCCCTATCCTCCGCAGCTTCCTCCGTGGACAGATCTACACGCCCGAATGGGCTTGGCCGATCGCCGGCGGCCGCGCTGGCGGTACCGGCCTGGCGCCGGCGCCCTTGTTGCGCCTGGCGCGCCTGTTCCTTGCGGTGCTGCTGGACCTGCATGTACACGCCGAAGCCGGTGGCGGCGAGCGTCATGCCCAGCTCGATCTCTTCCTGGTAAGGCTTCAGCCAGGCCGGCAGCTCGGCGCCGTACTTGCGCATCACCGGGGTGGCCTTCTCGATGATCTGGTGGCGCTGCTCGCCGGGAATCTCGATGTAGGGGAAGCGCATCTTCAGCACGGTTTCACAGAAGCCGTAGGCCATGGCCGCGCCGGCGCGCGCGGCCGCTTCGTCCGCCTCGGCCTGCTGGTCGCGTTCCTGCTTCGCGGTCATCTCGCCGGCGACGCTTTCACCGGCGCCTGGCTCGCCGCCGGCGGCCGCTTCCGCTTCCAGCTGCTCCAGTCCGGACAGATCCTGTTTTTCCGGCTCGCCGGCGGGGGTTTCCGGTTTTGCGGCCGGCGTTGAGGCGGGCACCTTCTCGGCGGGATCCGTGGTGGCGGTCGCCGCCGGCCGGGGCGTGCGCGCCGGCGCCTTTTTCGCGGGGGTGGTTTTCTTCGCGGTCATAGTCTGAGCCCTATTTTCAGGATGGGGCCCACCAGCATCCCCAGGAACAGCGCGGGTCCGAACAGGCGCGCTTTGCCGGTGCTGGTGGGGGTGGGTTTCGAGTCGTTTTCCGGTTCCGGGCCGGTCGGTACCGGGGCCGGTTCCGGTTCGGATTCCGGTTCCTCGGCCCTATGGGGCGCCGGCGCCTGGTCAGGCACGCCGCGCGGCCGCTTCGGCGGCTCGCCGGTCCAATCGGTGTGGTAGTAGAGGTGGGTCTGGATGGTCGGCCCGTTGCGCTGGTCTACGCCGCATTCCTGGCACTTCGTGTACAGGTAGCCGCGGGCGTTCCGATAGACCGGGATCCGGGTACCGCACCCGGTGCAATCGGTCCGGCCGACCAGCTCAGGGTTTGGTTTTCTCGGCATAAAGCCTCCTGTCTTTCGCGGCCCGGGCCCGGTGCCACTCGGCCGCTTTTTCCCAGCGCCTGATTTGGTGGAACAGCAGCTGCCTTGCCATCGGATCGCTGATCTGACTCCACGCCAGGCGCAACCGCGCGCCCGCTATCTTATAGCTGGTTGCGATCTGGTCATTGCCCTCGGGGGTGAACTGCATCAGTGCCTCCGTTTCCGCCGGCGCTTCCTGGCTGCGCGTTTTGCAGCCGCTACCCCGCTTTTCCCCGGTCGCGACGGGCCCGGGTAGCTGGGCCCGTTCAACCATGAGGGATTCACCCAGGGGACATGCAGCGGGATCACGTCAGGCCCTCGATCGTCTCGATGACGTCATCGTTGAGCCAGTCGGCGGTCATGTGGACAACTTCGTCGTTGGCGTCGATATCGCTGCCCTCGATCTCCGCCTGGATGGCTGCTTCGAGATCTCGCACGGCCGCCAGGGCGTGCGCGGCGCGGTCCTTGCGCTGCTGCGTCAGGTCCACGGCGGCCGGGGCGGGCCCGGTGCCCATAGGGCTATTACCAGGGCTACGCTCAGGACCACGTGGGGAAGCTGCGGGGGGATGATCACTCTGACTTTGCGATTCAGCACGCGCTGCACGTCCCTTTCCCCAGGCAGCAAGAGCTTGATCACTTTTACCTGCTTTTCCATACATCGCTGTACCTCCGGTTCAAAAGCAGCCGCCTGGCGGCGGCGTGATGGTGGCGCCGTTGGCGCCGCTTAAAAGCCCGGCCGCGATCGGCCCGGGCCCCTGTTCATTCGTGGCCGTGCCCGGTCCGCTCCCGGCCGGGCGGGAAAAGGTCGCTGCCCCTACGGGGCGCGCGGCTCTCTTCCTGGCGGAGAAGGCGCCGGCGAGCCGGTGGACTCTTCACCTGGCACGGTCCTCGCTTGCGCTCGGACCCTGCCCCTACCCACGCGGCGTTAAAAAAAACGCCTGGCGGCGGGCATGGCAGACTCAGCGGGGCGGCCTCGCGGCCGCGCTTGCGCTCAGGCGCCCGGTCATGGCCGGACTGACCCCAGGGGCCGCTTAGGCGCTCCATGAACGCCCCGTCGCGGGCCGGCCCCATCGCCAGTACCAGGTCGCAGCGAGTACCTGCTCTGGGCATCTTCGGAACGCCTGGCGCCCCTACTCCCCCTCGCTGCGGTTACGCCGCCGGCCGCTACGCCGGCGCGCTTGTGTTTGCCCCTGGTGGGCGATCTCTGCACACCCTGCCGCTAGCAACTTCCCGTGATCGCGGCAGACACCCCGAGCGCCCCCCACAACATCTTGATCCAAGGGGCTGACCCAGTAGGGCCGGGGTGCCGCGATCAGGGCCGCGCCGTGCTACCACGCACAAAAAAAGCCGGGGCCCGAAGGCACCCAGCTATAGGGGGGATTGCTAGTCCTTTTTTCCGGTCTGTACCGGTACATCAGCGCGTGGTAGAGTCATAAATGCTTGTATTGGTCTGTGACCGTTGGCGCGGTCCTGATCGATTGCCCCGCCGGGCGTTGGCGCGCCCGGCGGGATCCTTCCTCGCTATTCCATGCTGTCGTTTATCTCTTCCAAGGCTATCCGGGCCTTGTCCGCTTCCACGCCCCAGTGATCAATGATCGACGGCGGGAAACCCTTTTGTTTGGCGTTCTCTTCGCGCTTCAGGCACTCCTGGTGCCGAAGCCACAGGGTGTCCTTGATCGTTTGCGTCGAGATCCCTGAGATTAAGCACATATCCATGGTTCACCCCGTTGCAGTTGGTGTTAGGGCGGCGACCCAGAACGAACGGTGCCCTCATTGCATGATCCGGTGGGCCGCCGCGAGTAGCGCCGGCTCCTGGACTGCTGGGGGTTCCCACCAGGCGCCGCCGCTGGATGAAAGTGTTGTGCAACTATCGGGATGAGTGCAACTCAATGGATGATGTGGTGTGCGCCTGGCCGGAGGGGTAAACTGGCGGTTGCATGTTGACACGTTTTGGGAACTGTGCATGAACGCCAAAAGCGAAGAGCTTCCGACTTCGAAGGATTTGCTGGAAATGGCTAGGTCATTGATAGCAAAGGAAAAACCGGAGTATCAGCCGGTTAGCGATTATCGGTTGGCGAAGGAATTGGGCTTCTCCCACCAGCGTGTCTATAAGCTGATGCAGGGTCTTCGGGCCCTGGATAACGACGGGTGCCAAGCGGTCGCGGAAGCGATCGGCTGGCCCCTTGAGACCGTCCTCGCGTGCGTCTATTTGGAGCGCGCAAAGAGGCAAGATAATGACAAGGTTACAGCTGCCTTGGAACGAATTTGCCACCGTGTCGCAATCACTGTAACCCCTATTTTTATAGGGTTTCTCGCCGGTATCGCCTCCCCCTTCTGACGCAATTTCTAGCCGACGAAACTATACATTACACGTAGTTATCGGTGTTCAGGATAATCGTACTACCCGTCACATTCGGGAGTGAATTTGGACAGCATGCTTTCTTTGCATTTGGCACATTTGCGGTCGGTGTATTCCAAACCTGACCAGGTGTGCCTACACCCAAGGCAGGTGAAGTGCCCTCTGCGGTTCGGAGGTGGCGTGTGGGTTCGATCGACATGAGTATTCTGGGGCGTGAGTTCTGCCGCCGGAGGCAGTGAGCCGGCATTCGACGGCGGTGCGGCGTCGATGACGGCCTGCTCGCGTGGGTGGTACAGCCATTCTTTGGCTGTGTTATCGCCGGTAAGTACCTCGGTTATGAGGGTCCTAAGGACACCGGGGCCGCTTGCGCTCGTCGCGTACAGACTCCGAATGTGCTCAATGTCGATCGCCAATAACCCCTGTCGAGGATTTTCTGGTGTCGGTGGCAAGCTCCGGGTTGAGTACTTCAGGAATATGGCGATCGAGCCGCCGCCTATCCGCGCCTCTAAGTCGTACCTGGTGGACGGCAGATATTCCACGTCCAAGAACCCCTTCGGCTCAGACACAGACCTTAGGACACCGTGCACGCGGACACTGCGCGCCGGTGTTCTGAGGCCTTCGATTCGCCCACCCAAGGCCAAGTCAATGACGTAAAGGCGACAGGAGCTCTCAAAGGATATTTCGCACTCTCTTACCGGGCGATCTACGGCATCCTTATCATGGGAAAAATGCCAAACCAACACGTCGCCCTGTTTGGCCACTAGGCTCTGCCGACAACACAGGCAAACACACCCGCATGTGCGTCCGCGCGAGACGTCACCGACCTCTTTGATGGAGCCGGAGTTCTTGTCGAGCCCGAAAGGTATCTTGATTTCCTGCATGGCTGGAGTTCTGAAAACAGGCCCTGTGAGTCTCATTTCTTCTCTGGTGGCTCTTATAGAATTCACACAACCTGCCTATGTTTCAATTGTTGTCTCAAGATTAACACTCGCGCATTAAAAGAAAGTAACAATAAAAACAAATACTTATATTTGATATTTAAAGTGACTTCTCCGTCTAATTCGAAGGGTCGCTACGGGCCTTCGCGGGCCTTTCATGGCAAACCATTAGCCTTGGCCCCTCGGCTTGACCCGTTTTGGGCGAGCTGCGTTAATCCCGGCGCCGCCGATAAAGGGAATCATTGTCGTTTATGATGGTCCACTCCCAGGGCGACTCACCACACCGAAATCATTGGGGGTAACGGTACGGATGCGCGATTGCGATACAGCAGGACTGAGGGGCGTTCTGGACGTCCGTCGTTTTTGGTTGGGGTTGGCCGGCGTGCTGGCTCTGCTGACGGTGGAACCGGCGGCGGCTCGCGAGCCGGTGTCTCTGGTGACGGTGGAATCCCGCGAGCTTGAAGAGCGTCTGCCGCTCACCGGTACCCTGACGGCCAAGCGCGCCGCCCTGCTTTCCACCTCGGTGTCCGGCCTGGTGACCGCCCTTAATGTGGACCTGGGCGACCGCATGGAACAGGGCGACGTGCTGCTGGAGCTGGATTCGGAGCTGAACCGCCTGGCCCTGGAAGGCGCCCGCGCCGCCGCCGCCGAGGCGGAAGCCACCCTGGCGGACGCCCGGCGGCGCCTGGAGGAAGCCAGCACCCTGGCGGCCCGCCAGAGCATCGCCGCCACCCAGGTGCGCGGCCTGGAATCCGAGGTGGAGGTGGCCCGTTCCTCCCTGGCCGGTGCCCGCGCCGAGGCGCGCCGGCAAAGCGCCCTGCTCGCCCGCCATGCCTTGAAAGCCCCGTTCGACGGCGTGATCAGCCAGAAGCAGACCGAAGTCGGTGAGTGGGTGACGCCGGGCACCTCGGTGCTGGAGCTGGTCAGCCTGGAGGATCTGCGCGCCGATCTGTCGGTGCCGCAGGAGTATTTCCCGCGGGTGTCCAAGAACGACCGGCTGGAAGTGCGGCTGGGCGGCGACAGCGGCCCGGCCTACCCGGCCACCATTTCCGCCATCGTGCCGGTGAACGATCCCAGCGCCCGGACCTTCCTGGTGCGCGCGCAGCTGGAGTCGCCGCCGGCGATGACGCCGGGCATGTCGGTGCGCGCCACTCTCTTCCTGCAGGGCGATGAGGCCAGCCTGGCGGTGCCCCGGGACGCTCTGGTGCGCTACCCGGACGGCCGGGTGTCGGTGTGGCTGGCGGAGGAAGGCGACGACGGCCTGGTGGCGCGCGAGCAGCGCATCCGCATTGGCGACGGGCTGGCCGACCTGGTCACCGTGAAGGAAGGGTTGTCCGCCGGCGACCGGGTGGTGGTGCGCGGCAACGAAAGCCTGACCGACGGCCGCGCGCTGCGGGTGTCCGAATGAGGTCTCGCCGTGTTTGAAAAGATTGTACGCAACGGCACCCTGATGACCGTGGTGGTGCTGATCATCACCATTCTCGGCGTGCTGGCGGCGCTGCGCATTCCGGTGCAGATGATTCCCGATCTGGAAGTACGCACCATCACGGTCCAGACCAGCTGGCCCGGCGCCACGCCCCAGGACGTGGAAAAAGAGATTCTGATCGAGCAGGAAGAATACCTGCGCAATATCCCCAATCTGCGCCGTCTCACCGCCACCGCGCGCAGCGGCGACGCGGAGATCGAGCTGGAATTTCCGTTCGGCGTGGACATCACCGAGACGCTGATCCGCGTTAATAACGCGCTCAGCCAGGTGCCCTCCTACCCGGACAATGTGGACCAGCCGCGCATTCTGTCCACCTCGTTTTCCGCCAACGCGTTCATGTACTACCGGGTCTCGCCCCAGGAGGGCAATCCCAAGGACCTGGACATGGACATGATGCGGGACTTCATCGACGACAACGTGCGCACCCGCATGGAGAGCGTCGACGGCGTTTCCCAGGTGGAGCTGCGCGGCGGCGCCGAGCGGCAGATCCGCGTGCTGCTGGACCCGCAAAAGCTGGCGGAGCGCGGCTTCACGGTGGCGCAGGTGCGCGAGGCGCTGCTGAGCCGCAACCAGGACGTGTCCGGCGGTGAAGTGGACAGCGGCAAACGGCGTTATCTGCTGCGCACCGTGGGGCGTTTCGACCAGGTGCCGCAGTTGCTGGACCTGATTCTGGAGCGCCGCGAGGACAGCGTCACCCGCCTGCGCGACGTGGCCACCGTGGAGCTGGACCATTTCCCGGTGCGCGCCGAGTCGTTCGTCAACGGCGAGCCGGTGATCAGCCTGGCGGTGCGCCGGGAGACCGGCTCCAACGTGATCGACATCAAGTACGCCATGTTCGATCAGGTGGACCTGATCAATAAGGAGGTGCTGGAACCCGCCGGCATGCGCATGTCGCTGATCTCCGACGACGTGCGCTATGTGGAAGCCTCGGTGGCCAATGTCTGGACCAACCTGGCGATCGGCGCGGCCTTCGCCACCCTGGTGATGTTCCTGTTCCTGCGCTCGGTGCGGGTCACCGCCGTGGGCGTGGTGGGCATTCCGATCTGTACCATCGCCGCCTTCCTGGGCCTGTTGCTGGCCGGGCGCACCATCAATGTGATCTCCCTGGCCGGGGTGGCGTTCGCCATCGGCATGACGCTGGATAATTCCATCGTCGTGCTGGAGAGCATCGAGATCGAGCGGCGCAAGGGGCTGGACCGGTTCCGCGCCTCGGTGGAGGGCATCCGCAAGGTGTGGCCGGCGGTGTTCGCCTCCACCATGACCACGGTGCTGGTGTTCCTGCCGGTGGTGTTCATCTCCCAGGAAGCCGGGCAGCTCTATTCCGACATCGCCATCGCCGTGTCCGCGTCGATCCTGATCTCCATGCTGGTGGCGATGACGGTGATTCCGACCCTGGCGGCGCGGCTCGATTTCGGCGCCGTGTTCGACCACGACGGCCAGGACAGCGGCTGGCTGCGGCGCGTGCACGGCGTCTCCCACTGGCTCAGCGCCACCGCGCCCCGGCGCCTGGCCACCATCGCCGCCACGGTCACCGGTGGCGCCCTGGTGCTGGTGCTGCTCACCCCGCCGGCGGAGTACCTGCCCGAAGGCGAAGAAGCCAAAACCTTCGCCTCCATGAACGCGCCGCCGGGCTACAACCTGAACGCCATGGTGGAGATCGGCAAGGAGGTCCAGGCCCATTTCCTGCCGCTGGTGGACGCCGACCCGGCCGCCTGGGAGCGCGGTGAGCTGCCGGCGCCGCCGATCCGCTACCTGAACCTGTCCATCGAGGCCCAGAGCCTGCGCATCATCGCCGAGCCGGTGGATCCGGATCATATGGAAGCGCTGATGGACTCGCTCACCGAATACTACGAGCGCTACCCGGGCATGCGCGCCTTCGCCGCGCGCGGCTCGATCATTTCCAGCAACGATGGCGGCACCCGCAGCGTCAATCTGGATATCTCCGGCAACGACCTGGCCACTCTTTATGAGGTGGCGCAAACCGCCTACCGGCGCGCCGAAGAGGTGTTCGACAACCCGCGCATCCAGAGCCAGCCGGCCAGCCTGTCCCTGGCCCAGCCGCTGCTCGAGGTGCGTCCGGACTGGGAGAGAGCCGCCGAGCTGGGCATGGGCGCCGGCGACATCGGCTTCACCGTGGCGGCGCTCACCGACGGCGCCTTCATGGACGAGTTCTTCCTCGGCGACGACAAGGTCGACATCTACGCCTACAGCAACGCCGGCGTGGATCCGGACCTGGCCGCCCTGCCCTCGCTGCCGGTGCACACGCCGCAGGGCGCCACCGTGCCGCTGTCGTCGGTGGCGCGGCTGGTGGAAACCGTGGACACCAGCAGCGTGCGCCGGGTCAACGGCCGCCGCACGGTGACCCTGAACATTATTCCGCCGCGCTCCGTGGCGCTGGAAACCGGCGTCGCCATGGTCCGCAACGACGTGATCGGCGCCCTGCGCGAGGCCGGCGAGATCCCGGCGGAGGTCAACGTGGATATCTCCGGCGCGAGCGACCAGCTGCAGGCCACCCAGGAGGCCCTGGGCGGCAACTATGTGGTGGCGGTGTTGCTGGTCTATTTGCTGCTGGTGGCGATCTTCACCCACTGGGGCTACCCGCTGCTGATCATGACCACCATTCCGGTGGGCATCGCCAGCGGCATCCTGGGTCTGGCTCTGTTGAACGGACTGGGTGAACTGATGCCATTGCTGGGCCTGCCCGGCTTCAGCCAGCCGTTCGACATGATCTCCATGCTCGGCTTTTTGATTCTGATGGGCACGGTGGTCAACAACCCGATCCTGATCGTGCACGAGGCGCTCACCAACCGGCGCGGCGGCATGGCGGTGGCCGAATCGGTCAGCGAGGCGGTGCGCTCGCGACTGCGGCCCATCGCCATGACCACCATCACCACGGTGTGCGGGCTGGCGCCACTGGTGCTGATCCCCGGCGAAGGCACCGAGCTGTACCGCGGCGTCGGCGCCATCGTGCTGTTCGGCCTGCTGGGCACCGCCATCGTCACCGTCACCTTCCTGCCCGCGCTCACCGCCACGGTGTTGCGCCTCACCGAGCGCCGCGCCGCCTCATCTTGATGCAGGTCAATAGACCGCCCCTTCCGCGCTGCTACCTTTGCAGCCGCCTGAAACCGGAAGGGAAACATCATGCGAGATGGCAACGGCACGCCGTACCACTACCGAGTGGTACGGCATTTCACGGTGGCCACCGTGGTCTGGGGAGTGGTGGGGATGCTGGTCGGCGTGTGGATCGCCGCGCAGCTTGCCTGGCCCGCCCTTAATTTCAATCTGCCCTGGTTGAGCTTCGGCCGCCTGCGGCCGCTACACACCAATGCGGTGATCTTCGCCTTCGGCGGCTGCGCGCTGATCGGCACCTCGCTGTACGTGGTGCAGCGCACCTGTGAAACCCGCCTCGCCTTCCCGCGCCTGGCCGCCTTTGTGTTCTGGGGCTACCAGGCGGTGATCGTGCTAATGTTGAGTTTCTAAGTTTTCCTGGGCGTCCAACGCGGAACGAATCCCATGTGCCAGTTTCTCAGGATCGCCGTTGCCCCAGTAGTGCAGAAAATAATAGGGCGGTGTCTCGCCTACCATGTGGTTATGCAGGGCGACGATATGGATGCCCGCGCGCCGTAAAGCATGCATTACAGGCTGCACTTCCTTCGCCGTCATGGCGAAATCCCCATCGACAACAGCTTGATCCTCATTCCCCGAGAACGCCGCCCATGTGGCCAGTCCCATTGATGCACCGAATTCTGTTCCGTGCATCATGCTGTTACGTCCAAAGGTAAATTTCAGCACCTGACCATTGAGACTGCCTTCGACATCCAAAATGGCTTCCAGTGACTCGGTGTCATACTCTCCAGTGATTTCGGGCGAACTTCCGGGAAAGTGTTCTGCTGGGGTGGGGTGCTCCTTCCGCTGTGCCTTGATAGCGTCCCACATAGCTTTGACGCCTTGAGCAAGCTTTCCGGCACTCTGCCCATGGCCGCCGATGTGCATAAAGTAAACAGGTGGGCGGTCGAACACGAAATGGTTGTGCAAGGCCGTGATTTCCAGGCCATGGGCGAAAGCAGCGTCCATCGCCGGAGTGATTTCATCCTCGAACACCACCGTGTCCCCCATCAGCATTACACCGCCGTCCGACATAGACTTGAAACCAGCCCAGCTCCCCAAACCTGCAGGGGGCGGGAGTGTCACCCCGTCTACCATGACCGGCACGTCATCGCGTTGCCAGCCGACGCGTACGACACCGTCCGGTTTAACTGTCGCCGGTGTGTCCATAGCCTCGCTAATGATATCAGGATTGAGACCACTGGAGGCATCCGCGAGGGCCATCGGCGCCTGCCCCAGTAGGACGTACGAGATGATGAGTAACTTAAACAAGAGGGTTTTCATAGCTATCCTCTATTTTCTGAATGTCAATTTGGGGGTTAGCCCAGATTGTTTGTAGTTCAAATTGACGAGCCACGCCCTTGTCTTCTTAACTCGCTGCTCACAGGGCGGGAGCGCCTCCGAATAGCAAGTAGTAAGCAATACCTAGCATCGCGCTGACAAAAATCACCGGCAGCATGCCCACCTTGAAGCGCAACATAGCAATGAAGGCGCCCAGAGCCAGCACGACACTGGCGATTTGGATACTGCTCCATGTCGGCACAAGCAACTGCATGCCAAAGGTCCGAACCGTATCCACCTCACCGAAGGCGACATGTACGGCGAACCAGATGGCCAGATTCAGCATGACGCCCACGACGGCGGCGGTTACCGCCGATAGCGCCGCGCTCACCGCTTGGTTCCCACGCAACCTTTCTACGTAGGGCGCGCCCAGGAATATCCACAAAAAACAGGGAATAAAGGTAACCCAAGTCGCCAGAATCGACGCAAGAACACCTGCTACAAAGGGATTGAGCAGGCCTGCGTCTCGGAAGGCCCCCATAAATCCCACGAACTGTACCACCTGAATCAGAGGGCCTGGCGTGGTTTCTGCCATACCAAGACCATCCAGCATTTCACCCGGCGCAAGCCAGCCGTAATTTTGCACTGCTTCCTGGGCCATGTAGGCCAGTACCGAGTAAGCACCACCAAACGTAACCACCGCCAGCTTGCTGAAGAAAAGTCCGATCTGGGTGAAGATATCATCAAAGCCTAGCAAGGCCGCCAATACGACTAATGGTGTAAACCACAGCGGCACCCAGACCGCAAGCACCTTGAGCGCCCGTTTGCGTGTTGCCTTAGTATGGTGTGCGGCGCCGCCATTCATCATGGCGTCAATCGTCCGTTCAGCATCATCGGGCGTGTCATGCCCCTTGATGACCACGAAACGCTCCGGGTCCACACGCCATCCCAATAGGCCAATGAAAGCGGCAGTCAGAATCACTACCGGAAATGGGACAGCAAAGAAGAAGATCGCAATGAAGGCCACACTGGCCAGTGCGTACATGTAGACATTCTTGAGAGCGCGTTTGCCGATGCGGATGACCGCCTGAATCACGACCGCCAATACTGCCGCCTTAATCCCAAAAAATAGCGCCTGCACCAGGGTCGCTTCCTGGAAGCCAGCATAGAGCACACTCAACACCAGGATGCTCAAAAAACCCGGTAACACAAATAGCCCACCGGCAATGAGTCCACCCTTGACGCCATGCAGTAGCCAGCCGATGTATGTGGCCAGCTGCTGAGCTTCAGGCCCGGGCAGCACCATGCAGTAATTCAGGGCGTGCAGAAACCGGCTTTCACTGACCCACCGCTTTTCATCCACTAGAATCCTGTGCATAACGGCAATCTGACCAGCAGGGCCACCGAAGCTCAATATCGCGACCCGCAGCCAGACTCGCACCGCTTCCCCGAACGAAATTTGGTGGCCGAATTCATTGAGATTGCTGTCCGACGATACTGCTGTGTCCTGTTGGAGTCTGTTGGGTCGAGTGGCCGAGTGGGAGGGCTCCGGCATGATTACTTCCCCTTTGCGTAGGTTGTGTACAGGCTGTCAAACACCTGGTTGGCAGCCAGCAATAGTTGGTTATCATCACTATGAGATTCGCGGAGCCCCATCAATACGCACTCAACTCCAGAGGCCTCCGGTGGTTGATGGCCGCCCACATCGAGGTAGTGCACCAGTTCCCCGATCCGTTGCAGCGCCACCTCACGCAGGTCAAAGCTCGCTAGCAAAGTCTCGAAGGTTACTTTCTCATTCACGTGGGTGAAGGCCGCCCCATCGAAATCGAAACCCAGCGCATCATCGGGGCAATCAGCAGGTGACCTCAACCACAGAAATCGCGCTCTGGGATCAATAAATCGCTTAATTAACCAAGCGCTGGCCAAGCGGTCCACCCAGGGCTGGCGACGTGTTGCCCAGATCCTGCTCTTGTAATTGGCATGTTCTAATCGAGGAACTGAGCCCGAAGAAGGTAGTGGCTCATCTGGCGACAGAACCCGATTGGTATCGGTTTCGAGTGCCTGCAACGCCGAATCGACCCGTCCACGGGCAGCACCTGGAAAAAAATCAATCTCTGACAGTCGTGAAAAGCGCTTGCGCAGCTTACGGGCCTCCTTCATGACCTCCATTGCCAATTCGGGCGCCAGCGTTGCGCGGAGTTCTGCGATGTCCGAGTACAACGCCTCATAGTCGTCTGAGCGATCAAACAAGACCGGAAACCCGTGGGCTTCCGGGCCGTCAGTGGGCACAACATAGGCGACCCCTCCGGCCTCACGTACGTCGCGGGCTACTGCCTCCAACTTTTTGACATGATCAGGGTGAGCTGGCAGCAGATAGACGCCGTCGCGTAGCGAAGCCGCGCCCCATCCTTTGATAGAGCGCCAGGCCCGCATGCGTACCGTGGCGTTCTCGGTTGGGAGAGACAGAATCAACAATAGCCATGACATAATGTAGAGGTTACGACCTTATTGTAGTAAGCGCTACCAATATATCGATGACAGCCGGATATTCCGATGACCTCACTCGGCCTTGATAAAATCAATCTGCACGGAACCGCCGAGCCGGCGCGGGCGTTTGAGCATGCGCTGGCGGTCCCGCTAAGCATTTCCGACGGGCGCGGCGTGGGGGCCTTCGTGCTGTTCGGCCTGCTGGGCACCGCGATCGTCGCCATTACCTTCCTGCCCGCGCTCACCGTCACGGTGTTGCGTCTCACCGAGCGCCGCTAGGCGGCTCTGGCATCAGCGGCCGCCCCTGTAGCATGATGGACAGCGCGGTGGCCGTTTTGGCCGCACCGGTACGGAGGTGTTCCCCATGAGCGAGCAAACAGACGCCACCCACGGCAATCGCGGTATTCTGGTTTTTCTCGACCGCGATCTGAAAGCACCGCAGCCGGCGCTGACCAAGGGCCTGAAGCTGGCGCGCGCCGCCGGCCTGCCGTTGACGGTGATGGTCAACAGCGACTCGGCGGCGATGCGCCGGGCGGTGGGCCTGGACGAGGAACGGCGGCAGGCGGCGGAGAAACAGATTCGAAAGGCCTGGGACAAACGCATCGACGCGCTGTGCGGCGACCACCAGGTGGACAAGCGCATCTTCTCCTCCCGGGACAGCGAACAGGCGCTGCGGGACACGGTCCGCGACTGCCGCCCGGTGCTCAGCGTGGTGCACACCAGCGAGGAAGGCCGGCTGCGCCGCCATTTGTTCACGCCCCGCGACTGGCTGCTGATTCGCCATGCCCCCGGCGCGGTGCTGTGCGTGCATTCCGACCCCTGGAACGACACGCCCCGGTTCACCGCGGCGGTGGAGCCGGAACAGTATGAAGGCGGTCTGGACGACCGGGTGATCGGCGCCGCCGGTTATTGGTGCGAGCAGATGCACGGCGAGCTGGAGGCGGTGCACGTGCTGGAGCACCCGGACGAAACCCTGCTGCTGGTGGCCGGCGAAGCCCTGCCGGAATACGCCGCCAGCGCCGCCAACATTCGCGATTACCACCAGAAAGCGCTGGACGCCTTCGCCGAGCGCCACGCCCTGCCCAAGGACCGCGCCACCCTGCTGGAAGGGCCGGTATCACGGACCCTGGCGGGCTACTGCGAGGAACAGGGCAGCGACTGCCTGGTGGTGGGCACGGTGCGCCGCAACCCGGTGGAGCGGTTACTGCTGGGCGCCACCGCCGAAGGGCTTCTTACCCGGGCCGGCTGTGACGTGATGGTGGTCAAGCCGGACGACTTCGAGTCCGACTGGTTGTAACCCTCCGGCGGCCAAGGGAGGGGCTCAGGCGGCCCCTTCCGCGCGCCGGAACACCGGCTTGGTGTCGGTGGAAGCCGCCTTGTCGTAGCGGTAGCCGGCGACCCGGAACTTGTTCAATTGCGCCGGCGTTTCAATCCCTTCCTGCAGAATCCAGGCGGCCATCAACCCGCGCGCCTTCTTGGCGTAGAAACTGATCACCTTGTATTTGCCGTTCTTCTCGTCCTGAAACACCGGTTCGATCACCGGCCCGGGCAGCTGGTCGGTGCGCACTGATTTGAAGTACTCATTGGACGCCAGATTCACCAGCACCTCGGTGCCGGCCGCCTTCATGTCTTTTTTCAGCTGTGCGGTGATAATGTCGCCCCAGAACTGGTAGAGATCCTTGCCGCGCTCATTGTCCAGGCGGGTACCCATTTCCAGCCGGTAGGGCTGCATCAGATCCAGGGGGCGCAGCACGCCGTACAGGCCGCTGAGGATGCGCAGGCGGCTTTGCGCGGCTTTCAAATCGTCGCCGTCGAAGCGGCTCACGTCGAGGCCGGTGTACACATCGCCCTTGAACGCGAACAATGCGGGCCGGGCGTTGTGTTTATCAAAGGGGCGCGACCATTGCGCGAACCGTTCCACGTTCAGGTGGGCGATCTTGTCGCTGACCTTCATCAGGCTGGCCAGATCCGCCGGTGACAGCTTGCGGGCACGCTCCACCAGTTCGGCGCTGTGTTCCAGAAGGCGCGGCTGGGTGGCGCGCAGCGACGGCAGCGGCGAGTCGTAATCCAGCGTTTTGGCCGGCGATACCACGATCAACATGCGGTTCTCCTTTACAAGATGCAGACCCGATTATAAGAACACCGTCGAGAGAAGAAACAGGCTTTATACTATGGGCCCCTTGGCGAGATGCTATCGTAACCTCAACCGAACCGGGGAGTGATCCAGTCCGATGCGCTTTTTGTTGGTGTTAACCGTGACCGTCGCCGTTGTCGTGCTGCTTTGGGGCAGCTGGCAAGCGGGCCGCAAGCCTTTTTACCTGGTCCTCGCCGGCGTCGCGCTGGCCGGCTCCATTTTCCTCGGCGCCATGCTGCTCACCGACCAGGAACGCCGTGTGCCCACCGACCCGGAGACCGTGGAGACCAGCATCTCCAGCGTGCACGAAACCGAAACCACCTATCGCCTGCGCGGTGAAATCATCAATCGCGGCGAGAACGCGGTGGCGCGCACCGAAATCATGGCGGAAGCGCTCAGCTGCCCGCCGGCCAAGGCCTGCGAGGTGTTGTACGGCGAACGCATGACGCTTTCCATGCACATCCCCGCCGGCGGACGCTACCCGCTCAATCTGTCCGTGCCCCGCCCCGACCGGGAAATCCAGGCCGAACGCTGGCGCGCCCGGGTGTTGCGGGTGGAAGCCTACGACCGCTGATCACCGGGCCGTGGCATGGACCACTAGGCAATCGCCGACTAAATGGTCACAATGCCGGCTCCTCGAAGCACAGCAACGGCTGTAGGAGAGATAATGGCAGCGCTCATTCCTGGCCACCCTACCCCAATCGCACCCAACGCCTGGCGGGTACTCGGCCGCAACCCGGGAATGATGACCGGGCCCGGCACCAACTCCTATCTGGTCGGTGACCGCGCGCTCACGGTCATCGACCCGGGCCCGGTGGACCACGAACACACCCAGGCGCTGCTGCACGCGGCGGAAAAGATCGGCCGCCCGATCGAACAGATTCTGGTCACCCATACCCACCGCGACCACTCCCCCGGCGCCCGCGAACTGGCCGAGGCCAGCGGCGCGCGCCTGCTCGGCCCCGACGTGCCCGACGACGGCCTGCAGGACGAAACCTGGGCCCCGGAACGGCGCCTGCGTCACGGCGAACGGGTGGATTGCGGCGGCACCGAACTGGAAGTGATCGCCACGCCCGGGCATGTCGGCAATCACCTGTGTTATCTGATGGTGGGCCAGAACCTGCTGTTCACCGGCGACCACCTGATTCAGGGCTCCACCGTGGTGATCGCCCCGCCGTCCGGCTCCATGGCGGCCTATATGGACTCCCTGGCCCTGCTGCGCGACTACCGCATCGACCTGATGGCGCCGGGCCACGGCGACGTGATCGACGACCCCATGGCCACCGTCGACAAAACCCTAGCCCACCGCCGCGACCGCGAACGCAAGGTCGTGGAAGCGCTGGACTCGGACCCGATCACCGTCCAGGAACTGGTCACCCGGGTCTACGAAGACGTCCCCGCCTTCCTGCACGGCGTCGCCTGCCTCTCCCTGGAAGCCCACCTGATCAAACTCCGCGACGAAGGCCGCGTCAGCCACACCGGCGGCAAATGGGCAGTGTAAAGCAGTTGATAATGGACAGTTGATAGTTGATAGCTAAAAGACGCGATGCCGGTTTTTTATAAACGGAAAGGCCGTGCCCGCGAGCTTAGGGCGCGGGCACGGCCTTTGATGTGCCGACGAGCTCGACCGCGCAGCTATCAACTGTCAATTATCAACTATCAACTGCTTTTCAGAGCCACCCCTTGCGTTTGAAGTACCAGTACGGGGCGATGCCGGAGAGGACCATCAGGCCGAGTACCGCCGGGTAGCCGAACGCCCATTGCAGTTCGGGCATGACGTCGAAGTTCATGCCGTAGATACTGGCGATCATGGTCGGGGGCAGGAACACCACCGCGGCGATCGAGAAGATCTTGATGATCTGGTTCTGTTCGATGTTGATGAAGCCCTGGGTGGAGTCCATCAGGAAGTTGATCTTCTCGAACAGGAAGGTGGCGTGGGACATCAGGGTGTCCAGGTCGTGCTGGATTTCCGAGCAGGTGCGGCGGCGGTCCTTGTCGGTGCGCACGTAGCGCTGGATAAAGGAGATCGAGCGCTGGGTGTCCATCAGGCAGAGCCGGATCTTGCCGTTGCTGTCCTCCAGGTGGGCGAGCTTTTCGATGCCGTCTTCCAGCTCCGCCTCTTCGTCTTCCAGCACCAGGTAGCTGACTTCCTCCAGGTTGCGGTGGATGTCCTCCAGGCTGTCCGCCATGTTTTCCACTTTCTGCTCGAGAATGCTGAGCAGAATATCCAGCGGCGCCTGGGCCTGTACCCAGCCGCGGCGCACACGCAGGCGCATGAGGCGGAAATCCGGCAGCCGTGAATCGCGGAAGGTGAGCAGCCGGCCCGGCTGCAGCACGAACGCCACGGTCGAGGTGCGGTGGCGGCCTTCGGCCTGGTAGACGAACAGCGAGTGCACATGCAGGCCGTATTCGTCGTGGAAGAAGCGGGCCGAGGCCTCGATCTCCTCCACGTCGTCGGATTCGGGCAGGTTCTGGCGAAACAGGTGCTGCAGCTGCTCACGTTCCTCGTCGGACGCGTCGACCAGATCGATCCAGCTGGCCGCGTCCGAGGTGCCGGGGGTCAACTCGGCCACGTCCCTTTCGCGGAGCACTCCTTTTTCGATGTCGTAAACGTGCAGCATGCTAAGCTCCTCGCGAACAAGATGGGCCGGCGTCAGGTATCAACCCGGCTTAGATAGAGCAGCGCATGATGACTGTCAACTCCACGATAACACGGCTGAACCAGCACACCGCGCCCATCGACCTGGGGCATGAGGCGCGCCTGTGGCTGATTCCGGGCATTCTCGGTGACGCGGCGACCGCTCTCTTTCACACGCTTTGTAACCAATTGCCCTGGGACCGGCCCCGGGTGCGGGTGTTCGGCCGGGAGCATCCGGTGCCCAGGCTGACCTGCTGGGTGGCGGACCAGGGTATCTCTTATCGGTATTCGGGGCTGACCCATGAGGGCCGGGGCTGGCCGCCGGCGCTCGACGCGCTGCGGCGGCGGGTCACCGAACTCACCGGCCGCACCCCCAACGGGGCCCTGGCCAACCTCTACCGCGACGGCGACGACAGCATGGGCTGGCACCGCGACAACGAGCCGGAGCTGGGCGCCCATCCCTGGGTGCTCTCCTATAATCTCGGCGCCGCCCGCGACTTCGCCTTCCGACCCTACGGCAGCGGCCGCCAGAGCCGGGTGATCGCGCTGGAACACGACAGCCTGCTGATCATGTCACCGGAGGTGCAGACCCACTTCGAGCACGCCCTGCCCCGCCGCCGGCGAGTACAGGACGCCCGGCTGAACCTCACTTTCCGCGAGATTGTAGGAGCGGGCCCGGACTAACCGAAAAACACATAGCTGAGGCCGATGGCCGCCAGCAGGCCGGCGGCGTCGGCGGTCAGGCCGCACCACAACGCATAGCGAACATCGCGGATGCCGACGCTGCCGAAATACACCGCGAGCACGTAGAACGTGGTTTCCGTGGAGCCCTGCATCACCGCCGCCATGCGCCCGGCCAGGGAATCCACCCCGTGGGTCTGCATCACGTCGAGCATGGCGGCGCGGGCGCCGGAGCCGCTCAGGGGTTTCAGGAAAGCCACCGGCAAGGCGTCCACGAAACGGGTATCCCAGCCCAGGGCGGCGGCGCCGAGGCGGATCGCCGACAGCACCGCTTCGAGCACGCCGCTGGCGCGCAGCATGGCGATGGCGGCCAGCATGGCCACCAGATAGGGAATCAGTTTCACCGCCAGGGTGAAGCCTTCCTTGGCGCCTTCCACGAAACAATCGTAGCTGTCGATGCGGGCACGCCAGGCGGCGAAGAAGAACAGCCCGATCACGGCCAGGAGAATGCCGTTGCCGAACAACCCGGACAGAGTGTTGCCCAGGTCCGGCGGCGCCAGATAGACGCCCAGCGCCAGCAGCGACAGCAGCGCCAGCCAGCCCAGCGCCACCGCGATCAGCAGCGGGTCGCGCAGCGGAATGCGCTGCAGCCGGGCGGTCAGCATCACGCCGATAAAGGTGGACACCGTGGTCGCCATCAGCATCGGCAGGTACACCGCCGCCGGATCGGCGGACCCCTGCTGGGCCCGGTAAAGCAGCACCGTCACCGGCACCAGGGTCACCGATGAGGTGTTCAGCACCAGGAACATGATCTGGCTGTCGGTGGCCCGGCGCGGCTCGGGATTGTGCTCCTGGAGCGATTCCATCGCCTTGAGGCCCAGCGGCGTGGCGGCGTTGTCCAGGCCGAGCATATTGGCGGCCAGGTTCATGGATACCCCGGCGCCGGCGGCCGGGTCCCGCCGCAAGGACGGCATCAGGCGGGCCAGCACCGGGCGCACGCCGGCGGCCATGCGGTCGGCCAGGCGGCTTTGCTCGGCCAGCCGGAACAGGCCGCTCCACAGGGCCAGCACGCCGATCAGCCCGAGGCTGACTTCCACCGCCAGGTCCGCCGCCTCCCAGAGCGCGGCCACCACACGGGCCGGCGCCTGCAGGTCGCCACCCAGCAGCTGCACCAGAGCGCCGAGTATCCCGATTAGAAAAAAGGCGGTAAAAAGACGATGCACGGGGGCCTCATGAAGTCCGGCAAAGCGCTCAGTATGTCGATGATCGGCGCGTTTGCCTATCCATCCGCGCTTGCCCCGGCCCGGTGATTTGGGCGACCCTGTTCCAGGCGGTGGTTTCCTTTATACTGCCCTGGAACCCTTTAAAAAATGCAGCCGAGTAAGTTCATGTCCGTATTCCGCAAGCTGTTTGGCGTGCTCCTCGCGGCCCTGTTGTTGGGCGGCGCCCTGAAGGTGGGCGGCGACCTGGGCAACGACCCCGTCATCGAAGGATCGCTCAAGCCCGAGAAGGTCCACCGTGAAGCCGCCGAGGAAATCGTCGAGCGCCTGGAACTGCACTACCGGCGTCTGAAGTTCGACGACGCCCTTTCCGAGCAGGTGCTTGAGCAGTATTTGCAGGACCTCGACCCCAACCGGCTGTATTTCACCCAGCAGGACGTGAAGGACTTCCAGCCCTACCGCGATCAGCTCGACAACCAGCTGCGCGACGGCGTTCTGGAGGCCGGTTACTCGATCTTCAACCGCTTCCAGGGCCGCCTGGAAGACCGCCTCACCGAGATTCTCGCCACCCTGGAAGGCGGCTTCGAGGACTGGGACTTCGACGGTGACGGCAAGGTGCTGGTGGACCGCGGCGAAGCGGACTGGGCCGAGGACCAGGACGCCCTGGACGCGATCTGGCGCGGCCAGCTCCGTAACGCGGTGTTGTCCATGCGCCTCAACGGCACCAGCGACGAGGAAATCAGCAAACGGCTGACCAACCGCTACGAAAGCCAGCTCAGCCGCGTTCGTCAGAATACCCCCGAGGACGTGTTCCAGACCTATATGAACGCCCTCGCCCAGACCTTTGATCCGCACACCAACTATTTCACGCCGCATAATTCCGAGAACTTCGACATCAGCATGAGCCGTTCGCTGGAAGGCATCGGCGCGGTGCTGCAGTACGAGGACGGCTACACCAAGGTGGTGCGCCTGGTGCCGGGCGGCCCGGCCGCCAAACAGGGGCAGCTGAGCCCCGCCGACCGGGTCATCGCCGTGGCCCAGGGCGACGAGGACATGGTCAATGTCATCGGCATGCGCCTGGACGAGGTGGTGGACAAGATTCGCGGGCCCAAGGGCTCCAAGGTGCGCCTGGAAGTGATCCCCGCCGGCCGCGCCAGCGAGCACGATACCCGCACCATCGCCATCACCCGCAACAAGGTGGTGCTGGAGGAACAGGCCGCCAAGAAGGAAGTGATCGAGGTGGAGCACGGCGACGACACCATGAAGCTGGGCATCATCGAGATTCCCGCCTTCTACATGGATTTCAACGCCTTCCACCGTGGCGATCCGGATTACACCAGCACCACCCGTGACGTGGCGGAACTGCTGGTGGAACTGCGTAAAGAGAATGTCGACGGCCTGGTGGTCGACCTGCGCAACAACGGCGGCGGTTCGCTGCTGGAGGTGAACAAGCTGGTCAGCCTGTTTATCAACCGCGGCCCCACCGTGCAGGTGCGCGAGGCCGGCGGTCGCGTCAGCGTGGAAAACGATCAATACCCCGGCATGCTCTATTCCGGCCCACTGGCGGTGCTGGTCAACCGCTACAGCGCCTCGGCGTCGGAGATTTTCGCCGGCGCCATGCAGGACTACGGCCGCGCTCTGATCGTCGGCGACCAGACCTACGGCAAAGGCACCGTGCAGACCCTGCTGGATCTGAACCACGGCAAGCTCAAGATGACCAACGCCAAGTTCTACCGGGTGTCCGGTTCCAGCAACCAGAACATGGGCATCGTGCCGGACGTCACCATGCCGTCGCTGGTGGACAAGGAATCAATCGGTGAAAGCAGCCTGCCCAACGCCCTGCCCTGGGATGAGATCGACCCGGCCAGGTACCAGCGCTATCAGGATCTGGTGCCGCTGCTGCCGGGGCTGCGCGAGCGGCACGACGCGCGCATCGGCGACAACCCGGAATTCGTTTACGTGAACCAGCTGCGCGATCTGTTGAACCGCGCCAACGAACGCCAGGAACTGTCCCTCAACGCCAAGCAGCGCAAGGCCTGGCAGGAGGATTTCGACCAGCGCCGTCTGGACATCGAAAACGCCCTGCGCAAGCACCGTGGTGAAGAGCCGATTGAGAAAATGGAAGATCTGCGCGCCCTGGAAGAACAGCGGGCGCTGGACCCGGACAGCAACGACGAACCGCTGGACGAAGACCCCTACCTGCGTGAAACCGGGCACATCCTCGCCGACATGGTGTCGCTGCTCCGCGAGCAGCGGGTCGCCGACGAACGCGCCTCCTGAGCGCCCCGCCCGGCGCGGGGGTCAGGCCATCGCCTTGAACCCCCAGCGCGCCGGGTCCTTCCCCAGACCCAGTTTCAAGGTGCGACGCCCCAGGTCGTGGTTGAAGTCCTCCAACCGCCGCTTGGCGGCCTCCGGCAGCAGCCGCTGGCCGAGGCTGGCGGCGCCGAACCCGGCCCGGGCCAGGCGCACCGCCGCGGCGGACGATACCCGGCTGTGCAGGTTCAGGTCGTCGGCCATGGCGTCGCCGATCAGAAAACGGCTCACCGCCACCAGCACGTCATAGGAAAGATGGAACGGCGGTTTGCCCGCCATGCCGGCCAGCAGTGACTTGGCCAGCTTCTCGCTGTCCCCGGTGGGCTCATACAGATGGGACGTGAGCTGCAGCGCCAGGACTTTCTGCTCTTCCACGGTGGCGGTGAGCAAGGCTTCGTCCACCCCCAGCAGGTAGCCGGCGTAGCGCCAGAAATAGTGCATCGCCTCGTGCTCTTGATGGCTTATATAAAGGCCCATCCGGCGCAGCCCCCTGACCACCATGTAATCGAACTCGAGCACCGTGCCGGCCATGTCCTCCTGATTGATCGGCAGGTCGAAACGGTCGCTGTCCCAGCGTCCGCTTTCGCTGAGAAAACGGCGCACCGCCGCGTGCAGCAGCCGCACCTCCATCAGCGTCCGATGGCCCAGGCCGCCCGGGCGCAGGCCGTCGGTGGCGGCGATGTTGTGCAGCATCTGCCCGGTTTCATAAATACGCCGCGACACATCCTTCTGCAGGCGGCCGGTGGCTACCAGCACCTGGGACGGCTTGTTGTGGGCGTAGCCCTCCACCAGGCTGGAGCACATCAGCACCAGGCCCTGCAGCGCACCGTGCCGGCGGTACATGCGCCGCCCCAGTTCCATGCGCTCGAAATTCACCCAGCCGGGCACCGTGTGGCAGTGGTCCAGGAACGCCTGGTACACCCCGCCCTCCTCGGCGGCGCGCCGCTCCACTTCGTCGAGCAGGCCGGAGGGCCGTTGAAACGCGATGTTATCCAGACAGCGGTCGGCAAGCGGGTCCTGGACCTGGCGCCAGGCTTCAAGCCGGTGGTGCGCGTAGCGGTCGAACCAGATCTGTTCCCGCGGCGTGCGCGGGCCGTCGCGTAGCTGGGTTAATTCCTGCGGTGTGGCCATCAACGTCTCCAACATGGGGCTCGGCACAGAACCCGTGAGTTCTGTGTTCAAGCTAGAGCGTCGTGCCCAGGGGGTCAATCATCAAAAGCCGCGGTTTTATTTAGTCCCGGGCGGGATCGCCCCCGGCCCAGTCCGCCAGGGTGTCGGCGAGCCAGCCCGGGTCGTCCAGCGACAGGTCATGGCCGCCGTCCGGATGGACCGCCCGCCGCGCGGACCACCGTCGGGCCAGCGCCGCCGAGCAGCGCGGGTCCACCAACCGGTCGGCGGCGGCATTGATCACCAGCACCGGGCGGCCGGCGGGCAGCTGCGACGGCGCGCGAAACCGCGCCGCCGCCCACAACTGCCGCACGGTATTGGCGGCGGACACCGGGCGGGCTTCGTCGATGTGCTGGAACTGCCGGGCGATGCGGTCCTTGTCGGCGTCGGACAGCCGGTTGGTGGTGATGTCCAGAATCAGGCGCTCGCGCTTGAGGCGATCGCGGCCGAGCAGCCCGTGGCGGACAATGGCGCCATAGTTGGCCGGTTTGAGGCGATGCCAGAACGGGCTCACCGGGGCGGCGCTGGAATTGATCAACGCCGCGGCGGCCACCTGCCGCGGATAACGCCGCAGCCATTCCATCGCCACCATGCCACCGAGGGACAACGCCACCAGGTTGATCGGCCCGTCCACGCCGCGCCGGGCCAGGTCTTCGCGGGCCGCGTCCACCATGGCGGCGATGCGGGTCGGGCTGCGGTCCCGGTAACGGACGCCGTTGCCCGGCAAATCCATGCACATCACCCGGTGGCCCGCTCCCAGGGCGCCGGCCAGGCGGTCGGCGAAACCGTTCCAATGTGCTTGTTCACGAACCAGTCCGCGCAACAGGATCCAGGTCGTCGGCATATCTCTGTGCTTCCTTAATCAGCTAGAATGCGAGGCTGCAGTTGGCCCGCGCGAGGAACTATGGCACGAAAAACCGTAAAACGGGTGAAAACAGGCTCCCTGGAGCGCCGCTTTTCCATGGCCCGGGCCGGCTTCCTGGCCGGTGCCCGCTACGCCACGGCCAGCGCCGGCGGCCTGTTCGCGACACCGGACGAGCGCGAGGCGCGGCGCCGGCGCAACCTCTCGCAACGGGCGGAAGAACTGGTCGAGGAACTCGGCCAGTTGAAAGGCTCGGTGGTCAAGATCGGCCAGATGATGGCGCTGTTCGGCGAGCACTTCCTCCCCGAGGAGGTCACCGAGGCGCTGCACACCCTGGAAAACAGCACCACCGCCCTGGAATGGCCGGCGGTGGAGAAGCACCTCAGGCAGCAGTTGGGCAGCGTCAAGCTGGCCGAGCTGGAGGTGGACCCGCAGCCCCTGGGCGCGGCCAGCCTGGGCCAGGTGCACCGGGCCCGGCGCAAGAGCGACGGCGCCGAGCTGGCCCTCAAGATTCAATACCCGGGCGTCGCCAACGCCATCGATTCGGACATGCGCGCGCTGGTGCGGCTGCTCAAGCTGAGCCGCCTGGTGCCGATCACCGAGCAGTTCAACCAATGGCTGGATGAAGTGCGCGACATGCTCGGCCGCGAGGTGGACTACGACCTGGAAGCGCACACCACCCGCCATTTCCGCGAGGCGCTGGCCGACGACCCGCGTTTCGTGGTGCCGGAAGTGTACGGCGACTACTCCACCCACAACATTCTTTGCCTGTCCTACGAGGAAGGCGTGCACATCAGCGATCCGTCGGTGGTGTCGCTGAGCCAGGAGCGCCGCAATTTTCTGGGCCGCGCCATCATGGAGCTGTGCTGCCGGGAAGTGTTCGAATGGAACAAGATGCAGACCGACCCGAACTTCGGCAACTATCTGATGCGCGTCGGCGACGACGGCAAGGATAAGATCGTGTTGCTGGATTTCGGCGCCATCCGCGATTTCGACGATGAGGTGCTGGGCCCCGGCCGCGAGATGATCCGCGCCGCCTGGCTGCACGACAGCGAGCGTCTGTTCGGCGCCATGCGCGCGCTGGAATTTCTCGACGGCGAGGTGCCGCGCCGGCTGCTGGATGATTTCGCCGCGCTGTGCTTCGAGGCCATCGAGGCGCTGCAGGACCCGGACCGCTTTCCGCCGCCCAAGTCCGTGGTCAACGACAAGGGTGAATACCTGTGGGGCGAGAGCAACCTGCCCAACCGGGTGATGAACCGTGCCAGCCGCACCGCCCTGTCGGTACATTTCGACGTGCCGCCCAAGGAATTCATTTTCCTGTTCCGCAAGCTGCTCGGGGCTTACACTTTTTTACACGTGATCAAGGCCCAGGTGCGCGGAAATACCATTCTCGAGCCGTTTATCCACATGCGTGAAGACGAGGATCGCGAGCGTGTTGCTCAAAAAATAAACGGGCAGGCGGCGGATAGTTGACCTTTCCGGTCAATTATTGACCGTTTATGGGCGCAATAACCATTTCTTATTTGCCAAGCTGTCGACTGCACAATAAGGTTAGCAGCCTGCTCAGCGGCCGGTTTGAATAAACCGGCCGTTTTTCGAGGTTCCCCTGAAAACCCGTCATCCCGACCGGCTTTCAGATGGACCTGTTTTTACGAACCATAAAATGGGGGTAACGCAGGTGATTATCGGTGTACCCAAGGAAATTTGCCCCGGCGAAGAGCGCGTCGCACTGACGCCCGCCAACGTCGGTGCATTGCTCAAGAAAAACGGTGTCGAGATCCGCATCGAACGCGGCGCTGGCGAGGCGGCCGGGTTTACCGACGGCGATTATGAAAACGCCGGCGCGAAACTCACCGACCGGGACGACATCTTTTCCAACGCTCAGGCAATCCTGCAAGTTCAGACTCCGGGCAGCAATACGACCAATGGCCAGGAAGATCTGGACAAGCTGAAAGCCGGTCAGTTCCTTATCGGCATGACCGACCCGCTGGCCAACGCGCAGTTCGCGCAGGCTCTCGCGGAGCGCAAGGTCACCGGCCTGGCCCTGGAACTGATTCCGCGCATCACCCGGGCTCAATCCATGGATGTGCTCTCTTCCATGGCCATGATCGCCGGCTATAAATGTGTACTGCTGGCGGCGAACGCCTCTCACCGCATGTTCCCCATGAACATGACCGCGGCGGGCACCATGAACGCGTCGCGCGTGTTCGTTATGGGCGCCGGCGTGGCGGGCCTGCAGGCCTGTGCCACCGCCAAGCGGCTCGGTGCCATCGTGGAAGCCTACGACGTGCGCCCCGCCGCCCGTGAACAGATTCTGTCCGTTGGCGCCAAGCCGGTGGAACTGGACCTGGACACCGGCGAAGCGGAAGGCTCCGGCGGTTACGCCAAGGCCCAGGGCGAGGACTTCCTCAAGCGTCAGCGCGAGCTGATGAAGGAAGTGATCAAGGAAATGGACGTGGTGATCACCACCGCCGCGGTCCCCGGCGCCAAGAGCCCGATCCTGGTCACCGAGGAGATGGTCAAGGCGATGAAGCCCGGCTCCGTGATCGTGGACCTGGCGGCGGAACGCGGTGGTAACTGCGACCTCACCAAGGCCGGCGAAACGGTGGTGGAAAACGGTGTGCTGATCATCGGCCCCACCAACGTGCCCTCCTCCGTGCCGTTCCATGCCAGCCAGATGTTCGGCAAGAACATTGAGAACCTTCTTAACCTGCTGCTCGACGACAACGGCGACCTGCAGTTGGATTTCGAAGACCAGATCGTCACCGACACCGTGATCAGTCACGACGGTGATGTCCCCCACGCTCGCCTGCGCGAGATGCTGGGCCTGCCGGAACTGAAGAAAGCCGAACCCGAAGCGCCCGCCGATAACGGCGACGACAACGGGCAGGAGGAAAAGTAATGGACTTCGTATCTCAGCTTACCCTCTTCGTGTTGGCGATTTTCCTGGGTGTGGAACTGATCACCAAGGTACCGCCGACGCTGCACACCCCTTTGATGTCCGGCTCCAACGCGATTTCCGGCATTACCCTGGTGGGCGCGCTGATCGCCGCCGGCTCCGACGCCGGTCTGCTGATCAATGTCCTCGGCTTTATCGCCGTGGTACTGGCGACCATCAACGTGATTGGCGGCTTCATGGTCACCAATCGAATGCTGGCGATGTTCAAGAGGAAGTAACCCATGCAGATTTCCGATAACTGGATTGATATCGCCTATCTGATCTCGGCCGTACTCTTCGTCCTGGGCATCAAGGGTCTGACCAAGCCGAAGACCGCCGTGCGGGGCAACCTGCTGGCCGCCTCCGGTATGGGCGTGGCCTGTGTGGTGACCCTGCTGCACCGCGATATCGTGACCTACGAGATCATCATCGGCGGCGTGATCGTCGGTGGCATCATTGGCGCCATCCTGGCCAAGAAAGTACAAATGACCGCCATGCCGCAGCTGGTGGCCCTGCTCAACGGTTTCGGCGGCGGCGCCTCCTTCGCCGTGGCGGCCGCGGAGTTTTTCCGTGGCGGGCACCCGGACACCGTGGGCATCATCGCCACCGGTATCGCGGTTCTGATCGGCGCGGTGACCCTCACCGGTTCCTTCGTGGCGTTCGCCAAGCTGCAGGAATTGATCGACGGCAAGCCGATGGGCTTCCCGGGCATGAAGCTGGTCAACGCCATCCTGCTGCTCGGTTCCGTGGCCGCCATCGCCTACCTGGTGATGAACCCGGGCGTGGAGCCGGTGTTCTGGGGCCTGGCCATCGCCGCCGCGATTCTCGGTATTCTGCTGGTGTCCCCCATTGGTGGCGCCGACATGCCGGTGGTGATCGCGCTGCTGAACTCCTATTCCGGTATCGCCGCTTCCGCCGCCGGCTTCGTGATGGGCAACAGCGCCCTGATCGTCACCGGCTCCCTGGTGGGCGCCTCCGGTCTGATTCTGACGCAGATCATGTGTAAGGCGATGAACCGCTCCCTCACCAACGTGCTGTTCGGTGTGATGGCGGAAGCCGGCGAAGCGATGGATCAGGACGAGGTCTACGAAGGCAAGATCAAGTCCACCTCCGCCGAGGAAGTGGCGATGGTGCTGGAAACCGCGCAGCGCGTGGTGATCGTGCCCGGCTTCGGTCTCGCCATGGCGCAGGCGCAGCACGCCGTGCGTGAAATGGCCGACACCCTGGAAGGCATGGGCGTTGAGGTGGAGTACGCGATCCACCCGGTCGCCGGCCGTATGCCCGGCCACATGAACGTGCTGCTGGCCGAGGCGGAAGTGTCCTACGACAAGCTCAAGGACATGGACACCATCAACCCGACCTTCGAGCAGACCGACGTGGCCATCGTGCTGGGCGCCAACGACGTGACCAACCCGATGGCGCGCGAGGACAAGGGCAGCCCGATCTACGGCATGCCGATCCTCAACGTGGACAAGGCCAAGACCGTGGTGGTGGTGAAGCGTTCGCTGAGCCCCGGTTTCGCCGGCCTGCCCAACCCGCTGTTCGCCAAGGACAACACCCTGATGTTGTTCGGCGACGGCAAGGGCGCGGTGGTGGACATCACCACTGCTCTCAAGGAAGGCTGATCGCCCGCGATCACCGACCCATAAAAAAGCCCGGCTTCGTGCCGGGCTTTTTTGTTGCGGGTCTGCTTAACCCGAACGGCGTTACTCGGAGTAGCCGCCGCCCTCGCCGGGCGAGGATTGCTCCTGCTGCATGGAGCCACCGCCCTGTTGCATGGAGTCCTGCATGCCGCCCGGCTGCTGACCGTCGCCGCCCTCGGGCGGTTCGACCGGATCACAGGCGGCCAGGGCCGCGGCCAGTGCCAGAGCACCGATCGGCGCGGCGGCTTTTGCCAGTATGCGTTTCGTCATGGTTCTACCCTTCTCGTCGGTTTGGATTTTGGATTCAGTCGGTCTTCCATTTCGGATCGGAGCGGTTCTGATCGGCGTTGCCGTCGCCACGCTCATTCTGCTGGCCACCCCATTGGCCCTGGCTCTGGCCCTGCGGCTGACCCTGGCCCTGACCCTGCGGCTGGCCCTGTTGCGTGCTCGGGCGATCATAGTCGCCACCGCCGGCGGAACCGGATGAACCGCTGCTTCCCGGCTGCTGCTGAGACTGGCCATAGCCGGGCTGCTGCTGCGACGAGGCGCCCTCGCCGGCGTTGCCGCCACCGGCGGCCACGGCCGCGCCGCCGGCGACCAGAGACACCAGGCCGGTGGCCAGTAACAAGCCTTTGCGTACGTCCTCTACAGACATTCGATCCTCCTGTTTCGTACCGTTTCGAAAGTCAGCGGGCCTCGCCCGCTATCCCACCAACAGCCCGCGCTCCGGATTGGTTCCAAAAAAAATCCGGAACCAAACCGCCCTGTGTCTTGTTGGTACTGGTAACACCGCCGCTGACAGGGCCATTGAACAGGATGAGTTTCGAGCAGCAGATCTGCGACCAGATACCCCACCTGAGACGTTATGCCACGGCGCTGTGCGGCGATCCGGGCGCCGCCGACGACCTGGTCCAGGACTGCCTTGAGCGGGCGCTGCGCAAGCGCCACCTGTGGCGGCCGTCCGGCCGTTTGCGCTCCTGGCTGTTTCGAATGCTGTACCGGCTGTATATCAACCAGCGCACCTCGGCGCCGGTGCGCAAGGAGCAACCGCGCGCGGACGCCGGGCTGGATCAGACCGTGGCCGCGGACCAGGAGGATCACGTCGAGTGCCAGCAGGCACTGGACGCGCTCGACCAGTTGCCCACCGAGCAACGCGCCGCCCTGCTGCTGGTGGCCCTTGAGAATCCGGGTTACCGTGAGGCGGCACGGATTCTCGGCGTCCGTGTCGGCACGCTGCGTTCACGCCTGTCACGGGCACGGGAAACGTTGCGCCAGGAACGGGACAGGCCCGCGGTCCGGCGGCGGACAACGGCGTTGAAACGGGTCAAGTGAGGAGGGACCGATGATCTCGCTCGGCAATCGCAATGCGAAACATGCGGTCACCGATGAAGAGCTGAGCGCCTTCGCGGACGGCCAGCTGCCGCCGCACCGCGCCCGCCGGGTGGCCGCGGAAATCCGTGCCCACCCCCGGTTCGCCGACCGCATCTACGCCTACTGGCGCCGCGAAGCGGCCCTGTGGCGGGCGCTCGACCCGGTATTCCAGGAATCGGTCCCACAGATCGAGGCGCCCCGTGCCCGGCGCTGGCCCGCGGCGGCGGCGCTGATCGTGGCGGCGCTGCTGGTGACCGGCGGCGCCCTGCACATGGCGGGCTCCGGCCCGGCGCCGGCGCGCTTCGCGGACATGGTGCTGCAAGCCTACATGCAGCCCGCCCGCGCCTCCGGCGAGGTGAGCGGGCCACGGCTGTTCAGCGGCCTGGGCCTGCAACCGCTCTCGCAGAAGCAGCTGCAGCTCGCCGGCCGGGAAATCACCGAGTATCGCTACCACGATGCCGGCTCCAACCGTCTGGCGCTGTATGAAATGGACCACCACACCGCCATCCAGGACGGCTGGTTTCATGTGATGTCCGATAAAAGCGTGCCGCTGGTGCGTTGGCAGCAAGGCGGCAAAAGCTATCTGCTGGTGGGCGATATGGAGCTTGCCGAGCTCACCCGGACCGCCATGGCCATGCAGCAGAAAATCAGCGGCCCGCGCGGCACTTCGGAACAAAGCGTGCCGGCCCCCACCGGCGCGCCCTCCTCCGCTCCCGCCAACGGCACCCCGGCGCCCCAGGACGCCGGCACCTCCCGGTCCAGCCGCCCGGCCGCGGCGGGTAATAATTTCTAGATGCGGCCTTGGTGGGAGCGGGCCCTGCCCGCGAAAGGCTGGCTTAAGCCAGCCGGCAGGATCCCAGAGACGCTGTTTGTGCCGCCGTTAGGCATGTCTCTGGCATCCTGCCGGGAGCTTCGCTCCCTTTCGCGGGCTGGGCCCGCTCGCACAAAAAGTGCTCCGTAGCGGCCGTGATCGCGAAGCCGGTTAATCCTTTAGTGGCCAGTTCTGGAGCACCCGGTAATAACCGTCCGGGGGACTCTCATAAAGCATGACGGAGTTTACCGGGAGGACCCAGGGCCCGGGCGTCGGCTCCGCCTGAAGCGGAGCGGCGGCGCGTGCCAGGGTTACGTGGGGCAGGAATTGCAGCGGTTCGGCTTCGATCCCGGCCTGGCTGAGTACACTCCAGACCTGTTGATGCAAATCCAGCAGCGCGACGTCCCGGCGCGCGTGGGCGGCCCAGATACGGCCGCCCGGTTCGGGAAACGCGTCCACGGTGCTCAAGGTCACGGTAAAGGCCGGGAACCGGGCTAGGGCGTTGTTCAGCGGCGGCAGCAACGGCTCCAGTTGCGATCGCGAGCGCTCGCCGAGAAACGCCAGGGTCAGATGCAGATTGGCCGCCGGCACCGGCCGCGCCGTCGGCGGGACCGGGTTGGCGGTGAGTGTCGCCGCCAGCGCCGGCGGCACCGGAATACCGATAAAACAACGCATGCGTCCTCCCTTCAAAAATGGCCAGGACGAGGCGCCGACGTTAGAATGCCGCCCCCACCCACGGCGTTGGACGCCCTCTATGATGACGCTCCCATGGCGATGATCAACGTTAGCCGCCGCCGCGCCTGTCGTGGTAGCCGGCGGTGAAGCCCGACCAGCCTTTTAAAGGCGCGCTTCTGCTGGTGCTGGGCGAAGGTCTGCTGGCGGTCATGGCGGCGATGATCAAGCATCTCGCCGACACTCTGCCGGTAGAAATGATCGTGTTCGGTCGTAATCTGATCGGCCTGGCGGTGCTGTTGCCGGTGCTGGTGGCCAGTGGCGGTATCCGCGATTTGCGCACCAGCCACCTGCGGCTGCACTTTATCCGCGGCTTCACCGGCGTCACCGCCATGTTCTGCTTCTTTTTCACCATCGCCCATATTCCGCTGGCGGAAGCGGTGCTGGTGAAGATGACGGTGCCCTTCTTTCTGCCGCTGGTGGCCTGGCTGTGGCTCAACGACCGTATCAGCGGGCATACCTGGGCGGCGATTGTACTCGGCTTTGTCGGCGTCGGCGTCATCCTGCGCGCCGATGAGGGCGTGGTGGATCCGGTGATGCTGGTGGCCCTGGCCGGCGCCGCGATCATGAGCGTGGCCAAGGTGAGCATCCGGCGCATGGCGGCCAGCGAACCCCCGCACCGGGTGGTGTTCTACTTCTCCCTGTTCGCCACCCTGCTGTCGGCGCTATTGCTGCTGCGCGTGCAGCAGATGCCCACCGGCACCGAAATGCTCTGGTTGCTGGCGATCGGCAGCGTGGCGATCGCCGGGCAGTTCGCCATGACCACCGCCTACCAGCTGGCCCGCCCCGGCCAGGTGGGCGTGTACAACTACTCCGCGGTGGTGTGGGCGGCGTTCCTGGGCTGGCTGTTCTGGGGCGAGACCCTGGTGCTGTCCACGGTGCTCGGCACCCTGTTGATCATCGGCGCCGGTATCTGGAATCTGAAGTCCCGATAGAGCGGGTTGCTACAAAATTTGACCTTCACGGTGGTGCCAAACGGAAACCGAGCAACTAAGCTGACTTTCCGTCTTGAACGGAACAATAACAACCCGGAGGAAACGGAATGGCCATCCGACTGTTAATGCTGGCGGCGACGCTGGTGCTGCTGGCCGGCTGCGAAAGCAGCCAGCGGTGGGTTTACCACCAGGGAATGGATTTTGAAAAATGGCGCGCCGGGCTCGAAGAGCACACCGTCTCCACCGACGACGGCCTGCGCTGGCGGGTGCTGCAATCCAGCGACGCCGACCAGGCCCCGGCGGTGCTGCTGATCCACGGCTTCGGCGCCGATTCGCGCAACTGGGTGCGCTTCGCCAACGAACTGGAAGGCGACTACCGTTTCGTGATTCCCGACCTGCCCGGCCACGGCAACACCGAGCCGCGCACCACCAACATGGATTACGGTATCAGTGAGCAGGCCGAGCGCCTGTTCCGCCTGCTCGACGCCCTGCAGGTGGAGCGCGCCCACGTGGCCGGCAACTCCATGGGCGGCGCCATCGCCATCGAGATGGCCCGGCGCCAGCCGGACCGGCTCCGCTCCCTGGGCCTGGTGGATGCCGCCGGCATCACCCTGCAGACACCGGAATTTCTCAATGTGCTGGAGCAGTCGGACAGCAACCCGCTGATTCCGCACAGCGCCGAGGATTTCCGCACCACCCTGGACTGGGCCAGCGAACGCTCCGTGGGCATTCCCGATTTCGCCATCACGCTGATGGGCGAGGAGAAAGCCGCCAACGCGGACGTGGCGGAAAAGGTGTGGCAGGACATCAATCTGGACCCGGCCATGCGCCTGCAGGGGCGCGGCGTGCTGCCGGAAATCAAAACCTCGACGCTGATTCTGTGGGGCCGCGAGGACGCCCTGCTGGGCGTCGACAATGTGGAGGTGTTCCAGCGCGAGCTGCCTAACAGCCGCGCGGTGATCCTCGAAGGCGTCGGCCATGTGCCGATGGCGGAAGCCCTGGAGGAGAGCGCCGAAGCGTTCCGCGCCTTCTGGCAGGACATCGACGGCTGAGCCGGAGGCGGCGCGACGGCCTTGAACCGCCGGCCGCGCCGCCGTAGTGTTTGCGCTTCCCCTTTCGGCGCCGGAAAACTCCATGCCCCTTGATACACCCCAGCCCCCGCGTATCAAACGCGGTGAAGCACACACGGTTCACACCCGCGGCCTGACGTTGCTGCGCAGCGGCCACCGTGAAATCAGAAAGCTGAAACGCGCCAACCACGTGCCCACCATCCACGGCAACAAGGTGTGGAACTCCAGCTTCCTGATCATGGACCAGCTGACCCGGGAAAAAGGCCCGCTCCGGCTCACCGCCGACAGCCACCTGATGGACATCGGCTGTGGCTGGGGGCCGCTGGCGATTTTCGCCGCCAAGCGTTTCCGTTGCCGGGTCACCGCCGTGGACGCGGACGCCGACGTGTTCCCCTACCTGGATCTGCACGCCGCCATCAACCGTGTTCAGGTGGACACCCTGCGTTGCCGCTTCGAGCGCCTTACCAAGCAGCGCCTCGCCGACGTGGATATGATCACCGGCGCCGACATCTGTTTCTGGGATGAGCTCACGCCGGTGCTGTTCAATCTGATCCGGCGCGCCCTGGACCAGGACGTGAAGCGAATCATCATCGCCGACCCCGGGCGGTCGCCGTTCTATGATCTGGCCGAGCGCTGCCAGGCCCGTTTCAACGCCCGCGTGGTGGAGCGCCGCACGCAGACGCCGCGCGCGCTGAGCGCCGATCTTCTGATCGTCGACCGGGATTGAAAAGCGGCTCACTGGCGCCACCTTAGAGTCAGGTTGTTTTCAGCTTTGCAATGAGTCGAGCCCATGAGTCAGGAAGAACATCAAACCACGGTTGACGAAGGAACTCCGCAGGGCGCCCTGGCGCTGCCCGATCAGAATCTGCCGCAACGGGTGTATTTGATCCCGGTCCGGGACCGTCCGTTCATGCCCGGTCTGGTGCAGCCGCTGCTGCTGGACCAGGAGCAGTGGCGCGCCACCCTGGAGCGCGTCGGGCAGACCCCGCACCACGCGCTGGGCCTGATCTACATCGGCGACCGGGACCCGGACGACGTGAGCGTGGAGGATTTCCCCGAGTACGGCTGTCTGGTCAAGGTGCACGCGGTCAATCATGAAGACCAGCAGCTGCAGGTGGTGGCCCAGGGCCTGGCCCGTTTCCGGGTGCAGGGCTACCTGAGCCGCAAGCGCCCGTTCATGGCGGAAGTGACCTACCCCACTTCCCGCGATGAGCTGGACGACAGCCTGCGCGCCTACGGCATGGCGATCATCAACACCATCAAGGAACTGCTGCCCCTCAACCCCTTGTACAACGAAGGGCTCAAGCACTACCTGCAGAACTTTTCGCCCCGTGATCCCTCGCCGCTGACCGATTTCGCCGCCTCCCTGACCAGCGCCAGCGGCGACGAGTTGCAGGGCATTCTGGAAACCGTGTCCTTGAAAACACGCATGGAGCGCGTGCTGACACTGGTCAAGAAAGAAGTGGAAGTGGCGCGCCTGCAGAACCAGATTCGCGAGGAAGTGAACGAAAAGATCAGCAAGCACCAGCGCGAATTCTTCCTCAAGGAGCAGCTCAAGGTGATCCAGCGGGAGCTGGGCCTGGAGAAAGACGACCGCACCGCCGACGCCGACGAATTCCGCGAGCGGCTTGAGGCGTTGAACCCGCCCGAGGCGGTGACCCGGCGCTTCGAAGAGGAGCTGCGCAAGTTCAACGTGCTGGAATCCGGCTCGCCGGAATACGCGGTGACCCGCAATTATCTAGACTGGCTGACCAGCGTGCCCTGGGGCCAGTACTCCGAGGACAACCTCGACCTGGGCCACGCGCGCCGGACGCTGGAGGAGCACCACAGCGGCCTCAACGACGTGAAGGACCGCATTGTCGAGTTCCTGGCCGTGGGCGCCATGCGCGGCGAGGTGAAAGGCTCGATTCTGCTGCTGGTGGGGCCACCCGGCGTGGGCAAGACCAGCATCGGAAAGTCCATCGGTGAAGCCCTGGGGCGGGAGTTCTACCGTCTCAGCCTGGGCGGCATGCGCGACGAGGCGGAGATCAAAGGCCACCGCCGCACCTACATCGGCGCCATGCCGGGCAAGCTCACCCAGGCGCTCAAGGACGCCGGCACCAGCAACCCGGTGATCATGCTGGATGAGATCGACAAACTGGGCCAGTCCTTCCAGGGCGACCCGGCGTCGGCTCTGCTGGAAGTGCTGGACCCGGAACAGAACCAGGATTTCCTGGACCACTATCTGGACCAGCGGCTCGATCTCAGCCACTGCCTGTTCGTGTGCACCGCCAACACGCTGGATTCGATTCCCGGCCCGCTGCTGGACCGCATGGAAACCATCCGGCTGAGCGGCTACATCACCGAAGAGAAAGTGGAGATCGCCCGCGACCATCTGTGGCCGCGCGCCCTGGAGCGGGCCGGCGTGAAACCGTCGCAGCTGAAGATCAGCGACAGCGTGCTGCGCCAGATCGCCGACGGCTACGCCCGCGAGGCCGGCGTCCGCAACCTGGAAAAGCAGCTGAATAAAATCATCCGCAAGGCGGCGGTGCGTCTGCTCTCCGGCGAGAAGAAGATCAGCATCACCGGTAAGAATCTGGAGGATTTCCTCGGCCAGCCCTACTTCCAGAAAGAGAAAGCCCAGCGCGGCGTGGGCGTGGTCACCGGCCTGGCCTGGACCGCCATGGGCGGCGCCACCCTGTCGGTGGAAGCAAGCCGGGTGCACAGCCAACGGCGCGGCTTCAAGCAGACCGGCCAGCTCGGCGATGTGATGAAGGAATCCGCGGAGATCGCCTACAGCTATGTGGCCGGGCATCTCAAGACGTTCGGCGTGGACGAGGATTGGTTCGACGAGTCCTTCGTGCATCTGCACGTGCCCGAGGGCGCCACGCCCAAGGACGGCCCCAGCGCCGGCGTTACCATGGCCACCGCGCTGGTGTCCCTGGCCACCGGCAAGCGGCTGCCGCGCAAGCTGGCGATGACCGGCGAGCTGACGCTGACCGGCCAGGTTCTGGCGGTGGGCGGCATCCGCGAAAAGGTGATCGCCGCCCGGCGCGCCGGTATCCGCGAGCTGATTCTGCCCAAGGCCTGCGAACGGGATTACCAGGAGCTGCCCGACTACATCAAGGACGGCATGACGGTGCACTTCGCCCAGCGCTACCAGGATGTCCATGACGTGGTCTGGGGTTGAATCGGGCCGGCGGCGGCTGACCCGCGCGGAGCAGCCGCCGCGCTATCTGGTGCCCGAATGCCGGGAAGCGATCGGCGTGATCCACCGGGACGACGACATCCTGGTGATCAACAAGCCGGCGTTCCTGCTCAGCGTGCCCGGCCGCGCGCCGGAGAACAGCGACTGCGTCACCCGCCGTTTGAAGCAGGATTACCCGGATCTGCGTCTGGTGCACCGGCTCGACCTGGATACCTCCGGCCTGATGGTGCTGGCCCTGCACCGGCGGGCGCAAAGCAATCTCAGCCGCGCGTTTCAGAACCGTCAGGTGGAAAAGCAGTATCAGGCGGTGGTCGCCGGGCAGGTGGCCGAGGACAGCGGCGAGGTGGCGCTGCCGTTGATCGCCGACTGGCCCAACCGTCCGCTGCAAAAGGTGTGCTTCGACACCGGCAAGCCCGCCCTCACCCACTGGCGGGTGCTGGCCCGCTACCCGGACCGCGACGCCACCCGGCTGGCCCTGCGCCCGGTCACCGGCCGCACCCACCAGCTGCGCATTCATTGCTGCCAGATCGGCCATCCGATTCTCGGCTGCGACCTGTACGCGCCGTCGGAGATTCTCAATCGCAGCGACCGTTTATTACTGCACGCCGAACGTCTGGCGTTCAACCATCCGTGTACCGGTCTGTGGCGGGAGTTCTATTCCCCGGCGCCGTTCTAGTGTGAACCGGCGCTAGGCCCAGTCGTCGCCGTAGTCGTGCAGCAACTCCTGGCCGGCCTTGATGTTCTTCAGCGCCACCACGGTCAGGTCGTCGTAGTAAGCCACATTGGGTTTCTTGGCGTGGTTGATGAAACGCAGATCGCAAAGCACGCGGTAGCGTTCCTTGCCTTCGTCGTCGAGCCACAGCACGTAGGGGCCGTCGCCCTTGGCGGCTTGTGTCTTCAATACACCCAGCACCGTGTCGCGGGAAATCGGCGCCCGCGCGAACAGGCCGCGGCCGTGCACCGGGCTTTCCTTCACTTCCACCAGATCCTTGCGCACAAAGGGTTTATCCATACCGTTCACGCTTGCAGTAGTCATCGGGGCCGTGGCATCTTGCCAGAAAAGCCGCCCGGACGCATGGCATGGGATTCGCCGATTACCCCTTCACTTCGCGCTACCTGACCGTCGACGGTCACCGCCTTCACTACATCGACGAGGGCCGGGGCCCGACCCTGCTGTTCCTGCACGGCAACCCCACCAGCAGCTACCTGTGGCGCAACGTGATCAAGCCGCTGACCGCCCACTACCGTTGCGTGGCGCTGGACCTGATCGGTTTCGGCAAAAGCGACAAACCGGATCTCGACTACCGCTTTCTGACCCATTATCACTTCCTGCACGAATTCGTCGGCGCGCTCGAGCTCAGCGACATCACCCTGGTGCTGCACGACTGGGGCGGGCCGCTCGGCTTTCGTCTCGCCCAGCACCAGCCGGAGCGGGTCAGCGCACTCTGCTTCATGGAAACCTTCCCCTTCACCTTCGACTGGCACGAGTTTCCGCCGGCGGCGCGGCCGCTGTTCTTCGCGTTCCGGCAGCGGCGGCTGAGCTACTGGCTGCTGCAACGGCAGAACCTGTTCGTCGATGTGGTGCTGCGCTTCAGCACCCGGCGCCGGCTGCCGCGCAGTGTGCTGGCCGCCTACCGGGCGCCGTTTCCGGACGCGCGCAGCCGCTACCCGATCCGGGTGTTCCCCGGCGAGCTGCCGATCAACGACCGGCGCACCGAGACCTGGGCCGCCATCCAGGACATCGAGCAGCGCCTGGAGCGCATGCCGCAGCCCATGCTGCTGCTGCAGTTCCACCCCGGCGCGGTGCTCAGCCGCACCCGAGTGGCCTGGCTCAGCCAGCGCATCCCCCATCTGGACGTGGTCGATTGCGGTCGCGGCCTGCACTATGTGCAGGAAGACAACCCGGACGCCATCGCCAGCGCGCTGGCGGACTGGTGCCGCCAACGGACACCGTCGGCGGCCACCGGCGCGCCGGTGGTGGCGGTGGAGGACAAAACCTTCAGCGGCACGCTGCACTGGGCCTTCGCCCTGGCCCGTCCGGCCGACCGCGACGAAGGCCTGGTGGCGGCCTGGTCCGACCGGGGCCTGGTGATGCTGAGCTTCGCCGACGACGCGGACGACGGACAACGCCAGGTGTCGGAACGCTTTCCCGCCTGCCGGCTGGAGCGCACCGACGACGCCCGCATCGCCGGCCTGTTCACGGCTTCCGGTCACACCCCGCTGCATTTGATCGGCACCGATTTCCAGCGCCGCGTGTGGCGCGCCCTGCTCGAGGTGCCCGCCGGCACCACCAGTGACTACGCCGCCCTCGCCGCCCGCGTGGGCAGCCAGGCGCGGGCGGTGGGCGGCGCCGTGGCCGCCAACCGGATCGCCGTGCTGGTGCCCTGCCACCGGGTGGTGCCGCGCGCCGGCGGCGCCGGCGCCTATCACTGGGGCCAGGACCGTAAACGGGCGCTGCTGGCCGCCGAAGGCGCGGCGCCATAACCGCGTGCCCGGGTCGGGAATCCTGATATTATTGGCTGGCGGCGCCCCTTACACGGGGTTACCCTGGGCCGCCCGGTGCCCCCGCATCAGTGGGCGAACGCCGTGAACGGATTTTCGAGCAGTTTTACTAAGGAGTAGCTCCAGCATGAAACGCTTGTCTCTGCCCGTGGTGGCGGCCCTGGTCCTCACCGCCTGCGCCACCTCCCCCCTGGGACGCCAGCAATTTCTGTTTTTGCCGGCCGCGGAAATGGATCAAATGGGCGCCACGGCCTACAACGAAATGAAAGAGCAGCAGCCCACGGTCACCGGCACCGCCGAATCCCGCTATGTGGAATGCGTGGCCGAAGCCATCGTCGCCGTGGTGGATTCCGACCAGCAGTGGGAAGTGACCGTATTCGAGGACGACAGCGCCAACGCCTTCGCCCTGCCCGGCGGCAAGATCGGCGTGCACACCGGCTTGCTGAAAGTGGCCGATAACCAGGACCAGCTCGCCGCCGTGATCGGCCACGAAGTGGGCCATGTGCTCGCCCAGCACTCCAACGAGCGCATGTCGATCCAGTACGCCACCCAGACCGGCACCCAGCTGGTGGCCGCCCTGGCCGGCGGCGACAGCGCCGAGAAGCAGACGCTGATGGGCCTGCTCGGTGTCGGCGCCCAGTACGGCGTGCAGTTGCCGTTCAGCCGCAAGCACGAAGCCGAGGCCGACGTGATCGGCCTGGATCTGATGGCGGAAGCGGGCTTCGACCCGCGCCAGAGCGTCAACCTGTGGCAGAACATGGCCGCCAACAGCGGCGGTTCACCGCCGGAGTTCCTGTCCACCCACCCCAGCAACCAGACCCGCATCGAGGGCCTGCAGGCGCGCATCCCCGAAGCCATGCCGCTGTACCAGCAGGCGCAGTCCGCCGGCCGCACGCCCAACTGCGGCTGACGCCGGTCTTACAGGCATAAAAAAAGGGCCCTTGAAGGGCCCTTTTTTTAGCCGCGCGAGCACTTACTGGTAGTAAGCGTTCTCGGTGACACTGTGGTCGGTCTTGTCGCGGATGCCGGTGAGTTCCGGCAGCTGCTCCATGAGGGTGCGCTCGACGCCGTCCTTGAGGGTCACGTCGACCACCGAGCAGCCCTGGCAGCCGCCGCCGAATTCCAGCACCGCCACGTTGTCCTCGGTGAGCTCCAGCAGCTGCACGTTGCCGCCGTGGGCGGCCAGGTTCGGGTTGATCTCGGAATACAGCACATAGTTGATGCGCTCTTCCAGGGTGGCGTCCGCGCTGATGTCCGGCACCCGGGACTTGGGCGCCCGGAAGGTCAGCTGACCGCCCATGGAGTCTTTCTTGAAGTCGATCACCGCGTCTTCCAGGTAGCGCACGCTCTTGCCTTCCACGAAGGCGTGGAAGCCTTCGTATTGGTAGCGCTCGTCGCCCTCTTCCTGTTCGCCTTCGGGGCAGTAGGCCATGCAGCACTCCGCGTGGGGGGTGCCGGGGCGTTCCACGAAAATGCGTACGCCGATGTCTCCCTGGTCCTGCCGGGACAGCAGGTCGCGCAGGTACTCTTGAGCGGAATCTGTGATTCGGATCAGGGGTTCGGTCATGCCGATTCTCGGTTGCGAATTTCCTGACTATTTTAGTCAAGTATTCGCGCGTTGCAATGGCCGTGACGCAACTGGCGTGATCCGGCGCTGGGGTCGATTCCGGCTTTCTGCTAAGGTGCCCGCTTCCTCGACGTGGGGCAGTATCCAGCGTGCTTAACCTTTCCCGCAGCCGGCGCATTCTCGCCCTGGCGCTACCGATCATGGCCGCCATGGCCAGCCAGAGCCTGATGAACCTGGTGGACGCCGCCATGGTCGGCAGCCTGGGCGGCGAGGCGCTGGCCGGCGTGGGCCTGGGCGGCTACGCCAGTTTTATCGCCATCAGCATGGTGATCGGCCTGGGCGCCGGGGTCCAGGCCATGGTGGCGCGCCGCAAGGGTGAGCGCGACCGGGCCAACTACGCGGTGCCGCTGAACGCCGGCCTGGTGCTGGGGCTGGCGTTCGCGATTCCGATCTCAGTGATTTTCGCCCTGGCCAGCGCGCCGATGATGGCCTTTCTGGCGCCCACCTCCGGGGTCGCCGAGGTGGGCAGCGACTATTTCGACATGCGGCTGCTCAGTGTCTGGGCGGTGGCGATGAACTTCAGCTACCGGGGCTATTGGAACGGCATCAACCGCTCCGGCGTCTACATGCGCACCCTGGTGATCACCCATGTCGCCAACGTGATCTTCAGCTACGGCCTGATCTTCGGCGCCTGGGGCCTGCCGGCGCTGGGCGGCGCCGGCGCGGGCCTGGGCACCAGCCTGGCGCTTTACCTGGGCAGCGCGCTCTACCTGCTTCAGACCTGGCGAGCGGCCCGGGAACACGGCTTCCTGCGCGCCCGCCCCAGCCGCGCCACCCTGCGCAATATTCTGCGCATCAGCCTGCCCAACGGCGTGCAGCAGTTCTTTTTCGCCACCGGCCTGACCGTGCTGTTCTGGATTATCGGCCGGGTGGGCGCCGACGAGGTGGCGGTGGCGCACATCCTGATCACGCTGATCCTGTTCCTGATTCTGCCGGCCATCGGGCTGGGCCTGTCGGCGGCGTCGCTGGTGGGCCAGGCGCTGGGGCGGCGGGACGCCGACGACGCCTACCGCTGGGGCTGGGACGTGACCCGGCTGGCGGTGTCGCTGCTGTTCGTGCTGGCGCTGCCCATGTGGCTGGTGCCGGACCTGATTCTCGGCCTGTTCCTGAAACAGCCGGCGCTGGTGGAGCTGGGCCGCGCGCCGCTGATGATCACCGGCCTGGCGATCTGCCTGGACGGCGTGGCGATCATTTTCACCCAGGCGCTGCTGGGCGCCGGGGCGGCCCGCTCGGTGATGGTGGTGACCCTCGCCGTGCAGTGGTTTTTCTTTCTGCCGCTGGCCTATATCATCGGCCCCGTGCTGGGCTACGGGCTGCTCGGCATCTGGCTGGCCCAGGCGTTTCAGCGGCTGATTACATCTTTATTGCTGAGCGGCCTATGGATTAAGCGCGGCTGGGCCCATATAGAGCTATGAGGTGACCATGAGCGAGCAACACAAGCACGACCCGGATACCGACGACCGGCAGGACGACCACGAGCGCCCGGGCTTTTTCCAGGTGCTGCACAGCGTGCTGGCGGCGATTTTCGGCGTGCAGAGCAGCGGCAACCGCGAGCGCGACTTCAAGAAAGGCAGCGCCGGCGACTATATCGGCGTCTATGTGGTGATCGTGATCGCCATCGTGATCGCCATGTTCGTGGTGGTGAACATGGTCCTCAGCGCCGCTGGTTCATAGCCCCGGGAACTAGCGATATAGCAATATATTTCTTTTATGTATAAGCCCACTTTGCTACATTTCCCGCCAAATCATGGTGGTAAAGAGAAATATTCTTTACAAATCAACGAATTAAACACGGCGCAACGGCATCATGTACGTATATCAGGACTATGACCAACGGCTTCTGGAAGAGCGGGTAGCTCAGTACCGCGACCAGACCCGGCGCTATCTGGCCGGCCAGCTCAGCGAGGACGAGTTCCTGGTGCTGCGGCTGCAGAACGGCCTCTATATTCAGCGTTACGCGCCGATGTTGCGTATTTCGGTGCCCTACGGCCTGCTCTCCAGCGAACAGGTGCGCACCCTGGCCAAGGTGGTGCGCGAATACGATAAGGGCTTCTGCCACGTCAGCACCCGCCAGAACATCCAGCTGAACTGGCCGGAAGTGCAGGACGTGCCGGATATCCTGGCGGAACTGGCGAGCGTGCAGATGCACGCCATCCAGACCAGCGGTAACTGCATCCGCAACATCACCACCGACGAATACGCCGGCGTGAACCCCAAGGAAATCGAGGATCCGCGCCCCTGGTGCGAGATCATCCGTCAGTGGGCCACCTTCAACCCGGAATTCGCCTACCTGCCGCGCAAGTTCAAGATCGCGGTGAACGCGGTGCCGGACGCCGATCCGGCGTTGATCGGTGTGCACGACATCGGCGTTAAGGTGATCCACAACGACGCCGGCGAAACCGGTTTCCAGGTGTGGGCCGGCGGCGGCCTGGGCCGCACTCCGATGACCGGCCAGGTGATCGGCGAGTTCGTGCCCTGGCAGCATCTGCTCGCCTACCTGGAAGCGATCCTGCGGGTGTACAACAAGTACGGCAACCGCGACAACAAGTTCAAGGCGCGCATCAAGATTCTGGTCAAGGCACTGGGCGCGGAGAAGTACCGCGAGCTCACCGAAGCGGAATTCGCCGAGCTCAAGGACGGCCCGATGACGCTCACCGAAGAGGAAGTGGCGCGCATCCAGGGCTGCTTCACCGAGCCGGCCTACCGGGACGACGTGGACAACGGCGTGCTGGACAAGGCGCTGCAGGAAAACCGCGCCTTCAACCGTTGGTACCACACCAACACCCGCGCCCATAAGCGCGACGGCTACCGCAGCGTGACGCTGACGCTGAAGAAGACCGGCCGCATCCCCGGCGACGTGAGCGACGAGCAGCTGGAAGCGATCGCCGACCTGGCGGACCGTTACAGCTTCGGCGAACTGCGCAACACCCACCAGCAGAACATGGTGCTGTCCGACGTGGCCACCGATGACCTGTTCGAGCTGTGGGAAAAACTGGACGCGCTGGGCATGGCCACCCCCAATCTGGGCCTGCTCACCGACATCGTCGCCTGCCCCGGCGGCGACCTGTGCGCCCTGGCCAACGCCAAGTCGGTGCCGGTGGCGGAGGGCATCCAGCGCCGCTTCGACGACATGGACTATGTCCATGACCTGGGCCCGCTGGACATCAATATCTCCGGGTGCATGAACGCCTGCGGCCATCACCATATCGGCCACATCGGCATTCTCGGCGTGGACAAGAAGGGCAAGGAGTTCTACCAGATCACGCTCGGCGGTCGCGGCGACAAGCTGTCGCGCATCGGCGAGAAGATGGGCCCCTCCTTCGAGTCCTATGAAGTCACCGACGTGATCGAAAAGATCATCAATGTGTACGTGGACAAGCGGCTGGAAAACGAGCCGTTCATCGACACCTACGAGCGCATTGGTATGGAACCGTTCAAGGAACACGTCTATGGGTAAGATGATTCTCGACGGTGAAATCGTCGACAACGGCTGGCAGCGGTTCGAACCGGGCCAGCTGGAAGAAGACGGCCAGAGCCTGCCGGAGAACCAACCGGTGATCGTGCCCGTGGCCTACTGGCAGGCCCACCGCGACACCCTGCTGGAGCGCGAGGCGCCGGTGGGCGTGTGTCTCGAGCCGGGCGAGGAGCCCGCCGACCTGGCCGCCGACCTGCCCCACCTGCCGCTGGTGGCGATCCACTTCCCGGCCTTCAAGGACGGTCGCGGTTACTCCTACGCCCGCGAGCTGCGCACCCGCTACCGCTTCACCGGCGAGGTGCGCGCGGTGGGCGACGTGCTGCAGGACCAGCTGTTCTACATGCACCGCGTCGGCTTCAACGCCTTCGAAGTGCGTGCCGACCGGGACATCCATGAAGCGCTGGAAAACGGCCTGCGGCCGTTCTCGGTGACCTACCAGGGCGACGTGCACGACCCGCGCCCGATCTACCGCCGCCGTCAGGAACTCGAGCAGGCCTGATCCCCGGGCTTGTTCAGAACCAGCGCCGCCGGGCCATCCACACCAGGATGCCGGCGGCGATCACCACCAGGGACCCCGCGAACCACCAGAACGCCTCCGGGTTATCGACCCCGGGCAGCCCGCCCACATTGATCCCGAACAGACCGGTCAGAAAGCCCAGCGGCAGGAACAGCGCGCTGATAATGGCGAGCAGGTACATGCGGTCGTTGATCGCCTCGTTCTGCACCGAGAACACCTCTTCCTGCAGCAAGGTGGCGTGGTCCCGCGCCGCATCCAGATCTTCCAGGAGACGCTGCAGGCGCTCGCCGGCCTCGCGGATGATCTCGGCGTCATCGCGGTCGATACGGGCGTCGTTCTGCAGGCGCGCGATGGCCTCGCGCTGGGGCGCCAGATAGCGGCGCAGGGTCACCGCCCGGCGGCGCAGGCTGCTGATCTCGTGGGTGAGCGCCTTGTCCGGCCGGGTCTCCAGCAGATCGGCGCAGTCGCCGACCTGATCCTCGATGCGCTCGATCACGTCTTCCATGCGCCAGATGAGACCGTCCACCAGCCGCTTCACCAGGTCCGACGGGGTGCGGGCGCCCTCGCCCTGCTCCAGTTCCGTGACGATTTCCGACAGCGTCAGCAGCTGGCGTTTCTGGGTGCTGATGATCAGGCCGTTACGGATCCACAACCGCACCGCGATCATGTCTTCCGGGCGCGCGCCCGGCGCCAGATTGACGCCGCGCAGGTAGATCAGCAGGCCGCCGCCCACATCCGCCGCCCGTGGCCGGGTATCGGTGGCGAACAGCGCTTCGAGCACGGAAACGGGCACATCCGGCCGGTTTTGCAGCCACTCATAGGCCTCATCGACGGTGTAATCGAGATGGATCCAGAGCGGCCCGCCCTGGCTCGGCAGCGGCGCCGACAATGAAATGGGCGTGGCACCGCCGGCGCCGTTCAACTGCAGCGCCAGCTTGACCCAGGGAGCGTTGGCCATGATTCAGGGTGCCCGTCTCAGGGGTTGATCTTAACCACCACCCGGCCGCGCAGCTTGCCGGCCAGAATCTCGGTGAAGCAGTCCGGCAGTTGCTCGCGGGTGACTTCGCGGCTCTCCAGCTTGTCCAGCGCCGGGCGCCAGTCGCTGGCCAGCAATTGCCACATCTGCTGCTTCACTTCGCAGGGCAGCTCGACGCTGTCCACGCCGAGCAGATTGACGCCGCGCAGGATAAACGGGAACACGGTGGCGTTTTCCAGCTTGGGCGAGGCGGTCAGGCCGCAGCAGGCCGCGCTGCCGCCGTACTGCAGGCTTTTCAGCGCGTTGACCAGAATATCGCCGCCCACGCAATCGACCACCCCGGCCCAGCGCGGCTTGAGCACCGGCTTCTCGATGCCTTCCAGCAAGGCGTCACGGCCGATGATGTCGGCGGCGCCGAGATCACGCAGCCAGTCGTGGGCGTCCTGTTTGCCGGTGGCGGCCACCACCTTGAAGCCCAGATTGGAGAGGATCGACACCGCCACGCTGCCGACGCCGCCGGTGGCGCCGGTGACCAGCACCTCGCCCTGCTCCGGCTGCAGACCGGTGTCGATCAGCGCTTCCACGCAGAGCGCGGCGGTGAGGCCGGCGGTGCCCAGCACCATGGCGTCACGGGCGGACAGCCCGGCGGGCAGCGGCGCCAGCCATTCGGCGGGCACGCGGATGTAATCGCCGTAGCCGCCGGAGGTGTTCATGCCCAGGTCGTAACCGGTGCAGATCACCGCGTCGCCGACGCTGAAGGGGCCGTCGCCGGCCTCCTCCACCACGCCGGCGGCGTCGATGCCGGGGGTGTGCGGGAAGGAGCGGGTGACGCCCTTGTTGCCGCTGGCGGACAGCGCGTCCTTATAGTTCAGGGACGACCAGGCGACGCGTACCAGCACATCGCCTTCGGGCAGATCTTCCAGGTTCTTGTCCCCTACCCGGCTCTGGTAGCCGTCGTCGGTTTTCTCGGTGATCAGTGCCTTGAAAGTCATTGCCTCGCTCCGTTGAAAGCCCACCGGTGTCGCCACCGGGGTTAGTGAAACTGACGCTGGCTGCCCCGGTGCCAGAACCGGTCGATCAGACGCACCCCGGCGTTCTCCACGGACACGCCCAGACGCTCGGCCAGCTTGCGCTTGTATTCCCAGTTCAATTCGTACAGATCCAGGTGTTCCTTGCGGCCCTGCAGGTATTCATCGCTGGTCATGATGTCGTCCACCAGGCCCAGCTCCTTGGCGCGGGTGCCGAACCAGTGCTCGCCGGTGGCCACCGCGTCCATGTCCAGGGTGCGGCGGTGTTCGCGCACGAACCCCTTGAACAGCTGGTGGGTCTCTTCCAGCTCCTGCTGGAATTTTTCCCGGCCCTTGTCGGTGTTCTCGCCGAGCATGGTCAGGGTGCGCTTGTATTCGCCGGCGGTCATCAACTCCACGTCGATGTCGTTCTTCTTCAGCAGCCGGTGGAAATTGGGCACCTGGGCGACCACACCGATGGAGCCGATCACCGCGAACGGCGCCGCCAGAATACGGTCGGCGATGCACGCCATCATGTAGCCGCCGCTGGCCGCCACCTGGTCCACCGCCACCGTCAGTTTCACGCCACGGCCGCGCAGGCGCTTGAGCTGGGAGGCCGCCAGGCCGTAGCTGTGCACCAGACCGCCGGGGCTCTCCAGGCGCAGCAGCACTTCGTCGTCGCCGGTGGCCACTTCCAGCACCGCGGTGATCTCGCGGCGCAGCCGCGCCACGTCGCTGGCCTGAATGTCGCCGTTGAAATCGAGCACGAACATGCGCGGCTTGCTCTTCGCTTCGGCGCCGGCCTTTTTGCGCTGCTTGTTGCGGGCCTTCTCTTCCTTGCGCTTTTTCTTGTGCTCGGCCTTGCGCTCCGCCTCGGGCAGCACCTGGTCGACGATGCTTTCGCGCAGGTCGTCGAACTCTTCGTTGAGGTGCTTGACGCGCAGTTCGCCGTCGCGGCTGGTGCGGTGCCGGTTACGGGCCGCCGCCGAAACGATGCCGCCGATCACAACCAAAATCGCCACCACGAGGGTGACGACCTGGGCCAGAAACATGCCATATTGGTAAAGAAAATCGATCACCTTGTACGCTCACCTGTTCAGGGGCCGTCATGGCTCCAGGTTATTGCCAGCCCGCCACGGCCTGCTGAGCGCTGCCGTTAAGCGGTCGCCCGATCAAGCCCCCGGAGGGCGGCACGGTTACTTCGAAAATAGCCCCGTCCGCCATCGGCAGATAGGCCGCGCTACCATAGCGCGCATCCACCAGAAAACTCCACCCCTCCCTGGCCTGGCGCCAGATATCCATGCCCAGGGAGTCGCGGCTGAGGCTGTACAGGGTGCGTTCCTTGGAGCGCTCATCCTCAAGGGCGAAGTAACGGCCCTGAATGCGGTCTAGCTGGTAACCGGGCTTCAGGCCCAGCAGGGAAAACGGCGTCTTCCATTTGACGATCCGCGCGTCCAGTTGCCACTGGTCGCCGTTCAGGCGGAAGTCCTCGGTGCTGCCGTCATTGCGGGTCACCGTGGCGATGTAGCTCTGCTCGCCGATGGCGCGGAAGCTCACCGTGGCCACCGGCGTTTCCTCGGTGAGCTCGTGGAAGCTGTACAGGTTCAGGGCCACCAGCACCAGGTAGACCGCCAGGCCCACCACCGCCAGGCCCAGGCTGCCCTTGATCCACTGCCACAGCCACTTCTGGCGCAGCAGGATCCAGGCGCCCACCAGAATCAGGACCAGGCTCACGGCCATGATCAGAAACGGAGCAACGCTGAAACTCATCGGGGTGTCTCCCTTCAGGAACCGGTGGCCGCCTGACAGGCGCCGCGCCAGTGATCGATCAGAGTCCGGGCGATGCTGCCCGGCGGTGGGATGTGCGGCAATTCAGTGTGGTGGAACCAGCGGGCGTCGGTGATCTCGTCATCGTCGATACGGATCTCGCCGCCGGCGAAGGCGGCGTGGAAGCCCAGCATCAGGGAGTGCGGGAACGGCCAGGACTGGCTGGAGAAATAACGCAGGTCCTTCACCCGGACGCCGGTCTCTTCCATGATTTCCCGGTGCACCGCCTGCTCGGCGGTTTCACCGGCCTCCATGAAGCCGGCCAGGCAGGAATAGAAACCTTCCGGGAAACGGGCGGAGTGCCCCAGCAGAGCGTATTCACCGTCGGTGACCAGCGCGATGATGCACGGGGTGATGCGCGGGTACTGGCGGTAATCGCAGGCGCTGCACAGCATCGCCAGCTCGGTGGGATGGGGCCGGGTCTCGGCGCCGCAGCGGCTGCAGAAGCGATGGTTCTGGCGCCAGCTGATCACCTGCAGGGCGCGCGCCGCCATGGTGAACTGGGTCTCGTCCAGGTGCCCCATCAGTTCCCGCAGGGGCATCGGGTAAAGCGGCCGGTCCGCCAGCTCATGGTCCGCCTGGCGGCACACATAGCAGGGTTCGCCGTGCAGCAGGCCGATAAAGCGGTAATCCGGGTGGCCGCGCAGCAGAAACGACGGTGCGCGGGGAAGGCCCGGCGCCGGCGCCTGGTCGGTGTCCACGCACAGCTGCTGGTCGTGGATCACGAACAGCCAGGCCTCGTCGGCGTCGCGGGGCTCCGGCGCGGACAGGTCCATGGGAAAAAAGTCATTATCCATGCGTGCCTCGCTCCGCCAGCGGGTAGCCCAGCTCCGCCATCGCCTGCTCGGACACGTCCAGCACGCCCTCGCCGATCGGCTTCTGCTCTTCCATGCTTTCCAGATAGTAGTCGACCCCGGTGAGGGCGTCGGCCAGGGTCTCCATGGCCGGCTGGCCGGGCGGTTCGTCACCGCCGATCAGACGGGTTTCGATATGGGTGCGGCAGGCGCGGATCACCGCGCAGGCCCGCTCCAGCTCCAGGAACATCAGGCCGCCGGAGACACTGGCGAAGGTGCCGGGCAGATTGGTCAGGTGCATGGGGTCCCAGTTGTTCTCCATGTAGCTGGCCAGCGACCGTTTGGCCAGCGCCAGCCCGGCCCGGCACTCACCCACCACGGTCATGCGGGCGTCGTCGAGCTGGTAGAGGGAAATACGGGTGTTGGTGGCGTCCCGGCGCACATCGTCGGAGGGCGCCAGGCTGCGTTCCAGGCTGGCCACGGTGTTCTCGGCGGCCAGCAGGTCGTCCACCAGGGCGTGGAAATCCGGGCTGTCCGCGTCCACGTCCGAGGGCCAGTCGGCCACCTTGTCGGCGCGCTCGCGCAGCAGGTTGGCTTCGTGCTCCTTGCTGACCATTTCCAGGGTGCTGGCGATCCGGCGCAGACCGCCGGCGACGCCGGCGTAGTCGGTGTCCGCCACGCCCTGGGAGGCCAGATCCAGGGTTTCCTTCACCTGGTTGATTTCGTCCTTGAGCGCGCCCGCCACCGAGCGGATCACCGAACCCCGGGCGCCGGCCATCAACGCCAGCTCGCTCTGCAGCACGGTGTCGCTGACGCCGCGTTCCAGCCCGAATACGCCGCGCACCTCGGCGGCGGCGGTGCCGGTCCCGGAGCCGAGACTGGCCAGGTACAGGCTTTCCTTGATCAACAGCAGCGGCGCTTCCTGGGCCAGGGCCCGCTCGCCGTCGTAGACCAGCTTCTTCAGTTGCCGGTCGTACTGCGCCAGCAGCGCCTTGCGCGCCGGCGTGATCACCATGCGGTCTTCCGCCAGGGATTCGGTGGCGGCCCGCGCCACCCACCAGAAGCGGCTGTTGGCGCAGCGGCCGCAGAGATTGTCGACCCGGGCCAGGGCCCGCGCCATCAGCCGCAGGTGCGCGTCGCGGTTATCGCCGCGCAGCAGCCCCAGAAGGCCGACCTGGTACATATGACGCAGACGCCGCCCCTGTGCCAGCAGGGCCGCCGGGTCGCCCTCCTCCGGCTCCGGGCTGCGCGCCCGCGACAGGTCGACGCTGAAGAAATGGCTTTCCTGGATCAGCGGCTTGCCGCCGGCGCGGCGCAGTTCGTTGATACCGCCGATCAGCATTTCGGGCAGGGTGCGGTCCTTGAGCTGGACGTACTCGAAATAGCGGCCCAGCAGTACGATGGCGTTGCCCAGGGCCTGCACCAGCGCCCGGCCGCCGTGGCGCTTGAGGCCTTCCACGGCCAGTTCCATTTCCTCGCTCATCAGGGTGGCCGCCGACAGCTCCAGCATCTGCGAGATGCCGCGCAATTGGTGAAAGGCTTCACCGCAACGATCCAGCGAGGTTCCCTCGTCCCGTTCCTCGGCGAACGCCTCAAGGCTGGCTTCCGCCTCGCTCAACGTGGCGTCGATGGACTCCTTGAGAAACGTCAGGGAGGTGGTGTTGGTGATGGCGACCATGAACTCTCCGGAAACCCCTGCTGATTATTAAAAGCGTTTTGAACTTTCTCACGGCGTTCAACAATGCGTCAACTTTCAAACGTAAGCAACTGATTTGGCGGCATATTGTTAACAGGCACACAGGCCGGCGCCGGTTTCCGCCGTGGCGTGAAGGCGTTCCTCCCCGGCTCGTCGACTGTACCCCGGCATCGGAAGTGCTTATGATTGCGCCGCCCATCCGTTCTCCTTACATTTAGCAGGAAGTAGTGCCATGTACGCCCAGTTCGGCCGCGCCTTCGGTCAGAATTTCCTGGGGCAAGCCCCCGCCTGGTACAAGTACACCATCGTGGTGTTTTTGCTGATCAACCCGCTGGTCGCCTGGACCCTGGGCGAAGCAACGGCAGGCTGGCTGTTGCTGGCGGAGTTCATCTTCACCCTGGCCATGGCGCTGAAGTGCTACCCGCTGCAGCCGGGCGGCCTGCTGGCGATCGAAGCCCTGCTGATCGGCCTCACCTCGCCGGACACCGTCCTGCATAAAGTCGAAGGCAACCTGGAAGTGCTGCTGCTGTTGATTTTCATGGTGGCGGGCATCTTCTTCCTGAAGGACCTTCTTCTATATACCTTTACCCGCATTCTGCTGGGCGTGAAATCGAAGATCCGCCTGAGCCTGCTGTTCGCCCTGGCGGCGGCCTTCCTGTCCGCGTTCCTGGACGCGCTGACCGTGACCGCGGTGGTGATCGCAGTGTGCACCGGCTTCTTCGGCATCTACCACAAGGTGGCCTCGGGCAAGACCTTCCAGCAGAAACACGACCACGGCGACGACACCACGGTGGAGGATCTGCACCGGGAAGACCTGCGCCGTTTCCGCGCCTTCCTGCGCAGCCTGCTGATGCACGCCGCCGTGGGCACCGCCCTGGGCGGCGTCTGCACCCTGGTGGGTGAACCCCAGAACCTGCTGATCGCCACCAAGGCGCAGTGGGAGTTCGGCGAGTTCTTCCTGCGCATGGCGCCGGTGAGCCTGCCGGTGCTGGCCATGGGCCTGCTCACCTGTCTGTTCCTGGAATGGAGCGGCAGCTTCGGCTACGGCGAGGAGATTCCCGAGAAGGTCGAGGGGATCATGCGCCAGTACGCCCGCGAGCAGGACGACCGCCGCACCACCCGGGACAAGGTCAATCTGGTGGTGCAGGGCTTCATCGCGCTGTGGCTGGTGGTGGGGCTCGCCACCCACGCCGCGTCCGTGGGCCTGGTGGGCCTGAGCGTGATCATCCTCGCCACCGCGTTCTGCGGCATCATCGAGGAGCACCGCCTGGGCCAGGCGTTCGAGGAGGCGCTGCCGTTCGCCGCCCTGCTCACCGTGTTCTTCGCGGTGGTGGCGGTGATCGCCGACCAGCAGCTGTTCACCCCGGTGATCGACTATGTGCTGAGCCTCGACCGCGGCGTCCAGGGCTCCGCCTTCTATATGGCCAACGGCGTGCTGTCGGCGGTGTCGGACAACGTGTTCGTGGCCTCGGTGTACGTGGACGAGGTGGCCAAGGCACTGGTCAACGGGGAAATCGACCGGGACACCTTCGATCTGCTGGCGGTGGCGATCAACACCGGCACCAATATTCCTTCGGTGGCCACCCCCAACGGGCAGGCGGCGTTCCTGTTCCTGCTCACCTCCGCCCTGGCGCCGCTGGTGCGGCTGTCCTACGGCCGCATGGTGATCATGGCCCTGCCCTACACCATCGTCATGACGCTGACCGGTCTGATCATGACCGCAACGCTTCTCGAGCCCGCCACCGAGTACATGTACGAGCACGGCTGGATCACCCACCACGAGCCCAGCGATCTGAAAATGGACGCCGAGCCCTCCGCCCACTAAGGGCGCGGCTCGCCGCCGGCGGCGGTTACTGCTCCAGTTCCTGCCACAGGGTCATCTGACCCCGACTCTCGGCCATCGCTTCCAGCTTCTTGCGGTGACGCTCCAGGTCCGTGTCCGAGGCCCGCACCACCGCCAGGCGTGGCCGGTCCGCCGCCAGGCGGCGAATCGCTTCGGCCTGCTCGCTGCCCTGCTCGCCGGCGTCCGCGCCGCCCAGGGACAGCTTGGTCTGGCCGCCGGTCATCGCCAGGTAGACGTCGGCGAGAATCTCCGCGTCCAGCAGCGCGCCGTGCAGCTCCCGGTGGGCGTTCTCCACATCGTAACGGCGGCACAGCGCGTCCAGGCTGTTCTTCTGGCCCGGGTGCAGATCCCGGGCCATTTTCAGGGTATCCAGAATCCGGCAGCGTTCGGCGACGGCGCCCCATTTGCCGCCCAGGCGCCGCAATTCGTGGTCGAGGAACCCGACGTCGAACGGCGCGTTGTGAATCACCAGCTCGGCGCCGTCCACGAAGGTCATGAACTCTTCGGCGATCTGCTCGAAGGTGGGCTTGTCGGCGAGGAACTCCCGGGTAATGCCGTGCACCTCCAGGGCGCCCTCATCGATATCCCGCTCCGGGTTGATGTACAGGTGCAGGTTGTTGCCGGTGAGTCGCCGGTTGCGCAGCTCCACGCAGCCGATTTCGATGATCCGGTGCCCGGACAGCGGGTCCAGGCCGGTGGTTTCGGTATCCAGAACGATCTGTCTCATGCGCCGATCTCCGCTTCGTCGATACCCCGGTTGGCGAGCCGGTCGGCGCGCTCATTCTCGCTGTGGCCGCTGTGGCCGCGCACCCAGTGCCATTTGACCCGGTGCCGTTCGGCGGCGGTCTCCAGGCGCTGCCAGAGGTCCTTGTTGACCACCGGCTTCTTGGCGGCGGTTTGCCAGTTGCGCTTTTTCCAGTTGGCCAGCCACTCGGTAATGCCCTTGCGGACATACTGGGAGTCGGTGGTCAGATTGACCTCGCAGGGGTCCTTGAGCGCTTCCAGGGCCTGGATCGCGGCCATCAGCTCCATGCGGTTGTTGGTGGTATGGGGCTCGCCGCCGAACAGTTCCTTTTCCTTGTCGCCGTAACGCAAGATCGCGCCCCATCCCCCGGGGCCCGGGTTACCACGGCAGGCGCCGTCGGTAAAAATATCCACCTGCTTCAAAAGCCGTTACTCCGTATTTCGTTGTTGTCGCCAGCGCGCCACCGGCACCGATACCACCGTGGGGCCCTGCTGGCGGCTGAAGCCGGCGGTCGCCGGCAAGGGACGCATCATGGCGGCGCGTTTGCGGGCCACCAGCAGATACACGCCGCCGTTGCGCCACCAGAAGCGCCGCCCCAGCCAGTCCAGCCAGCGCAAACGGGCGCGGCCCCGGTCACCGACGGGCAGATTGTAGAACCCGCTGGCCACGCCCTCCACTTCAAAACCCAGTACGTTCAGCCAGTCGCTGACCCGGTAAGGACGGAAATAGCGGCCGTTCCAGCCGGGCCGCTGGCCGCCGCGCCGGAACCAGCGCGCCAGCCCCATGATGCTCAGGGGGTGGAAGCCGACCACCGCGAGCACGCCGCCCGGGGCCACGCAGCGGGCCGCCTCGCGCAGCACCTGGTGGGGGGCGTCGTGGAATTCCAGACAATGGTGCAGCAGCACCACGTCGACGCTGTTCTTCGCGATCGGCAGCGACTGCGGGCAGGCTTCCAGGGCCACCCGGCTGGTGGCCTGGCGCTCGCCTTCCACCGGCATCGGTGTCACCGAACAGCGCCAGGGCAGACGGATGTCGCGCAGCATGTCCTGGCAACGGCCGCCGCTGACTTCCACCGCGCGCTGGCCCACCAGCCGGGGGGTCCATTCGGCGACGATGGCGCGTTCCGCCTCCAGCACCGCCTGGCCGGCCTGGGTGTCCTGCCACTCATTGAACCGTTCCAGCATGTCCGCCGGCTGGCGGCGGAACGGTGATCTCGACAGCGGGGGTAATTGCATCGCTGACATTTCTCCCTTGGAACTGTAGGGTTACATCCAAGCATTCCAGCGAAGGGTAACACGTCATGCTGCAAGCCCCTACGGCCATCCCGGCCTTCAATGACAACTACATTTGGGCGATTCGCGACGGCGATCAATGCGTGATCGTGGACCCGGGCGACGCCGGCCCGGTGGAGGCCTGGCTCAGCGACCAGGGCCTGACCCTGAGCGCGCTGCTGATTACCCATCACCACCCGGATCACGTGGGCGGCGTCTCCGCCCTGTGCCGGGACCGCGATATTCCGGTCTACGGCCCGGCCCGGGAAACCATTCCGGAAATGGACCACCCGCTGGGCGACGGCGACCGCGTTCGTCTGGCCACGCCGGACCTGGAACTGGACGTAATGGAAGTACCCGGTCACACCCTGGGCCATATCGCCTTCTACGCCCCCCGCCAGGGCTGGCTGTTCTGCGGCGACACCCTGTTCGCCGGCGGTTGCGGGCGGCTTTTCGAAGGCACCCCGGAGCAGATGCACCACTCCTTGACGCGGCTGGCCGGCCTGCCCGAGGAGACCCAGGTGTTCTGCGCCCACGAGTACACCCTGGCCAACCTGCGCTTCGCGGCCACCGTATCCCCCGAGGATCCGGCGGTGGGTGACCGGCTCGCCCGGGTCAGCGCCCTGCGCGAGCAGGACCGCATCACGGTGCCCTCCACCATCGGCGAGGAGAAGCGCACCAACCCGTTTCTACGCGCGGCGGACCCGCAACTGCGCCAGGCCTGCGAAGCCCGTTTCGGGGAGGCGCCGGAAACCAACGTGGACAGTTTCGCGGCCCTGCGCCGCTGGAAGGATTCCGCCTGAAGCGTGGCCCGGCGACGATTTCTCCTTGCCGGGGTCGCCGCCCCTGCCTAGAATCAACTTAAAATTTGAATCGTATATTATTGTTATGAATAAACTTCTTGGTTGTGCAGCCCTGGGGCTCGCGCTGACGGTAGGCGCTTGTGCCACGAAACCCGAGGTGGACGATCTGCCTCCCATGCCGCCGGCGGAGCCCTCCGTCAAAGACCCGGGGCTCGCCAACGGCATGCCGGAACCGGAACCCGTTGAGCCCGCCGCCGACCAGGAAGAGAGCACGCAGCAGGATCTGTGGGCGCGGATTCGCGACGGCTACGCGCTGGACCTGCATCAGGACCGGGAGCGCGTGCGCCTGCAGCGCAAGTGGTACGCCCGCCACCCGAGCTATTTCACCCGGGTCACGGAGCGCGCCGAGCGCTATCTGCACTTTATCGTCGAGGAGGCCGAGCGCCGCGACATGCCGCTGGAGCTGGTGATGCTGCCGGTGGTGGAAAGCGCCTTTGATCCGTTCGCCTACTCCCACGGCCGCGCCGCCGGCCCCTGGCAGTTCATCCCGTCCACCGGCAAGTATTTCGGACTCGAACAGACCTGGTGGTACGACGGCCGCCGCGACATCACCCTCTCCACCCGCGCCGCCCTGGACTACCTGCAGCAGCTTTCCGAGCGCTTCGACGGCGACTGGCTGCTGGCCCTGGCGTCCTACAACGCCGGCGGCGGCACCGTCTCCCGGGCCCGGCGCCGCAACGAGGAAGCCGGCCGCCCCACCGATTTCTGGCACCTGGACCTGCCCCGCGAAACCACCGCCTATGTGCCCAAGCTGCTGGCGGTGGCGGAGATCGTCCGCGACCCGCGGCGCTACGGCGTCACCCTGCACCCGATGGCCGACCAGCCCTACTTCGAAGAGGTGGACGTGGGCGGCCAGATCGACCTGGCCCAGGCCGCCAGCCTGGCGGAGATCTCCACCGAAGAGCTCTACCTGCTGAACCCGGCCTTCAACCGCTGGGCCACCGCCCCGGAAGGCCCGCACACCCTGCTGGTGCCGGTGGGCAGCGCCGACGCCTTCCGTGAGCGGGTGGCGGATCTGCCGCAGGAAGAACGCATGCGCTGGCACCGCTACACCATTCGCAGCGGTGATTCGCTGAGCCGCATCGCCCGCGCCCACCGCACCACCCCGGCGGTGCTCCGCGACATCAACGATCTGTCCGGCAACACCATTATCGCCGGCCGCACCCTGTTGATTCCGGAGCCCTCCCAGGATCAGTACAAGCTGAGCGCCGACCAGCGGCTGGCGGACAACCAGGGCCGGCAGCGCGGCAAGCGCCAGCGTGTCGATCACCGGGTCGCCGCCGGGGATACGCTGTGGCAGATCGCCCGGGAAAACGACGTCAGCGTGCGGGCGCTGGCGAAATGGAACAATATGGCCCCCGGCGACCCGCTGCGCGTGGGCCAGACCCTGGCGGTGTGGCGCGAAGACGGCCCGGCGGCCACGGTGCGCGCCGAGGAGCGCGAGGAAATGATTCGCAAGGTGCGCTACTCCGTGCGTCGCGGGGATTCACTGCACGCTATCGCCAACCGCTTTAACGTGTCGGTGAATCAGATTCGCGACTGGAATGACCGCCTGGAGAAAAGCCGCTATCTGCAACCCGGCGACAATCTGACGCTGTATGTGGATGTGCGCAACGCGCCTTAAGCGGATCAGGCGCGACGGCCCGCTTCGCCGGTGAACCCGGCCGGCGAGCGCGGGTCACAGTAAGCAGTGCCATTTGGCGATCCCCATCGCCTGGGCTATGGTGACGCCAAAGACCCCACCAAGGAGTCCACAATAACGATGAAAGGCGCGATGCGTTGCTTAGTGTGCTGTTTGTTCTTTGTTGCCGCCCTGTTTAGCGGCCCGGCGCTGGCGGAGACCCAGCGCTCCCACGCCATCACCATGCACGGCGACCCCAAATACCCCGCCGGCTTCAAGCACTTCGACTATGTCCGGCCGGACGCCCCCAAAGGCGGCAGCCTGAGCCTGCACGTGGTGGGCGGCTTCGATAATTTCCAGCCGTGGCTGCCCAAGGGCCAGGCGGCGGCCGGCTCCCAGGGTCTGGTGTTCGACACCCTGACGGTGCGCAGCAAGGATGAACCTTTTACCGAATACGGCTTGCTGGCCGAATCCATGGAATGGCCCGAGGACCGCGGCTGGGTCATCTTCACCCTGCGCGAGCAGGCCCGCTTCGCCGACGAGCATCCGGTGCGCGCCGAGGACGTGGTGTGGAGCTTCAAGCAGCTGCGCGACAAAGGCGCGCCCTTCTACGCCTACTATTACGGTGACGTGGAAAAGGTCGAGGCGCTGTCCGAGCGCGAGGTGAAATTCAGCTTCAAGGCCGGCGACAACCGCGAGCTGGTGATGATCGTCGGCCAGCTGCCGGTGATGCCCAAGCATTACTGGGACGACAAACCCTTCGACGACGCCAATCTGGTGCCGCCGCCCGGCTCCGGGCCCTATAAGGTGGACAGCTTCAAGGCCGGCAAGCGGGTCGTCTACCAGCGCCGCGACGACTACTGGGCCAAGGACCTGCCGGTGAACCGGGGGCACCATAATTTCGGCCGCATCATCTACGAATACTATCTGGACCAGACCGTGGCGCTGGAAGCGTTCAAGCGCGGCGACTACGACTGGCGCTCGGAAAACAATTCCAAGTACTGGGCCACCGCCTACACCGGCGAGGCGTTCCGCGACGGCGAGATCATCACCGAAGAGGTGACCCACCAGAACCCGGCCGGCATGCAGGGCTTTATTTTCAATACCCGCCGCCCGCTGTTCCAGGACCCGGTGCTGCGCGAGGCGATGACCTACGCCTTTGATTTTGAGTGGTCCAACAAGAATCTGTTCTACGGTCAGTACAAGCGGACCCGCAGCTACTTCCAGAATTCCGAGCTGGCCGCCACCGGCCTGCCCGACGAGAAAGAGCTGGCACTGCTGAAACCGCTGCGCGAGGACCTGCCGCCGCGGGTGTTCACCGAGGCCTACCAGCCGCCGGTGTCGGACGGCTCCGGCCGCCCCCGTGACAATCTGCGCCAGGCCCAGGCGCTGCTCAAGGACGCCGGCTACCAGGTCAAGGACGGCAGGCTGCACACCCCGGACGGCGAGCCTGTGAGCTTTGAATTCCTGCTCTACCAGCCGGCCTTCGAGCGCATCGTGCTGCCCTACGCGCGCAACCTGAAGACCCTGGGTATCGACGCGGACGTGGTGCGCGTGGATCAGTCGCAGTACGTGCAGCGGGTGCGCAATTTCAATTTCGACATGATGGTCGGCGGCTGGGGGCAGTCGCCCTCCCCCGGCAATGAGCAGCGCGGCTACTGGGGTTCCGCCGCCGCCGAGCGCGAAAGCAGCCAGAACTACGCCGGCGTCAGCAATCCGGCCATCGACAAACTGGTCAGCAAAGTGATCGCCGCCAGTACGCGCGAGCAGCTGGTCACCCGCACCCGCGCCCTGGACCGGGCCTTGCAGTGGGGCTTTTACGTGGTACCCAACTGGTATCTGGACTATCACCGTTTCGCCTATCAGTCACGGCTCGCCCATCCGCCCCTGCCGCCCTATGTCGGCTTCGACGGCGCCACCGAACTCTGGTGGGATAAAAGCGCGCAATAATGCTGATCTATATTCTCAAGCGGCTGCTGCTGATCGTGCCCACCCTGTTGGGCATTCTGCTGCTCAACTTCGTGATCGTGCAGGCGGCCCCCGGCGGCCCGGTGGAGAAAGCCATCGCCCAGCTTCAGGGCATCGGTGGCGGCGGCGCCGGCGGCGGTTTCGCCGGCACCACCCAGGATCTGGTCAACAGCGGCGGCGGCGACTACCGGGGTTCACGGGGCATGCCGCCGGAACTGCTGGAGCGTATCGAGAAGCTCTACGGTTTCGACAAGCCGGCGCCGGAACGTTTCTGGCTGATGATCAAACGCTACCTGACCTTCGATTTCGGCGAATCCTACTACCGCGACAAAGACGTCAGCACCCTGATCGCGGAACGCCTGCCGGTATCCATCTCCCTGGGGCTGTGGAGCACGCTGATCACCTATCTGGTGGCGGTACCCCTGGGCATCAAAAAAGCAGTGCGCGACGGCAGCCGCTTCGATGTGTGGAGCAGCACCGCGATCATCGTCGGCTATGCGATTCCCAGCTTTCTGATCGCCATCCTGCTGGTGGTGCTGTTCGCCGGCGGCTCCTACTGGGAGTGGTTTCCGCTGCGCGGCCTGACCTCGGACAACTTCGATCAACTGCCCTGGTGGGGCCAGGCACTGGACTACCTGCACCACATTACCCTGCCCACCCTGGCCATCGTGATCGGCAACTTCGCCACCCTGACCATGCTGACCAAGAACTCCTTTCTGGACGAGATCAGCAAGCAATACGTGCAGACCGCCCGCGCCAAGGGGCTGGATGAAAACGGCGTGCTCTACGGCCATGTGTTCCGTAACGCCATGCTGATCATCATCGCCGGCTTCCCGGCCGCCTTCGTCGGCATGTTCTTCACCGGCGTGCTGCTGATCGAGTACATCTTCTCGCTGGACGGGCTGGGCCTGCTTGGCTTCGAATCGGTGATCAACCGGGATTACCCGGTGGTGTTCGGCACCCTGTTCATCTTCACCCTGATCGGCATGCTGCTGAAGCTGATTTCGGACCTGACCTATATGTGGGTGGACCCGCGTATCGACTTTGAGCGGAGGGCACGCTGATGGGCAGCGGCAATCCGATCTGGCGGCGCCAGTGGCGCGCCTTCCGTCGCAACCGCCGCGGCTTCTGGTCGCTGGGCCTGTTCCTGGTGCTGTTCGTGGTCAGCCTGGGGGCGGAATTCGTCGCCAACGACAGGCCGATCATGGTGCAGTACCAGGGCGACCTGTATTTCCCGGTGTTCAAGACCTACCCGGAAACCACCTTCGGCGGCCTGTTCGAAACCGAAGCCAACTACCGCGACCCCTATGTGGCGGAACTGATCGAGGACGACGGCTGGATGCTGTGGCCGCCGATCCGCTACAGCCACGACACCATCAACTACGAGCTCACCGTGCCGGCGCCGGCGCCCCCCTCGGCGGAAAACTGGCTGGGCACCGACGACCAGGGCCGGGACGTGCTGGCCCGCCTGATCTACGGCTTCCGCCTGTCGGTGCTGTTCGGCCTGATCCTGACCGTCACGTCCAGCCTGATCGGCATCGTGGTGGGCGCGGTGCAGGGTTACTACGGCGGCTGGCTGGACCTGGGCGGCCAGCGCTTCGTGGAAATCTGGTCGAGCATGCCGATTCTCTACCTGATCATCGTGATCTCCAGTTTCGTGGTGCCCGGATTCTGGGTTCTGCTGGCTATCATGCTGCTGTTCTCGTGGATGACCCTGGTCGATCTGGTGCGCGCCGAATTCCTGCGCTGCCGCAACCTGGAGTACGTGCGCGCCGCCCAGGCCATGGGGGTGCGCACCCCGGTGATTCTGTTCCGGCACATGCTGCCCAACGCCATGGTGGCCACCCTCACCTATCTGCCGTTCGTGCTCAACGCCTCGGTGATCCTGCTCACCTCGCTGGACTTCATCGGCTTCGGCCTGCCGCCGGGGTCGCCGTCGCTGGGGGAGCTGTTGGGTCAGGGCAAGGCCAACCTGCACGCCCCCTGGCTGGGCTTGAGCGCCTTCGTCACCCTGGCGGTGATGCTCTCGCTGCTGGTGTTCGCCGGCGAGGCGGTGCGCGACGCTTTCGATCCGAGGAAATACAATGACGCCGCTGCCTAGACATCTGCTGCGCCTGGACGACCTGAGCGTCTGGTTCGACGACCCGGCCCGGCCGGCGGTGGACCGGGTGAGCCTGAGCGTGGACGCCGGGCGCACCCTGGCCCTGGTGGGCGAATCCGGTTCCGGCAAGTCGCTCACCGCCATGTCGGTGCTGGACTTGCTGCCGGGCGGCGCCGGGCGCCGTGCCGCCGCCATCGAGCTGGACGGCGACAACATCCTGGACTGGCCCGCCGATCGCCGCCGGGCGCTGCGCGGCGGCCGTATCGGCACCATCTTTCAGGAGCCGCTCACCGCGCTCAACCCGTTGCACCGCGTGGAGCGGCAGATCGGCGAGGCGATGCGCATTCATCAGGGCCTGGGGCGCGCCGCCATCCGGCAGCGTTGCCTGAATCTGCTGGAACAGGTGGAGCTGCCCGCCACCGAGGACATGCTGCAGCGCTACCCGCATCAGCTCAGCGGCGGCCAGCGTCAGCGGGTGATGATCGCCATGGCGCTGGCCAACGACCCGGCCCTGCTGATCGCCGACGAGCCCACCACCGCCCTGGACGTGACCATCCAGGAAACCATCCTGGACCTGCTGCGGCGCCTGCAGCGCGAGCGCAATCTGGGCATTCTGCTGATCAGCCACGACCTGGGCCTGGTGGCCCGCTACGCCGACGACGTGGCGGTGATGCACCAGGGGCGCATCGTCGAAACCGGCGCCACCGCGCGGGTGCTGGAGCAGCCGGAACACGATTACACCCGCCACCTGCTGGCGGCGGAGCCCGCCGGCCACCCGGAGCCGCTGACCGACGAGGCCCCGGAGCTGCTCAACGCCCAGGGCCTGTCGGTGCACTTCAAAGGCCCGCGCCGGGGCTGGTTCGGCCGCGCCGCGCCGCTGGCGGCGGTGGACGACCTCTCCCTCACCCTGCGCCGCGGCGAAACCCTGGGCGTGGTGGGCGAATCCGGCTCCGGCAAATCGACCCTGGCGCTGGCCCTGCTGCGGCTGATCCCCGCCGCCGGCACGGTGAGGCTGCTGGACCAGCCGCTGGACCGCCTCAGCGGCGCCGCCCTGCGCCCCTGGCGCCGCCATATGCAGGTGGTGTTCCAGGACCCGTTCGGCAGCCTTAACCCGCGCCTCAGCGTGGGCCGCGCCGTGGACGAGGGCCTGCGCGTGCACCACAAAGACCTGGACGCCGCCCAGCGGGCCGAGCGCACCCGCGCCCTGCTCGAGGAAGTGGGTCTGCCGGCGGACGCCGCCGAGCGCTATCCGCACGAATTCTCCGGCGGCCAGCGCCAGCGCATCGCCATCGCCCGGGCCCTGATCGTGGAGCCGGACCTGCTGATTCTCGACGAGCCCACCTCGGCGCTCGACCGCAGCGTGCAGGCCCAGGTGCTGGAGCTGCTGAAAACCCTGCAGCGCCGCCACGGCCTCAGCTACCTGTTCATCAGCCACGACCTCAAGGTGGTGCGCGCGATCAGCCACCGGCTGCTGGTCATGCGCCACGGCCAGGTGGTGGAGCACGGCGACACCGAGCGGGTGTTCCGTGAGCCCCAGCAGGCCTACACACGGCGCCTGATCGACGCCGCCTACAACCGCACCGTCAACGCCGGCGGCGAGAAACAAGCGGTTGCACATTGAATTCCGGGGCGTCTTTCACCCCCTTGCCATTTCCCTATACTAGGGCCACACCGAACCGTCGAATCGAGGACATATCATGGGTTTTCTCGCAGGTAAGCGATTTCTGATTGTCGGCGTCGCCAGCGACCGGTCGATCGCCACCGGTATCGCCGAAGCCATGCACCGCGAAGGTGCCGAGCTGGCCTTTACCTACCAGAACGACAAACTGAAAAGCCGGGTGCTGAAAGCGGCCGAGCGCTACGGCATCAACGAGGCGCTGTGCTTTCCCTGCGACGTGGCCTCCGATGAGCAGATCCAGCAGGTATTCGAAGGGCTCGGCAAGCAGTGGGACGGCCTCGACGGCGTGGTCCACGCGGTGGGCTTCGCCCCGGGCAACGAGCTGGACGGCAACTTCGCCGACGTGGCCACCCGCGAAGGCTTCCGCATCGCCCACGAGATTTCCTCCTACAGCTTCGTGGCCCTGGCCCAGGCGGCCCGCCCGCTGATGAAGGGCCGCAACGGCGCCCTGCTCACCCTCACCTACCACGCCTCCCGGCAAACCGTGCCCAACTACAACGTGATGGGCCTGGCCAAGGCCAGCCTGGAGGCGTCGGTGCGCTATCTGGCGTCCAGCCTGGGCCCGGAAGGCACCCGCGTGAACGGCATTTCCGCCGGCCCGATTCGCACCCTGGCCGCGTCCGGGATCAAGAAATTCCGCAGCATGCTGGACTACAACGCCGCCAAGGCGCCGCTGCGCCGCAACGTGACCATCGAGGAAGTGGGCAACACCGCCGCCTTCCTGTGCTCGGACCTGGCCTCCGGCATCAGCTCCGAGATCACCTACGTGGACGGCGGCGCCGCCACGGTCTCCATGCCGTTCGAGGAGCCCGGCGAAGAGAGCTGATTTCCCCTCGCCAAGCCCCACCGAAAAGCCCGCCGAAATGGCGGGTTTTTTCGTTCAGCGGGAGGGGGTCTGGTAGGAGCGGGCCAAGCCCGCGAAAGGCAAGCGGAGCTTGCCGGCAGGATTCCAGAGACCTTTCTCTCCAGAAAGCCCGTCTCTCCAGAAAGCCCGCACCGGGATCGGGTGGGCCCGGCGCTGCTTGGAAATTTCCAAGCTTGCCCTCCCTGGAGGGTCCAGTGGTGTTATGACCCGTGGCGGTGCCGCTGCCAAGTGAGCGGGGCAATGGTGAGGCCTGGAGGGAGCTGTTTGGCCAGGGATGGCCAAACTAACAGCGGCCATGGATGGCTTGAGCGGTCCCGGAAGGCCTCACCATTGCCCCGCGTCTCCGATACGGAGCACCGGACATCGGAGAACCCAGGTCTCTGGTATCCTGCCGGCCGGCTTTGCCGGCCTTTCGCTTGCAAGCAAGCTCCCACAAGGCCCGCTCCCACAATTCGGGCATCTTCGAGGGTGCGAACCTTTCTGGTCGCGCCATGCCCCCATAAAAAACCCGCCGGGATGGCGGGTTTTTCGCTGGCCGGCGAGCCGCTTAGAGCGGCGGGGCCGCCGGCTGGGGCTGGGGCTGCGGCTGTTCGCGGGGCTGGCTGAGGCGATCCGGATGCAGTTCCACGTCCAGGCTGTCGCGCAGGAACGCCATCACCTGGCGGAAGCCGCGCTCGCCTTCCACGCGCGCCAGTTCCTGAAGGGCCTGGCGCTGCTGCTCCGGCTCCAGGGCGTCCACGGAACCGTCTTCCACGGCGGTCAGCTGGAACGCCACCAGATCACCGTTGCGCAGGCTGGTGAAGCGGATCGGGCTGCTTTCGCCTTCGGCGGGCCGGGGCGTGGCGAACACGGCATCCACCACTTCCATGGCCGGCTCGGAGGCGCCGCGCTGCAGATCCGCTTCTTCCTGCACCTCGGCGTCGAGTTGCTCGGCCACGGCCGCCAGATCGGCGCCCTGCTCCACCGCTGCGCGGGCCTCTTCGGCCAGCGCCTCGGCGCGGGCGCGGGCCTTGCGCAGGCGCAGCTGGGCGCGGATGTCCTCGCTCACTTCCGCCAGCGGCAGCGGCTCGGCGTCCTTCACCTCTTCCAGGCGCAGGGCCAGGAAGCGGCCCGGGGCCACTTCCAGCAGGTCGCTGTTGCGGCCCTGCTCGCGCACGCTTTCGCTGTTGAGCGCTTCGCGGACGCGGGCGTTGTTGAGCGCCGTGGGCAGTTCCTGCATGGAGACCCAGTCGGTGGTCTGCAGTTCCAGGCCCAGCTGCTCGGCGGGCACCTGCAGGTCGCTGTGCTCGTAGACCAGCTCTTCGAGGGTCACCAGATCCTCGGCGAGCAGGGAATCGGACTGGGCGCTCTGCAGATCGGTGACGATCTCGTCGCGCATATCCTCCAGCGGCGGCATTTCGGCGCGCTCTTCCTCGATCACCTTGAGCAGGTGTACGCCGGCGTCGGAAATTACCGGTTCGGAGACGTCGCCCACGTCCATGTCGGCCAGCGCCTCGTCCAGGGAGTCCGGCAGGGAACCCTGACCGACCCGGCCCAGGTTACCGCCGCTGCGCGCGGTGGCGGCGTCGTCGGAATATTCCCGCGCCACCTCGGCGAAGCTGCTGCCCTGCTCCAGCGCCTGGCGCGCCTCGCGGGCCCGCTCCACGGCGGCGTTTTCGTCACGCTCGTCGTTGACGCTGATCAGCACGTGGGCCACTTCCCGGCGGGTGGCGGCGCTGTCACGCATCTGCTTGCGTGCTTCGTATTCGGCGCGGATCTGCTCGTCGGAGATCTCCACGCGATCCCGGTAGCGCTCCGGGGTCAACTCGATATAGCGCACGCGCAGCTGTTCGGGGCGCATGAACTCGGACGTGTTCTGGTCGTAGAAATCCGACACTTCCTGATCGGAAACCTCGGTATCGCCACGCAGGCTGTCCACGCTGAGGCGCACATAGCGAATGTCGCGGCGCTGTTCACCCAGGCGGCGTTGCTCGGCGAGCTCGCCTTCCAGGGCGAAATCGGTGGCGGCGAACGCGTTGCGGTACTGCTGGCTGATGCGCTCCTGGCGCAGCGATTCCAGATAGCCCTGCGGGGTCATGCCCTGGGCGCGCACCATGCGCTCGAACTGGGTTTCCGAAAAGCGACCGTTCTCGTAGAACATGTCGTTATTGCGGATCAACACGGCCGCCTGGGCGTCGCTGAACGCCATGTCCGCGTTGCGCGCGGCGGCGATCATCAATTGCTCGTTCACGATTCCCTGCAGCACCATCTCAGGGCGAATAAACGAATCGAGCATTGATTCATTAATATCCGGGCTCTGCTGGCGCAGCATCTGACGCAGTTGCTGAGTGCGCGAACTGACGTACCCGCGGCTGATTTTGTTGCCTTCCACTTCGGCAACAGCGCTGTCACTACCCCCTCCGGTGAAATACCCGTAAAACCCGGAAATGATAAAGGGAAGAATGATCGCGGCGAGCAGAACCTTGCCCACGGGCCCGCGGACAAATCGTCTGAACTCCTGCATGGTTTACTCCAAGGAATCTCTAATCTTTTTATAGGGTACCGGAAAGCAAAAAAGCGCACCCAAGACGGATACGCTTATGCGCTGGCGGAGCGGACGGGACTCGAACCCGCGACCCCCGGCGTGACAGGCCGGTATTCTAACCAGCTGAACTACCGCTCCTGAAGCCAGATCAGTTCACGGCGTCTTTCAACGCCTTGCCCGCCTTGAAGCCCGGTACGTTGGCAGCGGCGATCTTGATGGTTTCGCCGGTCTGCGGATTGCGACCTTCGCGCGCAGCGCGCTGCTTCACGGAAAAAGTACCGAAGCCCACCAGAGAAACGCTGTCGCCTTTCTTCAGAGCGCCGGTCACGGCATCCAGAGTGGCGTCCAGCGCGCGGCCCGCATCGGCCTTGGAGATATCGGAAGCCGCGGCGATGGCGTCAATCAGTTCGGATTTATTCACAAAATTCCCCTTTTCTATTTCCCGGTTTTATGGTCGAGGCGCGATGCACTCTCCGTATGACGAAGCCGCCTTTATACCAATGGGTCTAGGGGGCGTCAAGGAAGGATAAGTGCAGTCACACCAGCTTGGATAAAAGTAAAAAACCTTTTTGATCAATCATTTAAAGACGAACAACAAAGTCACGGAAGAGCTCTTGAGACGGCCCGCCACCCATTTGGTTCAATGGGTGCTGGGCCGTTCCGAACCTTTCTGCGCTTTTTCTTCGGCCAGAGCGAGGTCTTCTTCCACTTCCGCCTCGCTCAGCGGCGTGGGAGTGTGCGTTAACGCCAACTCCAACACCTGGTCGATCCATTTTACCGGCCGGATATCCAGAGCCTCTTTGATCTTGTCCGGAATTTCCTTGAGGTCCCGCTCATTTTCCTGCGGAATCAGCACGGTTTTAATGCCGCCGCGATGGGCGGCGAGCAGTTTTTCCTTGAGACCACCGATGGCCAGCACCTGGCCGCGCAGGGTGATCTCACCGGTCATCGCCACGTCGGCGCGCACCGGAATGCCGGTCAGTACCGATACCATCGCGGTGCACATGCCGATGCCGGCACTGGGGCCGTCCTTCGGCGTGGCGCCCTCGGGCACGTGGATATGGACGTCATTGCGTTCCAGTTGCCGGCGGCGGATACCCAGGTTGCCGGAGCGGCTTTTCACCACCGTCCAGGCCGCCTGGATGGACTCCTGCATCACATCACCGAGCGAGCCGGTGGTGGTGACACGACCCTTGCCGGGGGTGGACACGCCTTCGATGGTGAGCAGTTCACCGCCCACCGAAGTCCACGCCAGGCCGGTGACCTGACCGATCTGATCCTTCTCTTCGGCGCGCCCGTAATCGTACTTGCGCACACCCAGATAATGATCAATGTTTTCCGGCGTCAGGGTAATGGTGCGGTTCTCTTTTTCCAGCAGATTTTCCTTCACCACCTTACGGCAGATCTTGCTGATTTCCCGCTCCAGGCCACGCACCCCGGATTCCCGGGTGTAATGACGCACGATGAACTGCAGCGCCTTTTCATCCAGCACCAGTTCGTTCTCGCGCAGACCGTTGGACTTGATCTGCTTGGGAATCAGGTACTGGGAGGCGATGTTGATCTTCTCGTCCTCGGTGTAACCGGGCAGACGAATCACTTCCATGCGGTCCAGCAACGGCGCCGGAATATTCATGGAATTGGAGGTGCAGATAAACAGGGTTTCGGACAGGTTGTAGTCCACTTCCAGGTAGTGATCGCTGAAGGTGTGGTTCTGTTCCGGATCCAGCACTTCCAGCAACGCCGACGCCGGGTCGCCACGCATGTCCATGCCCATCTTGTCGACTTCGTCGAGCAGGAACAGCGGGTTGCGCACGCCCACCTTGGACAGCTTCTGGATCACCTTGCCCGGCAGCGAGCCGATGTAGGTGCGCCGGTGGCCGCGAATCTCCGCCTCATCACGCACGCCGCCCAGGGCCATGCGCACGAACTTGCGGTTGGTGGCGCGCGCCACCGACTGCCCCAGGGAGGTTTTGCCCACCCCGGGCGGGCCCACCAGACACAGTACCGGACCCTTCACCTTGCCGACCCGGCTTTGCACAGCGAGAAATTCCAGGATGCGCTCTTTCACTTCTTCCAGGCCATAGTGATCCTGGTCGAGAATTTCCTTGGCGTGGGCCAGATCGTGACGCACCCGGCTGCGCTTCTTCCACGGCACCGAGGTCATCCAGTCCAGGTAACTGCGCACCACCGTCGCCTCGGCGGACATCGGCGACATCATGCGCAGCTTGTTCAATTCGTTCTTGGACTTTTCCTTGGCGTCCTTGGGCATGCCGGAGTTGTCGATCTTTTTTTCCAGATCCTCCAGCTCGTTGCCGCTGTCGTCCAGGTCGCCGAGTTCTTTCTGAATCGCCTTCATCTGCTCATTCAGATAGTACTCGCGCTGGCTCTTCTCCATCTGTTTCTTGACCCGGCCACGGATGCGCTTTTCCACTTTCAGCACATCCATGTCGGATTCCATCAGCGCCACCAGATGCTCGACACGCTCGCGCACGTCGACCATTTCCAGGACGTCCTGCTTCTCTTCAAGCTTGAGTTGGAGGTGGGCGGAGATGGTGTCGGCCAGGCGGCTGACCTCGTCGATGGAGGACACCGAATTCATGATCTCCGGCGCCACCTTCTTGGACAGCTTGACGTATTCCTCGAACTTGGCGAGCAACGAGCGGGACAAGGCGTCCTGCTCGCTTTCCGACGGCATCTGATTGTCCAGTTCGCGGACATCGGCGACGCCGCCCTCCTCGCCGAAGCGGGCCTTGCTGATGTGGCCGCGGGCGCCGCCCTCGACCAGCACTTTGACGGTGCCGTCGGGGAGCTTGAGCATCTGCAGGATGGTGGACACGGTGCCCACCCGGTAAATATCGCTTTCCGCGGGATCGTCATCGGACGCGTTGCGCTGCGCCACCAGCATGATCTGCTTGTCGCTGGCCATGGCGGCTTCCAGGGCCGCAATGGACTTCTCCCGGCCGACGAACAGCGGGATCACCATATGCGGGTAGACCACCACGTCACGCAGTGGCAGCAACGGAATATCTTTCAGCACGTATCGCCCCTTTGTTGGTTTACGACCATCAACCGGTCGCGCGGATCAATCCGGCGCGACCCTGGACGTTTGCTCGCTGTTCTCGTAAATCAGAAGCGGTTCGGACTCACCGTCGATGGTGGCACTGTCGATCACCACCTTGGCGACGCCATCCAGCGACGGCACCTGATACATGGTATCCAGCAGCACCGCCTCGAGGATCGAACGCAGGCCCCGGGCGCCGGATTTGCGCTCCATGGCCTTGCGCGCCACCGCTCGCAGGGCGTCGTCGCGGAAGTCGAGTTCCACGCCTTCCATCTCGAACAGGCGGACGTACTGTTTGGTCAGTGCGTTGCGCGGTTCGGTAAGAATCTGTACCAGCGCCTCCTCGGAGAGCTCCTCCAGGGTGGCGATCACCGGCAAGCGGCCGATGAATTCGGGAATCAGGCCGTACTTGACCAGATCCTCCGGCTCCACGCCGGCCAGGGTCTCGCCCATGGACAGCACGGTTTCCTTGCTCTTCACCTCGGCGGAGAAGCCGATGCCGCCCTTGTCGGAACGGTCGCGGATCACCTTGTCCAGACCGGCGAAGGCGCCGCCGCAGATGAACAGGATGTTGGAGGTGTCGACCTGCAGGAACTCCTGCTGCGGATGCTTGCGGCCGCCCTGGGGCGGCACCGAGGCCACGGTGCCCTCGATCAGCTTGAGCAGCGCCTGCTGCACACCCTCGCCGCTCACGTCGCGGGTGATCGACGGGTTGTCCGACTTGCGGGAAATCTTGTCGATTTCGTCGATGTAGACGATGCCGCGCTGGGCCTTGTCCACGTCGTAGTCACACTTCTGCAACAGCTTCTGGATTATGTTTTCCACGTCCTCGCCCACATAGCCCGCTTCGGTGAGCGTGGTGGCGTCGGCGATCGTGAACGGCACGTTGAGCAGGCGCGCCAGCGTTTCCGCGAGCAGCGTTTTACCACTGCCGGTGGGACCGATAAGCAAGATGTTGCTCTTGCCCAGTTCCACTTCCTCGCGGCTGCGGCCCTGGCTGCCCAGGCGCTTGTAGTGGTTGTACACGGCCACGGAAAGCACCCGCTTGGCGCGCTCCTGACCGATCACGTAATCATCCAGCGTGGTCTTGATTTCCTGGGGCTTGGGCAGACGCTCGTCGCCGCTGTCACCGGTCTCTTCCTGGACCTCTTCGCGGATGATGTCGTTACAGAGATCCACACACTCGTCGCAGATAAAGACCGACGGGCCCGCGATCAGTTTGCGAACTTCGTGCTGGCTCTTGCCGCAGAACGAGCAGTACAGCAGTTTGCCGTCGTCGCCCTTTCCGGTGTTATCGGTCATCGAATCGCCTCTGAACCTGGTAGTCACTTTGAAGATGCAGGGAGAGCGCGGCTTTTTCAAGCCCGCTCAGGCCCCGGCGACCGCCATTCGGCCGCTTTCATACGCCGTTCCGGCGGGCTCAGCGGCGGCTGAGCACCTCGTCGACCAGACCGTATTCCTTGGCCTGGGTGGCGTCCATGAAGTTATCGCGATCGGTGTCGCGCTCCACCACTTCCAGCGGCTGGCCGGTGTGGTGGGAGAGCATGCGGTTGAGATCCTCTTTGATCTTGAGGATTTCGCGGGCATGGATCTCGATGTCGGAAGCCTGACCCTGGAAGCCGCCCAGCGGCTGGTGGATCATCACCCGGGCGTTGGGCAGCGCGTAGCGCTTGCCCTTCTCGCCGGCGGCGAGCAGGAAGGCGCCCATGCTGGCCGCCTGGCCGATGCACATGGTGGACACCGCGGGCTTCACGAACTGCATGGTGTCGTAGATCGACATGCCGGCGGTCACCGAACCGCCCGGGCTGTTGATGTACAGGTTGATGTCCTTGTCCGGGTTTTCCGACTCCAGGAACAACATCTGGGCGACGATCAGGTTGGCCATGTAGTCCTCAACCTGGCCGACCATGAAAATAACCCGCTCTTTCAGCAGACGGGAATAAATGTCGAAGGAACGCTCGCCCCGTGAGGTCTGCTCGATCACCACGGGCACCAGACCCACGTTGGTCGGGTCCTGCATCAAAGTCTTCATCTCCGGCGTTACGGAGGTGATCCGGCTCAGGTCTATCATCTAGCGCTTCCTATATCTGCGTGTCCCGCTCCGGCGTGTCCGCAACCTGCTGTTCCGGCGCCGCGGCCTGTGAACGGGTATTGGGGCGAACCGGCCCTGTTACAAGGTGTTCGCCCGATAGCGGTCACCTGATAGTAAGGTGGCCCCCGTGGGGCGTCTATAAAGGCGGGGCAATATGGCGTTCAACTGCGCAAAAGTTGCACAAAAGCGGCCTTTTAGAACAAAAAAACCTCCGAAATACCGTTTTCCGGTACGTCGGAGGTCTTCCGCCCGGACCCTGTCGGCGGGTCCGGGGCAACGCCTGGCGTTGTGATCAGCCCTGCTGGTCGCGCGGCTTGACCGCGTCCTGGTAGGACATGCTCTTCTCTTCCACCTTGGCGGATTCCAGTACGAAGTCCACCACCTGGTCTTCCAGCACCGCGCCTTCGATCTGCTGCAGTTGCTGCGGGTTGCTGTACACCCAGTTAACCAGTTCCTCGGGCTGCTCGTACTGAGAGGCGATCTCTTCCACCCGCGCCTTGACGCGATCCGCGTCCGGCTTGATCTCGTGCTTCTCGAGGATCGCGCGCACCACCAGGCCGAGCCGCGCGGAGCGCTGCGCCTGCTCGCGGAACAGCTCTTCGGGCAGCATCGACGCGTCGAACTGCTGGCCGCCACCGAACTGCTGCATCATCTGCTGACGCATGCGGTCGATTTCCTGCTTCACCAGCGCTTCCGGCAGATCGAAGTCGTGGGCCTGGGCGAGACCGTCCATGACCTGTTCCTTCACCTTGCCGGACACCGCGTTCTTCAGCTCGCGCTCCATGTTCTTGCGCACTTCCGCCTTGAACTGCTCCAGGTCGCCGTCTTCGACGCCGAACGCCTTCATGAACTCGGCGTCCACTTCCGGCAGCTGCTTGGCTTCGACGCTGTTCACCTTGATCTGGAACAGCACCGCCTGGCCTTTCAGCTCCTCGGACTGGTAGTCCTCCGGGAAGGTCACCTCGATGTCCTTCTCTTCACCGGGCTTCATGCCGACGATGCCGTCCTCGAAACCGGGGATCATCTGGCCGGAGCCCAGCTCCAGGTTCTGGCCTTCGGCGCTGCCGCCTTCGAAGGCCTCACCGTCCTTCAGGCCCTTGAAGTCGATGTTGACGCGGTCGCCGGTCTGCGCGGCGCGCTCCACGGCTTCGTACTCGGAGCGCTGCTCGCGCAGCGTCTCGATCATCTGCTCCACGTCGGCGTCGCTGATCTCGGCCACCGGCTTTTCCACTTCCACGCTGTCCAGCGGCGCCAGTTCCACGTCCGGGTACACCTCGAAGGTGGCGACGAACTCCAGATCTTGGCCGGCCTCGTTCTTGGTGGCCTCGAAACCGGGCATGCCGGCCGGCTGCAGGGATTCCTGCTCCACCGCCTCAATAAAGGATTCGCGCATCACGTCGGCGAGGACCTCGTTACGCACCGCATCACCGAAGCGACGTTTCACTTCCCGCATCGGCACCTTGCCCGGGCGGAAGCCGTTCAGGCGGACGCTTTTCTGGGCCTCGCGCAGCTTGGTGTCGACCGCCGAATCCACTTTTTCCGCGGGTACGCCCACGGTCAAACGCCGTTCCAGACCTGATGTCGTTTCTACGGAAACCTGCATAACATCCTCTTTATAAAGACTTTTTGGTCCACGGCCGACCGTGCCGGCCCGGACCGCATACTTTGAAGGGCGGCAATTATAGTCAATGCCCGCCGCCATGAACACCGATACGAAAAAAGCCCCCGGGGATTACCCCCGGAGGCTTCAATGTTGGGGTGGCTGATGGGATTTGAACCCACGACCACCGGAGTCACAATCCGGGGCTCTACCAACTGAGCTACAGCCACCAGCAAAACTGGTTTGGTACTTTGTGTGCCTGTCGGCGCGCTTTGGCGCGCCTGGCAGGGCTCGAACCTGCAACCTACGGCTTAGAAGGCCGTTGCTCTATCCAATTGAGCTACAGGCGCTGAACCGGTAAAACGTCTTCGCTTGACTGGTCGGGGTGGAGGGATTCGAACCCCCGACATCCTGCTCCCAAAGCAGGCGCGCTACCAGGCTGCGCTACACCCCGCCGAGCAGGTCGAGCGAGGCGGCATAATACTCGCCGCCCCCGGGAGCGTCAACGCCGCGCGCCCGGCGCCGGAACCGTTCGCTGGATTATTCGCCAGCCGCGCCGCGAACCGGTCCGCGCGCCCCTTTGCCCCACCGCGGCCGGCGTGCGAAAATCCGCGCCTCCCGATTCCCGACCAAGAGACACTCAATGAGCGCGCAGATTCTGGATGGCAAGGCACTGGCCCAGCATTTCGAAGAGGAAATGCGCCGTCGCGTGGACGCTCTCAAGGCGAAAGCCGACGGACGCACCCCCATTTTGGCGACCCTGCTGGTGGGCGCCGACCCGGCTTCCGCCACCTACGTAAAGATGAAGGGCAACGCCTGCCGCCGGGTCGGCATGGACTCCCGGGCCATCGAACTGCCCGAGGACACCACCACCGAGCAGTTGCTCGCGCAGATCGAAGAGCTCAACAACAACCCGGACGTGCACGGCATTCTCCTGCAGCACCCGGTGCCGGAGCAGATCGACGAGCGCCGCTGCTTCGACGCCATCAGCCTGGAGAAGGACGTGGACGGCGTCACCTGCCTGGGCTTCGGCCGCATGGCCATGGGCGAGCCGGCCTACGGCTGCGCCACCCCCAAGGGCATCATGCGCATCCTCGAGCATTACCAGATTCCGCTGGAAGGCAAACACGCCGTGGTGGTGGGCCGCAGCGCCATTCTCGGCAAGCCCATGGCGCTGATGCTGCTGGGCGCCAACGCCACCGTCACCATCTGCCACAGCCGCACCCAAAACCTGCCGGAGCTGGTCAAGCAGGCGGACATCGTGGTGGGCGCCGTGGGCCGCCCGGAGTTCATCAAGGCAGACTGGATCAAGGACGGCGCCGTGGTGGTGGACGCCGGCTTCCACCCGGAAAAATGCGGCGACATCGAACTGGCGCCGCTCGCCGACCGGGTGGCCGCCTACACGCCGGTGCCCGGCGGCGTCGGGCCGATGACCATCAACACCCTGATCTTCCAGACCCTGGAAGCGGGCGAAAAGGCGTTCGGCGTCTAATCGCGGTCCAGTATCCTGACGCTGGCGGTCATGCCCGCCGCCAGCGTCAGCGACTCGGGCACCGCCCGCAGCTCGATCTGCACCGGAATCCGCTGGGCCAGCCGTACCCATTCAAAGGTCGGCGCCACCTCCGCCAGACCCTGATCGCCACCGGCCACCGCGTTAGCGTTGCCGATACCCCGGGCGATGCCGGCGACCCGCCCTTCCAGCGGCCGATCCACGCCCAGCAAGCGCACCCGCGCCGGGTCGCCCACCCGGATCCGGTGCACCTGGGTTTCCCGAAAATACGCCTCCACCCAGAACGAATCGCCGTCCACCAGGGTCAGCACCGGCTCGCCGGCGCGGGCGTAATCGCCGGCGTGGGCCAGCAGATGGGTCACATGGCCGTCGGCGGGCGCGCTCACCCGGGTGCGGGCCAGGTCCAGCTCGGCTTTTTGCAGCGCCGCCTGGGCGGCCTGCAGATCGGCCCGCGCCACGTCCGCCAGGCTGGTGGCCTCCTCGCGCTCCTCGGCGGACACCGCCCGCCCCAGGCGGTCGCGGCGGGCGGCTTCGTCGCTGCGCAGTTTCGACTCCAGCCGGCGGTGCTCCAGTTCGGCCCGGGCCTGGTGCAGGGCCAGCCGGTAGCGTTCCGGATCCACCACGAACAGCGGGTCGCCCTGCGCCACCCGGGCGTTGTTGCTCACGTTCAGCCCGGTGATCGGCCCGGACACATCCGGCGCCACCTGAATCACCGCCGCGCGCACCCGGGCGTCGCGGGTCCACAGGGTGTGCATGTACTGATGCCAGAGAAACCACACCGCCAACGCCGCCCCGAGGACCAGCAACAGGGTGATCAAAAACGGGCGCCAGCGGCGGGGCCGGCGTTCGTCCGCGCGGGGTTCAGCCATCACACTCTCCCTATAAGCATCAGCAGGCCCAGCGCCAGGGCCAGACTCATCACCAGCACACACAGGCCCGCCAGGGCCGGATGCCAGACAAACCGGTAGCCGTCGTAGCGGCTGATCAGCCCGTTCACGGGCCAGAATATCAGCAGCCCCAACACCACCACCGGAATCAGCGGCGGCAACAGCACACCGGCCAGGTTGATCTCATGCAGCACCGTTCGCCTCCAGTCCCCGCCAGGGGCCGTCGCCGGACCCGCACAGGAAAAAGCCCGCGTTGCCACGGATAATATTGATCTGCATGCGCAGACGCACCACCGCCCGCACCAGCCGGCGGCGCTCAGCGTCGCTGGCGGCGCTGTCGTAGGCGCGCCGACACTGCCCGGCCACGGTATCGGTGCGGGCCGCCAGGGCCAGCCAGCGATCCTGGTCGCCGTCCCGCAGGACGCGCTGGGTGTCGCGGATCAGGCGGGTCAGCGCCAGCCGCACCGGGGCCGGCACGCCGCGCCGGCAGAGCGCGTCCATATACAGCAGCCCGAGCCCCAGGGTCACCGCCGCCAGCGCGCCCTGCAGCAGCTCGCCGTCGCGGGGGTGGTCCGGGTCGAGCCTGGGCAGCGTACGGCTGATGCGGTCGTAGAGCTGGCTTTCCATTTCATGGCGGGGGCGCCGCCGCCGGATCGGCCAGCGCCCCAGGGTCCGGCACAGATCCCGGCACAGCCGGCGCCGGGCCCGGGCGGCGTCGTCGCCGGGCCACAGCAACAGGAACGCCAACACCGCGAAGCCCATGCCCAGCCCCAGACCGATCATATTGTTGAACAGCGGCGCGGCGGAAAAGTCCTGCACAGGGCGCAGGTCCAGCAACAGCGGGAAGAAGATGGTCAGCGCGGTGCCGGTGGCCACCGTGGCCGGCCGCGCCATGGCCAGCCCGGCCAGCAGATACAGCGGCGCCAGCCACAGCACCAGGGCCGGAAAGCCGTCGCTGGCGGGCAACAGCACCAGCCGGTAGAGCGTGGCCAGCACGGTGGCCAGCAAGGCGCCCTTGATAAAGCCTTTCACCGCCGCCAGCGGGTCGTCGCGGGTGGAAAACAGCGCGCAGATCACCCCCACCTGGATCGCCATGGCCGCCCCCTGGGGCGCCGCGCTCCAGAACCACAGCACCACCGTGGCGCCCAGCGCCAGCGCCGCCCGGGCGCCGTTGCGCCAGGCCTGCCCGTAATCCAGATGCAGCCGCGAGGTGCCGGCGCGCCAGCGCACCGGCGTGGCCTGATCGGTGAGCATGGCGTAGAGCGCCACGCTGGAGCGCAGCCGGTCGCACAATTCGGCGCTGTGCTCCAGCACCAGTTGCAGCGCGTAGAAGCGTTGCTCGTCATGGCTGAGCAGTTCGCCGCGCAGCGAGCGGGCCAGTTCCCGGGCGCGCTGGTAGAGCGCCGACAGGGTCTCCCGCAGGGCCGCCGGGGACGCCTCCGGATCCAGGCGCACGATGTCGGCGAGCAGCAGCGCCACCTGGTCCTGGTGGTGGCGCTCCGCGTAGCGGTTCACATAGGTGTTCAGCGGCCCCACCGAGGAGATCAGCGCCAGCATCTCGTGGCCCAGCCGGCGGCAAAGACCGGCGTGGCGGCGCAGCCGGGCGGAATCGAACAGGGCGTGCTCGCGCTGGGCCTCCAGCGCCATACCGCTGGTGATCAGCGCCTGGCGGCGCCGCTGCAGCGCCGGCGCGTCGAGCCGGCCGCCGGCGCTGTCCGCCACCAGGCGGATCAGTCCCACCAGCTGTTCGCGGCTCTGTTGTAGGTAGCTGCGCCCGGCGGACCGGGGCCACACCAGCACGCTCATCAGGCCCACGCAGAGAATGCCCAGGCCGATCTCGGTGACCCGCGCCACCGCCATGGTGAACGCCTGGTCCGGCTGCAGCACCGCCGGCACGCCCACGATCAGGGCGCTGTAACCGGCCAGCACGAAGGCGTAGGAGCGGAAGTTACGCAGCAGGCTGGCGCACAGGGTGCAAAGCCCCAGCCACACCGCCAGGGCGACGAAAAACAGGGTATGCAACTGGGCCAGGGTGGCCACCAGCACCACCGCCATGGCGGCGCCGGCCAGGGTGCCGAGCAGCCGGTAGACGCCCTTGGCCAGCACCATGCCGCCCAGCGGCTGGGCGACGATATAGACCGTCATCAAGGCCCATTTGGGCTCGTCCAGGCCCAGGGCCAAAGCAATATAGAGCGCCAGCATGCCGGCGCTGAAGGTACGCAGGGTGAATTGCCACTCCCGCCGCCCGGCCTCGCGCAGGAACGCGGGGAGCCTGACGGCGGCGAAGACCATCCTGGCTCAGGCCTCGCGGGGCCAGGACTCGCGCAGACCCACCGTGCGGTTGAACACCAGCCGGCCGTCAACGCTGTCCCGGTCGACGCAGAAGTAGCCTTCGCGCTCGAACTGAAAGCGGCTTTCCGGCCCGGCGTCGCGCAGGCCCGGCTCGACCACGCAGCCTTGCAGCACGCGCAGCGACTCCGGGTTGATGTTGTCCAGGAAGCTCTCGTCCTCGGCCACTTTCGACGGGTTGGCGGTCTGGAACAGGCGGTCGTACAGGCGCACCTCGCAGGGCAGGCCCCGATCGGCGCTGACCCAGTGGATGACGCCGCGCATTTTGCCCTGCCCTTCCGCCGGCTCCGGGTTCTTGCCCAGGGTGTCCGGGTCGTAGCTGCAGCGCACTTCGACGATCTCGCCGTCGGCGTCGCGGACGATGTCCTCCGCCTGGATCACGTAGCCGTAGCGCAGCCGCACCCGGTCGCCGAGCACCAGCCGCTTGTACTTTTTGTTGGCCTCCTCGCGGAAGTCCTCCCGGTCGATGTACACCTCGCGGGTGAGCGGCATGCGGCGGGTGCCCATGTCTTCGTTCTGCGGGTGCAAGGGCGCGTCCAGCCACTCTTCCCGGTCTTCCGGCCAGTTCTCGATCACCAGCTTGAGCGGGTTGAGCACGCAGAAGGCGCGCGGCGCGTTGTGGTTAAGATCATCGCGCACCGAGGCTTCCAGGATGCTCATGTCGATCACCGAGTCGGCGCGGCTGACGCCCAGGTTCTCGCAGAAATGGCGGATCGCGGCGGGCGTGTAGCCGCGCCGGCGCAGGCCGCTCAGGGTGGGCAGGCGCGGATCGTCCCAGCCGTCCACATGGCCTTCGTCCACCAGCAGCTTGAGGCGGCGTTTGCTGGTCACGGTGAAATTCAGATTGAGGCGGGCGAACTCGTACTGGCGCGGCTCATCAGGGAGGTCCACGTTCTCCACCAGCCAGTCGTACAGCGGCCGGTGATCCTCGAACTCCAGGGTGCAGAGACTGTGGGTGATGCCTTCCAGCGCGTCCGAGAGCGGATGGGTGAAATCGTACATCGGGTAGATCACCCACTTGTCACCGGTCTGGTGATGCGCCTTTTTGCGTATCCGATAGAGCACCGGGTCGCGCATGTTCAGGTTGGGGCTCTGCATGTCGATGCGGGCGCGCAGCACCGCGGCGCCCTCGTCGAACTTGTTGTCGCGCATGTCGGCGAACAGCGCCAGGTTCTCTTCCACGGAGCGGTCCCGGTGCGGGCTGTTACGCCCCGGGGTGGTGAAGTTACCGCGCATCTCCGCGATCTGCTCCGGCGACTGGGTGTCCACATAGGCCAGGCCCTTGCGGATCAGGGCCACCGCCAGATCGTAAAGCTGGTCGAAGTAGTCGCTGGCGAAGCGCACCGGGCCGGCCCACTGGAAGCCGAGCCATTCCACGTCCTTCTTGATGGAGTGGATGTACTCGTCCTCTTCCTTTTCCGGGTTGGTGTCGTCAAAGCGCAGATGACAGGCGCCGCCGTAGGATTCGGCGATGCCGAAATTCAGGCAAATCGACTTGGCGTGACCGATATGCAGGTAGCCGTTCGGCTCCGGCGGGAACCGGGTCACCACCCGGCCATTGTTTTTTCCTTCGGCCAGGTCACGATCGATGATCTGTCTGATAAAGTTACTGGGCGCTTTTGCTTCACTCATTGAGCCGCCTGCGGCTGAAATACGGGGTTGGCTAGTGTAAAGTGCGCCCCCCTAAAGTCAAAGACTCCCAGGACCCGGAGACCCCATGAAAGTGCTGTTGACCACCACCTATGGAAAGATCGTTCTGCAACTGGACACGGTGCGCGCCCCCGCCACCACCGAGAACTTCGTGCAATACGTCAGGGACGGGCATTATGACGGCACCATTTTTCACCGGGTGATCAGTAACTTCATGATCCAGGGTGGTGGTTTCACCCCGGACATGGAGCAGAAACCGACCCGCCCCCCGATCGAGAACGAAGCCGGCAACGGCCTCTCCAACGAGACCGGCACCGTGGCCATGGCCCGCACCTCGGACCCGCACTCCGCCAGTGCCCAGTTCTTCGTCAACGTGGCCGATAACCACTTCCTGGACCAGGCCCGCTCCCCGGACGGCTGGGGCTACGCGGTGTTCGGCAAGGTGGTGGAAGGCATGGAAACCGTGGAGCGCATCAAGGGCGTGCCCACCGGCAACAAGGGTTTCCACCAGGACGTGCCCCGTGAAGACGTGATGATCGAATCCGCCCAAGTGCTGGAGGAGTAAGGATGCGCTGGCTGCTTCCCCTGCTGGCGCTGTTGCCGGCGCTGGCGCTGGCCGAAGGGCCGCGCGTGACCCTGAACACCTCCCAGGGCGAGATCGTCATCGAGCTCAACCAGGAACAGGCGCCGGCCACCACCGCCAACTTCCTCGAGTACGTGGACGCCGGCTTTTATGACGGCACCGTGTTCCACCGGGTGATCCGCGGCTTCATGATCCAGGGCGGCGGTTTCACCCTGGACGGCGAACGGAACGGTCTACAACAGAAAAAGACCCGCGCCCCGATCCGCAACGAGGCGGACAACGGCCTGGAAAACCGGCGCGGCACCATCGCCATGGCCCGCACCGGCAACCCGCACTCCGCCACCGCCCAGTTCTTTATTAACCTGGTCGACAACCGCAACCTCAACCACAGCGGCAAAACCCCGCGCGGCTGGGGCTATACGGTGTTCGGCGAAGTGGTCGAGGGCATGGACACCGTGGACCGGATCGCCGGCGTCGCCACCGGCAGCCAGCGCCTGAACGGACAGCCCGCCCGGGACGTGCCCAAGGAACCGGTGGTGATCGAAAACGCCCGCCGTGCTGACAACCCCTAAGCCTATGACTTACAGCCTGCTTATTTCCGATCTGCATCTGGATCCGGCCCGCCCGGAACACCTGGCCGCGCTGGAAACCCTGCTCGACAACCACGCCGGCAAGGCCGACCGCCTCTATGTGTTGGGGGATCTGTTCGAAGCCTGGATCGGCGACGACGATGACAGCCCCTTCAACCGCCAGGCGATCGACGCCTTCCGACGCTTTTCCGACGCCGGGTCCGAACTGTTCTTCATGCACGGCAACCGGGACTTTCTGCTCGACGACAAGTTCGCCGACGACTGCGGCGGCGTGCTGCTGGACGAAGGCACCGTGGCCGACCTGTACGGCACCCGCGCCCTGCTGATGCACGGCGACAGCCTGTGCACCGAAGACCACGCCTACCAGCAATTCCGCGCCATGGCCCGCGACCCCCAATGGCAGCAAGGCATGCTCGCCAAACCCCTGGAAGAACGCCGCGCCCTCGCCCAGGGCATGCGCATGCAGAGCCAGGGCAACAACGCCAACAAGCCGGAAAACATCATGGACGTGACCCCGGCGGAAGTAGTGCGCGTCATGGAAGACGCCGGCGTCCGCCACCTGATCCACGGCCACACCCACCGCCCCGCCGTCCACGACGTGGCCCTCAAAGACGGCACAGGCACCCGCTGGGTGCTCGGCGATTGGGGGGCGCTCGGCTGGTGGATCGTCGCCGACAGCGACGGGCTCCGCCTGGAAAACTGGGAAATCAATTAATAGTTAACAGTGAATAGTGAATAGCGAAACAAGGGCGTTTGCGGAAATGCAGGCACTTCGTTGCGATTCCGCAATAAGCGCGGGTGGCCACATTGACGATTCCACCAAGCCGTCCCCGCGCAACTGTTAACTATTCACTGTTAACTGTTAACTGCTTCCGGTGTTCCGGAGTGAAACCGGAATTCGCTGTCCGGTGACTCGATCAACGCCCTCTCCTTTTCCTTGAAGAACGCGAGCCGTTCGTCGATGGGTGCCTCGGCGTAGCGCCGGGCGAGGTTCAGGTAGTCCTCGAAGTGGCGGGATTCGCTTTTCAGCAGGTAGCGGTAGTAGCGGCCCAGTTCGGCGTCGACGTGGGGCGCGAGCGCGGCGAAGCGTTCGCAGGAGCGGGCTTCGATCAGGGCGCCGACGATCAGGGTGTCCACCAGGCGCTGCGGTTCCGAGGTGCGGACCTCGGCGCGCAGGGCGCCGGCGTAGCGGGACGGCGATAAGTGGTCGTAGCGGATGCCGCGCTCGCGCATCAGGCCGACCACCTGTTCGAAGTGCAGCAGTTCTTCCCGGGCCAGCTGGCTGAGGTTGTCGAGCAGTTCCGGGCGGTCCACGTAGCGGAACATCAGGTTGAGCGCGGTGGAGGCCGCTTTCTTCTCGCAGTGCGCGTGGTCGATCAGCAGCAGCGTCTCGTTGTCCAGCGCCCAGCCGATCCACGCTTGCGGCGTCCGGCAGGGTAAAAACTCGAGCAGCGGGGCAATGTCGGTCATGGGCACCTCGAAAATCGGGCGGCCATTATAGGCGACGGCTGGCGTTATACCCACACCCCCGTATAATCGCCGGCCATGGGTCGTCGAACCAATCCTTATATCCAAACGCTGAAAGGCCGCGCCGCCGTGGGCGCCCTGCGCCTGCTCGGCCTGCTGCCGTTCCGGCTGAACCGGGCGCTGGCCACCGCGCTGGGCGGCCTGCTGGCACGGCTGTCCACCGAAGCCCGTGAAGTGACGCGGATCAACCTGTCTCTGTGCCTGCCCGACCATCCGGACCGGGAAGCCCTGGTGCGCGAATCCCTGGTGGAAAGCGTCAAGAACACCTTCGAAATCGCCCGCTTCTGGAGCAAACCGGAAGACGGCCTGCGACGGGTGGTGTCCGAACAGGGCGATGGGCCGCTGCGCGAGGCGGTGGCCAACAAGGAACCGATCCTGATCCTGGCGCCGCACCTGGGCTGCTGGGAGGTGCTCAACTTCTGGCTGGCCCGCGAATTCGGCCTGCACGCCATGTTCGCGCCCTCCGGCCTGCCGGAACTGGACGCGCTGGTGAAGCAGGGCCGGGAACACTTCGGCACCACCATGTACCCGGCCACCGCCCGCGGCGTCGCCGGCCTGGTGCGCGCCATGCGCAAGGGCGCGCTCACCGCGATCCTGCCGGACCAGGTGGCGGACCGGCGCAGCGGCCGCTTCGCGCCCTTCTTCGGCCAGCCCGCCTACACCGGCACGCTGAGCTGCAAGCTGGTCAAGCAGACCAACGCCCGGGTGTTCATGGCCTGGGCGCGCCGGCTGCCCGGCGACGAAGGCTTCGAGATCCGCGTGCGGCCCGCCGACCCGGACATCCACGACGAGGATCTGGACCACGCCCTGAAAGCGATGAACCGCTCCATCGAAGCGCTGATCCTCGAGGACCCGAGCCAGTACCTCTGGAGCTACAAACGCTTTCGCCGCCAACCGCCCGGCGGCACCCTGCCCTATTAAAGGCGCATCTCGCTTTAGCCGAAACGGTCTCTCCAGCCGGGACGGGGGTTATAGATGGCGCTGAACCTGTCGATGAAGCTCGGATTGTGGGAGCTTGCCTTGCAAGCGAAAGGCCGGCAAAGCCGGCCGGCAGGATTCCAGAGACATTTCAAACGGCAGCACCAACAAGGTCTCTGGGATCCTGCCGGGTGGCTAAAGCCACCCTTTCGCGGGCATGGCCCGCTCCCACAATCCTCCAGGGACGGATTCACGGCGGGTCCTGGGCACCGAGACCGAACCTCCCGAAGGTGCCAGCTGCGCAGCAAAGCTCTGAAGAAAGGTTGGGCGTCAGCGATAACCCGGGGCATTGGAATCTACCCAGTGAGCGAGTCTGTGTTCTGCCCTTCCGGGACCCTGGAGAACAGGACGTTCGACAGGGAGCGTACAGGGACGTATTCACAGCGTTCCCGGAAGGGCAGAACACAGACTCGCGATCCGGCTGGAGAGACCGTTCCCGCTAAAGCGCTATGAACCTTGTTAAAGCCCGCGGTCTGCCGCCTTCGTTATTACGAACATTCATGTCATGAATGGCTCTGAGGCCTGTTTGATTTAACAGTGGATACCGTTTCCGCTATACTCCGCGCGCATTTCCACCCCCAGACATACCCCAAACAACTGATTTCCAAAAGAAATCAGTCAGACGAAACGAGGGATTCGCTGTGCTAGAAGCCTATCGCAAACACGTAGAAGAGCGCGCCGCCCAGGGCGTTCCGCCCAAGCCGCTGGACGAAGTGCAGACCGCCGAACTGGTGGAACTGCTGAAGAACCCGCCCGCTGGCGAAGAAGAATTCATTCAGGACCTGTTCGTGAACCGGGTCCCGCCGGGCGTGGACCAGGCCGCCTACGTGAAGGCCGCCTTCCTCACCGCCATCGTGAAAGGCGAAGCCAGCTCCCCTCTGATCGACCGCAAGCGTGCCACCGAACTGCTCGGCACCATGCAGGGCGGTTACAACGTGGCGCCGCTGATCGAGCTGCTCGACGATGAAGAGCTGGCCGACGTGGCCGCCCAGGAACTCAAGCACACCCTGCTGGTGTTCGATGCCTTCCACGACGTGGAAGACAAAATGAAAGCCGGCAACGCCAAGGCCAAGGAAGTGATCGAATCCTGGGCCGAGGGCGAGTGGTTCACCAACCGCAAGGACCTCTCCGAGAAGTTCACCGTGACCGTGTTCAAGGTGCCCGGCGAGACCAACACCGACGACCTGTCCCCGGCCCAGGACGCCTGGAGCCGCCCCGACATTCCGCTGCACGGCAACGCCATGCTGAAGAACGCCCGCGAAGGCATCGTGCCCGAGAAAGACGGCGAGATCGGCCCGCTTAAGCAGATGGAAGAGCTCAAGGCCAAAGGCCATCCGGTGGCCTACGTGGGCGACGTGGTCGGCACCGGCTCCAGCCGTAAGTCCGCCACCAACTCCGTGCTCTGGCACTTCGGCGAAGACATCCCCTACGTGCCCAACAAGCGCGCCGGCGGCGTCTGCATCGGCGGCAAGATCGCACCGATCTTCTTCAACACCATGGAAGACTCCGGCGCCCTGCCCTTCGAGTGCGACGTGGAAAAAATGAACACCGGTGATGTGATCGACATCTACCCGTTCGAAGGCCGCGTGGAGAAAGACGGCGAAGTGATCGCCGAGTTCGAGCTGCGCTCCCAGGTGCTGCTGGACGAAGTCCGCGCCGGCGGCCGCATCAACCTGATCATCGGCCGTGGCCTGACCACCAAGGCGCGCACCGCCCTGGGCCTGGAAGAGTCCACCCTGTTCCGCAAGCCGGAGCAGCCGGGCGATTCCAACGCCGGTTTCACCCTGGCGCAGAAAATGGTCGGCAAGGCCTGCGGCCTGGAAGGCGTTCGCCCGGGCATGTACTGCGAGCCGAAGATGACCACCGTCGGCTCCCAGGACACCACCGGCCCGATGACCCGCGACGAGCTGAAAGACCTGGCCTGCCTGGGCTTCCAGGCCGACCTGGTGATGCAGTCGTTCTGCCACACCGCCGCGTACCCCAAGCCGGTGGACGTGGAAACCCAGCACACCCTGCCCGACTTCATCATGAACCGTGGCGGCGTGTCCCTGCGCCCGGGTGACGGCATCATCCACTCCTGGCTGAACCGCATGCTGCTGCCCGACACCGTGGGCACCGGCGGCGACTCCCACACCCGCTTCCCGATGGGCATCTCCTTCCCGGCGGGCTCCGGCCTGGTGGCGTTCGCCGCCGCCACCGGCGTGATGCCGCTGGACATGCCGGAATCCGTGTTGGTGCGCTTCAAGGGCAAGCGCCAGCCCGGCGTCACCCTGCGTGACCTGGTGCACGCCATCCCGATGCAGGCGATCAAGGACGGTCACCTGACCGTCGCCAAGGCCGGCAAGAAGAACGTCTTCTCCGGCCGCGTGCTGGAGATCGAAGGCCTCGACGATCTGACCGTGGAGCAGGCGTTCGAACTGTCCGACGCCTCCGCCGAGCGCTCCGCCGCCGGCTGCACCATCACCCTGTCCGAGGACAGCGTCAGCGAGTACCTGAAGTCCAACATCACCCTGCTCAAATGGATGATCGGCAACGGCTACGGCGACGCCCGTACCCTGGAGCGCCGCATTCAGGGCATGGAAGAGTGGCTCGCCAACCCCAGCCTGATGCGCGCCGACGCGGACGCCGAGTACCACACCGTGATCGAGATCGACATGGATCAGATCAAGGAACCGGTACTGTGCTGCCCGAACGACCCGGACGATGCCAAGACCCTGTCCGAAGTGGCCGGCGCCAACATCGACGAGGTGTTCATCGGCTCCTGCATGACCAACATCGGTCACTTCCGCGCCGCCGGCAAGCTGCTGGAGAAAGTGGAAGGCCTGACCACCCGTCTGTGGGTGGCACCGCCCACCAAGATGGACCAGCACCAGCTCACCGAAGAGGGTTACTACAACATCTTCGGCCGCGCCGGTGCGCGCACCGAAATGCCGGGCTGCTCCCTGTGCATGGGTAACCAGGCACGGGTGGCGGCGAAGTCCACGGTGGTGTCCACCTCCACCCGGAACTTCCCCAACCGCCTCGGCCAGGGCGCGGACGTCTACCTGGCGTCGGCGGAACTGGCGGCCATCGCCGCGGTGATCGGCAGACTGCCCACCGCCGAGGAATACATGGAGTACGCCGGCACCATCGACGCCATGTCCGGTGAGATCTACCGCTACCTGAACTTCGACCGCATGGACGAATATCAGAACGTGGCGGATACCGTGAAGATTCCGGTGGCTCAAGCGAGCTGATCCGGTGTCGGCGCCTCCGGGCGCACGGAACTAAAAAGCCCCGCTTCGGTGGGGCTTTTTTTTGGTTCATCGCGCTTTAGCGGGAACGCTTCCCCTCCATCTGGTGAGCCGCAGCGCCACGGGCCACTTCAGAGATCAGTAAACAGGGGAACTAAGAGGTAGGGGCGGACAGTGAAC
>Ga0315338_1000264_pt1 | contig 161813 bp, 129 predicted proteins | sample ASW8metaG_FD_204518 | JGI IMG/M metagenome (GOLD analysis project Ga0315338, IMG submission 204518) | Ammonia-oxidizing marine archaeal communities from Monterey Bay, California, United States - ASW #8 | ecosystem: Environmental > Aquatic > Marine > Coastal | place: USA: California | collected... | reverse complement strand
GCCCTGAGAATCGCTTCGCGCTTGAACTCCGCGCTGTAGCGCTTATATCGCTTCGGCTTCGTCATCCAACACCTCCTAGCGCCCGTTGCGCCTAGTCTAGGTGTCCATTAAAACGGGGGAAAACCAATCAGCAGACATCAGAGTCGCTCTGATTTCACGTCCGCTTTCCGCACAAAAGAAGACATAAACTGACGGCCGTCGGAACTTCCGCTAATAGCCAATTCCAGACTCAATTGGCCCCAGTGTACAATGTCCGCTGCTAGAGGCGGAAGCAGAACTATCTTTCTCCATTTCGAAACGGGAACTGTAGACCCACAGCTGTCAACACTCTCTTGTCAAACGTCGGTAATTGCTCGCGGCACGAATCCGAGAAACGTAACATCGTCACGCCTCTCTTCCTTGTGCTGATACTCCTCGAATTCCCGCATCAGGTGGACCTCTTGCTTCGTCAACTGCATGGGGTAGTAATCCAATAGGTTTGACTTCAGGCGATTTTTCCCGAAAGCCCGGCGCTTTGGTCCGCCGGGCTGATCGGTCAATCCGTCCGTGAAAAGATAGTACATCGCTGTACTCGAGACATCTATTTCATGGTTCGTGTATGCCTGATCTATGGCGGTGCGGCGATAGCCAACGCCTGGCTTATCCCCCTTGATCGCGGTCATCTCGCCGTCCTTGATCTCCCACAGTTCAAAACGAGCGCCAGCGTAGGTCATGGTTTTACCTGACCGGTCCAAAAGACAAAGCCCGCATTCGAACCCGTCGTCTGACTCGCCATCCCGGCCTTCCTGGCCAAGCGTCGTTTTCACCAATCGATTGATTCGCCCCAAGAGCGCGGCGGGGTCGCCCGAAGGATTTTCAATCAACGCCAAGTCCAACGACCCCGTTGCGATCATCGACATGAAGGCACCGGGCACGCCGTGACCGGTACAATCGGCGACCATAAGCAAGGTTCCTCTATCGCATGGCCGGAGCAGATAGACATCGCCGCCGACCATGTCCTTAGGTTCCCAAATCGAAAAGTAATCTTCGAAAGTGGCGCTCATCTCCGCATCTGTTGGTAAGACAGAACGTTGAATTCTACTGGCGTACTGAATGCTCTCGGAAATGATTGTGAAGGCTTTTCGTAGCTGAGCCTCCTTTTCTTTCACTTCGGTGATGTCCGTTGCGATGGACACGACAAAACCTGCGTCGGTCGGCCGCCGCGTCAATCGGATATTGTGGCCATCGCGGGTTAAGTCCTCAAAGCTCGCTTCGACGCCCGACCGATAGGATTCCAGCCGCTGCCCGACGATCTCTGAAACAGACCCCTGTTGGCCGAGTCGCCCGGCTTCCGCTTCCTGGCGCAGAATAGCCTCAATGGATGTTCCCGGCCTCACGATATTGTTCGTGTCACCATAGAATTCTTTGTATTGGTCGTTCGCCATGACCAGCTTGGAGTCACGGTCGACCACCCACATGGCGCCCGGCATGTTATCGAGGGCCATCCGCAACAGGGCTTCCTTGTCGGCGATTGCGCGTTGTTGAGCCGCAATATGGAGGTGCGTTTTTACACGCGACAGAACGACAGCCGGGTTGATCGGCTTGTTGATGTAGTCAACGGCGCCTAACTCCAACCCATGCGTCTCATCCTCCGCGTCACTCATCGCGGTTATGAAAACAATCGGTATAGCGGCCGTGTCAGGGTCGTCCTTGAGTTGTTTGCAAACCTCGAACCCGTCCATTTCGGGCATCATGATGTCGAGCAGGATGATGTTCGGGCGCGGTTCCTTGCGCGCGATCTCAAGCGCCTTTTGGCCATTCAAGGCAGCTTTGACTTTGAAGTCGGAGCGCAAAACATTACTGAGGATGTCAATGTTTTGCGGAGTATCATCGACCACCAGTACGATTTCAGCATCTTCGGACATTTTATTCCCTGCCAAATGCCAACTTAGGCGCGCTGTAATCGAGCTATGCGTCTTCGCCGGGCGGCTCGCTCACTGGACAAACCGCCCCCCAAGCACACATCATCGTCGGCATACTGATAAACGATTGTTCAGAGTGGAGCACATCGGAAGCCCTGTCTTCAAGCAATCGAGAGAGAAACCAACCGGAATTCGACCGACGTCGGATCCATATCGCCTGAACCGCGATCAACAGCTGGCTTGAAGCTTTGGGTCGTGCGAAAAAGGTGTAAGTTTGGAAATTGTCAAATTGGTCCAATCGATAGACGGCCGGCTTCTCAATTATTGCATTGAGAGCGTGCGGGCCCTGTTCAGGAATCTCGGAATACTTTAAGAACGTACCGGAGCATTGCATTCGCTGCCAAAGACGAGCGGAAAATTGTATGGAAAATTTTGTAGATTTCTTATTTAGTTTATTTTTTCTCGACTTTGTATTCAGTTCCCTGATGCTTCTCGCGCTCATCAGCGTCTACGAATTTGCCACGTCAAACGTAATGTTCCCCAACAAACTTGTAGAGGTTTGGGTGTGCGGCATTGCCATCGGCCTAATCACCGTCGCGATCCTGAGCAATCCCATCGACCTTCACAAAGGCATCTTCGTGGATGCACGTTGGGTACTGCTCAGCAGTTGCGCGATCTTTCTGAACTGGCGGGTCGTGTTGATTGGCGGGGTCATCGGTGCGTCCTACCGATACTACCAAGGCGGAGCCGGCGGTGTTCCAGGCGTTTACACGGTCATCGTCGCTATCATGGTGGGCGCGCTGTGGAGATACTTGGTCGTAAAATTCAAACTGAGGTTTCGATTGTACCTCCAGTACATCTTCGGGATATCGGTCGAGCTTGCCATCCTATTCCTGCTCTATTTCGCCCTCGGTGACAAAGGCCCGATCGTTGTCAACGCGATCGCATTGCCTCTCTTATTGCTGTTTCCGATTGTCAGCGTGATTCTCACACTCCTCTTCCAGCAACACCGAACCGAGGGCGTTGTTGCGTTCAGGTAGGTTCGGTAATTTTCTTGATTAGGGCGTCACATGCAGATCCGGCAAACAACAACACGCAGCGTGCTCCTCTCAGGTCTGGTCATCGCGAGCCTGATCACCCTGACCCTCATGCACAACATCATCAGCACGGATCTTTATGAGGGTGCGCAACGGAAATCTGTATTTCAAGAAATCACGGATCAATTGCGCGCCAACTCATTCGAACAGGCCCGAACGGTTTCCTCTTTTTCTGTTTCGGGGACCTCCAAGGCAAAGCAAAAATTTTTGGCGGAGGTGGCGGCACAACAGAAACTTTTGTTGGATCTGGTCGAGGCCGGGCGTGACGACGCACAACGATCAGCTGAGGCCGATGCATCTCCGGAAGTCATCGCGCTAAACGAGATTGGCGGAACAACCCCTGAAGAGCACGCCAAACTTTCGCAAATCAAGAAACTCGCCGACGACTTGACAAGAATCAGAACCGGGGCGCTCGATACTGCCGTCGCCGACAAATCCGTAAAATCCAGAAATTTTCTCGAAAGCGAAACTCACCTCGCTGCGGAGGCCGCCTTTCTGCGTTCGATTGACGCGCTCGTCGCCGACGTGAAGAAACAGACGAACGCCAAGGCAAAAGGGCTCGAACTCAAAAAACAGCAAGTTTTCAGGAACTATGCATTTCTACTCTTCATCATTTTGGTCGCGACTTTCTTTGAGTATCTGTGGGGCGCTAAGAAAATTATCGCACCCATCGAAGAACTTACGAACGTCGCCAAGGGGATGGCTGACGGCAACTACAGACTGCGCGCAGATCTAAAGACCTCAAATGAAATCGGCGTTCTCGCCACCACATTCAACGATATGGCCGAGGCCATCGAAAAGGATATCGAAGAGCGCAAGCGTACGACGGATGAATTGGAGGTCTTGCGGGTCGAGGCGGAAAGCGCGAACAGCGCGAAATCGGACTTCCTGGCGACAATGAGCCATGAAATCCGGACGCCGATGAATGCGATTATTGGTATGAGCCATTTGGCGCTGCAAACCGAATTGGATGCAAAACAGCGTGATTATGTCATCAAGATATTTGATGCCGCCAACTCTCTCCTAGGCATCATTAACGACATTCTTGATTTTTCAAAGATGGAGGCAGGAAAGGTCGAATTGGAGGCGGTGGCATTCCGTCTCGACGAAGTGCTGGAGAACTTATCCAACATCACTTCGGTAAAAGCGCGGGAGAAGGGCCTCGAGTTTCTCATTTCCATCGGTCCGGACATTCCGCCCGGATTAATTGGCGACACATTACGATTGGGTCAAGTGCTCATCAATCTCGCCAACAATGCCGTCAAATTCACCGACGCCGGCGAAATCATACTTCGTGTCGAAAAGGTTGACGCCGACACCGAAAGCGCGACGTTGAAGTTTTCGATGCAAGACAGCGGCATCGGCATGTCTGCCGAACAGCAAGCACGGTTATTTCAAGCTTTCAGTCAAGCCGACACCTCGACGACCCGGAAATACGGTGGGACCGGTTTGGGGCTTACGATCAGCAAGCGCCTCGTGGAACTTATGGATGGTCATATTTGGGTCGATAGCGAGCCCGGCGGCGGCAGCAACTTCCAGTTCACCACCAAGTTCCTGATATCCGATCTTCAGCAATCTGAAACTTTGGTGTTACCTGATGAAGTCAAGTCCAACCGGGTTCTTGTCGTTGATGACAGTCCGGACTCACGAATGATCTTGCATGACATGATGGCTGCTTTGGGCTTGTCATGCGAGGAGGCAAAAACCGGCCGAGAAGGCTTGGAACGCCTGATTGGTGCGGCCAAGGAAAATCAACCCTTCAATTTGGTCTTCATGGATTGGCGCATGCCGGAAATGGATGGTCTTGAAACCATTCGGCAGCTGCAACGACAGCAGGATATTGATCCGCAACCCAAAGTCATAATGGTGACGGCTTACGGGCGTCAGGAGGTTATTGATGAAGCAGAAGGTATGGGCATTTCGGGTATTCTCCTCAAGCCCGTGACGCCATCGACTCTGTTCGATTCGATCACCGGCGCATTCGGATTCGCTGCCGAATCGACGAACAGCAAGAGGCATTTCTCAACGGATAATGCTGATGCGGCTTCTCGATTGATCGGAGGTGCGCGGATACTTCTCGTCGAGGACAACGTCGTCAATCAGCAGGTTGCGACCGAACTGCTCGAACAAGCGCACATCGTTGTCACAATCGCCAATAACGGCGCGGAGGCCGTAGAGATGGTTGAGGATCAAGAATTCGATAGTGTCCTCATGGATTTGCAAATGCCGGTCATGGGTGGGCTGGAGGCGACACGCCACATTCGGGCCATTGAGAAGTTCAAGGATCTGCCAATCATCGCGATGACGGCAAATGTGATGGGGGGAGATCGCGAAGAAACGCAGAAGGCGGGAATGAATGGCTTCGTCGGGAAACCGATCGACCCGGACATCCTCTACACTACCTTGGTCCAATGGATACCACATGAAGACCGAGACATCCCGGAGAAGTTACTGAATCGTACATCTGGAAACGTCGAGGAAGACACGGAGGAGCTAATACTCACCGGCTTCGATGTTGATGGAGCGTTGAACCGAGTAGGCGGAAACACCAAAGCCTTTCGCCGATTATTGGCACGATTTATCGAAAGCGAGACGGATTCTGTCGTGAGAATTCGGGCAGCGTTGGATGACGGAGACCGCGAAACAGCTATTCGCGAGGCTCATACGCTCAAAGGCGTCGCGGGGAATATTGGCGCCGTGGACGTTCAAAAGATCGCCGCGGATGTAGAGCAGTTGTTGAATAAGCGCGGCGAAGTTATCCCGGAAGAATTATTATCCAGGACCGAAACATTACTCCACTCTGCAATTGATGCGGCGAACGATGCGGCAAACCAGGCTGAAGAACCTCCCGGGCAGGACGGGGCAAGCTCAGTGGCCAGTGTCGATATTCAACAGTTGCTGGACCAGTTGGATAAACAGATCGATGAATTTGACGCCACTGCCAGTGAAACTGGTGAGACACTCAAGGCAGGGTCGCGTGGAACGCCCTGGGAAAACGAAGCTCGAGAACTGGCCAACGCACTCGATGGCTACGACTATGATGAAGCTGGCGAACTGTTACAAAGAATTAGGGAGCAATATGATGCCGGGTAGACATCCATTTGATGAGTGCCATCGAAGTGACCTGATGAATTGCGGCGATGGATAGAGAAGAATGCCTGAACAGACTCCCACAATCCTTGTCGTTGATGACGCGCCCGCGAACATTGATGTGGTGAAATCCATTTTGTCCGACACTTACCTCATACAAGCTGCGGTCAATGGAAACGTCGCTCTAAAGATTGCGGAGAAAAGAAAACCCGACCTGATCCTTCTAGATATTATGATGCCGGGTATGGACGGATTCGAAGTCTGCAAAGCACTCAAGGCGGATGCACGGACAGCCGATATTCCGGTTATATTTGTCACCGGGAAAGATCAGGAATCGGACGAGAGCAAGGGACTGAGCTTGGGTGCCATCGGATACATCACGAAACCGGTCAATTCATCGGAACTCAAAGAAAAAATTGCCGATGCCTTAGGTTGAGCACTTCTTCCAGCAAATGCGCAAGTCTCAGCGGGGTACAATGTCCGCTACTGGCACGTTCCGGCACTAATTCTACAATTTCCCAGATGTCCGGAAACTAATCACAAAGCAGACGTTGGAATACTGAGGTTCCAAATACCGCATCGGGTCAAAAAGCGAAGTCAGTGTGATCTGGCGTTTGCCCTGTCATTTCCGGTTCGCATCGAAACCAGACATTGATTGCCTCATAGAGTGACTTCGAAGGCATGCTGATTTTTCTCAAACCATATAGGGAGAAGGATCATGCGATTATTCGGAAAATCGACGACACGACATGTGCCTTGGAACAAAGGCAAACTCACTGGCCAGAAGCCTCCATTGCAACTGCGACACATCTGGACCCACTATCTTTCGGCACACATTCGATCCGGCGCACAAAGGCAACGTTGATCTATCGAAAAACAGGGAATCTTCGAGCGGTTCAACTTCTGCTTGGTCACACCAAAGTTGAGAGCACTGTCCGATACCTCGGTGTTGAGGTTGATGATGCACTGGCAATTGCCGAGCAAATTGATGTCTGAATTAGGGGGGCGGAGCGGACGTGCTCTGCCCTTTCTCAGGAGGTCTGAAACTAGCCAAGAGGAGACTACTCAGCTTCGACGCATTCCTACCAAACGCCGATTACAACCCCGCTCTCGGCTTGGCGTTCGGGAACGTTGAGGACGTCTTGATCGGACAGGGTCACGCGGTTCTTGCGATCCGTCAGGCGAGCCAACAACAAGTCCTTCATCATGGTGCGAACCTGTTCGTGGTCGTCTGATTGCCCGAGGTCGATGAACTCATCGGGATCACTTTGCAAATCGAAGAGTTGCGGTGGGAAGCCCTTGAAGTAAATGAACTTCCATTTCTCCGTTCGGATCATGTAGGCGCGGGCGTCGGATGGTCCAACGTCCAGAGTTTTGCGGGCCGCATAAAATGCATAGTCGATTTCGCTGAACACCAATTCGCGCCAATGCGGCAGATCCTCACCATGAAGCATCGGCAACAGCGAGCAACCCTCAAGACGCTGTATTCCGACATTGGATTGCGTCGCCTCAATGAATGTGGGCAGCAGATCGATAGCCTCGACAAGACGCCTCTCCGCCGTACCGCGCGTCGCGTTCGCCGCGGGATTTGGATCGTAGATAATCAACGGGACGCGCACGCTTTCTTCGTGGAACAGTTCCTTCTCGCCCAGCCAGTGATCGCCCAAATAATCCCCGTGGTCCGACGTGAACACGATCATCGTGTCGTCCATGCGCCCGGCGCGCTCGAGGAACGCGAACAGGCGGCCCAAGTGATCATCGATCTGCTTGATCAGGCCCATGTAGCCAGTGAGCACAGTTTCCCGCGCCTCGTCGCGGCTGAAAGTTTGTGAGACCTCCATGTCCATGAAGGCCTTGAATACCGGATTTGGTGCCTCGCGCTCGCTTTCCGAACGGTGCACCGGCAGAAAGGCATTCGGCCCATACATATTGTGATAAGGCGCGGGGGCGATGTAGGGCCAGTGGGGTTTGATGTAGGAGAGATGCAGCATCCACGGCGTCTCATCGGACTCCTCGATGAATTCCATAGCCCGGTCCGTCATGTAAGCGGTTTCGGAATGCTCTTCCTTGACCCGGGCCGCCAGGTTGGAATGGCGCAACTGCCAGCCGCTAAGAATTTCGCCGTCCGGGCCTTCGGCGGAATTGGCCCAGGTATCCCAGGGATTGTCACCGTCATATCCCTGGTCGCGCAGCCAGTCATTGTAGCGGAGCTTGCCGCCCTTCTTCTTCAGTACACCATCGGGGTTCAAACCGTCGTCGTGTTCAAACGGCTCAAACCCGGCTTCGGCGATGATCATGCCGATATCCGTATCGCGGGTCAGGCCAAGCCGTGCCATGCCTTCCACATCCGGCTTCATGTGGGTTTTGCCGACGACGGCAGACCGCATCCCAAGCGGGCGCAGATAGTCGCCGATTGTCAGCTCACCGATCGGCAATGGCACCTGGTTCCAGGTCGCGCCGTGGCTGAAGACAGTCCGCCCGGTATAGAATGAGGCGCGTGAAGGGCCGCAGACGGGGGATTGAACGTAGGCCCGGTCAAATCTGACGCCGCGCGCCGCCAGGGCATCAATGTTGGGCGTCTCCAGCGTCGGGTGGCCATAGCATGACAGGTAATCCCAGCGTAGCTGGTCGGCCATGATGAACAGGATGTTGCGGACCCGCGCCATGCGCCTACCTGGCCAATTGCGGCAGATACAGGCAAAGAGCGGGGAACAAGATGATCAGCGCCAACCGCACGATATCGGCCAACAGGAACGGTACGGTCCCAGCCCAGATCTTCTTCAGCGGAATATCGGGCAGCACGCCTTGAATGACGAACAGGTTCATGCCGACCGGCGGCGAGATCAGGCCGAACTCGACGACAAGAACGGCGAAGATACCGAACCAGATAGGATCGATGCCGGCGGCGACGATGACCGGATAGAACACCGGGATCGTCAGAAACAGCATGGCCAGCGAGTCCATCAGGCTGCCCAGCACGATGTAGATCGCGACGATGACCAAAATGACGCCCAACGCGGACAAGGCCAGGGAGTCGATGAAGGCAACGACCGTGAACGGCAGTTGTGTGATGGTGATCAGGAAATTGAAGACGCTGGCGCCGATGACGATCATGTAAAGCGATCCCACCGTCTTCGCCGTCGACCACAGTACGCTTTTCAACATCTCCCAGGAGAATTGCCCTTTGATGATGACCAAGCCCAACACCAACACCACGCCGACGGCAGCGCATTCGGTTGCCGTGAAGAATCCAAGATAGAGGCCGAGCATAATTACAGCGAATATGAAAATCACCGGGAAAACGCGCCAGACTGCCATTAGCCGTTCCCGCAGCGGAAGCCTGTCGCCTTGCGCGCCGGCATCCGGGTATATGAACAGGTAAATGCGGATCGCGACCATATAGAGAATGACAGCGATGGCGCCCGGAATGAGCGCAGCCATGAACAGGTCTTGGATCGATTGTTCGGTCAAGTAGGCGTACACGACCAGAATGACGCTCGGAGGGATGATAATTCCGAGAGTTCCGCCGCCGGCGATCGACCCGGCGGTCAGCGCCGGGGAATACCCGTGGCGCTTCATCTCCGGTCCGGCCATCTGCGCCATGGTCGCCGCCGTGGCGATGGATGAGCCGCAGATCATGCCGAAACCGGCGCAGGCGCCGACCGTGGACATGGCCAAGCCGCCTTTATAGTGGCCGACGACAGCGTAAGCGGCATCATAGAGATCGCGCGACAACCGTGCACTGTTGGCAAGGTTCCCCATGAGCACAAACAGCGGCATCACTGACAGCGTGTAGTGTGAAACGGCTTCAAAAGGCGTCGTGCCCAGCACGACCATGGCCGGGTCAAACCCGGAAATCATCGCGAAACCGATGAAGCCGACAACCAGCATGGAGATGCCGATGGGCACGTTCAGGGCCATGAGGACGAGGACGGCGCCGAAGGACAGGCCGCCGTTGATCAGGGCATCAACGTCCATGCCTAGGCCTCGGCGTTAATGTCCGAACGAGCCACACCAGGGCAGCTGCGGCACTGATCCACATGGCGACGGAAATGAGCGTCCAGAACGGATAGAACGGCAGTTCCAACTCGATGGTGATCCGTGTTTCGCCCATTAATTCAATGGCTTTCACGGACGTTGCATAGGCCATCAGCCCAACCATGCCGACCATCAGGGTTCCCCGGAACCACGTGATGCCCGTCATGAACATGCCCGGCGGCACGCGTTCCAGGAATTGAGCCGAAACGTGTGAGTTGGTCAAAAAGGCCCGCGGCATGGCGAAGAACGCCGCCGCAGCCATGCCCAGTTCGACAATTTCGATGGTCCCGGAGATCGGTGAGTCGAAAAATCGCCGGCCCACGACGTCACAGAACGTCAGCCCGGCCAGGCAAAACAGAATGCCGGCAGCCAGATAAGCGAGCACATCGCCCGAACGGTCTATGAAGTCGTTCATGAAACTCCTGTAGCTCCGCAACCGCGATCAGATTTCTACTGCCGTCGGGCCGTCGATCTTTGCGCCATAAGCATCGACATAGGCGCCGTCGGTTTCGATGGTTGCCATGTCGCAGAACATCTCGACCCGGTGGCCGTCGGGGTCGAAGATGTAGAAGGATTCGTTCTCGCCCCATGAGCCTTCACCGCGCGGATGCCACGGGCTGTGGACGACGGGGCCGCGAACGATCTCAATGCCGAGCTTGTTGACTTTGTCCAACTGCGCCAGCCACGCTTCGCGGCTTTCCATCTGAAAGGCGAAGTGGTGGAAGCCGGGCAAGCCCTCGGTGTCGTCCTCCGGGGTGCGTTCACGGTATTTTTTGCTGGGATTGTGGGCGAGGACGAGATCGTGATGTTCGTCGCTGCTTCTGAGGAAGGCGAGAGCGACGGGAATTTGCGGCACCTCGCTGGCCTCATGTTGTTCGGTCAGGCGAAGGCCCAACAGATCGCGGTAAAAGGCGATGGACTTTTCCATGTTCGCCACTTCGATGGCAATGTGATGGAAGCCGCCGTTCTTTCTCTTCACGGTCATCTCAGTTCTCCCGTTTCTTACGCTGAAGGTCCCAGTTCAATGGTGGCGAACACAAGACTTTTGTCCGTGATCTCCGCATTGGTGGTCATCGGGGCACAGTCATCATGCCGAATGCGCAATTCATGAGCGCCGCTGAATGCATCCAGATTGTCGATCCGAAATTCCCCGAACGCGTCACTTTCCGCTGTGCCGACCACATCGCCGTCCTTGATCAATTCGATGCTGGCACCGGCAAGGCAATCGATCACACCGCCTCTTTTTGCGACCAGGGCACCGCCGACGAATAGACGGTTATAGCGGTGCAGATTCTTGTAGTGGACGCGCGGTTTTGTGTCGTGCTCGGATGAAAAGGGTTGCAGGATTTCCGCCTCGGAAATCTCGGCCATGCGGGCGTCGGTCACTTTCATCGACACCAAAGCGCCGGTGGGGCAGCCTTGGACGCACCGGGGTTCCGTCCAACCGCGGTCCAACAAGTGAGCGTCAAAGGTCCAAGCCTGCGGCACCTCCAATTCCTCGTTCCACCATATATGTCCGAATGGGCACGATTCGACGATATCCTTGCGGCCCTTCGCCTTTGCCGGATGGATGATGACGATGCCGTCGTCGCGTTTCTCCACCGCACCGTCACCGGCTTTGATGCAGGGCGCGTCGTCGCAGTGATTGCACATGGTCGGCGCGAAGACCGTATCAACAATGGGAAGCTCACCGCGTTCCTTAGTCCGGATGTTGATCCATTTGTGACCATGCAGGGGTTGCGGTGCGGAATAACCGGGATAGTCATTGCCCACGTACTCATCCTTGCAGCCCAGGAAGCAGTTGTTGCAGTTGTGGCACTTGGCCACATCGACGATCAGGTTCCACTTCTTGGCGCTCATGCCGCTTCCCCTTGCCAAAGCGCGACCTCAATCAGGCAGGAATTTGGCGCGGACGCTGATGTCTTTTCCGTCATATGGCGTTTCGGCGTCAGCACGTTGACGCAGCCGCCGCGGTCCGGCGAATTTCCGGGATCGCCGATGGGTTCATAAGTCGCGGAAGATTCATAGGCATGGATGACGCCGGGCAACAGACGTTCGGTGAGGACGGCGGCGCAAATGACCGTGCCCCGGTCATTGAACAGTTGGACAAGGTCATGCTGTTTGATGCCGCGCTTTTCCGCTTCCGATGGATGCATGCGGGCAATCCAATAGTAGTGACCATCCACCAGCACGCGGTGATCGACGATATCGTTGATGGTGCTGTCCTTACCGTCGCCCTTGGTGTGAAAGCTGTAGCGAGGATGCGGTGAAATCAGCTGCAAGGGGAAGCGTTCGTATAGTTCCGTCGTCTGCCGGCCTTCCCACGAAGGAATGTATTTGTTGACCGGCGGCCGCTCCGGGTCCTGGCCGAAGCGGCGCAGGCTGGAGCTATCAAATTCGAACTTGCCGGACTGGGTCTGCAGGCCATCCAGATAGGTCTCGCCGTATTCGCAGGGTAGGGGCGTCGGCTCGGGCACGTCCTTCTTGCGGCCCTCGACAAACCAGCGGAACGCCGTTGGCGATTTCTTTTCCGGCGCTTCGTGGGGAATGACGTAATACCCCTTCTTCAGGAACCGCCGCCATGACAAGGCGCCGGCCATGTCGGAGCTATGATACTGATCGCGCACCCAATCCAATTCCGTCTTACCCTCGCCGTAGTAGGCGCTGAGGTTCAGTTCCTTGGAGAGATCGAGGAATATCTGGTAGTCCGATTTCGATTCACCCAGCGGTTCGATGCATTTGTGCTGCATGGTGACGATGCGGTGATTGAGCTGGTTCTGATTGTGGTGGGCATAGCCGCCGGCCGCCGCCCACTCACCTATGTCCGTGCGTTCGAAGTTGGTGCAGGCGGGCAGGACAACATCGGCGAATTTCGCCTCACCTTCGTTCCAGATGGACTGGTTGACGATGAACTCCAATTCATCCGATCGCAGTGCCTTGGCCAGTCGGTTGGATTCCATGGTCGTGCCGAAGTGCGAACCGCCATACTTGTAGAGCATCTTGAATTTTGAATGTCCGGCGGCGGGATAGGAAAATCGTGCGAACTGGCCTTCCTGAGATCGGGCGTCCGTGGCGTAGCCTGAAGCCTCGCCGTCTAGAATAGCTTCCGGGATGCGCAGCCGCGATACTTTTTGCGTGGTCGTGTTCATGCTCAACAGGTGCGGCATGCGCTGATAGTTCTGAACGGCGTCGGCGGTGCCTTCCACGTCGCCGGAAATACCGCCGTCGGCATAACCCGGAAAATAGAATTCCAGATCAACGGGCGTGCCGGTTTGCAGATTGCCGAAGTTGATGCCGGGTTTGCCGAGCCCTTGCATGGCCATCAGACAGACCATGGCGCGGGCCCACTGCGCCCCGGTGGCGGACCGGTTGGCGCCACCCCAGGTCAATCCCTTGCCGCCGCATGACAGATAGGTTTTCTTTGTTCCCCACTCGCGAGCCAAGGCGCGCAGCACGTGGGCCTCGACACCTGTTTCCGGCGCCTGCCATTCAGGGGTCTTTGGTGTACCGTCTTCCTCGCCCAGAACATAAGCTTTATAGGCGTCAAAACCGGTCGTTCGGTCGGCGATGTATTCCTTGTCGTAAAGGCCTTCGGTGATCCAGACGTGGGCGATGGCGTGCGCCATGGCCGGGCCGGTGCCGGGAATGCAGGGAATCCATTTGCCGCCAAGCCACGACGCCGTGTAATTCCGAAACGGGTCGATATGCACCATCTTGATGCCCAGTTGCTGGGCCCATTGGCGGCGCACGGTGCCCTCGAAGCCGGCATATGAGCCGCAGTTGGCTTCCGGATCAGATGACCAGAAGACGATCATCTCGGCGTTCTCAAGACAATCTTCCAATTGGCCATAGGGCTCCATGGCGCCCATCCGCATGGTGTTGCCGATATGGTGCATGGCGCCCCAGTACCAGCCTTCCCAGCTATCCGGATTAAGCACCATTTTTGAGTGCCCGATAGAATTCATGAAGCGGTAATTGGCGCTGAGGTAATAGCCGATGTTGCCCCAGGTGTGGTGCGAAGAATGGCTCGATAAGATGGCGCCCTTGCCGTGTTCACGGCGCATCCGCTTGATCTCGTCGCCAACGATCTTAAGGGCTTCGTCCCAAGAGATGCGCTCATATCCCGAAACGCCCCGGTTCTGCGGATTGCGTTCGCCATGGGGATCAAAGTCGACACGCTTCAAGGGATAGAGCAGTCGGTCCTTGGAATAGACCATGGATTTCGACGCCAGGGCGTGTGGGCTGACCGTGGCGCGCCTGGGCGGCGTGAAGGTCTTGCCCTTAACCGTTATGGACCAGGTCGGCGCGTCTTCGTCGTCCAGGTCGATGGGCGTCATGCGGACGATTTTGCCGTCCTTCACATAAACAAAGACCGGGCCGCCGTTGGTGTGGTTGACGTAACGGGTCTCGCCGCCGGCAACCGGTGTGCCTTGCGTCCATCGGATCGTCTGCATCTGGCTGATCGTATCCGTGAAGAATAGGGTCAGGTCGTCATCGCCGGTCATCTCGATATTGAAGTTCTTCATGGCGTTGATGAAGTCGATATGCCGGATCGGCGGCATCAACAGCTTGGCGCCCAACTTCGCCGTCTTGAACGTGATACACATGTCGGGATTATCGTGAATGCCGGCTTTGGAACGCACCCGGCCATCGCCGAAATGATAGTGCCGGCCGATTTGCGACCCCTTGACCCGCACCTGGGCGACGAACTTCTTTTCGCGCAGCCGCGCCTTGAAGGCCGGGAACTGTTTCGCCGTGGCGTTGATGGCGAACGAAACGCCGAGAAGAAGCACCTGTAGACGCATCGGGATCAGGCCTCTTGTTCCAGCGCTTCGATCAGGTGTATCGCCGTCAGCATGATATGCTCTTCCATCATTTCGGTTGCCGTCTTGGCGTCCCGATCAAGCGCCGCCTTCATAAGTTTCTCATGCTCCTTGAGCTTGTCGCGTTTCGTCGTGCGCCGCGCTGCCGACAGAAAGCGGTAGCGCTCCGATTGCTCAAACAGGCTGGAGCGAATTTGCAGTAATTTCACCGACGGGCAGGCGGCAACCAGCGTGTCATGAAAATGCTTGTGCCAATGTGCCCAGGTGTCGTCGGGAATGTTGGGGTCTGGTCCGACGCCTTCCTCAATCTTTGAAAGCCGGTGGAAAGCGGACAACACATCGGCTTCCCACGCGTCATCACCTTCTTCTATGGATTCCCGGAACGCCATGGGTTCGAGCAGGCAGCGCAGGCGCGTGATGTCTTTCAGTTCATCCTGGGAAATGGCGGCGACGGTAAAACCGCGCTGTTGAATAGATGTCACCAATCCGTCAGCGGTCAGGCGGGTCAGGGCTTCGCGAAGGGGGCTGGCGCTAAATCCGAATTCTGTCTGCAGGGTGTCGAACTTCAATTTTTGGCCAGGTGGGAGCTCGCCGCGCAGAATGTCGCTGCGCAAGCGAACATAGGCTTCATCAGCCCTTGTCACCGAGCGTTCGGCTCGTGGTTTCGATTTTGCAAGGTCTTCGGCTTGCATCGATGGGCTCCCTGAATGCCTCACCATTATCATTGAATGGTTCGAATTTTGTATAGCACATAAAAATTTCGAAGAAAGAAAAAATTTCGAAATTATCTTGAAAAAATAAATTCTGTCTGGCAATATGCCGCCAATTCATAATCAAGCGACCGCCACGGGAGGGAGTATTGAAGTTCGTATCTTTCACTAAAGAAAATCACGATGGTTTCGGTGTCATCACTGATGATGGGATCATTGATCTAACAGGTAAGGTAGGCGCCGCTCTATCGCTGCGGCAGTTAATTGAGAACGGCGACCTTGAAGCCGCTAAGGCTCGGGCCGATGGCGCTGCGGCTGATTTCTCTGTGGGCGATGTCACGTTCCTGCCCGTCATTCCGGACCCGGGGAAAATCATCTGTGTCGGTTTGAACTATCACGACCATGTCAACGAGACGGGCCGTACAGTCGAGGAAAATCCCTGCATCTTTCATCGTTATCCGGACAGCCAAGTCGGTCACCAGCAGCCGATGATCCGCCCCATCGTCTCCGACAACTTCGATTTCGAAGCCGAGATGGCCATCGTCATGACAGGCGGCGGACGGCACGTCGACCCAGCAGATGCACTGAACCACATTGCCGGCTATGCCTGCTATAACGAAGGCACCATCCGCGACTGGCAGCGCCACACGCGCCAGTTCGGTATGGGCAAGAATTTTGTTAACACTGGCTCATTCGGGCCGTGGATGGTGACGGCGGACGAAATTCCGGACCACACACAGCTTGAAATGGTCATGCGTTTAAACGGCCAGGAAATGCAGAGGGCGCCACTGAAAGATTTGATCTTTGATGTGCCGACATTGATTTCCTATGTCTCCAAAGCCTTGCCCTGGAAGCCGGGCGACGTCCTAGTCACCGGCACGCCGGGCGGCGTCGGATTCAAGCGCAGTCCGCCCATCTTCATGAAACCCGGCGATGTCGCCGAGGTGGAAATTTCCATGATCGGCACCTTGGTCAATCCGATCGCCGACGAACAACATCCAACCGCATCGTAAATAGGGAGAAGACAATCATGTTTAAGAAAACGACCATTCTCGGGCTGGCGACCGCTATCGCCATGGGCTTCGGCGGGCAAGCGAAAGCCGCCGACGCCATTGAATTGAAATTGGCGACCTTCGAGCCGCCGCACGCCTTCGCCGCCAGCAAGGTCCTTAAGGCCTGGGCGGACAAAGTGAATAAGGATTCGGGCGGCCGGCTGAACGTCAAGGTGTTCGCCGGCGGCGTGCTCGGCAAGCCGCCGCAGCAGTACGACATCGTCAAGGGCGGCGTCGCCGACATCGCCTGGACCGTGCTCGGCTACATCGGCGGCCAATTTCCGCTGAGTTCCGTCGTTGAACTACCGTTCATGACCAATTCAGCCATGGGCGGCACGCGGGCGCTGAACACGCTGTTCGCCGAAGGTTACCTGGATAAGGAATTCTCCGGTATCCATAATCTGGGCCTGCACACCATGCATTCCTTTCAGTTTCACTATAAGGAAAAGAACGTCACTAAGGTCTCGCAATTCAAGGGCCTGAAGATGCGGGCGCCAAGCAAGACGCTCGGCAAGATCCTCGCCAAACTGGGCGCCACGCCGGTTCGCGTCCCGGCGCCGGGCTCTTACGAAGCACTGCAGCGCGGTGTCCTCGACGGCACGCCGTTCCCCTATGCCGCCGTCGGCTCGTTCCGTTTGGGTGACGTCACCAAGTACCATGCCGAGGTCAACATCTCGAACGCCGCCTTCGGCATGCTGATGAATAAGAAGAAGTACGACAGCCTTCCCGCGGACCTCAAGAAAGTCCTGGACGCCAACAGCGGGCACGCTTTCGGTGATTGGGCGGCGAAACTGATCGACGCCAATGACGCCAAACAGAAAGAAGCCATCAAGGCCATGAAGGGACACGGCATCACGGTGATCTCCGGTGCCGATCTTGCCGAATACAAGAAGACCCTTGAGCCGATCACAAGCGATTGGCTGAAGGAAATGGGTGGCAAGAAGCTGGCCGCCGATAAGGTGTTTGCGCGGGCCAAGGAAGTCATCGCCAAGCACAATTAAGCTCCTTGAGGATTATTAAGGGCGGCATTTTGGAGGAATTCAGATGCCGCCTTTTTCTTTCGGATTTGCCGCGTAGGCAGGGATGGCAAGAATGCTCGAGCTTTATTACTACGAAAATTCGGTGTGCTCGGAACGGGCGCTGATGACCCTCGCCGAAAAGGGTGTTGAGGATTGGACGCCCCACCACCTTGATCTCTTCAAGGGCGAACAGGCAGACCCGGCCTACATCAAACTCAACCCGAAAGCTCAAGTCCCCACATTGGTGCATGACGGCCAGGTCATCCGCGAATCTTCCATCATCTGTGACTACCTCGATGATCTGTTTCCGACACCGCCGCTGAAACCGACGGACCCCGCCGGGCGCGCCCGGCTGCGGGAATGGGTCAAGGAGGCTGACGAGGCTGGGTTTCAAGGTGTTGCCGCGCTCAGCTTCACCGCGGTTTTTCGCGAAAGAATGTTGAGTATGGACGAAGCGGTGCGCGAGAAATTGTGGGCGGAACAAACGGACCTCGCCCGGACCTTCCGTCAGATGTCATGCGTACACGATGGACTTGATTCGCCGCACGCCATCATCGCGCTGGCGGCTTGGGACCGTATTTTCGCGAACCTGGAAGAGACGTTCTCAGATGATCGGGATTGGATCATGGGTGCGGATTTTTCTCTGGCCGACCTAAATCTCGCGCCGTTCGTCGCGCGCCTGGAAGGCATCACATTTTTGAATATCTGGTTGGAAGATCGGCCGTTTACGGCGGCTTGGTGGGCGCGGCTTAAGGGCCGGCCCAGTTACTGTCAGGCAAACGTCGGCCCGGGCGCCGGCGATGACGCGGAGATGTTTGCCCGTGAAGGCAGTAAGACGGCGCCGGAAGCCCGCCAGGTCCTAGCCGACCTCAAATCATCGGGGCACCTATGAAGATTGCCATTATGGGCACCGGCGGGGTCGGTGGATACTTCGGCGCGAAGCTGGCCCTCGGTGGTCATGATGTCAGCTTTATCGCCCGAGGAGCGCACCTAGAAGCCATCAACGCCCACGGCCTACGCGTCGAAAGCCCGCTTGGCGATATGCATGTGACCAATGCCGACGCCACCGCGTCGCCAGGGGAGATTGGACCTGTCGATGTTGTGCTGATCGCCGTTAAACTCTGGGACTTGGAGGCCGCCGCCGAAGCCTGCATCCCGCTCTTGAACTACGATACGCTCGTCCTCCCCTTCCAGAACGGCATTACGGCAAGCGAGACTGTTGGCGAGGTTCTCAGCACGAATCACGTGGGGGCCGGAATCGCGAAAGTTCAGGCTGTCATCGCCGAACCGGGCGTCATTCGCCATCTCAAAGCCTTCGCGTCATTGGAGTTCGGTGAAACCGACAACGCACGCTCGCCGCGTCTGAATCAATTTCATAATGCCTGTCGCGGCTGCGGCATCGATGCCACCGTGCCCGACGACATCTCCGTGGCAATCTGGCAGAAGTTCATTTTCCTCGTCGCCATGAGCGGCCTGACCGCTGCAGCACGCAGCCCGATAGGCGCGATCTTCGCAACCGAAGAAGGAACCCGGACATTTCTTGCCTGCACACGGGAAGTCGCCGCTGTCGGCTTGGAGTGTGGCGTTCAGTTGTCATCGGACATCGCGGAAACCATCACCGCCTTCGCCCAAACCCATGAGTACGCCACAAGTACATCCCAACGCGCCGATCTCGAACGCGGCAACCGCCTGGAACTTCCCTGGCTCACGGGGGCCGTTTGTAATTTAGCTCGGCAATTGGGCATTCCAACGCCGGTGAACGACGCCATCTACACGGTTCTTTCTCCATATTCGATGGGCGTATAATCGTGCAGGCATGCCAATCTCCGAACAACGAAATGTTCGCCTCGCGTATTTCACGAAAGTGGTCTCGGACAATTAAATGCGCTTGGTAATGGATCAACACCGGACATAATTGACCGTGTCATCGCGCATTTTACCCAATGTACGTTATGCGACTAGGATTAACCAATGGGGAACGGAGTCAGTAGTTCGAAGTCGGTCGATGTAGAGAATTTTCGGCCGACTCGACCGTTATCGATCGCTAAGCAAAACGCAATCGATGAACGCTTTGTGACAGTTCCACATGCAGTACATACCCGCGAGCCTAAATGTTTGGAACAACGAGAAAAGTAACCTAGTTATTGTGAATTGTGACTATCGGTAGAGATCGTACTGACCTGACCTACTCCAAACAGCGGAAATTGAATGTCTCCTCTTCACTCAACTGCGGACGCCGATTGGCAATGCCTCAAGAGTCTCTTAATAGCCAAAAGGCGTCATTTGCTGTGTTTGCCGCAACTGTCTGCTTTCTGATCAGTAAGCGGAAGTGGCCATGCGAGGGCCGCTCGGTCAGGTGATCGGCCTGAGCGAAAATTTCCATGAATCGTGACCATGCTGTGTCAAATTGTTTCACTCAAAAAAGAGCCAAGTTTTTTGTCGGTCTCTTGAATATGGTGAACCAGCCATGCCGATAGAAATGCCGGAACATCACTTAGAATTTCCGTTTCGCCATTTTCAAACTTCTCATATATATCCGTAACTTTTTCTCTCAATTCGTCGTGTTCTTTCTCATGGGGGCCAAGTTCTGGATATCTGTGCTCCTGCATCAGGCGTTCTTCATGTCGAAAGTGCCAGTTTGTATAGTCTATCAATTCATTCAATGCGGGCGATATCTCCGCCTGCGATCCGTTTCGGACGGCTTGGTTAAGCCAATTAACAAGGTTGATGAGTTTCTTATGATCGTCATCGATTTCATCGAAACCAACACTAATTTCCGCACTGAATTCAATGAGGTTTTCGATCGGTTTAGAGATGTCTTCCCGAGCTGCCTTCTCGACAGCGATCCCAAACCCCAAGACGGCAATGTCATCCCGACGAATTTGATTCCCCTGATAGTCGGTTAAAGCCTGCTGAATCTGTTCCGCTTGTGCGGCCATGGGCACTTCAGACATCGATGCCAACAGAGCCTTAAATCGCTTTTTCCCAAAGCTGCGGTTGCGCTCTCCACCGACCTGATCGATCAGTCCGTCCGACGTCATGTAGAACCGGTTTCCCGCGTGAAGATCAATGTTGCGGTTGGTGAATTGGACGTTCGGTGAAATTCTTCGATATCCCAGTCCGGATCGGTCACCCTTGATCTCATTGACGCCATCTTTATTGGTCTCATACAGTGAGAACCGTGCTCCGGCGAATGTCAGCGTACGCCGGTCTGGCGATATGTAACACGCCCCCAATTCAAGACCATCGTCGGAAGGACCATCTTCTTCGTCCTGTCTCAACGCCTGCTGAATGAGTTGATGCATACGCTGCAGCAATCCCGCTATGTCACCGGGAACAATCTCCATGTAAGCCTTGTCCAAGGCACCATTCGAAATCAATGTCATGAAGGCCCCCGGCACACCGTGACCCGTGCAATCCCCCAACAAAATTAAATCCCCGTTGCCCCAGTAACGGTGCCAATACATGTCGCCACCGACCATGTCGCGGGGCTGCCACAAAACAAAATGTTCGGAGCACGCTGAATCGAAGACGCCTTCGTCCGGCAAGAAAGATTCCTGGATGCGACTGGCGTACTGGATGGATTGGGAAATGATGTCATATGCATCACGCAAGTTCATTTCGGCGGTTTTCCGCTCCGTGATGTCTGTAAAGGTGCTGACGAAACCGCCTTTCGGTAGCGGTCCACCCTCGATCTCGATGATCGCGCCGTTGGGCCGAGTGCGCTCGAATCTATGGAATACAAACTCGTTGGCGCGAAGAATTTGTTCGCGGATGATTTGTTCCGGATCGTCGTCTCCGAATTCACCCCGCTGGGCGTCGAAATTAACCCAATCGGAGAAGGCGGCGCCGGGTTGGCTAAGTTCTTCCGGTACATCGCGAATTTCACGAAACCGGGCATTGGAGACAATAAGTTTAAGTTTCTCGTCGTAGGCGACCAAACCTTGGTTAATGCTGCTGAGAACAGCTTCGAGCAGTGACGATTTGTGCTCCAATTCCTCTGTTCTTTCCGAAACCCTGATTTCCAGATCATCGCGGGCACGGCGCAGAGAGCGGTTTGCACTCTGACCGATCGAGATCGATACGCCGCTGAGCACGAAAACGATGAGCAGCGTGACGCCGAGAACACCGAGAATGGTGTTTCGCGTTTCGCGGTACGTCGCCATGGCCTCGTCGACATCGATTTCCGTGGTTATGCCGAGACCGAGACTGTCGTCCCATAGCCATGCGCCCATCACTGGTACCCCGCGATAGTCGCGATAGCCGGCAATGTTCACACCGTTCGATTTTGCCGTCGCCTGGGTGGCCATGAGAGTCATCGGCAACCCCGCGAGGTCAGAAGGCAAGGGATGGCCTTTCAGGAGATTGCCGCCTGGATCGCGGATCGAAATGTTAAGAATGGCGTTTTTCTCTTTCGGGATAATCCCTGCCTGGCGGAGAAGATTGTCAAACCGGCTGTCGCTGATAAGGCGGGCTTGGTCATCGAAGGCATAAGTTTCTCCCGATCGCCCGATCCGTCCGAGTTGGGTAATGCGCGTAAAGTCCTTTGACGGATCCAAACGCATGGTCAACACGGCCACCACTTTGTCTCCCGTGCGATCGCGCACAGGCGAAGCGAAAAACATGGTCGGTGGCTTGACCTCAACCTCGCCATATTTGCTCTTTAGGGAAACATCGGAAACGATCGGCGGAACGAGGACGGTCCTGCCCTGAATTACTGTGTCAAATATCTCCCTTCTCTGCTCGTAGATGAGGTTTGTTGTCCCGACGTTGGCATCACGCTTCGAGCCCAGACTGGTGCCGCCCGGGGCGATGATGAAGAATCCGGTGTTTCCGATCTTGTCCGACTTCCCAGAAAGATATCTGCGGACGGCCGCCAGTTCGGCACTGGAGCGGAGGTCCTCCGCAGTGCGTTCAACGGCCAGCAGGTCCTCGACGAGTATGGAAAGCTCGGGAGAGGATGAAACTGCCTGCAGATCGTTTTTCTTTCGATCCACCCATATCAGCAAGGCTTCCCTTGTGCTTTGCAGAACCGTTTGAAGGCTGCTTCCCATTCTCATCCGGGTCTGCTTCTCGATGTTCTGCATGGAGAACCATGCCGAAGCCACCACGACGCACAGGAGCAAGGAGAGCAGGAGCACGCCGAGACCCTTGAGTTCCCGGGATTCGTAAAGTCGAGTATGTTCCTTTGCGTTGAGGTGTTTCACCACGATCGTCATCATAAATATCAAGGCGACGATGACGACGATGACCGTTCCGGTTTGCAAGAACAGCGTTAGGGGATCGGTGCTGGATGAAGGCTTTTCCTGTTTCATGGCACCAAGCCACTTTGTCTGAATACCGACGGCCTCTTCCTCAGTCACCGAGACGATTGCCTTCTGAAGGATGTCCCTCAAGATCGGCCAATCATCGCGCACTCCAATACGCAGGCGGTTGGAAAAGATTTTGGGAAGGCCGCCGGCAACCTTGAGGTTGGTCAGCAAATTCTGCCGGATCAGATAGTTCTGGATAGCTAGACCGCCGACGGTGGCGTCAGCCTTGCCGAAGGCGACGGCCCGGAGACTCTCGAGCTGGTCCTTCAGTAGAATCAACTTGATGTCGGGGAAGTTGCGTTCAATGAGTTCTTGATAGAAGAACCCCCGTGGAATAGCGACAGTTCTGCCGGACAGGTTCTCGAAGAATTTGGTCTCGGAATCGTTTTCCCTGGCAATGATGACCGGCGGATTTTCCACATACGGGGACGTGAATCTAATGAATTTCCTACGGTCATCCGTGTCGATGATATTCAGCATTACATCCAGGTTCTTGGTGCGCATCATGCCGAGAAACTCACCCCATGACGGGCCGCTTATATAATCGACCTTGAGGCCGAGCTTGTCGGCCAGGATATTCATGAATTCGATCGAATATCCCTTCGGCGTTCCGGACTGATTGAAGTTGAAGGGGGGCCAGTCCATCTCGTTGTGAACGCGGATTCTTGGATGTGCGCGCAGCCATTTCCTTTCTTCATTGGTCAGGGTAACGAGCGTCGTTTTCTTTAACTCGGGAACCTGGATCCAGCGGTTGGCGAGTTCCTGTTTCTCGTCCTGCGTAATGGCGTTCATACCTTTTTCAAGGATGGAAACTAGGATGTCTTCGCCCTTCGGCACGCCAAACCGAATTTTGAAGCGATCCACATCGTCGATCCCCGAGCGCCCGGCGACATGCAACCCACCAAGAAAGTGACCGGTGATGGTATGATGGACAACGATTTGACTGCCGATAAAGGCGTCCGCATCACCATGAATGACGGCTTCAAGACCCTCCAGGAAACCGGAAACTGATACGACTTGCACATCCGGATATCCCGATTTGACGCTTTGCTCATAATAATAACCTTCGACTATCGCAACCTTGTGGCCGCTGAGGTCGGAGATCGAATGTATGTTGGTGTCCGTATCCTTGGTAACGATGACCGTCGGGTTGACCATATAGTGCTCGGTAAAAGTCATGAACTTCCGGCGTTCGGGGGTGTCCATGATTGCCGGCAGGATATCGAGCTCGCGGTTCCTCAACTTGTCCAGCAGCTGCGACCAGGTGAAACCATTTATGAACTCGAACTCGAGCCCGACTTTCTTCCCGGCCAATATCAAATAATCTATTGAGTAGCCGAGCGGCTTGCCATTTTCGGCAAAATCAAATGGTGGCCAGTCGTTCTCGTTTCCGACTTTGAGGATAGAATGCGATTTGATCCAAGAGCGTTCCTCCTGGCTCAATTGAACTTGAGGAATCTCAGCCTGAATCGAAAGCGGGTTCTGAAAAACTCCAACCAACAAAGTTAAGAATGCAACGAATCTCTTCATGCTATTTCAAATGCCAATTCTCAGCCGGTAATCGATTCTGTCCCGAATGGGCGCGTCTGTGCGTCAATATCACTAATTCAAACAATGTAATTTGATATCCGACAACGACATACATGTTTTTGGGGCAGCGAGAGTTCTATCGTTAAAGTCCACTTTTGACACAACCGAGCGGCGTGGACATGACGGCAGGAATGTCCGGAATCTGATCACAACGCGGAAGTCGGAAGTTATGAGGGGTGAAGTTCGCAACGGGTCAACACCGGCTGTTAGAGCCGCCCCATTTTCAGGTCCGCTATGCCCCTTAATACCAAAAGTCAAATTCGGCGACGCGAATTTCCCGAGATGAGCTTCTTCTTTACCCTCCAGACGTCGAATTCGCGGTCCATGGCGTCGCCCGCAGTTCGTACTAGCGATCAAGCAGGCCCCGCACCCAACACCACGAAAACACGATCAGCTGGCATCCCAATCTCCAACGGTTGTGCTGTCACAAAGGGAAAAGCGGAAATGGTGGCAGATCACATTAAATATCGGGGCCAATTTTCTCCCGCAGCAGGACCCGCAACTTGCTTTCAATTTCCTGCGCGGTTACGGGTTTCGCTATGAATGCATCAACACCGTCGTTTTGTGCAGCGACGATTGAATCCACATCCTTTCTAGCCGTCAGCATCACAAACGGAATGTCATCGCCGCGCCCACGCAGTGTGCGCAGGAAATCAATGCCGTTCATGTTCGGCATCATCCAATCGCAAATGATCAAATCGAATTTGCGACCTTCGTCGATGTAGGCAAGAGCCTTGTCGCCGTCATCGACGACCGTGACATCCGCGACAAGGGACGATTCAATAATTTGACGGATCAATGTACGCATCGTCGAATCATCATCCGCCAATAGAATTCGACAAGTTTCGGCGCGTTGTTCGGCGTCATCCACCTTTCCAAATTCAGCTGTTTTAATGCGGTCTCTGACGGCGGACCGTAATTGATCTTGGGCGGTTGCGCTCAGCGGATATCGTCCGATAAGCTCCTCAACGATGGCGCCGCCGACAAACTCGGCCATACGACGCAATACGGGTTCGCCTAAATCATCTCTGTCCGCCAAAGGCCGATGCAGGGCGTCGTGATCAGCGGCCAGTTCCGTTATCCCGCTCATGGTTGAGGGCCTGATTTCCGCTGATTGATTGCCCAGCAAGGCCTCGACAGCATCCAAGCGACCTGTCTGGACAACTGAGTCGGAAACCTTGCCGTCTAAATCCTGCCGCCGGGCAATAGCCGTGAGGGCATCGTCACGAACGCCCTCCGTAATGATGTCGATGAGTTCGACGTCTTCAAGAAGTGGCGAATGCTCAAGTACTGGCACGGAAACAGCGGATTCCGCATCCCGGGCGAGCTTCGAAATCACCCCTTTCGGCACATTGTCCAACCGCTTCACCTCTTCGGCGACGATGGCCCGCACCGTGTGCAATTGGTCCGTGATCAGATTTCCGAGAACTTTGTTGACCTTGGAATATAAGGCGCTGTCGACTTCGTCGTCGAGATACCCAAGGCGCGTACCAATCTTTGAGGCCAAGTCCATGCGAATGGATGCCTCCCCATCATTCGACAAGATGAAATCCGCCTGTATGGGTGTCGCGGTATTTGTGGCCACGGCCTTGCGGACAGGCAGGCTCTCGTCGGTGGCGAGGTAGTATAGAATTTCGGGCGGCGCGGATTGATCGGCGGCAAGTTGGCGGCGTGTTTCAATGTCGCCATCCGTGGCGATCTTCTTTGCTTCCTCATAGGCGGAATTGCTGGTTTCGGTCATCGTCTTCCATCAGTGCGTAAGTCACGTTGCGCCGTTCGAGAGGATAGAAGTAAACGTTACCGTGGCAATGCCGCCGCTACCACTCATAGTTCGAAGCTATCGAAGTGCTGTTCGCTGCCGTCGGCAAATGTCGCAGGGCCCGCTGCATCTTCCGAAAGCGCAACGTAACTGTCTGCCTGATCTTCGATGGCCCCGGTGGAAAGTTCGATTTCGAAATCGCAACCGCCGGCTGCGCCGCCGTCATTTCCTTGTAACTTCACCGCTGGTCGTGCCCGGATTTAATGGACACCTAGAATAGGCACATCGAATGACGCAGGTCACCAGGATTTGAATTGGGCTAGGCACATGGTAGATACGCCCTGTGCGGGAGATGATTCCCTTTATCTTGCATTTGGCATTTGCAGCTGCCGGCTTGGCGACACGCCGCACGATCAGATCGCCGAAGCCACCGAAATCCTCGCTAAAATCATATCTTGAGGCCGAACTGTGGCATTTTTGTCGCGGGACGGCGGAATATCCCCGGTCTCTGTTGATTTTGCTTCACGGTGCAGGGGAAATGCCTAAACTCCCCAGTGTCGGAGGGGGAGGGCCGTCATCCGGATGGAAAGTACTTCGGGCAGAACACTTCTATTTAAACGGGTTAATCCAACCCATAAAATTAAAATTTCTTAAGGAGAGACCAAGTGAATATCAAAACAACTCTCAAAGCCACGGTAGCCGCGGGCGCGCTTCTTGCCCTCGTCACGCCGATGGATGCCGTTGCCGGTGGCAAAGTAAGCGCCGCCAACAGCAAGGTCGACGTCACCCTTGGTGGCCGTCTGCACCGCGCCTTGGCTTATATCGATGATGGCCAGCATTCTGAACTGTTCCATCTCGCCGGTGTCACCGCGAACTCGGAAATGTGGCTCGCCGCCGAAGGCAAGCTGACCGAATCTGTTTCCATGGGTGGCTATCTGCGTTGGGATATCACCAAGCAGGATGCGAATCCTGGTTTCGGCTCCACCACCGGTGCTGATGCTGTTGCGGTCACCGAAGATACCGGCACCAACAAGTACGAATATGTGTACTGGAAGCATAATTCCATGGGTACGTTGACCATGGGCGCCATTGAACCGGCCGGTGACGGCACGATGGATGGTGATTACGCTTCGGGTGTCGCCAACGGCGCCTCGGCCTATGCCGGCGCGGCTCACTTCACCAGTGGCACTGCGGGCGCGTTTGTCGGCCCAGTCGGCAACTACTTCGGCAAAATCGATCCGGGCGGACCGTTGGTCGCGATCCGTTACGACTCGCCGGCGTTCTCCGGCTTCTCGGTCCATGGTAGTTATCACCAGGACGGCGGTGGCGGTGCTGGCATCAAGTACGCCGGTAAGGTCGGCGGCCTCGATTTCTTCGCCCGTGTTGGTTACAATAACAACTCCGCAGGCGCCGCACAGACCGGCGCCAGCGCTGGTGTTAGCCATTCCAGTGGCTTCCACGTTTCTGGTAACTTTGGCAAACAGCACAACGATGACCCGACGAGCACGGCGACCGGTGTCGAAGCCGGTGTGACCGATCCCACCTGGTGGCGTGTTATCGGTGGCTATAATGCCTCCTTCAACAGCCTTGGCTCGACCAACTTCGTCGTCAGTTATGAAAAGACTGAAGACGACACGGCCAAAGGCAACGAAGGTAAGGTCATCCGGGCTGAAGTGATGCAGAACTTGGATGCCGTCGGCGCCCGTTTGGCCCTCGGTTATGCCAACCTGTCAGCCAGTGATACGGCGAGCACCGACTTCAACGATATCGACGTCGTGTTCTTCGAAACGAACTTCAACTTCTAGGTTGAAGCCCACTTAGTTTTCCCAGGAGTTCGCTCCCGGGAGAAAGGATGGCCGGGACCCGCAAGGGCCCCGGCCTTTCTTTGTCGGCATCGAACCCGTACAAGGCGGTGAACCGGCCTTAGCGCCGCAATTCATTTCATCATCCACCCCGCCGTTGCCTGAAATGAACCGAAACCACCGTCGCCAATCGCCAAAGAACTCTGGCCAGGAAACGGCGACGGCATTGCGTCAGGCCCAGGAATGACATCCGTCAGACGGCGTTGATCAAACAGGCCTGGAAAGACAGCAGCAAGGTCTCCGGCTAGCCAAGCGGCGGAGGTTCGCAGTTGCCGATGAGGACAGGCGTCAAGCCGCCACATTGCTGCGCAGGACCGCATTGTCTCATTACCGAGCCGAAAGCTTAGAACGGTTGGTAGCGCCAAAGTGAAACAATGAACACGAGATTACAAATTCAAAAATGTCCGCTTTGGGTCATCAGGAGACGTTTTGCGGGCGCTATTTCACGTCCGCTCTGCCCCCACATAACGGACATGGAAATCGCCAGCGCGGATGTTACGCAATAAACTTCTGCTCATCCCCCAACAGCAGACCAAAACTATGGCGCGTCAGAAGGTCTCTTTCTAGCCAAAAGCCGACATTCGCAGACTATCGTACCGCTTCGTATTTTGGCAGCCAGATGCCTTTGGGTGGGAGCCGTCCTCTGCATCAGAAGCGGACATTAACAACCGATCACATTGACGAGAAACCCGCTTTAAGGAATGCTGCTGTTGAGGATATGCAAGACGGGGTGGCTGCCAACAATGATTGGTAATTCAGACGCCAATTTGGATATGCAAAAGAGGGAATTAGAATTTCTCAGGGTCGCCCTCGACCGGCACGCTATTGTCAGCATTGCCGACATCAAAGGGAAAATTACATACGTCAACGACAAGTTCTGCGAGATCAGCGGTTATAACCGCGAGGAATTACTTGGCCAGAATCACCGCATTCTGAAATCCGGGGAACACCCGGAGGAAATGTATGCCGAAATGTGGCGGACCATCGCCGGCGGCGACGCCTGGCATGGAGAAATCAAGAATCTAAATAAGGACGGTGATTACTATTGGGTCAGCGCCAGCATCATTCCGTTCCTGAATGAGCAGGGTAAGCCATTCCAGTATGTCTCTATTCGAACGGAAATCACCAAACTCAAAGAGGAGGAAGAAAAGAACACCAAACAACGGCGATTTATTGAGTTGTTACACCGTATTTCCGAGATGGTAAGTGAGGCGCCGACTGTTGAACACTCTCTCCAAGCCTGTCTTGACGAAATTTGCAATTACGCTGGATGGCCGGTGGGCCATGCCTATCTGTACCATCGCAATGACGAGTATGTATTAAGGTCATCTTTGGTTTTTCATTTGAGCGACCCCGCAGCCTTCGAAGTTTTTAAAGAGGTAACAGTAAAGACGAAGTTCCGATCTGGCGAAGGATTGCCCGGTCGCGTTTACCAGTCAAGAAAGCCCGCATGGATCATTGATGTCACGAAAGACTCTAACTTTCCAAGAGCCAAGCTGGCGAAAAACATCGGCATCAAAGCTGGGTTTGCCTTTCCGGTCACAGTCGGAGACAGCACTTTCGCCGTGCTCGAATTTTTTGCGAAAGAAGCGGTCGAACCCGACAAAATAACGCTCGATATCGTAGCGAATATCTGCCGACAACTAGGTGGTGTAATCGCGCGCAAGGAAGCCGAATTGGAATTGGCCGCCAAGGAAACCCTTTTGCGATTGACATTTGACACCATGACTGACGGTATTTTCGTCCTCGATAGTGACCTCAATTATGTGCTGTTCAATGAACAGTATAAAAATATTGTGAACCTGCCCGAAGGTAGCATCAAAATCGGCGGCTCTATAAAAAACGCCATGCGTGCCCATGCCGAGCGTGGGGACCATGGCCCCGGCGACATTGATCAACTGGTTTCCCAGCGATTGGAACTGTTGGCGAGCCAGGAAACCAATCAATATGATATGACCGCGGATAATGGCAATCGCGTTATGGAATTACGTAAAGCGTCATTCCCAGATGGCGGCGCAGTAGTGATCATCACCGATATTACCGACCGTAAAAAAGCCGAAGAGATAATCACCCAACAAAAGGCCGTATTAGAAACCACACTTGAAACCATGGATCAGGGCATAACCATGATCGATAGTGATTTGAATGTCATATCGGTCAATTCCAAATTCAAAGAGTTATTGGAATTTCCAGAAGAAATCTTCGGCGAAAAAACAAGTTTAGAGACATTTTTCCGTTATAACGCAGAACGCGGAGAATACGGTGATGGCGATATTGAGGAACAGGTCCAGCAACGCATAGATCTATCGCGAAAATTCGAAGCCCATCATTTTGAGAGAACACGACCAGACGGATTAATTATTGAAATACACGGCAATCCGTTGCCGGATAATCAAGGAATGGTGACGACCTATACTGACATTACCGAACGGAAACAGGCGGAAGAGAAAATTGCCGCCAAAGAAGCTCAACTACGAATGGCAATGGAAAACATGCCGGGAGCTATGCTCGTGGTCGACAGCGATCTCCGAGTGGTTACAGTGAACGAGGCATATAGGGAATACTACGGCGATCCCGATGGCCTCGTCGCCGTGGGAGCGTCGGTTCGGGACATTGTGAAATCCGAGATTGCGCGCGGGATGTTGTCCGGTGATGGCACGCCGGAAGAGATTTTGGTGGCGCGGATTGAATCCTATCAATCCGAATCGATTGTCAGCTTCGAGGATCAGAGCACGGATGGCAGATACTTTCTTTTGACCCGCACCCCAGCGCCAGGCGGCCACACAATCACCGTCGCCGTTGATATCACCGAGCGTAAGCAGACCGAGGACGCACTGGCTGAACAGAAGGCCATGCTGGAGTTGGTGTTGGATGCCATGGACCAAGGCCTCACCATGTTCGACGGCGAACACCGGCTATCCATGTTCAATTCGAAAGCGCCCGCAATGCTGAATACGCCGGATCAAATCGTTAAGCTGGGGGTCCACTTCGAAGACTGGTATCGCCATACGGCGCGGTTAATCGTCGCGAAAACAGGCGGTGAGGTCGATGAGGCGGCCGTCGAGGAACGCGTAGCCCAGCAAATTGCCGCGATCCGCGATGGCAAATCGGCCGTCTTTGAACGACCGACCATCGATGATCGGACCATCGAGGTTCGCCGCAATCCGGTCGGCGGCGGCGGCTTCGTCTCCACTTTCACGGACATCACCGAGCGTAAAACAACGGAGCGAATCATTGCCAACGCAATGGCCCTGATCAACGAGAGCATCCAATACGCCAGCCGCATCCAGCGGTCCGTATTGCCCGATCCGAAGGTTTTGGAAGACGTCTTCGCCGAGCATGCCGTCATCTGGGAACCCAAGGATGTGGTCGGTGGCGATGTCTATCTCTACCGGAAGTGCGACAAAGGGCATTTGTTGGCACTGATCGACTGTACGGGCCACGGAGTGCCCGGCGCCTTCATGACCATGATCGTCACCGGTGCCCTCGACCAGGCGATAATAGAGTTTCCCGCAGGCGATCCGGCTGCCCTACTAAAACGGGTCAACCAGCTGGTCAAAGTCGTCCTCGGACAGGACACAGATGAAGGCGAGTCGGACGACGGGTTCGAATGTGGCCTCTGCCTGATCGACAACGTGACTGGTGAGATCACCTATGCCGGGGCGCGCTTCGAACTGTGGTGCGTTAAGGGCAAGGAGCTTGCAGTGGTCAAGGGAGATAAGGTGGGGATCGGATACCGGCGAACGGCGCCGGCCTATTCGTTCAACAAACACATCGTGCCAATGGAGAAAGGCGTCCGCTACTACATGACCAGTGACGGCCTCATCGACCAGGTCGGCGGCGCCAAACGCCGCGCCTTCGGCAAGCGGCGCCTGAAAGGGATCATCCTCGACCATTCGCGCATGAAGATGGCCACGCAGGCGGCCCACATTCTGCGCGCCTTCGAAGAATACCAGCACGACGAGGAACGCCGCGATGATATATCGCTGATTGGGTTCAAACCGAAGCTATAACCACGGGTAAGTTATCAATTCATGGACAACTTCAAAATAGAAGCCACGGACCGTTCCCCCGAAATTGATTTCAACTATTCAACCAACAAATTCTCCATCCGTGGCGAATCATACCCGGAAGACGTGACCGCCTTCTATGGCGAGATCATCGAGAACCTAGAGGTTTATCTTTCCGGCATGGATGGCGGCGAGATCGAGTTCAATTTTGAACTGATCTATTTCAACTCCTCGACGGCGAAGGTGCTGATGGGGTTGTTCGACACCCTGGAGGAGACCGCCGAGGATGGTGTGTCGGTGACCGTGAATTGGCGCTACGACGCCGAAGACGACACCATGGAAGAACTTGGTGAGGAGTTTGCCGAAGACTTGGAAGCGGCCACCTTCAACATGAGAAAGTTCGAAAGTTAGGGACACAGGCGGCAGTTCGCCATGTCTACTTTGGGGTCAAACTGAGAGGAAACCGCCAGTACTGAAGTTCGTCTGCCTTAATTCCAACACCGGACATTGGAGACCGAATGCCGTGACACTCACCGAAACAGCCATCGAATTTGCGGCGCTCGCGCGCACCAAAACAGAGTTGCTGCGGAACAATCCCCTCGGGTTCTTGATTGCCGCGATGATGGCAGGTGCCTACGTCGGCGTGGGCATTCTTCTCATATTCAGCGTTGGTGAGACTGTGGATCCATCGGTACGAAGTTTGGTAATGGGGTGCAGTTTTGGCATTGCTCTTACCCTCGTCATTTTCGCCGGCGCGGAACTGTTCACCGGCCACGCCATGTACATGACTTTGGGATTACTTGCCGGTATCACCTCGCTGCGGGATTTAGGGCGCAGTTGGTTGACGACATGGTTCGGAAACCTGATTGGATGCATCGTTCTTGCTCTGCTATTCGTCATGGGCGGCGGTGGAAGTATTCTCCAAGATGGCGCCGATCTGCTCCATGTCGTCGCCACGAAGAAGATGACAGCGCCGGCAAGCGAATTGGTCGCCCGCGCTATATTGTGTAACTGGCTGGTTTGTTTGGCGATCTGGACTTCCGCAAGAACGACCAATGATGCGGCGAAATGCATTTTGATCTTTTGGTGTCTATTCGCCTTTATTGCGGCAGGGTTCGAGCACAGCATTGCCAACATGACAATCTTCTCCGTTGCCTTGTTGTCGGAACATCCCGACACCGTGACCGTCTCAGGAGCTGCATGGAATCTTCTATGGGTAACCATCGGAAATGCCATAAGCGGTGCCGGTATAATGGGCCTTGGTTATTGGCTTGTTTGTGGCCGGCCACGTCTTGACCCGGATGGCAATCAGATTTTCGAAAATTCTGAAAAGTCCGCTTAGGGTCAACAGCGGCTGTCAGAGCGAGTCCATTTTTGAGTCCGCTGTACCCCCTCAAATCGGAAGTCGATTTGAGATCGTCGAAATTTCAGACATTGATTTCCGCTTAGCCCCCTGCAAGCGGACATAAATTCAGAATGCCGCGAACAGCCGTTTGTAGCTGAGGCTGTTGAAGAAGTCTTCTGCAGGCGCATTGTGCGAAATTTATTGCCCAATGATCTCTGGCATGCATCATCGATACGAAGGGACCGGCAGAGGAACCGATACCCCCGTCCTGACGGCGCGTAGGACCGTAAAGACGACCTCTGGAGCCATCCGTCCCTTGCAAAATAGATCGGCTTTTTCTAGCGTCACCTGCCAGGCGACTTTTTCAACAGCCTCAGCCACAAGCGGTCATCGGAACTACTCGCCAAAAATGTCGGCTTGTGGATGGGAATGCGGAAGTTGGCATGCTGATTGTTGAATGGCTGATACAGATTGATAGCAATCCGCAAAACCTGCAGTAGAGGAACAGGTTACTTCGGTATTCTGTTCGTAATTTCATGCGACGGTTTTCTAATGCATGTTCATCTCGGCTGTGGAGAATTTCAATTATTTCTAAACTAAATTAAACTCTGTGGCACAAACAGAGAGGGTATCCATCGGCGTTCAGGCAGGACGGTCGCAATCACAGGGGACGAGACATGCAACATTCAATATTTTTGAACTTAGTTAGCCGTCTGGCGATAAGCGCAATGGTGGCGGGTGTATTCTTGCTATCCGCCGTCGCAACCCCGGTCGAGGCTGCCACCGATTGGAAACCCAAATGGGTCGCCTGGAACAAGGTCAAATGGACCAAGCAGGTGCCGGGTTACGCCACCACCGTGAAGTTCGGCGAGAAATGGCCGGTCGGCGGTCTGGTTGCCGGGCACCGTGCGCAAAAAGCACCATTGTTGCTCGATCTCGGCATCACCGCGGCAAAGGAGGGATCGCTTCTGATCTCCGGTGGCGGCGCCTTGAAATACGTCTACTGGGTCTACGGCGCGGCGCAGGCCGGCAACAAGTTCGGGACCATGCTTCCGCTCGGCATTTGCCGACCGACGAAAGGGAATTACAAGGGCCGTATCGGCGTCTTTGATCCGGATACGGGATTTGCCGACCTGGCCAAGGTGTCGTGTCACGTGCCGTCGGGCTCGGGCGCGCTGTCGTCGGACCGCCAGACGACTATCGATCTTGTAAAAGATTACGAGGTTCTAGTTGCGCCGCCGAACATCGCCCATTGGATCGATCAAAGCGATGCGGCCATGGATAGCCAGTGGTGGAAGGCGAATAATTTCATCAAAGGTGAGCAGGTTTGCCGGTTCACGGACGCCGACGAAAAGGACCAAGCGATCAATTGGCTGAAGAAAAACGTCAATACGCTCAACGCGCAGACAAGTATTCCGAAATTGAAGGCGAGTTTCGATCTCGTCATCGGCCAGGTTCGCAAGATCAAGGGCAAGAACGTCTGTGTCGGCGGCTCGAAGAGCTGGATCGAACTCGGGTATCGTAAACTCAAGGTCGCCAGCAAATTCCAAGTCCTTCTCGTCGTGCCGGACAGCACGATATTCAAGAACAAGAGGTCGGCCCGTAATCAACTCCTCACGCTTCGTAATCCTCAATCGAAGATATGTATGGCGGTCACGCCCGGTGGCATGGTGTTGGCCTCATGCACCGGCCCCTTGAACATCAAGGAAAAGAAGGCAGGTGTCCGGCTGGAGCCCTTCTCCTTCAACGCCGCCGGGCAACTGCGTGTTGGCGCCGATCAAAAATCGTGCCTCTACGCTGTCGGCGCGAACACAGGCAAGCGGGTGAAAATCGACAAGTGCACCCTCGATCCGACGACCAGTTTCTATCTTGATAAGGACAAGCGGCTACGGACAGCCGGCGGGCGCTGTATCGGCCTGACGACGGGCAATATGCCGTCGGGCCGGGCGCCGGCCATCCATTACAGTTGTGTCGGCAAGCCCAGCCCTGTGCAAATATGGGAACCCGTGCAGTACGGTACCGTGCACGTCGCGACGAAAAGCAAAATCTTCGCCCAAATGTCGGTCGATGGCGTCAGCAGCACGATTTTTAAATGCCTCAAGGAAAAGAACGGCTGCGTAATCCATCGCCCGGCGGGCTCCAAACTGAAGCTTCACGTGACGCCGCTGGGCAGTGCCACGCAACCGAATCTGCATGAAAAGTTCGGCAAATGGTTGAGTGGTGGCGGCTGCAAAGGCACCAAGGATACCTGCGTCGTGGCGGTCAAGCCCGGCCGCGAATTGATCGGCTTCACCATGGCGTCGATGTTCTCGCCGGCGAAGCTGGCCGCCCAGTTCCAGATCAAGCAGGGCAAGAATTGCCTGACCGCAACCGGCACCAGCGGCCGGCCGAAATTGTCGGCTTGTGAGAACGGCAACCCGGCGCAGATTTTTCAGTCGACGTTCTCCAAAAAATCCGGCTGGATCCGCGCCGCCTTCATGGGCAATCCCACCTGTCTCTATCACGAAGAAGGCCCCACCAAGAACGGCGCCTATGGTATGGCGGTTGGCAAAGGCCTTATTCAGGGCAAATGTCACGGATCTCAAACCCCGAAAAACACGGGACGTCCAAAGTTCAGTTTCGAGGCGTCCGGCCAAATTCGGCCGAATACCTGGAAGCACTGCCTGCAGCCAAAGGGCAAAGCGGTGATCTACGCGCCGTGCAACACCAAGTCGAAGGCGCAGAAATGGGTCTTCGCCGCGGTCAAGCCTCCGACGGTCGGCGACCTCATGCAGGTACGGGCCTCGGGCCGTTGTCTCGACAACACGGGCTCGGCCAAGAAGGGCGCGCAGATGCATCAGTGGAGTTGCGTCAAGAAGACGGCTAACCAACGGTTCCAACTGGTGCCGACGAAAGGCAAGGTGAAAAATTCCTTCTTGATCAAGAGCGTGAAATCGGGCCTTTGCCTGGATGCCAAGAGCGCAGGCAAGAAGAATGGAACGCCGGTCATTCAGTGGGACTGCCACGGCAAGCCCAATCAGATTTGGCACCGTCCTCCGAAGGTGAAGGGCGGGTGGCAAATGTGGGTCAACGAAAACGCTGGCCGGTGTCTCGACCTCGCAGGCGGCGGTATGGGCAACCGAGCGAAGTTTCAGATCTGGGCCTGCAATACAGCCAACCTGAACCAGCATTTCCGTGTCGTCACCACCATCGCAGACAGCAAACTCGCGGCTTTCCTAAAAAGCCAGCAGTCGAGCATACGCGCCGGGACGCGCACCTTGCAGGCCCGTTATTCCGGTAAATGCATCGACAATACCAACTCGAAGAACAAAGGCGCGCAGCCGCACCAATGGAGCTGCAACAAGAAATTACCGGCCCAGCAATTCCAGATCATCCATGTCGGCAACGGCGACTATCGGATCAAGAGCAAAAGATCCGGCATGTGTCTGGATGTCGCCGGCGGCTCGAAGAAGAACGGCGCCAAGGTGATTCAATGGCCGTGCCATAAGAAAGCCAACCAGAAATGGTGGTTCTATGATCAGGGCAATGGTTACAACGAGATCCGGCCGCGGCATGCTAAAAACTTGTGCCTGGATGTGAAAGGCCCGTCAAAAGAGAACCGGGCCAAGATTCAGGTATGGAAATGCGTCAAGAAAGCGCAACAGCAGTTCCGGGAGTTCCGTTAATCGGCGTCGCGGCAACTAAGTAGTTGTGCCGGGGAAATGCCGAAAGAAAACGGTGTTCGTCAGGATGGGTTATGGCCTCGACAGCCCGTGCATCACGATGTGCTTTACCGGCGGCTATTCAGCCAATGCACTCCGAATGTCTGCTAAGTGATCCCAAATCGGACTAATTATCCTGGGTATTACATGTCCGTTCAGGGTCAACTGCAGTCGAAAACGCCTGTCCGGATTGAGGTCTGCTCTACCCGCTCATAGCGGAAGTCGATTTGAGAATTTCGAAATTGCGGACAATGATTTAGAGGTCTTTCTTGAAATAGTACCGGCGAATTCCCCCGCCGATTGTCTTGTTGTTTGCTGTTTCGGCGACTTCTTCGCGAACAAGTTCGAACCCCGAATTGCGATAAAGCAACAACGCTTCCGGCTGGGTCTCTGACGTGCTCAGATCGAGTTGATGCAAGTTATCTGCGCGGCATTGGTCCTCTGCGAATTGCAGCAATTTTCTGCCGATCCCGTTACGGCGCCGATCAGGGTCAACGTACATGCGGCGAAGTTCCATCGCGGCTGGACCTGATTGTTCCAACCCGAACATGCCAACAACCTTGGCATCAATCAAAGCGACCCAAAAACCGCCACTTCTTTCTCGGTAGTATTCTGAAATTCTATCGATTTCTTCGCGCAGCGACAAAACGATGTAGCTCTCGAAAGCGTCTTTGAGGTCGGCGGGTGCAAGAAGGCGATTGACCTTGATAAACAACCCCCTCACTTGGGCCGCGTCTGCCTCAACGAATTGGCGTACAGTGATCTGTTTGTCCATAGAGCAAACCCTCTTGCTGTCGCTTTTCTGTAAACCCGAGAGCAAATACTGTCCACCACCTGATGTCCACCGCAGGTCATACAGTGACATTGGACGCTTGGTCTCAGACCGTCAGCGACGTCTCCGTTAACTCCGAGAACCGGTCGTAGAAAGAAAATTTCAAGCGTGATGGCAGCGGCTTCATATCCCGAAAAATGAATGATCGACGTCTGCAATGGGTCAATTGGAGACGGAATTACCGGTCCAAAAAAAGGTCCGCTATGCCACCTCATATCGGACATCAAGATCGATAACGTGAAGTTCGTGCGCGAAATATCTGCTTTGCTGTCGGCGCGCGCATAAATGCATACTAAACTGTGACAATATCGTGCCACGCTTACTCCATCGTCACCCTCGGCGGGGCGCGCAGCAAGATCCCGAAATTCCATTCGAACCCCTGAAAATTAGTTTGCCGGCGCGGCGGACGGTTCGATTCTCGCCTATTCGTGACTCCACGCCTACACCTTACTACCCCCTTGCACTCATCAACGCGCCGTATACCCTAGCCGCTTCGTTCCGCTTGGCACCGTCGTCTCGCCTTGAACGACAATGAAACCGCACAACACGCCTAACCAAGGATAGACCGATGCCGAGATTTCACCTGGCCCCACGCAACAAAGACGAAGCGCACCGCGCGGCAACGCCTTTGGAATTGATGTTTGATCTCGCCGCCGTGATCGCCATCGCGGCGGCGGCGACGGGATTGCATCATGGTATTGCCGAGGCGCATTTCTTTGACGGCATTGTCGGATTTCTCATGTCGTTTTTCATGATCTGGCTGGCGTGGATGCATTATACGTGGTTCGCGTCTGCCTATGACAACGGCTCGTTGTGGTTCCGCATATTGAGCATGGCGATCATGTTCGGCGCGCTGGTTCTTGCGGCGGGCATATCGGCGGTGTTTGCCGGCGAGGCGCTTTATCTCGCCCTCGCCGGGTTCGTCATCATGCGTTTGTGCCTCGTCGCGCTATGGTTGGCGGCGGCGCGCGGTGATCCGGACCACCAACGTACAGCGTTGCGCTACGCCGGCGGCATTACCGCGATGCAGCTTTATTGGATTGCCATCGTGGTGATGTTGCCGCCCGGCTCGAACATTCTTCTGGTGGCCTTCGCCTTGGGTGCTGGCGGTGAATTGTGCGTTCCCGCCTTCGCCGAGCGCGCCAATATGACGACTTGGCACCGCCATCACATTGTCGAACGCTATGGTCTTCTCAACATTATCGTGCTCGGCGAATGTTTCCTGGCGATTGTTCTGGCGCTTCGCGCTGTCGTATCGGACGGCGTGATCTCTTGGGAATTGCTGGAAACGGGTGTGTTGGCGTCGATTATCACATTCACCATGTGGGCCTTGTATTTTGCCGACGAAGAGCATCTGCACACCGAGGAATTAAAGCACGCCTTGCTTTGGGGCTACGGTCATTTCGCTGTGTTTGCCGCCGGCGCGGCGGCGGGCGCCGGGTTTGCCGTGTTCGTCGAGTTGGCCGGGCACCAAGGCCATGCCGGTTCCCGCGCCGCTGCCTTGACCGTGGCCATTCCGGTCGCCGTCTATGTTCTGTCGCTGTGGCTGATCCGCGACCGGTTCTGGCTCAAGGGTATGGGGCAGTGGCTGATACCGGCCATGGCCCTGTTGATCATTTCCGCCGGATTTTCGAGTTTTCATCCGCTGATCGCGATCGCCTTCGCCCTGGCTCTGCTGACGCTTGTGCGGCGTAAATATCTCGGCTGAAGGCGCGTCAGGCCATGCCGACGGCGGCATCAAAGCTGTCGCGCACCGTCCCCGGGCGGGCGCGGATCATGTCGGTGAGTTCCGCCTGCAGGGCCGCATAACCCGGATCGCCAAAAACGTTCTGCATTTCGTGCGGGTCGTCCGCCAGGTCGTACATCTCGCCAGCACCTGACCCCAATTCCAGCGTCAGCTTTGCCGTCTTCGTGCGCACCGCGCGCAGCAACAGCGGCACGCCGCAGCGGCTCGTAGGGCGTCGGGCCCTTCAAATAGAGCCCATGATCGCTGAGCAGACCGCCGTGGTCGGTGGAGTAGACGACGATGGCGTTTTCCGCCAACCCTAGGACATCCAACTGGGCCAGCAGACGCCCGACGTTGTGGTCGATCAACGAGATCATGCCGTAATAGTTGGCGGTCATTTCGCGTAACTGTTCGTCAAAAAAAAGGGGCCAACCAGTGAAATTCGAAATCTCAGAACTGACGCGCCAATCAATTGTTGACCACCTCCGGATCGCACCCAAACAGCGTGGCGAATATCTGTTCCCCAGTCGTCGTGGTAAAGACCGATGCTTAACAACGAGGCAGTATGCACGCTGCTATCGGATTGGGTCACGTTGATCGGGCTGGACCCGCAATCGTTCGGTACACATTCGATCCGGTGCACTAAGGCAACGTTAATCTATCGAAAAACAGGGAATCTTCGAGCGGTTCCACTTCTGCTTGGTCACACCAAAGTTGAGAGCACTGTCCAATATCTCGGTGTTGAGGTTGATGACGCACTGGCAATTGCCGAGCAAATTGATGTTTGAATTAGGGGAGCAGAGCGGACGTGCTCTGCCCTTTCTCAGGAGGTCTGAAACTAGCCAAAAGGCGACATTGGTACATAGCTAGACGGATGCCGCATGCTGAATCAATGGGGTCATTGAAATGGCAGTGCAATTGAATTGATCTACATCAGATGATTGGGATGCGCCTACCGTTATCGTCTCGCAGACTAAGCTGTTGGCGTTGATTGAGAATGGAAATGAGCGGGGCCACGGCAGCTTCATGGAGAGAATGAGATGACGTTTATTACCCGGGTCGAAGTGCATGAGTTTGAATTCGATGCACAAAACCTCGGCAATATGACCGGCGCCAGTTCGATCGGCGCGGTCTCCTATTCGAAAGGCGCGGTTACCCGAATGGCGAAGTACGCGGTCCGCATCGAGACCGCCGACGGCTGCAGGGGCGAATATGTAACCCATTGGGTCGGCTCCGAGTCGGCACTGGGACAAACCCGAACACTTGCGCCGAAGCTCCTGGGCCGACACGCCGAGGAACGCGGTGGAATCTATGAAGACCTGAAGCGCGAATTACGCCAATTCGATCACATGGGCCACGGCGCTCTGGATATTGCGCTTTGGGATTGGCAGGGCCGGCAGCTCGATTGTTCCATCGGTGTGCTGCTCGGCGCCCATCGCAAGCGTCTCCCGGCCTACGCCTCGACCTATCATGCCGACCGCAACGGCGGCCTCGACAGCCCGGAAGCCTTTGCCGATTTTGCCGAGCAATGCCACGCCATGGGCTACCGGGCATTCAAGGTCCACGGCTGGAACGACGGTGACCCACGCGAGGAGGCGGCCAACGTATTGCATCTGGCAAAATCTGTCGGCGACAGAATGACCTTGATGCTCGACCCGGCCTGCGAATTGCGGACCTTCGCCGACGCCCTCTACGTTGGCCGCGCTTGTGACGAGGCGAATTATTTTTGGTACGAAGACCCGTTCCGCGATTCCGGTGTCTCCGCTTTCGCACACAAGAAACTGCGCGAGATGATCAAGACACCGATCCTGCAAACCGAGCACGTGCGTGGCGTCGAACCGAAGGCCGACTTTTTGATTGCCGGCGGCACTGATTTCCTGCGCTCCGACCCGGAGTATGACCTCGGCATCACCGGCGCTATGAAGATCGCGCATCTCGGCGAGGCCTTCGGCATCGATGTGGAAATTCATGCCTGCGGTCCGGCCCACCGCCATGTCATGGCAGCGATGCGGAACACCAACTTTTATGAAATCGCGTTGGTCGGCCCCGACTGCCCAAACGCGGTGCCGCCAGTCTACGCTTGCGGGTACTCCGATCAGCTCGATTGCATCGATGCCGACGGCTGTGTCGGCGTCCCGGACGGACCGGGCCTGGGCGTCACCTACGACTGGGATTTCATCGACGCGAACCGCACCAACCTGACGGTATTCGAGGCGTAAACTCCCGCCGCCGACGGTAAAATTGGGAGTTCACTTTGGGTCAAAAAGAGAAATCAGTACTATAGGCTTGCGACGCCCGCGTTCCCCCAGAAGACAGACATTACACGGCTAAAAGCGGGGCCCGAATTGAAGGAGTTAAGTAAGCCTTTAGTCCCGCCCCCGCATTCACCTTTAGCGAACTCCGATACACGTTAAGCACAGTCGCTCCGTTGAAGGCGGTTTTTTGTTATTGATCGGAGGTGTTCGCGAGAATGACTATGCTGGCGGTCTCGCCGATGGGTTCGATCTCAAAGCCATCGGGGAGAGGCAGCACTTTGATGTTCTTGATCAGGGTACGGACGATATCGGCAGCTTCCGTCCTTGTATCCGGCGCATTGGGAGATGCATGAAGCTTATCGACCTTGTAGCGATAGAACTGAGCGAGGTTGGGATGAAGTCGTGGGGTCGGCGGAAGGGTTGTCGCGATCTCGGTTTCCAATGCCGACTTGCGGTCTTCAATTTCTTCAAGTTTGGCCCTTAGGCCGGGTGTCCGCAATCCATCAGCAATGGCCTCATAAAGTCCATCCAGTCGGCGGACCATAGCATCATGATTACGACGTTTGAATTCGTGCCTCTGGTCCAGGTCTCGGTGTGCATTGTTCATCTCGGCATCGAACTCCCGAATGAACTCCTCGATTAAATCGGGCTGCATGAGGTTTTTGTTTGAGAAACACCAACACTGCGTGCTCGATGACGTCACGTTTGATGCCACGCCGGCTCTCGTACATGGCAGATCCTCGCCTCGCATTGCATGCACGATAATCTTTGCCCGCTGATGCTGCCGCATGTCGCAGGTGAGCAACCGGTCAGAAGATGTTTGGCAAGCCGTTTTTCCCAGAATCGTGTCTGACGTGTTTTGACTACCGGCATCGAAGAGCGGATTTCAGTCAATCTCTCCTGAACCTTGTCCCATATCCTCTGATCAACAATACGAAGCCCCGGGTTTGATCTTCGACGGCCTCAGATATTTGTCTGCGCTACATACAGCCAAGGTTCCTCTCCTCTACGGGCACCGGCTGTCCCGAGCGGTGGGGACGGACTGGGTCGAACAGGCCGCGCCCTGGATCGGAATCTGTCGTTCCAAAGCGCGCTCTGGCGCCTGTTCAAGGCACCGCGCTTGTTCGCCGGTGAGCTTTCAGACGACATCGTGGTCTGCCGACGCTCAGGTCCGTCCACGTCATCCGTTCCTGGGCGGCCATGAACGTTGCCATCGATGGCGCGCCCATCATCGGTGAAGCGCCAGGGCACCCTGGCTTCTTCAACGCGGTGACGGTCAACGGCATCACGCTCGGCCCGGTGCTTGGCCAACTCTCGGCGTCGATGATCCGTACCGGTCGGGAGGGTAAGGAGACATCTCCCTTCACATTGGCCCGGTTCAGGTGAGCCCGCGTCGCCGTTGGCGCACCGGGCCAAAGATTGATTTTCACCAAAGTTTCCCTCGCGCCGTCACTCCCGAGCCCGGCATTTAGCATCCGAACTAAGCTTGGAGACGCGGTTGTCGGGCGGTCCGTCCGGTTGGACAAATTTCACAAGTGCAGAACTATTTCCAGCCAATGATCAATTAATATTAATCGTTCCGATATATGGAACACCGTTCTTGAGATTAAAAGGTAATTCTGTATGATGTCCCTTGCACATAGTTTAAGGAAGCCCGGTCAATCGGCGGGGTTCAATGGTTGTTTCGACGGTTTCTAAAACCGGAACAGACCAGTGGATTGGGAGGCCACGCCAGCATGCACGACGTACCTGGAGTCCATTGGCATGAGCCATCGGGAGATCAACGTGCCGGTTTTGGGCACTTCGGAAAGCCAGCAACGGTTTATGACAGATTTATGGAATCCGAAGGCATTCCCGTATTTCGGGGACTGGGCATGCGTCGGTTGCAGGATTTGCCGTTGGAATCCTGGGAACGCACGGGCGGGCGCGGATCGTTCATTCAACTCTACGGGACCGAGGGCAAGTGGGGCTGTCACGCCCTTGAGGTGCCGGCTAAGGGCAAGACCAACGTTCAACGGCACATGTACGAGCAGATTTACTTGGTTGTCGAGGGTCGCGGGACGACCGAAGTTTGGCTGGACGACGAGAGCCAGCGTCACGTGTTCGAATGGCAGACCGGATCGCTGTTTTCCATTCCCATTAACTGTCACTACAGGATCGTTAACGCCACGTCTCGGCCGAGCCTGATGTTGGGCGGCAATACGGCGCCCAACGTGATGAATGTGTTCGGCAGTGCCGACGTCGCGTTCAACTGTGATTATGCATTTGTTGACCGCTTCTCCGGCGATGAGGATTTTTACAAACCGAATGAGGATGTCGAGCCAGACCCAATCCGTGGCCTGGCCATGCGGCGCACCAATATGGTGCCGGACCTGATTAATTGCGATTTGCCTTTGGATAACCGCCGGTCTCCCGGATGGCGCCGTGTCGAGCCGTTCATGACCGGCAACACTTTCTATCTGTGGTGCGGGCAGCACGACACGGGCAAATATTCGAAAGGCCACGCCCACACGTCGTCGGCCGTTCTTATCTGCCTCACGGGCCAGGGTTATACGTACTCGTGGCCCGAGAACTTGGGCGTCAATCCATGGAAAGACGGCAACGGCGATCAGGTGCGCCGTGTCGATTATGAGTTCGGCGGCATGGTGACGGCGGCACCGGGCGGCGCGCGCTGGTATCATCAGCATTTCAATGTCTCAAAAGAGCCGTTCCGCTTGACCGCATGGTTCGGCAATAATCACCCCAGCATGGAACCGGGGCCGCCGGGTGAGCCGCACATCGACTATACGGGGATGGACATCACCGAAGGTGGCACGTCCATTCCCTATTGGATGGAAGATCAGTATATCCGCGCCGAGTTTGAGGAAACCCTGGCAAAGAGCGGCGGCAAGTCGCGAATGGACGACGACCTTTATATCGATCCGAAGATCAGCGGCATCAAGAAAGATACCCGCTATGTCGGTTGAAGCGGTTTAAGGGAGCACATTGTCTTGGGTGACGTGGAACCCTTCAGCGACTGTGCCGCCACCACGGGTGGCCGGGTGTTCTTTTCCAACACCCAGCGCAGCCTTATGGAAGAAGATGTTATCGAACTGACCAGTGTCGGTGTCGACATTGGATCGAGCACGTCGCATTTGGCCTTCTCGACGATCACCCTGGAGCGCCTGGATAGCCGTTACGTGATTGTCGAACGCGAAGTCGTGCATGAATCCGAAATCATGCTGACGCCCTATCTAGATGCCACAACCATCGATGCCGAGAGGCTTGGCATCTTTATTGACCGCGTCTTCAAAACCGCGGGTATGTGCCGCGACGACATAGATACCGGCGCTTTGATTCTGACTGGTGTTGCGGTGCGGCGCCAAAATGCCCGTGCCGTCGGTGAGTTGTTCTCCGACCAGGCCGGAAAATTTGTTGCCGTCAGCGCCGGTGATGCGCTGGAAACCGTCATGGCCGCCTTTGGTGGTGGCGCCGCCTCGCGATCCGAGGCGTGCCGTCAGACGGTGATGAACTTGGATATCGGCGGCGGTACATCAAAAATCGCTGTCTGCCGTTTCGGTGAGGTTGTGGCACTGACCGCAATTGACGTCGGCGCCCGGCTGTTTGTCTTTACCGGCGACGGCACCATCGACCGCATTGAGGATGCTGGACATGTGTTTGCCCGTGAGTGCGGTTTCGCGGTTTCTGCTGGCGACACATTGACGGACGTTCACATGCAATCATTGGCCGGTCGCATGGCGGATCGGTTGTTTGAGGCGATATCTCAACCAATACTGTCACCGGAAACCGAAAGCCTGTTGCGGATCGATCCTTTGGGGGCGCTTGATAAGCCGGATGTGGTGACGTTCTCCGGCGGGGTGTCGGAATTCATTTACGGGAACTCGGACGCAACATTTGGCGATCTGGGTCCCTTATTGGCGCGGGAAATACGGAACCGTGTTGACGCCTGGGGCGTTCCCGTCGCCGCCAGCCGTGAGACCATCCGAGCAACTGTCATCGGCGCCTCCCAATACACGGTACAGGTCAGCGGCAGCACGATATATTTGTCTGCTGACGACGTCGTGCCGGTCCGCAATATTGCCGTGATTTCGCCGATCATCGATACCCAGACCGACGACCTGAGTGCCGCGGCCATTGCCGATGCGATTACTGTCGCACTTCGCAAGATGGACCTGCATGCCGGAAACCTGCCGGTTGCCGTTTGTTTGAAATGGGCCGGATCGGCAACCTATGACCGCTTGGATGCTCTGGGCTCGGGGATTGTCAGTGGACTGAAAAACATCTTGGCACAAGGCCATCCGCTGGTTCTGGTGGCCGATAGCGACATCGGCGGATTGCTGGGTATACACTGCCGTGAAGAACTCAGGCTTGAAAGCCCGATCATTTCCATCGACGGCATCGAGTTAAAGGATTTCGACTACATCGATATCGGTGATTTGCTGAAACAGACCGGTGCCGTGCCGGTGGTTATCAAATCCCTGGTTTTTCCGGGTGACGGGGATTCGGATAGATTGATGTCTGCAGGCGCCGGGAGGGACCGCTGAATGGTTTCCAAGGACGCATTGGCGAACGAAGATATTGCCAGCCCGATGGTTCGCTCAGTCTATCCGCCGTTGGTGTGGATGGCGTTTTGCGCCGGGTTCGTCGTATTGGCCTATGATTTCGATGAAACGTCGCGCGCCGCACCCCTGTTGGTGGGCTATGCCGGGTTGGTCTTGGGAGGTTTGGATTTGATCGCGCGCTTTAAGGGGGCCAGTTCGGAAATCGTCCGCAATGTGCTAGGCGCCGGATTTACACGCCCGGAAATGAGCCACTGCCCAAAATTCCGCGATGAGCTCGCGCAGATCGGTTGGATGACGGCATTCGTCGTGATGGTCCTGTTCATCGGCATTCTGCCGGCCGTGCCGGTTTATGTTTTGGCCTCCATGCGTCTTAACGGCGGGCGATCATGGAAAGAGGCGATCATCGCATCCATCGCCACGTTGGCCTTCGTGGTTGTCGTTTTTGAAGTCTTTTTGGCGTTCGAACTTTATCGCGGCGTCCTCTTCGATGAACGCGGGTTCGACAAATGGTGAGGTTGCCGACTGGGCTCGGCCGGAAGTTTTATGTGCAGAATTCTGGGAAGACCATCGTGTTCAACTTGTAACTAGGGAGGAAATTATCGTGAAGAAGTTAATTATCGTGACGACGGTATTGACGGCAGTGGCGCTGGTCAGTGCACCGGTGAAAGCCGAATGGCCGAAAGACAAGCCGATCAAGATCGTGATCCCCTACAGCCCGGGTGGCGGATTTGACACCTATGTTCGCGGTTTGGCGCCGGTGATCGCCAAGCAGTTGGGCGCCGGCGTCACCGTGGTGCCAGAGAATATCCCCGGTGCCGGCGGCAACAAGGGCTCGACGGTGATCTATAGGGCCAAGCCGGACGGCTATACCATCGGCATCGTGAATGTGCCCGGCATTACAGTTGCCAAGGCGCGTGGCGACAAATTGAGCTTTGATCCGGCCAAGTATTCCTGGCTAGTGAAAGTCGCCGACAGCCCCTACGGCATTGCCGCGTCGGGCAAGTCGAAAATGAAAACCATGAAGGACCTGTGCAATCTGGGCCGCCCGGCGAAACTGGCGCAGACCGGCCCGACGTCTTCGGGCTACGTCACTGGCGTCATCATTATGAAGACCATGGGCTGTCCGTTTAAGATGATCACCGGTTACAAGGGATCCAGCGGCGCGGTGACGGCGATGCTGCGCGGCGAGGTGGATGCCTCCGTGCGCCCCCTGGGGACGGTCGCAAAATACGTCAAATCCGGCGATCTGAAGGTCTTGATGGAAGTCACACCCAAGGGTGCCAAGGCGGCCGGGTATCCGAAACTCGGCCAACTGGGCCTGAAGCGCATGTTGGTCGGACCTCCTGGCATGTCCGCCGATCTGGTCAAGAAGTGGTCGGATGCGTTGCTGCGGACCGTCAACACCAAGGAAATCAAGGCTTTGGTGAAAAAACGCCGCGACAAACACGCGCCGGCCGGTGCCGCGGAAACCCAAAGGCTCCATGCCGAATTGGGTAAGTTCTATGAGCAGTACAAGCACCTCATGGAGAAAAAGAAAAAGAAGAAAAAATAGCTATCAGACGACACTGACGGTTTAGGCATGCCCCGCCGCCGCCTTGGCGGCGGGGTCATGTCTTAACATTAAGCGCGGCATTTCGGGGAAGAATGACGTGAATTTCGATCTTCTGCTTTTTGCGTTTCAGGAAGTCATCGCGACGGACGCCATCGTGTATTTGATGTTGGGCGTTGTTTTAGGCGTCACCTTCGGCATTATTCCGGGGCTTGGCGGTACCACGGCGTTGGCCCTGCTCATACCCTTTACCTTTAATATGGAGCCCTTCGACGCCATGATGATGGCCGGTGGTGTCATGGGGGCGACGTCCTTCGGCGGATCGATCACCGCCATATTGATCAATACGCCAGGCACCGCGCCGAACGCGGCGACGACCTTCGATGGCTATCCCCTGGCCAAGCAGGGCAAGGCCGGATTGGCCTTGGGCGCATCGGCAACGGCGTCGGCCATCGGCGGCTTGATCGGGCTGTTCACATTGCTGTTGGTGATCCCCATCGCCAAGGCCATCGTCTTATTTTTCGGTCCACCGGAATTTTTCCTGCTGGCTATCCTGGGGCTCTGCGCGATCGCCATTTCATGCCGCGGCAAACTCTTGCGCGGCCTGATTTCCGGGGCGTTCGGTCTGATGTTAGCGTTCGTTGGCTTCAACAGCGTTTCCGGCGGTGAACGTTTTACCATGGGGACCGAGTATCTTTGGGACGGACTGCCCTTAGTGCCCGTTCTGACCGGCATGTTCGCCATATCCCAGATGTTGGAGTTGACCTTGAAGGGCGGCGCCGTGGCCTCGGGCACGGATTCCTCAAACATGAAGATCGACCGCGTGTTCGATGGCGTTGTCGCTGTTTTCACGCACTGGACCGTTTTGCTGCGGGGATCGTTCATCGGCACCATCATTGGCGCTATTCCCGGCCTCGGCGGCACAGTTGCCGGCTTCATCGCATACACGTCGGCCGTCCAGACATCGAAGGACCCGGAAAGTTTCGGCACCGGCAACATTGTCGGTGTCATCGCCCCGGAATCGGCGAACAACGCCAAGGATGGCGGCTCGCTGATTCCGACGGTCGCCTTCGGCATTCCCGGCAGCGCGGAAACCGCCCTGTTCCTTGGCATTCTGGTTCTGCACGGGATCGAGCCCGGGCCGAGTATCCTGCTCGAACACGAAAAGGAGATATTCGGTTTGATTGCCGCACTAACGGCGTCGGCCGTCCTGGCGTCGATCATCGGTTTGATTGCAGCGCCATGGATGCGACTCATCACTGCCATCAATGTTCATATCTTGGTGCCCGTCGTTGTCGCGGTGTCATTGACCGGCGTCTACGTGTTGAAAGGCCAGCCGACTGATGTGATCGTCTGCCTGATTATGGGCGTTGTCGGCTATGTCATGATGAAGTTCGATTATCCGCGGCTCACCTTGGTGATTGCCTTTGTGCTGGGTGAAACGGCGGAGCGCGCTTTCCAGCAGACGGGCATGATTTCCGACGGCGATTACACGATCTTCTTTGGCCGGCTAGCCTCGATCATTTTGATGACTGGTATCGTTTTCACCTTGGCGCTTCCCAGCCTGCGTCGATGGCAATTGCGCCGCGCCGGCAAGGTGCCGGTGGCAGATTGAGGGGTTGCGGCCAAACTCGGTTTTCGGGAAGGGCGGTATGAGACGGATGAAACGAAATTTGAAGCTCAGCAGGGCGCTTCGGAAAAGTCCGATCGCGCACCCAGCCCGGTGTCCGTTCGGTTCACGTCTGCATCCGAGACCTTTGTTGGCTTTTAGGCTCGTGGTCGCCGGGTTCGGCCCGGACAGGCGCCGGTGAAGGCGCGCCAGGCATGATCGGTGCGCTGTTGGCGTTCGCCTCGGCCGCATTTTTCGGGCTGAACGGCGCGACCATTCGCCGCGGTGTCCTGCACGCCACGGCGCTGCAGGGCATGGCCATCACGGTACCCCTGGGCGTGCCTCTGTTCGCCACAATTGCCGTCTTCATGGGCGGGTTTGGTGCCTTGGCGGCGTGGGATCTGACCACCTGGTATTGGATGACCGCCGCCGGAATCGTGCATTTCGTCATCGGCCGATACGGTAACTATCGCGCCATCCAGGCGTTGGGCAGCACCTTGTCGGCGCCCATCCAGCAATTAAGCCTTCTGGTTGCGCTGAGCCTGGCCTTCATTTTCCTGGGCGAAACCGTGACCGGAATGAATGTCATCGGTATCATTTTGATCATGTTCGGGCCCATGGTGATCTTACGGCGGCGCAAGCAGCCCGCAAAGCCTAGCCAAAACACTGACTTCCAACCGGATTATCCCTCCGGCCTGTTATGGGGGGCCGTCGGGGCTGTCGGCTATGGAACCAGCCCTTTGTTCATTACCTTTGGTCTTGGCCAGAATGCCAGCATGGCCGACGGTGCCGCTGGTGTTCTGGTCTCCTATACGGCGGCAACGATCGTCGTCATCGCGGTGGTGATGGTGGTTGGCGGTCCGTCATATCTAGCCGGTGTTGATAAGAGATCGCGGTTCTGGTTCCTGATCACGGCCATACTGGTCGGCATCTCCCAGCTTTGCCGCTATCTGGCACTGACCATCGCACCGGTTTCTGTTGTGATGCCGATCCAGAGGCTTTCCGTCATCTTCCGGCTGTTGTTCGGTGTGCTATTGAACCGCGACCATGAAGTCATCGACGGCTGGATTATTGCGACCATCTTTGTTGCCGTCGTGGGTGCGCTGGCACTGACTGTTGAAAGCCGGCTTCTGGTGGAATATTTGCCGCTACCGGCCGGCATTGGAAAATTTCTTGCGGCGCCGCTATTTTAGAACCCGGCCGGGTTTCTAAATTCCCGGTGCCTCGATCTGCACCTGCGTCGAATGCGGTGCGACCCGGTAGGTTCTTAAATCAATCATGCACGGCGGCGCGACGACCTTGCCATCGCGGATGTCGAAGGCACCGTTGTGAAAGTCGCATTCGATGACATGGCCGTCCAATTCCCCCTCGGACAGGGAACCGGGACCATGGGTACAGGCATCGTCAGTGACGAAATAATCACCATCCACATGATAAACGGCCAACTCAAGGCCGCCGGTTTCCACCTTCAGGATATCGCCTTCGGCAATTTCAGATTTCTCGCACAAGACCAGTAGCGGTTGATTTTCAGACATCTGAAACTCAGAGCCCACGCGCCTTCAAGACGGTGTTCAGGCGAGGATAGACCCGCCGTGCGTTGCCTTCAAAAACTTTATTCCGATCCGCATCGGAAATATCCAGATTGTCGACGTAGCGTTTGGTGTCATCGAAGTTGTGGCTGGTTTCCGGGTCGATACCTTTTACGGCACCGAACATTTCAGAAGCGAACAGGATATTGTCGACATCGACGACGCGGAACAGCAAATCGATGCCGGCCTGATGATAGACGCAGGTATCGAAATACACATTGCGCATAATGTGTTCCGTCAGCGGCGGCTTGCCGAGCATGTCGGCCAGCCCGCGATATCGGCCCCAGTGATAGGGCACACCGCCGCCGCCATGCGGAATAATTAAGCGCAGATCCGGAAAATCCTTGAACAGATCGCCCTGCAAGAACTGCATGAAGGCCGTAGTATCGGCGTTGATGTAATGTGCGCCGGTGGCGTGGAAGTTCGGATTGCAGGATCCGGAAACGTGAATCATGGCGGGCACGTCCAGCGCCACCAATTTCTCGAAGAACGGGTACCAGGACTTATCCGTCAACGGCATGCCGTTCCAGTGACCGCCGGAAGGGTCCGGGTTCAGATTGCAGCCGACGAACCCCAATTCCTGGACGCAGCGTTCCAATTCCTCAATTGAATTCTCGATGGGCACGCCAACGGATTGTGGCAACTGACAGACGCCGATGAAGTTGTCGGGGAACAGTTGCGTGACGCGGTGGATGAGGTCGTTGCAGGCACGTGTCCAGATCTTCGACACCGCTTCGTCGCCCACGTGGTGCGCCATGCCGGACGCGCGCGGCGAAAATATGGTCATGTCGGCGCCGCGGTCGCGAAGCGCCTTGAGCTGATTGTTCTCGATGCTTTCGCGAATTTGATCATCGCTGATCGCACCAAGGACGGCCGCCGGGCTTGACGGGTCTTCGAAATGCGCCACCTGGGCGGTGCGGAAATCCATCAACGGCTGAGGTTCGGTCGTGTAATGTCCGTGGCAATCAATGATCATCGGTTGTTCCTTCGCCTTGAGCTTTCAATTCTTATTCGGTCGGCAGGTCGGCCTGATCGACATACACCAGGCCCTTGGCTTCCAAGGCCGGGCGCATGTTGTTCATATCCAGGCCCAATTCACCGGCGGCATAGCGTTTACGTATTCCAGCCTCTTTTTCGTCGCGCGCCTTGACGTTTTCCAGCACATCGGCGGCTTCGGTCCGGGCTACGATAACGACGCCATCGTCATCGGCAACCACGATATCGCCGGGGTTGACGGTTTGGCCGCCGCAGACAACCGGAATGTTCACGTCGCCGAGCGTCTCTTTCACGGTGCCCTGGGCCGAAACGGCGTTTGACCATACGGGAAATCCCATTTCCTTTAAGTCAGCGATATCCCGGCAGCCGGCATCCAGAACCACGCCATGGGCACCACGCGATTTCATCAGAGTGCCCAGCAGATCGCCGAAATATCCGGCGTCTGAATAGGAGGTTGGCGCAACGACCAGGATATCGCCGTCCTGGCAAAGCTCGGCGGCGACGTGGATCATCCAATTGTCGCAAGGCGCAACGCTGACCGTCAGCGCCGTCCCGCTGATCCGCGTGCCGCCGTAGATCGGCCGGATGCGCGGCGCCATTAGGCCTTTTCGGCCCTGCGCTTCATGAACGGTGGCGACGCCATACGTTGCCATAGCGTCCGTAATTTGACGGTTCGCACGTTTGACGTTCTGTACAACGATACCCATCGGTCTGGTCCCCTGATCAATGCGGTGCCATGCAGGCGTTCAGGCCCTGCTGCAACTCGCCCTTATCCAAATCCCGGCCGATGAAGATCATCCGGCTGGCCCTAGCCTCGCCGGCGCGCCAACTTTGGCGAAAGTCCCCATCTAACAACATATGCACCGATTGAAATACCCATTTTCGGTTCTCACCGGCAATGTCAAATATGCCCTTGGTGCGCAGAATGTCCTGGCCGCGCCGCTGCAACAAGTCTTCGAGCCAATTTTCCAAGCCCGCCGCATCAATGGGATGATCGATCCGCAGCGATACACTGCCAATTCCCGCCGCATGAATATGGCCGACATGGCCGTCATCGGCGCAGTCGGCATCATTCACGTGGTTATGTGTCTCCGACGGGCCGTGATCGATGTTAGCGGCGGCGATCCGCTGCAGGTCGAAACCGCCCCGCCCAAGAACAGCCGAAAGATCAATCTCCGCGCGTTCAACACGGTGGATTGGCGCGTGGCCATTGAGGTGGCGCAATTGGCCTTCGATGGCCGCAAGCTCACCGGCGGCAAGGTCGATTTTGTTGAGCAGAATCTGGTCGGCGAACCCGACCTGTTCTGCCGCCTCGCGGCTGGTTTCCAGTTGGTGTCGGATATGGTGGGCATCGACCACAGTGGTGACGGAATCGAGACGCACCTGGGCCATGAGAATTTGATCAACAAAGAACGTCTGGATGATGGGGCCGGGGTCGGCAAGCCCGGTCGTTTCAATAACGATGCCGTCAAGGCTGCCGCTATCCGTGTTCTTCACCAAATTTCTGAGGGTACGAATGAGATCTCCGCGTACCGTGCAGCAGATACATCCGTTGTTCAATTCAAACAGTTCTTCGCGGCTGTCGACGATCAGGTCATTATCAATTCCGATCTCACCGAATTCGTTGACCAGCACGGCGTAGCGCCGGCCATGATCGCGGCTGAGAATGTGATTGACCAAGGTGGTCTTTCCGGCGCCCAGATATCCCGTCAGCACGAAGGCGGGTAAGCGTCGGTCCGTCACCGAAACATCGCTTGGCCCCGGCATCATTTCCAAGGCGTCATTCCCACGGCTTCAGTGACACGTGGATGACGCCTTCACTGGCACCGACCGCCTTGATCGCCTGATCCGTGTCGGCCAGCCCGAACCGGTGGGTGGTGATTAGGTCCAGCGGATAGCGGTCCGACGCCAATTGCTGAAGCGCCAGTTCGCACGACTGGAAATTGTGACCGCGCGCCGCTTTGATCGTCACGTATTTGTTGGCGATCTTGCCGAGCGGAAAGTTCGGAAACTCGGCAACGTCGCCCTGGATCAGCAAAGTGCCGCCCTTACGTCGCAAGGCTTCAATACCAAACAGGGTCGGGATCGTGCCCGAGCCGACGGTGCAATCAAGTGCCACATCAACACCGTCGCCGCTGGTTATGTCCATGACCCGGGCGAGCGGGTCTTCCGCATCCACGTCAATGACATGATCCGCACCAAGCTTCATGGCGACGTCCAGACGGGCTTTGTCCTTGGCCTTACCGGTGACGATGATCAAAGAGGCGCCGGCCTGTTTGCAGGCAACAAGCTGGGAAAGACCCTGTTGGCCCGGACCTTGAATGAGGACGCTTGAATTGTAACCAACCTGGCAATCAAACAGGGCCCATTGAATGCCGTTGGCCATGGGCGTGACGACACCGGCAAGCTCCGCCGACAGACCATCGGGCACTTTGTGCAGAACGGCGTTCCACGGCAGATACATATACTGTGCAAAGCCGCCCCACAGGTGCGGGGCGCGCGACGCCGCCGTATAGCCATAGCGCAAGCCATCGGGATTGCGCCGCCAATCGGTCCCCATGCAGAGCCTATAATCACCCTGGTGGCACCATTCGCATTGGAAGCAAGGGACATAGTGTTCGACGAAAACCAAATCGCCTTCCTTAACGCCTTTGCGGGCCTGAAATTGGGTTCCCGCTTTGGCAATGTAGCCAATGTTCTCGTGGCCCATGATCACCGGGTCGTCGATGGGCGGCTTGGCGTAGAACTTCACGTCGGTCCCGCAGATGCCGGCAACTTCCATTTTCAAAAGCGCCCCGTCACCGGGGATTTCAGGCATGTCGTACTCAAGAAATTCGGTCTTGTGGGCGCCGGTCCGCACCGCGGCCAATACTTTTTCGGCCAATTTGTATCTCCTTCGGAACTTGCGGTTTCAAAGGTATCACCGTCCGGTCTATTTTCAAGAACGATGTTCCAAATACGGGAACATATGATAAAATCACCAGCGACGAATACGATATGCGAACGGCGGGGGTCGGTTTACGAAATGCTGCGGTCTTTCGGAACATCTCTTCCCAAATTAGCCGATCTTGAGCGGGTGGAATCCTGGACCCGATTGCGGTTTTCGCTGCCGGGTGATGATATCATCCTGGTCTCGGAAAACCGCTGCCGATTGCCCGGCGGCCCGCCGCTGGAAACCGAAGTTGCCTTTTGGACGGATCCCCAGGCGCCCCATCGGTTCAAGATTTTCAAGGCCGTGGCCGATGTCGATGAGGTGGATATCCCGGTCGCTTGGCTGAGGGAATCACTTCGTGATTTTGGTGACGGGGATTGCTGCTGAGCGGCAGAGCAAATAACGAACTTGTTGAGGAATTTCCATGGCGAAACCGACCTATAAAACCGTGACACGTACACAAGGCAACAACCGCGCCCTAAAGGAAGGCGCGGTAACGCCCAGCACCTTCGACTTCGCGTTTGAGGAAATTCCCGTTTTAGTCAAAGGCTTTCGGCGCATGGTCCGGGACCTGGAATTCGATATCTGTGAGATGGCCCTGACGACGTATATTTGCGCCCGCGAACACGGTGTGAAATTCACGGCGCTGCCGATCTTTCTGGTTCGAAATTTTCATCACGCGACGAGTATCCATAACATTCATGCCGACATCCAGTCGCCGAAGGATTTCGAGGGCCGGCGGGTCGGCGTGCAGAACGGCTATACCAAGACCGGCGGCGTTTGGGGCCGTGGAATCCTGCAAGACGACTATGACGTCGATTTATCCGCTGTCACTTGGGTCCTGTCCGGCGACGAGCATGTGAGCACCTATGAGGCGCCGGACAACGTGGTACCCATTGAGCCGGGTAAGGACATGGGCGAAATGCTGGCCAGCGGCGAACTGGCCGCCGCTGTGGGCATGACCTTCGACCATCCCGACGTCAGATCGATCATCCCCGACGCTTTCGAGGCCGCCGTCAGCGCCATGAAGACGCGCGGTCTCTATCCCATCAACCATCTGGTCGTGGTGCGAGATGAACTTCTCGACGAAAATCCCGATCTGGCGGTCGACATCTTCGAGACCTTCGCCGCCTCAAAGAAACTTTACGTGGAACAATTGAAGGCCGGCGGGATTGATGAGCCCACAAAGATCGACCAAATTCATCTGCGGGCGTTGGAGGTTATGGATGACCCGTTGCCCTATGGCATTGAGCCCAGCCGGGCGGTTCTTGAACAATTGATCGCTCATGCCCGGACCCAGATGATCATTAACCAAGATGTCGATGTCGATAGCCTGTTCGCCGCGCCGACGCGGGGGTTGATCGCCTAACGGCGGAGAAACTCCAGTATCTGATCGGGTGCGTTGTCTTCCGTCTGCTGATCAACGGGCATGTCCCAATATTCCGAGCTAGCCAGACATTCGTGCAGATAACATGCCGCTGACGTGGCATGGAACTTGTCGGCACCCGGAATGATCAGGCTTGGAATATCCAAACCCATCAGGTCCTCGGGCTCGGCGCCCGGCGCCGTGTCGCGGTCGAACAGTGTCCGATACATCCCGCCAACCATCTCCACATAGGCATCGTCGTCAGCGGCGGCGTAGTTCTTGGCGAACTCTGGATCGTTGCGGATGACCGAACACCAGGGACCGCCGCGCGGATCCTTGCTGAAATTCTTGTCACCGCCGAGCACCAAATTGACCACCGCCTGAAGGCCGTTCTCGCCAACATAGGTTAGATGCTCTGTGAACCGCTGGTGGCTGCTAATCCGGTAATGCGGGCCGCCGACCGGCCAATAATGAACCATGCTGAACACCCGGTCAGGATGGGCCACGGCAAAGGCCGCCACCGGCGCGCAACCCATGCAGCCGCCCAGCAAATGGGCTTTTTCAATGTCCAGATGGTCCAGAAGTCCTGCACCCTGTGCCACATAGTTTGCCCAGCTGATACGCTCAAGGCGGCCGCCGGACTGGCCGTTTTCGCGGCGATCGAAAAGAATGCATTGATAGTGGCCGGGCAGATGATCGAGCAGCTTGATCCGGGCATAAACACCCAGGTCCCGCCACTGATCCAGGCGCGCGTCAAAGCCGCCGGGCGAGAACATCAACAGCGGCGGCCCGTCGCCGAGAATTTGGTAATGCGTGGAAATGCCGTCAATGTCGACGCTCGGCATGGCGCGATCCTATTTCTTGGCCGGCGGCGTGCCCTTGATCTGCTTGGCGGCCCGCACGTCGTCGGCAAATTCACTGAGCGCGTTGAAGGTGATTTTCGCCACATTGGCATAATTTTCCGCATCGCTATCAAGCGATTTGGCGCCGTAGCCGATGGCCGCGTGCGCCATGCGGACCCGGCCGTCCAGCCAGGGGCCGCCGCCGAAGCCCCCGATCACCGGAATCTCCACGGCCTTCACAACCGCCGGGCCGACAACGGGGCCCGAGTTTGTGAAATCGAGCAGCGAAGCGCCGCCGTCCTCAAGCATCTTGGCCTCTTCAATCAGCCGCTCGGTCATGCCTTCGGGGACCAGCGCATCGTTCGTGTTCATGGACCCGTACTCCATGCCGTAGGCTAGGGCGGTTTGCGGCGTCACGCCGAATTGGGCCCAAACGGGTATGCCGGCCTTCACCAGGGCCGGCACGGCTTCCGGACAATCGGCGGCGCCGTCCAGTTTGATCATATCGACGCCGGCTTCCTTGACCAGGCGAATGCCGGCCTTGACGGCGCTGTCGACGCCTTCCTGAAGCGGCCCATAGGGGAAATCAACACTGACCAAGGCGCGTTTGACGCCGCGGCGCACGGCCTGAGACACAATGACCATCTGGTCCATGGTCACTTCCAGGGGATTGGCCTGTCCCCACAAGTTGTGGCCGACCGTATCGCCGACGGACACGATATCAACCCCGACACGGTCGATGATCTGGGCGATCTGGTAATCCCAAGCGACGACACCGACAATCTTTTCGCCGTCGCGTTTTTTCTTCTGCAGCGCCGGGATGGTTACTTTGTCACTCATGATGCGGCCTCAAATCGAGTTGATTAAATAACGAACTCTTCAAACGTCTCCGGCGCAAACATTTCGTCTGGCGTCACCAAACGGTTGGAAAGGCCCTGTTCGTGATGATAGCCCAGGAACACCTCCAGAGTTTTGCGGTTTTTCTCAAACCCGTAGGGCCAGAAATCTTCACCCATGAGATCGAAGGTCTCTTCCACATGGGCGTTGAACCACGGCAGCATGCCCTTCAGGGCGGCTGTTTCCTTCAAGCCTTTATAGCAAAGCGCCTGGGCTTCGCGAAAAGCCTTGTAAAGGTTCATGGCGATCCATCGGTTGTCCTCGTAGACCTCACGGCGGATGGCGACCACGTGCATGATCGGGAAGATACCGGTTTCCCGCCAATAGGCGCGTTCCACGGATTGGAAGTCGGGAAACAGACGCTTCACGGTGACACCATCGAAGGTCGAGGGCTTGCGGGCCGTGTGGAAGGCGTCAATCTCGCCGGATTTCAACATCTGCGCCAGGGTCTTGCCGGGGCCGATCGGCTCAATCTTGATATTGTCGGGGAGGTCGAGCTTTAACTTCTCTGAGCGGTTTGGTTCTTCCTCGCCGCCGGTCAGATAGGTCACGGAATCCACCGGCACGCCGTAATGTTCGGACAGGATGCCGCGGATCCATACCGGTGCGGTCATTTGATATTCAGGGGTGCCGATGCGCTTGCCGATGAGATCGGCGGGCTTGTCGATGCCGGCATCGGCATTCACATAGATGCACGAATGCCGAAAAAAGCGGCTCGGGTAGACGGGGATGGCTATGAACGGCTTTTCCGGCTTGGTCAGCGAGACGACGTATGACGACATGGACATTTCTGAGACGTCGAATTCGCGGTTCCGAAGCATCCGAAAGAAGGTTTCCTCGACAATCATGTTGAGGAAATTCAATTCGATTCCGGCCGGACTGACGGAGCCGTCCATGAGCGGCTGCACGCGGTCATAATTCCAGCATCCAAAGGTTAGTTTTAGATCGCTCACAGCACCTCTCCCTGTGGTCCCGTCATTTAATTAGTAGAACTCATCGAAGTGCAGTTGATCCATGGGGACTTTCAAATCGTAGATCATTTTCTGCACAGCGGCCGACATCACCGCCGGGCCGGCGAAATATATCTCGCAATCCGTGAGCGCCTCGCCAAGTTGGTCGCGGGCAATCTCATGAATGAACCCTGTTGGTCCCAGCCAGTTGCCGTTGCCGTCGGCGTCTGAGATCGCCGCCGTAAAGAAAATCCGCTCACCGTATCCCGGAATTTCGGCCAGAATCGCTTCGTCGATAATATCCTGTGGCGCCTTGCCGCCGTAAAAGAAATGCACTTTCCGTTCGGTCAGCATGCCGGCGGCCGCAGCGGCCTTGGCGATGGAGACCATGGGCGACAGACCGGAGCCGCCGGCCAGCAAAACCAAATCGCGTGTCGACTGGTCGCGCAGATAGGCGGTCCCATAGGGGCCGTCCAGGCGAACCTGAGCGCCGATGGCCAAGCTGTCGAACAGCGCCCCCGTCGCGGCACCGCTGGGCATTCGCTTGATCTGAAAATTCCACGTGCCTTCACCTGGCAGGTTACACATGGAATAGGCGCGGGCGCCGGTCACGCCGGGCAGTTCCATCAATGCGTACTGCCCGGCCTGGAAATCATCGGGGTCGTCGATGGCGAAAGAAAATTCGGAGATATCGTGGGTCAGGGCGTTAATCGAAACCAGTTCGCCGGTGCACACCAGGGGCGGGTGTTTGCTGATATAGGCAGGGTCGGCGCGGAACTTGATCCGGCACGGGCCTTCCGGGCGGGCCTGGCAACCAAGCCAGCGGTTGCGTTTCAAATCGCGTTCCGACCATGCCGGCGGGTCGGTGCGCAGATGATGGACACTGCCCTCAATCAGCTCAAATCGGCAATTGCCGCAAGACCCGACGTTGCAGGAATAGGCCATGCCGTGGCCGGCCCGCAACGCCGCGCGAAGGATGGTGTCATCATCAGCGCAGTCATATTCGGCGCTGTCCGCATCAATTGTGATTGTTGTCATTGGTGAGATTCCGGATTTGGCGTTTCTTGGTCATGATGATGATGCCCGTGAGCGTGAAACTGAATGCGTTCCTGGCGTTGCGGTCCACGAGGGTCGTCGCGGAATAGCAGCGATTTTACCGTCACCGGGACGGTAAACGACGGCAGGCGAATCTTGCCCAAATCGATGTAGTCGAAATCCCGCAAGGTGACGCCATCGACGACCAGCATGTCGTTGCGCAGACCAAGTTCATCGCGCATGACCCCGCCGAGGGTGAGGGCGATATCTCCATCGATCATCACATAAAGGGTGCCGTCATTGCGGATATAGGTATTGAGCGCGTCGGCGATGCCGTCGGCAAGGGCGCGAATGCGCCCGTATTCGGGGGCACCGTGCCAATCGAAGGCCAGGGCGACCGGGTCTTCGGCGGGGTCCAAATCAAAGGCTTCAAAATGCGTTCGAATACGCTGGGCAATCTCCCCGGCATCAGGATTGCTGCTGAAGTCCAATGTCGGCTTAAGAACCTGCATATTGCGGCGTGGCAGCACCTTGCCCGGTGCGGTGATGGTGCTGGTCTGGCCGCTGAGCTGTACGGAATATTCAGAAGCCCCCAGCGCCGTCGCGCGGATACAAGCACCAGCGGGCAACAGCGGCGCGCCAAAGTCGCCGGCACCCATACGCTTGCGAATAAACCGGCCCAGTTGAATGCCAAGATCACCGAAGTCGCGAACCTCGCGTTCGTAGACATATTCCGCCACGCCGCCGGAAAACATCAGGCCGTCAAGCCGCCCAAAACTTTCTGGCGGGTCGGTCAGCAAGATCTCCAACACCGCTTGGCACGCGGGCTGTTCCGTGACGGCCCGGATCAACAAATCAACCATGCCGTCGGCGATGGCGGCTAGGTCCGTTTCATCGGCTGGGGTACCAAGTTTGAGGTCCCGCCCGGCCTTCATGGCGTGATGCGCTCCGGCCGGATCGAGCCGTCGAACAATGTTATCCGCGACAACAATTAACCGCCCGCCAATGTGCAGGGCGCCTGTCCATGTCACTTCACCGCGCTCCAGCAAAGCCAATTTGGTCGTGCCGCCGCCCATGTCGATGTTCAAAATCCGCTGTCCGGTATCATGGCTGGTCTTGGCGGCGCCGGAGCCATAGGCGGCCAGCATGGCTTCCATGTGATTGCCCGCCGTTGCGGTGACAAACTCGCCACCCTTTTCGGCCAGGAGAGAGGCGATGTTTTCAGCATTCTCCCGCCTTAAGGCCTCACCCGTGAGGATGACGACACCGGTATCGATGTCGGCGGGCTGAACTTGAGCGTCTGCGTAAGCCCGGTCGATAATCGCACCAAGGGCGCCGCTGTCGATGGTCCGCGCGTCGCGGAACGGGGTGAAACTGACTGGCGATTCATAAGCCGTCGCCCGATCGACAATGACGTAGCGGCTGGCGTGGCTGGTGTTCAGGCGCTGCAGGTGAATGTTCGAAAAAACCACCTGTGTGCCGGCCGATCCGATATCGATGCCGACGGAGCTCAGCGCAACATTGTCACGCTGCCAGATGGGATTGTCCTCCAGGGGGCCGGGATCCATATCATCGTGATCATGGTCGGCGTCCCCGTCATGGTCATGGGTATAGAAGTCCCCAAACATGTGGTCGTCCAGGGTGTGCCGCTTCGCTTTGGTCGGCATATCCGCCATATAATTGTTCCCTTATATGGAACTGCGGTCCGTTGACAGAAACTACGTCAGGTAATATCATAGCCGCCGGCTTTGAGTAAACAATATTCACGAAGCAAAATTTCCACTCGGCCGGGCCGCGACTAAAGGATTAGAGATGCCAAAAAGCGCCATCGTCTCCGACAAACTTGCGAAAAAATTCAGGGCCGAGAAAGAAACCCCCTACACCCGTTTCATCGCCAATGAGGGGTTGGATATCATTGATGGCATCTATGTCCCTAACCTGAATGCTGTCGAACTGAAACCGTGGCCGCGGCGCGGTGGCAACGCGGTGTTCATCAATCATGACGCCTCGCGCACGACCAACGATTGCTATGTGATGGAAATTCCAGCCGGGGGTAAACTGCAGCCGCAGCGCCAGCTCTTTGAGGAAACGGTCCTGATACTCTCAGGGCGTGGATCAACGGTCGTGTGGAACGGCAAGGGCGAGCGGGTATCTTTCGAATGGGGTGCGGGAGCGATTTTCGGCATTCCGCTGAACGCCAACCACCAGCATTTCAATGGTTCGGGCCAGGAACCGGCGCGATATGTTGCGGTCACCAACATGCCGCCTTTGATGAACGTCTACGAGGATCCCGATTTCCTGTTTGCAACCCAACACGACTTCCCCGGCCGGTTTTCCGGTGAACCCGACTACTTCGCCGATCAGGGCGAACAGAAGGGCCTGCTGATGGAAACCAACTTCGTCGCCGATGCGGTCAATCTGCCGTTGATCGAGGCCAAGGAGCGCGGCGCCGGCGGTGGCCATATCCGATTCCAGTTAGCAAAATGTTCCATGAACAGTCACATCAGTCAGTTCCCCGTCGGGACTTACAAGAAATGCCACCGTCACGGACCGGGCGCCCATGTGATCATCCTTTCCGGCGAGGGCTACAGTCTCATGTGGCCGGAAGGCGAGGAACCGACCTACTACGAATGGGAAGTCGGCTCGATGATCGTGCCGCCGAACATGTGGTACCACCAGCATTTCAATACGGGCACGACGCCGGCCAGATACTTGGCCTTCAAATACGAAGGCGTCGCCATCCGCAACGCCCAGGGTGTCCCCAAGGCCTGGATTTCGCAACGTATTGGTGGCGATCAGATCGACTATGCCGACGAGAGCCAGGATGTCCGGACGATGTTTGCCGATGCCCTGATGAAGCACGGCCTGTCGCCTAACATGGATTTTTTCTATGAGGCCGAGAAGGCCGATTTGCCGCCGAATCCGTAAGTGTTCTGCACCCCATTGGAAAGATATACCCGGAGCAACCGACGATGCTGAAAACGGAAGTGAATGATCTGCTTACCCAGACCGGTACGGATACGCCCATGGGCGAATTATTCAGACAATATTGGATACCGGCGCTGCTGGCGGAAGAACTGCCCGAAGACGATTGTCCGCCGGTGCGGGTCAAGTTGCTAGGTGAACGGTTGATCGCTTTTCGGGACTCTGATGGCAACTACGGTTTGATGGACGAATTCTGTGCCCATCGCGGCGTCTCGCTTTGGTTTGGCCGCAACGAAGAGGGCGGGCTGCGCTGCCCCTATCATGGTTGGAAATACGATTACACGGGACAGTGCACGGAAGTTCCGTCGGAGCCCGAGGAAAGCGGCTATTGCCAATCCATAAAGCTGAAGAGCTATCCGATGATCAAAGTCGGCGATGTCCTGTGGACCCACATGGGAGATGCCGCCGAGCGCCCGCCCGAGCCGGCATGGGAATTCGCAACGGTGCCGGCGGATCAGACATTTACGTCAAAGCGCTGGCAGGAGTGCAATTGGCTGCAGGCCCTGGAAGGCGGCATTGATTCCAGCCACGTGTCGTTCCTGCATTCAGGTGGCCTTAAGTCGGATCCTTTGTTTAAGGGCGCCAAGGGCAACGAATACAATCTCAAGGACAAGAAGCCGGTGTTTGAAGTAGCGGAATCGGAAGGCGGGCTGTTTATCGGCGCCCGGCGAAACGCCGAAGAAGGGCGATATTATTGGCGCATCACGCCCTGGGTGATGCCCAGTTTCACGATGATCGCGCCGCGCGGTGATTATCCCGTGCACGGTCATTTTTGGGTGCCCATCGACGATGAAAATTGCTGGGCCTGGAGTTTCGACTATCACGCCACCCGGGCCCTGAGCGCCGAGGAACGACAAGCCATGATCGATGGCCATGGTATCCACAATGAGTACGTTCCCGGCACGTTTCGAGCTCTGCAGAACAAAGACAACGATTACCTGATGGACCGCGAGGCCCAGAAGCGCGGTGATACCTATTCGGGCATCAAGGGGATCGCCATGCAGGACGCCAGCCTTCAGGAAAGCATGGGGCCCATTGTTGATCGGGCAAACGAGAATCTGGTGTCCACGGACAACGGGATCATCATGGCCCGAAACCGGTTGCGCAAGGCGGCCGAAGCGCTTCGTGACAAACGGGTGCCGCCGCCGGGCCGTGATCTCAGCCACCAAATGGTGCGGTCCGTTGCCAAGGTATTGGACGCCGACGAGGCCTTTGCTGAGGCCTGCCGGGAAGACTTGAGCGTGCGGAGCGGCGTCAAGCACACGTCGGTGTAATTGCCGTGCTGGAACGGGCCATGGTTAAGTTGTGCGGCTTCGGCTTCAAGAGATCAGAGTCAACTCGGAGAGTAGCCCAGCTTTTTCGAAATCGTGCCCGCCGTGGAGACCACTAAGGGCACGATCTTCGCGAAGTTGCTCTTTTTTAATCGCAGCCGCGGTCCGGCGACGCCAACTGCGGCCAAAACGCGGCCTTCATTTTGGAAGATAGGGGCGGCGATGCAGCGGGTTCCGTCCTCGCACTCTTCATCTTCAATGGCATAGCCCTGGCGACGCACTGCCGCGAGGCGTTCGCGTATCTCCGCTTCGTCGATCACCGTACGGCTGGTCCTGACGACGCGTCGATGCGCCAGCAACGCTGACAAAGCCGGCTCGTCCATATGGGCGAGAAAGCACAATCCCTCAGCGGTGCAGAAAGCCGGCTTGGTAAGCCCTGTGCTGGAACGCAAGTTGACCACGTGAGGGCTCTCGAAATCATGCAGGAACACGATGTTCTGCTTGTCCAAGGATGCTAACCGGACGTTTTCCTTGGTTTTTTCGCGAAGCTCATTGAGATGCGGTTTGGCCTCAACGGAAATATCCAGCTTGGCACGGACCATGGCCCCCAGGGTAAACAGCGCAATTCCTAAGCTGTATTTGCCGTTTTCCGGGTTTTGGTAGAGCAGGCCCTCATCAAGCAGCGTCGACGCAAGGCGATGCCCCGTGCTTTTGGCGATGCCCAGGCGTTGCGCAATCTGGCTGATTCCCAGTTCCGTTTCATCGTTACTGAATGTTTTCAGCAGGTGAATCGCTGTCGTCACCGAGGACAGACGCGGCCCCTTGCGGCGGGGGTTGGTGTTTTTGACCGTCTTGGCGGCGGGGGCGTTATTCACCGGTCCTGTCCTCCCGTCATTTTCAAAAGCCTTAGTATGAGACGCGACCCTAATCGTTCTTGTATACAGAACAGGTTGTCCAATTTAACGAAGCGATTGGCGATTCGCAAACATCCCGCCAGCCGGCACTAAAGCAATAAGTGGCGGGCCAATTTACGGACTGGCGTCGAGCTTCGCCTTGAAATGATCCCAGGTGCGTTTGAACAGGTTCGGATTCCAAAGCTTTTCCTGGCACTTGGCGATTTCGTCGTCGCTGAAGGCATAGGGTTTGCCGATTTGCAGCGCCATATATTGCCGATAGGCATTGTCTTCCAAATAATTGATCAGTACGAAAGCGTCGAGGATATCTTTGCCAACGGCGACGGCACCATGGGCTTTCATCAGCGCCGCCGGGCGATCGCCCAAAACACCGCTCAGGCGTTTTGCCATTTCCGGGGTGTTGATGGAATTCGGAGAATCGAGCAAGGGCAGGGGATAAACTAACGTGCCTTGCGCATAGATGGGCAGGTAGGTCTCGCCGACAATGGTCAGGAAGGTCGACCACTTGGGATGCGCATGAACCACCGCGTGGACATCCGGGCGCGCCTTATAGATTCCGGCATGCAGGTGGAATTCAAGCGGCGGCTTGCCCGTGCCCTCCAGTACATTGCCATCAAAGTCGATGGTGCAAATGTCGTCTGCCGTCAATTGGCTGCGCTGGCAGGACCCGATGTTGATGAACATGTTGTCGTCACCGACCCGGATGCTGGCATGGCCGTTGTAGTCAATGATGTCGGCGCGTTCGAGCATGCGGATACAGTCCACAAGCTGTTGTTTTTGTTGCTCTGTCTCACTCATGAACTTTGCCCCACCTTGATTGTCACCAATTGACTTCGTCGCGGACTTCGCGGCGCCACAGGTCCCAGGCCCGCAGGCCGGCCGTTTGATTCGGAACGTCGGCCAAACGGCCTTCTTCGGCATTGAGCGCCGCCAAGGGATCGCCGCCGCTGAGTGCCAATGCCCAATGCTGGACCCGGGCATTGACCTCCGTGTAGACGGCCCGGAACACTGCCGTCTGCAGTGTTGGGCCGCAGGCCACGGACCCGTGCGCACGCATCAGACCGATATCCTTGTCTCCCAGAGACTCAGTCAGCGCGACGCCTTTTGTCGGATCGCTGACCAGCATATCGGTGTCGCCGAATTTCTCACTGATATCGAAAACCGGAACGCCGGCGGCAATGAAAGCGGCGTTGTGAAACATCGCCTGCATCTCGACTTCGGCAACGCCGAACGGAATGACCGACGGTGAATGGCTGTGGACAACGGAATTGACATCCGACCGAGCCTTGAAAACCTCGCCGTGAATGAAACGTTCCAAGAAGCTGCCGCGGCCATTGGCATTGCACGGATTGCTGTCCAGATCGTATTCAATGATGTCGTCCGGGGTAACCAGGGCCGGCGCGATAGACCGCGACATCAAATAGCGATCCGGGGCGTCGGGATGGCGCAGCGACACGTGGCCGAAGCCGTCGACGACGCCGCGCGCTGCAAGAATTCGGCTCGCCGCGGCCAGGTCGGCCATGGTCTCGGCTGCAACCGGGCCGCCGGTTTCGGGGCTGTCGTTCATATCTGGCTCCCCCAAACTCTGTCTCAGATGCCGAAGTATCGGGCATGTTTACGGTGGAAGCCATAAAAACTTAGAACGACGTTCCATATAAAGGAACTTTTGTATTAAGCGATCAGATGATGACTTGCGTCATGATTCCCGGCGGGAAAATTTCTTCCGGCGTGAACTGCCGGTGGGCGATGCCTTGTTGGAAGGTGTAGAGCGCCATCTGTTCCCATGTGGCCCGGTTTTCCTCGATGCCATAGGGAAACGGATCGTCACCGAAAATATCGCGCATGCGGCGTGCGTAGGTCGGCAGCCAGGCCAACGGGTAGCGGGAGACGGCCGGGTCGAGCAGGCGTTCAAGACTGCGGCGTTTTGATTCCTGAAAGGCGTTATAAAGATTTCGAGCGATCCAGGGATGTTCATCCAGGATCTGCTTTTTCATGCCGATGATATGCATGATCGGCCACACACCGGTCTTGCTGTAGGAGGCCTCTTCCATTTCCAGATAGTCGGGAAAAAGTCGGACGACATCGGGGTGGCCTTCCAAGAAACAGGTCGGCGGGCGGGCGATGATGGCACAATCGATTTCCCCGGCGGCCAGAAGCTGGCTTAGGGATTTGTCGGCGATGCGAGTAATTTCCACGCCTTCGGGCAGGTTGAGCTCAACCTTTTCCTTGCGCCCCGGCGCGTTGGCGCCGGCCTGGATCCAGTGGACATCGGTGAGTTTGACGTCCATCTCGTTGTGCATCCAGCCGCGCATGTAAACAGCCGCCGAATGCGCCCATTCCGGCGAGCCGACCCGTTTGCCCTTGAGATCGGCGACGGTTTTTATCTTGGCGTTGCGGTTGACATAAAAGGAGCTGAAACGGAACAGCCGCGAGCAGATCACGGGCAGGCCAATGATGTCGCTGTCTTCGCGGGTGACCTGGGTGCTGAACTTGGCGAAGGAAAGCTCGGCCAGATCAAACTCGCGGTTTGCGGTGAAACGCGCAAAACATTCGTGATGACCGAGGGTAAGCCAGTTCAGATCAATGCCCTGGGCGGTAACGTCGCCCAATCTGAAGTCGCGGAAATGATCGTAATCCGTTGTCGCAATGGTAAGTTGTAGTTTCGACATTTCCACCTCGGGACTCGTTAGTTATTTTGCGTGCATGATAGAGAAATTCGCCGACAAGTCATCTTGTGGAATGCGCGTTCACGGCTCTCAGTCACATATCGGCGTATGGGATTGAGTTTAATGTAGTCCATTGCCATTGGCTCTCGCCCGGCACTGGGCAGGGCACGAAGACAATTATTCCCCAGGCCAAAAACTTAGAACAAATTCTTCACGTCTGAGGAAAACGTTGGGAAGGCGAACATGTCGTCGCGGAGCGCGCTGGCGGCGATACCGTGACGCATGGCCATGGCAAACAGGTGAATAAGGTCTTCAGCCTGATGGCCGACCATATGGGCGCCGACGAACTGGTCCTTGTCCTCATCAACCAGAACCTTCGCCCAAGCGACCGATTCGGCATAGCTCTTGCCGGAAAACCAGTCGCTCATGTCGTTGACGGAGACCTTCACGTTCAAGCCCTGCGCATTTGCCTCTTCCTCCGTCAGGCCGACGGTGCTGAGCGCCGGCACCGTATAGACGCAACTGGGCACAACGCTGTAATCGGGCTTTTGGCTGGGGCCGTTGACAATGTTGTGGCCGACCAATCGGCCTTCGTAAGACGCCAGCGGCGATAACTGCGCCGAGGTCACCAGGGAATCGCCGCAAACCCAAACCGCCGGGTTCGACGTGGACCGCAGATAGGCGTCGGTCTCAACGGCGGCGCGGTCGTGCGTGACGTTGGCGGCGTCCAAATCCAGTGTATCCACATTGGCGACCCTTCCGGCCCCGTTGACGACGCGGGCGGCGTCCACCGTGTGTTCGGCGCCGTCGTGTTCATAGGTGACGCGCAGCTTACCGTTGGCCTCGGCGATTCCCTTGACCGAAACATTAGTTTTCACGGTAACACCGATGCGTTCGCTCTCGGCCTGCACGGCTGCCACGGCGCCGGCCTCGATGCGCGGCAACAACCGGGGCATGACCTCCAGGATTGTCACCTGGGTTCCAGCGCGCGCGTAAACATGGCTGAATTCCATGGCGATGACACCGCCGCCGATGAAAACAACCTCTTCGGGTTGGCTTTCCTCGGACAATATCTCATCCGACGTGATCATGTGTTCGGCGCCGGGGATCGGCAGCGGGCGGGGTTTTGATCCCGTCGCGATGACGATGTTGTCGCCTTCCAGGATCGTGCCGTTGACCTCAACGGCGTTGGCGCCGACGAACTTAGCCGATCCCTCGAAGACATCGCCGCGCTTCGCGGCAACGTCTTTCATGGCATCGGGAATGAAGCCGATCATGCCTTTTTCCCGCTGGATCAACTTGCCCCAATCCAGGGTCGGCTTGCCCACGTCAATGCCATGGGCGCCGGCGATTTCGATCTCATGCAGGGCATGGGCCGCGGCAACCAGAACCTTCTTCGGTGTGCAGCCCCGGTTTGGGCAGGTGCCGCCGAAATCACGCTCCTCGATAAAGGCGATTTTCTTGCCCGCGTCATGGGCAATCGCCGACACCCCAAAGCCGGCGTTGCCGCCGCCCAAAATGATCACATCATATCTATCGGCCATGGTCTGCATTCCTCCCTGTCATTACTCATGGCGCTTCCCGAAGGGGCGCCAAACGACACGCTGATTGTGTTTATCTATTGCGCGGCGGCCTTATCGTCAGGCCATTGGGCACGCGTCTTTCCCGTTCCGAAATCTACGTCGCACGCAGAGTGCCACGCATGGCGCCGCAGGGGAACAAATCAACGGCGATGCGCGATCACAATAGCTCACGCCCGCGTTTGCGAGCGCAGGATATCATCAACCACGCGCTCCAGGTGTTTGATGGTGCGGCAGGTCTTGGCGACATGGCAATAGGGGCGGTAACGGGGCATTTCGGAATCACCCGTGCCCCAGAACGTTTCCGGTTCCGGGTTCAGCCAGACAACGCGGCGCGCGCGCTGGTTGATCCACTTCATGATATCAGCGCGGGGATCACCGTAGTTTGACCGCCCGTCGCCCAGGATAATCACCGTCGTCCGCCGGTCGATGGCCTCACCGAAAGTGGTCTTCAGATCATCCAGGGCGCGGCCGTAATCCGTCGACATAAAGCCGATCTTGTCCAAGACCTTGGGGATCGCCTCTTCGATGCTGTGGGCGTCAAGAATATCCTCGACCTCGACCAGATAGGACGAAAAGGCGAAACTGCGAAGATCGGCCAAGACCTCATTGAGATTGTAGAGGAACATCAACAGGAACTGCGCGGCGGCGGCGACCGAGCGGCTGACGTCGCAGATGACGACTATTTTCGGGCGCTCGACACGCTTTTGCTTCCACACGGTCTGAAAGGGAATGGCGTCGTGGGCCATATTGACGCGCAGCGTGCGGCGCACATCCAGTTGGCCGCGGCGGGTGCGTTTGTGGCGGGCCACATAGCGCGATGCCAGCTTGCGGGCCATGCGGCGGATTAAGGTGTTCATGCGGGCGTAATCGCGCCGGTCGATGGCCGCCAAGGGCGTGCGTTCCAGAAACTCCTCGCGCAATTGTTGGCCGGCGAAGCGCCCGTAAAGCTCATACTGGCGCTCGACGAAACTGCGTGCTTCGCTGAGCAGACGGGTGCGCTGAACTTCCAAAGCTTCGGCCAAGTCGCCGCCGCCGGGCGCGTCACCGCGGGCAACCTGAGAAATCAGGCGCTCCAGTTCGGCCAGGCCCATTTGATCGACCATGCGCCGGGCCAGAAAGTTAACCTGGGTGCGAAAACGGATGGTGCCGACGCCGGCGTCGCGGCCGGCCTGCTCCATGGCAGCGGCCAGGCCTTCACGGTCGTCGTTGAGCAGCATGTCGGCCAGATCGTTGCCGGTCTCCGGTTGTTGATCGGTATTTTCATCGGCGGCCTCGCCGTCGGCGCCCCCGCCCGCGTCTTCGCGTGCAACAAACTGATCGCGGGCGAAGAACAGATCGAAGCTGTCATTGAACCGCTGCTTTTCGCCCACCGTCTTGGCCAGGGTCAGCGACAGAGAATCTTTCAACAACCCGCGGTCGGCATAACCCACGTGGGCGACCACCTCGTGCGCCTCCATGGCTTCGGCGACGGAGACCCGCACCTCGGCGGCGCGCAGCGATCGGATGAAATCCTCAAGTTGCCGTTGCACGCCCGCCGGCCCCCGCGGTTTGCACGGCCTTCCGAACCATCTCGTTGAGGCCCGGCCCGGCGGCGGCAATGTCTTCTTCAAACTTCAGCAGAACGTTCAAGGTTTCGCGCACCAGTTTGGCGTCCAGGTCCTCGGCGTGCAGCAAAACCAGGGCGCGGGCCCAATCTATGGTCTCACTGATCGACGGCAATTTCTTCAGATCAACCCCGCGAAGGTCTTGGACGAAATGCACCAATTGGCGGCGCAGGCGCGCATCGATATCCGGCACGCGGGCCGCGACGATGCGTTCTTCCAGCTTCGCATCGGGCAACGGAATGTAGAGATGCAGGCAGCGGCGTTTCAAGGCGTCGCCCATGTCGCGGGTGTTGTTGGACGTCAGGAAGACAATGGGTGGGTTCTTCGCCTTGATCGTGCCGATCTCCGGGATCGTCACCTGGAAGGCGGATAATACCTCCAGCAACAAAGCCTCGAACTCCTCATTGGCCTTGTCCACCTCATCAATGAGCAAAACCGCGCCGGCGTCCTCTTGCAGGGCTTTCAGCAAAGGTCGGGGTTCCAGGAATTGTTCGGAAAAAAATACATCGGTGAAATCGTGCAACCGCCCCATGGCCTTTTCCAGATTGTCGGCATCCTGCAATACATCACCAATCTTGTCTTTCAGGACCTGGGTATAGAGAAGCTGTTTGCCGTATTTCCATTCATACAACGCCTTCGATTCATCCAGGCCCTCGTAGCACTGCATGCGGATCAACGGGACGTTCAGGTATTCCGCCGTGGCCAGTGCCAATTCCGTCTTGCCGACCCCGGCGGACCCTTCGACCAGCACCGGCTTGTCGAGGTTTTGGGCGATCAGGATAGCCGTGGCGATCTGCCTGGATGCGATATAGGAAACGCTGCCGAGGCCTCCGATGATCTCGTCAACGGACGTGAATTTTTCCGTCTCCGCGTCGTTCATGATGGCGTCCCTTCGTCCAAAAACATCTTCGCGCGCTTCGCGGCCTGCAGCCGGTGTGCCGAGCTTGCAATGGACAGCGTCTTGATCAAATCACGGCGCAGCGCCTCAGCATCGGGCGATAACACCATGCCGCGTTCGCCAACGAAAGCATCGATCTCATCCTGTAAGGTCCGGAGAAACCCACGAAATCCGGCGGAAGCTCCATTCAGGCGTTCCGGGTTCCCGTCGTCCGCATTCAATTCCTCGGCCAATCTGGCGGCTGCCTTGGTCAGGGCGTCTGCCTTGCCCAGCATTTGTCCCAGGTCGGCCAACGCCTCCCGATCCGGCATTGGCATCGCATCTGCAACGAACCGGAGTTCGGCGGAAACTGCCCCTGCTAGAGACGACGTCGTTAGCGCGTCCTCGATGGCCCGCATGGGTAGGGAAATATCCGCCAGGCCGCCATCCGGTTGGCCGAGGACATTTGCCGCCGGCACGCGGCAGTCCGTCAACTTCAGACCGCAATGCGGTGACGGGTGCAGGAAATTGATCTCCACGCCCGGCGTCTGTTCCACGCCCGGCGTGGTGCGCGGCACCAGGATTGCCGAGAACGTCTTCAATCCGTGTTTCTCGCCGGTGACCGCCAAGACGATGAACATATCTGCCAAGGGACCGTTGGTCAGGTAGGTCTTCGCGCCATTGATGACGAAGTCACCGCCGTCGCGCTCGGCGCGGGCGGTAAGATGTTTCGGGTGCGCACCGACACCGGGCTCCGATATGGCGATGCAGATGGTGCTGTCTCCCCGCGCCAGGCGTGGCAACCAGAATTCGCGCTGCATTTGCGTGCCTTTGCGGTCCAGGTGCAGCCGGGCGTTCATGATGTGGCAGAGCCAGGTGACGGTGACGCCAAGCACCCCGCCTCGTTCCGTCAGGCGCTGCGCCGCCGCCGCTAAATCAACGTAGCCGCCGCCAAGGCCGCCATATTCTTTGGGCAGTGTCAGACCGAGCAAGCCGCTGTCACCAAGCATCTGCCAAAGGTCGTCGGGGAATTCAGGCCGCGCCATGAGATCGGCCCGGTTGGCAGCAATGTGGGCTGCCACGGTGTCGATACGCGCGCAGATCGGGCCAGAAGCGGTGTTCGTCATGATGGCCCATGGTATGGGCCTCCAGGCATGGCGGAAAGGGCGAAGCGTTTCAGGGTTCCCAAAAACCCCTAAGTCCGATACTCCGGCTCTTCGCGGTCCAGCACACGTTTGATGGCGGCGAAATGCGGTACCACTTGCGGGTCATGGCCGCTGGGTCGGCTGGTGATGCGGTCGATCTCTTCGTCGGGGATGATCGCCAGTTCCTCACCGGAGGATTGCGCCAAAATCTGCACCCGGCAGGTATCTTCTAAGAGATAAAAATCGTTCAGGGCATGGGCAATGTCCTGGCCGATGACGCTGACCCCATGGTGGGCCATGAACATGATCTGGTGATTACCCAGTTTGCGGGCGATGCGTTCGCCCTCCGTGGCGTCCAGGACGGAGCCGTTGAAGGTGCGGTCATAAACCACCTTGCCATAGAACTTCAGCGCGTCCTGGGAACACCATTTCAGTTCGCCGTCTTTCAAGCAGGCCAGCGCCGTGGCATAGGGAACGTGTGCGTGCAGGATGATTTTCGCCGCCGGGTTCATGCGGTGCGTCGGCACGTGCACGAAAAACGCCGTTTCCTCAACCTCGTCGCCGCCTTCGACGATATTGTTGTCACCATCCAAAAGAACTAGGTTCGACGCCGTGATCTCCGACCAAAACAAGCCGCGCGGGTTGATCAGGATGTGTTCGTTGTCGACCATCCAGCTGAAATGATTGCAGATTCCCGTTTGCCAGCCCAAGCGCGCCGCCCAACGGAACGCCGCGGCAAAATTGATCCGTTCTTCCATGAAACGCAAAGTCATCTCGTCACCTCAAATTCACAAGGGTGCGCAGAATAACGACGTTTACAGAATTTGTCCCAGGAATTCCTGGGTGCGCGGGTCTTTGGCTTCGTCGAAGAAGGAATCCGGTGCGCCGTGCTCAACAATGACGCCCCGGTCCGTGAAATAGATGTGATTGGCGACCTCGCGGGCGAAGCCCATTTCATGGGTGACCAGGATGCACGTCATGCCTTCCTCGGCCAGATCGCGGATCGTCACCAGCACTTCCTTCACCGTTTCCGGGTCCAACGCCGCCGTCACTTCGTCGAACAGCATGACATCGGGATGCATGGCCAGCGACCGGGCGATGGCGACGCGTTGTTGCTGGCCGCCGGACAATTCGCCAGGATAGCTCTCCTCTTTGCCTTCCAGGCGAACCTTCTTGATCAGGTCTCGGGCCCGGGCTTCGACTTCCGCGGGGTCCTGCTTCAGCACCTTGATCGGCGCCATCATGATGTTTTCCAGCGCGTTCTTGTGCGGGAACAAATTGTACTGCTGGAACACCATGCCGACCTTCTTGCGCAGCTCCAGCTTGTTCAGGTTCGGGTCATTAACTTCCTGGCCCTCAACGGTGATGGAGCCGCCCTGAATGTCGTTCAGCGCATTAATGCAGCGGATGAAGGTAGACTTTCCCGACCCGGACGGACCGATGATGCACACGCATTCGCCCTTCATGACTTCCATGGAGATGCCTTTCAGCACCTCCAGGTCACCGAAGGACTTGTGCACGTCCTTGGCGCTAACCATGGGCTGATCGGGGGTCCAATTCGTGTCCGCGTTCATGGCGGGTCTCCTAGAGTTTCACGGCGTATTTACGCTCGAGGGACATGGTCCAGCGTGCGATGGGATAGCAATAGGCAAAGAAAATCAGCAGGGCGAAACCGTAGAACGGCACCAGCAACTCAGGATGGTTATCGGAACCTTCCATGGCCTGGCGCGACAGGTTGATCAATTCATCAACGCCCAACAGCGAGCACAAGGGCGTCGCCATGGTCAGGATCGCGTACCAGTTCATCCAGGGCGGGATCATGCGCTTGAAGATCTGCGGCAGGATGATCTGCCAAAGCGTCTGCATGCGGGAAAAGGCCAACGCTTCGGCGGCCTCCCATTGGGCCGTTGGCACCGATTGAATGGCGCCGCGCACGACCTCGGAGATATTCGCCATGATCGGCAGGCTCAAACCGAACACCGCCTTCATCCAGCCGGGCACGGTGACGTAGAACGCACCAAACGAAATTTCATGCGGTACCGTCAGGAGAACGATGTACAGCAGCACCAGCCACGGCGAATTCCGGAACGCTTGCGTCGTGAATTTGGCGGCACGGCGGATCAGCACGTTGTTTGAAATTTGCGCCAAACCGAGACTGACCCCGGCCGCGGTTCCAATCAGCATGGCGAAAAACGAAATCAAGACGTTGAACAAGAACCCCTTGCTGATAAGGAACGGCAGCCATCCAATCAATTCCGTCACCGCATCCGCGTAGGTGAATTTGCTGGCCGCGCTCGCCGTCAAGGGCCAAGCGAAGATCAGCGCCAACAAGGCGACGGGCGTCCACCAGGGCAGCCCGGCGACCCACCGGCTCACCATCATGGCGTCCGGGCCAGCGGCGCGGGTTTTATCCAGCGGCAGCAGAACCGGCAGGTCGGTGGTGGGGCGCGTGTTGACGCCGGGAATGGCGCGGGCGCTCATGTGCCGTACCCCGGAATACGCAACGCGCGTTCCCAACGGTTCATGGAGATCACCAGGATACCGACGAGGCCGATATAGATGAAGAAGACCATGGTCAGGGACGGATAAAGCGCCGATGGATAATCGTTCCAAATCCCTAAGAACTCATAGAGCAACTCCGGCACGGCGATGGCCAAGGCCTGAGTCGTCGTCTTCACCAGATTGACCAGATTATTGTTCAGCGCCGGCAGGCTGACACGGAAGGCCAATGGGAAAACGATATAGATGTACGCCTGCAGGCGGGACATGCCGAGGGATTCGGCCGCTTCCTGAGTTGAGAACGGTACCGCTTCGATGCCGGAGCGAAAAATCTCCACATTGAAGGCACCAGCGAAGAAGCTGAGCGAGATTATTGCCCAGCCGACATTGGAAATAATGGGCACCTGGGTCCAGCCGTCCGGCGAAAATGTCGGCGTGAACTGGCCCAAGGCGAAATAGAAAAACAAAAGCTGCACGAAGGGTGGTGTGTTACGGAAGAACTGAATATAGCCCTGCACGATCATCCTGGGCACTTTCAGTTTCGAGCCCTGCAACCAGGCCCCGACGATACCGATGATGACGCTAAAGATGACACACAGGATCGAAAGTTCCACCGTCACCCAAAAGCCGCTGAGTACGCGCTCCCATTGGGTTTTGTCGTGGAAAAAAATGAAATTCCAGCGTGGCGCGACCTCATAAAGGTCGAGAAAAAATGTACGAATGAACTCGATCATGGCCACGCGTCTCCCCGATGACGAAGGGGCGCCCTATTTCAAGAGCGCCCCAAGCATCAAGACGTTATTTATCGAGCCAATCTTTCAGGCGCTTCTTGTGACCTGCCAAGAAGGCCGTTGGCTTAATGCCCCATTTCTTTTCCAGGGCGATAAGCTTGCCGGACTGCAGCCAGTTGTGCTGCATGCCGGACATGAACTGACCGAAGACGCAGTTCTTTTCTGCCAGCGGAACCGCCAGGCCCCACGGGTTGTCATCTTCAGAGCTCAACGGCATTTCGAAGTCATCCCAGTTGCCTGATGACAGATCGGAACCGATGGACGAATCATCATACACCCAGGCGATGCACTTGCGGTCGCGAAGTGCCTGCTTGGCTTCGGCGTTGCCGGTGAAGGCGATAACCTTGGCGCCGTGGCGTTCGGTGACGATCTTGTTGTAGAAAGCACCCTGCTTGCCGCAAACCGGCTTGCCTTTGAGGTCCGACCATTTGGATATCTTCAGTGCTTTCGGCGCCATCACGTTGGTCCCCGACGTGTAGTAGTTGGGGCCGACGATACCGACAATTTTGCGGCGGTCGGCGCGGTCGGACATGGTCGCGATCATCAGGTCAATCTTGCCCTGTTCCAGAAACTGCATGCGGTTGGACGACTGCACGGCAATTGTTTCCAGCTTGACGCCCATGGTGTCGGCAACGTCCTGGGCCATGTCGATTTCCATGCCGATGATGGCACCGGATTTGTCACGGAAGCCCCAGGGCTTGTAGTCGGCCTTGACGCCGACGACCAATTTGCCGCGGCTCATAACTTTTTTCCAAGTGTCATTGGTGCATTGCGCGGCATCGGCCATGGCGGGCGCCAGGACCATACCAAACGCGGCGGCCGCCACAGCGGCCCGAGTCATCGTATTGAACATGTTAAACTCCCTGATCAGAAACCTTATGAACGCAACAGGGTCGGCTTATAAATGCCACCTCTGGTGCAACCCTGTCACAACTCTGCGCGAAACCGCCCTTGCGTTGTTAAGTGACCGGCCCGCCATCATGCCGGTCAGACCGACATAACACGGGAACGCTAACATGATTGAACCATTTGTTTCAATACTTATTGATGATTTATGTGACACGTTCGATTTTCCTTGAATTCTGGGACGTAACACGAATATATGTTTGTACCATTTGTTACATATTCATGTGAGCGTTTCATATTATGGAACATGTTATCGCCAGCCTGACGGAACAACTGCCCTTTCTCAGCCCTCAATTGCGGCGCGCCGCCGATACCTTGTTGGAGAACCCCGGCGCCATCGCGGTGAACTCCATGCGGGTCATGGCCGGCACCGCGGAAGTATCGCCGCCGACCATGTTGCGCCTTGCCCAACGCCTGGGCTTTCCCAGTTACGAAGCGTTCCGCGACATCTTCAAGGACCAGGTGGCCGGCAAAGGTTATGGCGCGCGCGCCGGCGATTTAAACAAAGCAACCCGGCGCGAAGGTGTCGCTGGCTTAGTCCGAGACACGGCCGACGCCGTCGCTACTGGCATGGCACGCTTTCACAACCCGGCCTTCGCATTTGACGTGGATCGGGCAGCCGCCATCATTGCCGCAGCACCACGCACCTTCGTCATAGCCAGCGGCGCGTCGTTCGGCCAAGCGGTCAGCTTTCATTATGTCTGTCGTATGGCTCTGCCGGTGATCGAACTGGCTTCGGCGCCGGGATTGCGTGCTATTGATTGCCTGACCAGCCTGCAAACCAGCGATGCCGTTCTCGCCATCGCCACATCGCCCTATGCACGCTCAACGATCGAAGCGGCGGAGTATGCCCGCGTACAAGGTGCACGGATCACGGCAGTGACGGATTCCCGCTCGTCGCCGCTTGGCCGCATTGCCGAAGCCGCCGTCATCCTGGATACGGAAGGCCCCCACTACTTCCCGTCAATGATCCGCATGGCGGCGACACTGGAAGTGCTGAGCGCGACCATTGCCGTAAAGCGCGGACCTGACGCCGTCGCCGCCATCTCATCCTATGAACGGGGCATCCGCGACAGTCACTATTATTGGGAAGATTCTGAATGACGCCGAAGTTTGACCTCCCTGCCCACGCAAGCGTCGTTGTCATCGGCGGCGGGGTTATGGGCTGCTCGACGCTCTATCATCTGGCGAAGTTGGGCGTCAGTGATGCGATTTTATTGGAACGCAACGAATTGACGTCGGGGACCACTTGGCATTCAGCAGCGCAGGTGCGCGCATTGCGCTCTACCCGCAATCTGACGGACCTGATCCGCTATTCCATCGACCTTTACCAATCGCTGGAAGCAGAGACGGGTCAGGCCACGGGCTGGATACAAAAAGGATCGCTCTCCATCGCCACCAATGACGACCGGATGACCCACATTCGCCGCCAGGAGGCGCTCGCACATCTGTTCGGTGTTGAAGCCAATTCTGTTTCCGCTGGCGAAGCCCTGGAACGCTGGCCTTTGATGAATGCCGACGACGTCATCGGTGCCGTTTGGTCGCCGGATGATGGCCGGGTCAGCCCGTCCGATCTTTGCGCAGCCTTGGTCAAGGGCGCCAAATTACACGGCGCAAAGATATTCGAAACCACGGGCGTCACCGGCATCGCCACTGATGGCGGCCGCGTCATCGGCCTGGAAACCACACGCGGCCCCATCAAGACTGACGCCGTGGCGCTCTGCACCGGCCTATGGAGCAAGGACGCCGCCGCCATGGCAGGCGCGTCCGTCCCGGCTTGGCCCTGCGAGCATTTTTACCTGTTGACCCGGCCGGTGGACGGCATCTCCGGCAACATGCCGACGCTCTCAGACCACGATTCACACTTATACATCCGCGACGATTCCGGCGGTTTGCTGGTTGGCTGCTTTGAACCCATGGGCAAGGCGATCGCGCCCGGGACGCTTGGTGAGGACTTCGCCTTCCAACTGTTGCCCGAAGATTGGGATCACTTCGAGCCGATGATGCTGAACGCGCTGCACCGCCTACCGCCATTGGAGACAGCGGAAGTGAAGATGCTATTGAACGGACCGGAAAGCTTCACGCCGGACGGATCGTTCATGTTGGGTGAGACAGCGGAAACGCGCGGTCTCTTTCTTGGCTGCGGCATGAACTCCGTCGGTGTTGCCACCGGCGGCGGTGCGGGCATGGCGTTGGCACACAATATCGTCGATGGCCATCTGCCCATGGACCTACATGAAGCCAGCCCTGCGCGCTTTCCGGATTGCTGGAATGACGTCGCCGCGCTTAGCGCCCGCGTACCGGAAGTTTTGGGCAAGCATTATGAAATCACTTACCCTGGCCGCCAATGGGCGACAGGCCGGGGTCTCCACCCGACGCCGCTGGACGCGGCATGGCGCAGGGCCGGCGCCCACTTTGGCCAATTCTACGGCTGGGAACGTCCGCTTTATTTCGGCGGCGCTGACGAACCGGCATTGAGTTTTGGCAAACCCGCCTGGCACGAACAGGTGGGCAAGGAGGTGATGCAGGCGCACGAACAAGCCGCCATCTTCGATCAATCCACCTTTGGCAAAATTCTGGTCGAGGGCACCGACGCGGAGACCTTCCTCAACCGGATCTGTGCCAACGACATGCGGCGTGCGCCGGGACGCGCCGTCTACACAGCCATGCTGAATGATCGTGGCGGCATAGAAAGCGATCTGACCGCGCTGCGCTTGGATGACGAGACCTATCGCTTGTACGTCGGCACCGCGGCGATCAAGCGCGACATGTCTTGGTTGCACCGGCATCGGCTAGACGGCGAACGTGTCACCTTGACCGACGAGACCGAAGACTGGGCCGTGATTGGCCTCATGGGTCCGGCGGCGGCCGGCATCATCGACGCAGTGGGCGCGTCGGCGTTGAACGACCTGCCCTACTTCCGGCACAGTCCTTCAGCGATTGCCGGCATTCCCATCGAAGTGGTCCGTCTTTCCTATGTGGGTGAAGCGGGCTGGGAAATCACCTGTCCCGCCGATCAGGCCGGCACGATCTTTACGGCACTTCACGACCGGGGCGCCCGGCCGGCCGGTGTCTTTGCTCAATCATCCATGCGCATCGAAAAGCGGTATCTTGCCTACGGTCCCGATCTGGACACGGACACGGACCCGCTGATGGCCGGCCTTGGCTTTGCCATTGCCTGGGACACGGACTTCATTGGACGCGACGCCTTGCTGTCAAAGCGTGACATGGCACCGGAAGCAACGATGGTCAGCCTGATCGTTGAGGACGCCTGTGCCTGGCCGCTGGGCAATGAACCTGTTTACGCCGGCGGCGAAATTATCGGCAAGACCACGTCGGCGGCCTTCGGCTTTCGGGTCGGCAAGCCGGTTGCCCTGGCCTATCTGAAAAGCCCCAATGACGGCATGGGCGTTGAGATCGATATCGCCCGACAAAAGCTCAAGGCGACCGTTTCCACGACTCCTGCCTTCGATCCGAAAGGCCTGCGCATGCGGTCGGAAAAATCGTAATCACGCCGTTGCGTCCGGCGCTCACGGGCGGCATAGTTTGCCGACAGAACAACCACCGTTTGGGGAGGATCACATGGAAACCCGTGCCGCCATCGCCGTCGAAGCCGGCAAGCCGTTGGAAATTCACACCGTCGAACTGGATGGCCCGAAAGAGGGCGAAGTGCTGGTCGAAATGAAGGCCACGGGCATCTGCCACACGGATGAATTCACCCTGTCAGGCGCCGACCCGGAAGGCATCTTCCCCGCCATCCTGGGCCATGAAGGCGCCGGCATCGTTGTCGATACGGGTCCGGGCGTCACGTCCCTGAAGAGGGGCGACCACGTGATCCCGCTCTATACACCGGAATGCCGTGAATGCGACTATTGCACATCAGGCCGGACCAATCTTTGTCAGGCGATCCGCGTCACCCAAGGCCAGGGCCTCATGCCCGACGGCACCTCGCGTTTCCGCATGGGCAAGGACATGATCTACCACTACATGGGTACATCAACCTTCGCCCAACACACCGTAGTCCCGGAAATTGCGCTGGCCAAAGTCCGCGAAGACGCACCGTTTGATAAGATCTGCTACATCGGCTGCGGCGTCACCACGGGCATCGGCGCGGTGATCAACACGGCGAAAGTCCGGACCGGCGACAACGTCATTGTCTTTGGCCTGGGCGGCATCGGCCTGAACGTCATCCAGGGCGCCAAGCTGGTCGGCGCCAACATGATCGTCGGCGTTGATTTGAACCCCGGGCGCCAGGCCATCGCGGAGCAGTTCGGCATGACCCATTTCGTCAACCCGAAAGAGGTGGAAGGCGACTTAGTGCCCTATCTGGTTGATCTCACGGGTGGCGGTGCCGACCATTCGTTCGAGTGCATCGGCAATGTGGACGTTATGCGCGACGCGCTTGAGTGCTGCCACAAGGGCTGGGGCGAAAGCACCATCATCGGCGTTGCCGGTGCGGGGCAGGAAATCGCCACCCGACCCTTCCAATTGGTCACTGGCCGGGTCTGGCGCGGCACCGCGTTCGGCGGTGCCAAGGGCCGCACGGACGTGCCGAAGATCGTTGATTGGTACATGGACGGCAAAATTCAGATCGACCCGCTGATTACGCATAAGATGCCGTTGGAGGATATCAACAATGCGTTCGATTTGATGCACGCGGGGGAAAGCATCCGAAGCGTCGTCGAATATTGACCCTCGACGCCGCTTCGTAATTCCCTTCCTGTGCTTGGTGGGCAATGACGAGAGGAAATTGCGGTCTATGCCTTAAGCCGCCGCGGACGCCGGCTGGAAGCCCAGTGGTCGCCCGGCGTTGATAAAGCTGCCTTGGGTCGGCTCATCGGTCAGATAGCGCTCCATAATCTCGCGTGCTTCCAACAGGCCATCGAGATCAATGCCCGTGCGCAGGCCCATGCCTTCCAGCATGAACACCAAATCTTCGGTCACGATGTTGCCCGACGCGCCCGGCGCGTAGGGACAACCACCCAAACCGCCGAGACACGAATCCAACTCGCGTACACCGGCTTCCACGGCGGCGAAGGCGTTGGCCAGACCAAGGCCGCGGGTGTCATGGAAGTGCGCCCCTATGGGCACATCGTTGCCGACGGTGCGGTACAGCTCATCAAACAGGTCCTTCACCTGCTTGGGGTTGGCGTAACCCACCGTGTCGGCGACGCTGATCCGATCGGCACCGCGCTTCAGGAATTCCTCGGCAACACGCATGACGGCCGACACCTCGACCTTGCCGTCGATGGTGCAGCCGAACGCCGTCGCCAAACCGCCGGAGATGACGATATCCTTGTAGTCCTCATGGGCGTCGCGGTGGCCGACAATCTCTGAAAACCCGTCCAGGCTTTCGGCGACGCTGCGCCTGACGTTTGACATATTGTGAGCTTCCGAAACCGACAACACGACACCGATCTGGTGAGCGCCGGCGGCCATACCGTTTTCGGCGCCGCGCAAGTTCGGCACCAGGGCGGCGACCGTGAGGCCTGGAATTTCCAGCGATTGCCGCACCACATCGGCGCTGTCGGCCATCTGCGGCAGGTTCTTCGGTGGCACGAATGAGCCGACCTGAATTTGCGGCACGCCGGCGGCGGCTTCGCGCTTGATCCATGCCATCTTACCTTCCGTCGGGAAAATTGTCTGGATGCTCTGCAACCCGTCGCGTGGGCCGACTTCGTGGACCAAAACGTCGATATCATCGCGCATGGTGTTCTCCTCTATCTCTCGTAACTCTATTTGCCCTGGAAATTCGGCTTACGCTTTTCATTGAAGGCGCGCACGCCTTCCATGCGGTCTTCCGTGCCGACCAGGCGATTATAGGCTTCCAGTTCGAATTGATAACCGGTGGCGCGGTCGACCTGATTGGCAATCGTCGTTGAGCGCTTCGCGCGCTGCACCGCCAACGGCGCGTTGCCGGCGATGCGGCGCGCTGTCTCCAGGGTTTCGTCCATCAACTTGTCCGGCTCACAGACCTTATTGACCATACCCCATTCATAGGCTTCCTGGGCTGTGAACGGCGTGCCGGTGAAGATGATTTCTTTGGCCCGGCGCTCACCCACGGCATTGGGCAGGTTCTGGGTCCCCATGGCGCCGGGAATGATGCCCAGCGTAATTTCCGTCAGCGCAAAACGCGCCGTGGATGAGGCATAGCAGAAGTCCGTGATCAACGCCGTCTCACAACCGCCGCCGTAGGCCGCACCATTGATGGCGCCGATCAGCGGGATCGGGCAGGCCCGCATGGCTGTGACGGCCTGTTCAAAGATCGCGTGCTGGTGCTTCCAGGCTTCGTCGGTCATGCCATTGCGTTCCTTCAAGTCACCGCCGGCGCAAAAAGCCTTTTCGCCACGGCCCGTCAGGATCACACAGCGCAAGCCTTCGGTGTCCACATAGAGGCTTTCAAAAACCTCTTTCTGGTCCAGGCCCATTTGTGTGTTCTTGGCATTGGCGACCTCGGGGCGGTCGTACATGACGATCAGAATGTGGTCATCGACACGTTCCACATGCAGCGTTTCGAAATCCGTACGCATCAGGTCTTGGTCCCCTTGATCTGTTCGTTGTGTTCGCCGAGTTTTGGCGCGTGATTGCGAAGCGCCGGGCGTTCGCCGTCGAAGCTGAGTGGCATGCCCATGAGCTGCAGGCTGTCCGGTGTCAGCTGCTGGAGTATACCCAACGCCTGGGTCTGTGGATCAACCATCATTTCCGGCACCGTCTGCACCGGCGCTGTGGGCACACCGGCCTTCTGCAGTGCGGCCTGCCAATGGGCCCGGGGCTGGGCCGCCACGATGGGCTCGATCATTGCGTTCAAGTCGGCCAGATTTGCGTAGCGGTTCAGGTTTCCATCAAACCGTGGGTCGGCCGGCCATTCGGGATGACCGAGCACCCCGGCCAGCCGCTCAAACAGCCGGTCATTGGCTGCGGCAATCACCAGGTGACCGTCGGCACACGCGTAGGCCTGATAGGGCGCAATGCCGCGCGCCCCGGAGCCCTGTTTCAGAGGCCGCTGGCCATCGACCCCGACCGACGCCACGGAATTCGTCATCCAGGCCACCGCCGTCTCATACAAGGACGCATCGACGATGCATCCCCGGCCCGTATCCTTGCGGCTGTTCAAGGCCGAGAGAATGCCGACGGCACACCAAAGCCCCGTCCCCATATCAACGATTGAGGTGCCAACGCGGATCGGTGCGTCACCTTCGTTGCCGGTGATGCTCATAATGCCGCCGTAAGCCTGCATGAGCGGGTCGTAGCCAGGATTGTCCTTCAGCGGTCCTTTGGCGCCGAAGGCCCAGAGGTTGCAGTAAATCAACTTCGGGTTCGCCGCCGTCAAATGCTCGGCGCCCAGGCCATAGCCTTCGGCGCGTCCCGGCCGCATGTTCTGGATTACCACATCAACCTCGGATTCACAGAACGCGCGCAGCCAGTCGACCTGGGCATCATCCTTCAGATCGACGGTGATACCCAGCTTATCGCGGTTCAGGGCATTAAAATAGGACGACGAGCCGTCGGCCAGCATCTTGCCCCAATGGCGCGCGTCATCACCCCGCTCCGGCGGCTCGACTTTAATCACCTCGGCGCCCAGTGATGCCAGAATCCAAGCCGCGTAGGGCGCCGCGACGCTGGTCCCCAATTCAACGACGCGGATGCCGGTTAAAGATTGTCCCGGGGATTGCCCCAGTGATTCCCCAGGAGATTCCCCAGGAGATTCGCCAGGAGATTCCCCAGGTGATTCCCGCGTGGTTGACGTGCCGTCGTTCACCATTTACCCAAACCCAGAGCGTTTCCGTGGAGGCCGCATTGTGCGGCATGCGCCCGCCTGGGGGTATCATGAAACATTTCACGGCATGAAGCCAAACCGGAGAAAGTGAAATGACACAACCGGACGACATGGCTGACCGCATCGCCGACCTGGAGACACGGTCAGCCCATCACGAACAGGCGATTCAGGACTTGAGCGACATGACCCGCGACCAATGGGAGGTCATTGACGTGTTGAAACGCCAAGTGGCGCGTCTCAAGGACCGGATCGGCGAGTTTGAGGAAGCCGGCGGCCCGGGCCGCCCGGAAAATGAGAAACCGCCGCACTATTGACGATTACACAGAGAATTCTCTGCCTGAAACTTCCTCGTCCTTGAGGACCGAAGGCATAAACGTGATCAAAATATTTCGACAACCATGGCGGATTTAGATCAAGATCATATTGAAATCCAACGCCCCATTTTGACATGATATGGTCCGACGTCGGCGGGCATACCGGATTGGCGTTAACACCCAATCTGGCTCATAAAAATATTCCGTATAGACATATGCCTAATTGGAATTTTTAATCGCGATGGCCGACCTCTACCATCCATTCCGGTCGCCTGACTAAATGCGCCGATCGCCGACGCGGGTGGGGGATTGCATTCGGAAACGGGCCGCCGTGCGCCAGACGTAAGGGAGAATACTCATGGGCAAGACACTGATCGCCGTCGCCGACTCGCCGTTCCCCAACTTGGATCCGGCCAAAGCCGTCTTGGCGGAAATAGACGCCGACGTGGTGATGGCCGAAGACGCCGGCGTCGAGAGCATCCTGAAGGTCGCGGCCCAGGCCGATGGCCTGATGGTGACCTACGGACAAATCACCGCGGATGTCATTGCCGGGCTTGAGAACTGCAAGGTCATCGGCCGCTTTGGTCTCGGCGTCGATAATATCGATATCGACGCCGCGACGAAGGCCGGCATCGCCGTTGTTTATGTACCCGATTATTGCATTGATGAGGTTTCCGATCACGCCATGGCCATGTTGCTGGATTTGGCCCGCAAGATCAGTTTCTCGAACCAGTTGGTTCAGGCCGGACGCTGGGAAATGCCGGCGGTGGCACCGCTGTCGAGGCTGCGCGGCCGGACGTTGGGATTGGCCGGGTTTGGTCAAATTCCCCGCGCCGTGGCGCCGAAGGCGCAGGCTTTCGGATTAAAGGTTGCCGCCTTTGATCCGTTTGTCGATGCCGGCGTGGCGGCCGCCCTGGATGTGGAACTGGTGGACTTCGAAACCCTGCTGGCTTCCTCGGATTACGTTTCCATCCATGTCCCCATGATGCCGGAAACCAAGGATATGTTCGGCGCCGATGCTTTCAAGCAAATGAAGTCCGATGCCTTGTTGATTAACACGGCGCGTGGGCCACTTGTCGATACGGACGCCTTGGCGGCGGCTTTGGATGCCGGTGAAATCGCCGGCGCGGCACTGGATGTCGTGCCGGTTGAACCATTGGCGGCGGATTCGGCGCTGTTGGGCCGTGACAACCTCATTTTGAGCCCGCACACCGGATTTTATTCGGTCGAGGCCCTGGACGAGTTGCAGGAGAAAAACGCCCGCGGCGTGGTCGATGTGCTGACCGGCAAGCGGCCGGTCTATCCGATCAATCCGGAAGTGCTGGGCTAGCGGCCATGCTGGCCATGGTCCTGACCCAGCCGGCCAGCCTGGAGGCGGCAACGCGCGACGCGCCGAGGCCCGCCGAAGGTGAGGTCCAAGTGCGGGTTTCACATTCGGGTATCTGTGGCACGGACCTGGGTATTTTCCGGGGCGGCATTCCGGTCGACTATCCACGTGTCATGGGCCATGAGGCGATTGGCGAGATCACCGAGATCAACGCCGATGGCCCAGCCGTCGGCTCTCGGGTGATTCTTGATCCAGCCGTCTTTTGCGGCACCTGTTATCAGTGCAAGGCTGGGCAGGTGAACATATGCCCGAACGGTGGGCTCGTCGGGCGTGATCGGGATGGCGGCTTCGCCGAATATCTGACCATCCCCGCCGGCAACGCGATCGTGCTTCCCGATGCCATCGACGATAAGGAGGCCTCGTTTCTGCAGGTCTTGACCACTTGTGTTCACGCCCAGGAACTGGCGCCGGTAAAACCGGGCGATGCCATTGTCGTGATCGGCCTTGGTGTCACCGGCCAAATTCATGTGCAACTGGCCAAGGAGAGCGGCGCCGGCATCGTCATCGGCATCACGCGGAGCGCCTGGAAGCGCGAACTGGCGGAACAATTGGGTGCGGACGCGACCCTGGCGCCGGGTGACGACCTCAAGCAACAGGTCCTGGATCTCACCGACGGGCGCGGTGCTGACATGGTGATCGAAGCGGCGGGGCGGGTCTCAACCTTTGCCCAGTCCATCGATCTGGCCCGGGTTGGCGGGCGCATTTTGAATTTTGGTACGTTCACCGAAACCGAGGGAAAGCTGCCGTTCTATCAGCTGTATTTCAAGGAGCTGCTTTTGATCAACGCGCGCGCCTCAAAGGGCAAGCATTACCTGCCGAGTGTTGATTTGGTGACCAAGGGGGCGGTCAAGTTGCTGCCGCTGATCAGCCACGAGATGCCCTTGGATAATCTGGATGTGGCGCTGGAAACCCTACGTTCGCCGGAAGCCGACAGCCTGAAGATAATCATGCAGCACGGGTGATTGCGGCCGGCCGGCTTTGCTCAGGTGGGGTTCAGGCTGGGCTCAGGCCGGTAGCCAGCGGACGACGCCATTCACCCCATCCACCGCCACTTGATGACCGTCGGGAATCTGGTTGGTGGCATCCAACGCACCCAGCACCATGGGGATGCTGCGCTCACGGGCTAGCGATGCCAGATGCGTGGTGCTGCCGCCCAATTCGGCGACGACGCCGGCAACCTTCGGCAGAATCTGGCTCAGCGCCGGTCCGGCAACGCGAGTCACCAAAACATCCCCTGGCGCGACACGGCCCAATTCACACTCGCAATTGATTACGCAGGCCCGGCCGGTCCCCCAGCCGACGCCGCCGGGCTGACCCTTGATGCCGGGATGCCGGTCCCACTTCTGATCAGGCACCGGTGCCGGCTCCGTGTGCAGCGGGCGGGCCTGCAGCATCTTGATGCCGGCCTCATCCATGGCCCATTCGACCTCAACGGGACCACCGATCAAGCCTTCCGCTGTCCGCATCATGGCGGCAATCTCTTCGGCTTGCGCCGGGCTTAGACAGGGCTCCATGACCTGATCGCGGGCAACGGATTCCGTGGTCGGTGCTTCGTGGCGGTGGGCGCAGTGGATGGTGTGGCCCTTGCGCCCGGTGGCCGTATCCAGATGCTTGCCGTCGCCGCTCATATCGTAGCGGTCGGGGACGATCTCGCCCTGGGCTATGGATTCGCCAAGTCCCCAGGTGGCGGTCACCGACATGCCGCCGTCGGCGGCCTGACTGATGCCGCCGCCCGACGCAATGGCCTGGATCAGGGGCTGGACCAGAACGGCCATGGCCGTATCGACAGCTTTGATGTCCTTGCTTTCCATGTAGCGCAATGCTCGGGATGCCCAAAGCGCACCCCAGCAGGCCCGGACGGTGGTCAGGAAGTCTTTCTCGTTGTCGATGCCCAGATAGGTCTGAAATTGTCCGGCGAAGGATGAGCCTTCCGTATCCTCCATCAGTGACGACGATCGTACCGCGACCAGCTTGCCCTTTTCGGCAATTAGTGCCCGATAAGCTTCAAGCAGCGGGTCTTGGATTTCCGGAATGATCGGTTCATCGAACATGGCGATGCGGATTTGTGAAATAAATGGCCGGGCCTCGAAATATTCCAAGGTCACGGCCTTTTCCGCCACTTCGGTCAGGCCCAGGGCTTCGACCTGAGCCATATAGGCTTGGGCGCTGAGGCAGAAACCGCCGGGCGTCGGCAGGCCGGTATGGCCCAACGCCGCCTGATTGGCGGCCTTGGGTCCGAAACGACCGGCATCACTGGCCGCCGGGTCCGACAGGGAGACGATAAATTCGTTCATAATTTTCCTTATTTCCGGCCCTTGGACAAAAATGGCGGCCGGAACCGGCTCCGGGCACCGCACTTCAGGCGGTGCCCGGACCGAATACCGTTACATGGGATCGCAAACGGTGATTTCTTCAACCGGGAAGTTGGAAATGATTTCCGTCTCATCTTCATGGACGATCAGCATTTCCTCAATCCGCACCCCGTATTTGTGGGTCTTGCCGTGCTGGGTTTCCAGGGCAAACACCATGCCCGCCTTGATTTCGACCGGGTGGTCCAAGGACCAGATGCGTGAGATGACCGGCGGATCATATTGCGCTAATCCGAGACCGTGACCCCACAGGTTGGCCGCGGCCTGATCTTCTTCGTCATAGCCCCAGGCTTCTTTCGCCGATGGCCATTGCTCGGCGATTTCGCGGGTTGTTGTGCCAACCTTCACGGCTTCGATGGAATCGAACAGCCATTTGTGGGCAAGCTCGTAGGTATCCTTCATTTCTTGGGTTGGGTGACGGCCGACGCAGTAGGTGCGGTAGTAGCACGACTTGTAGCCGTTCCATGTCAGCGCCGCCAAATCCATGAACACGATGTCGCCCGGCTGGATGATGCGGTCGGTGAAGTTGCGCCAGTTCGGCCAGGTGTTCGGGCCCGACGACACAATGACGTCTTCGACGTCTTCCATACCCGGGATGGAATACAGATATTCCATGATGTGCGCCGTCACCTGGTTTTCGGTTCGGCCGGGCTTCAGGAACTTCATGCATTCCCAATGCGCCGCGTCGCCGATGGCGGCGACGATACGCATGCATTCCTGCTCGTCGACGTTCTTGATGGCGCGGGCTTCCATCATCGCCGTCATGCCGTCGACCCAGGTGATGCCGGCCTTGTCAAAGGCGCCGATCATGTTGATGTCGATGAAATCGACACCGAGTTTTTCGCCTTCGACGCCATGGCGTTTCATTTCTTCCATGATGGCGTTGGTGAATTTCGTCACCTGTTGTTCCGACGCGGCACCCGCCGCACCCTTGATCCAGGCGTAGGAATAGCGAATGTTTTCTTCCGGAATCCAGGGGGAATGGCGCTGAATTTGGGTGCCGATGTCGCCTTGCTCAAACAACACAGGCGCCCCATCGCCACACAGCAGGGCGTACCGCAGGCCGGGCTTGAGGCGGTTCCAACCGGGGGTCAATGTCGACGTAATATAGCGGCAGTTCTCATCGTACATGCAAAGCATGGCGCCGAGGCCGTGGGCTTTCATCCGTGCGCGGGCGCTTTCGAGCCGATATTTACGGAGCCGATCCCAGTTCACCTTTTCCTGGTAGTCGGTGCCAATCATGCCGAAGTTTGCGGTGCCGTACCTGATCATGGGATATCCCCTGTTTTATGCGGGTGGCCATGTTGCCCAAACGCAAGGCATGTCCAACCCCGGTTGTCCATTATTGCCAGCCTATCAGGTTCGGAAAAACACGCGCAAGACACTCCGAAGCCAAATGGCATGCTAATTTGTCATCGTGTTAGACGTTATTGGAATTTTTTTGCATAACCCTCCCCGGCTACCTCAAAATTATTGTTTAAGCGGCTAGTCCTTCACCGCATCGACTAAGATGAAAGCGATCTGGCAGGGCTCGGTGCCGCGGTTCGACCAGGCGTGGTTGGTACCTTGTTGAACAACCGTATCGCCAGCCCTCAACAGATACTCCTCGTCATCCATCATCATGTAAATCTCACCCGTGAGGATGACCGCATAATCGACGCTGTCCGTGCGGTGCATGAACGGATGGCGCGCGCCTTCAACAATATTGTTCGCCGCGCCCATATCAGCGAAGGCCGCTTTACCGTCCAATTTTGCTAGTTGCGCCGCGTCTTCCGGATCAAACTGGACGATACGGAAGATGGAGCCGTTTTTCGGTGGATGCAGGACTAACGGCCCGGTCACCGGATCATTGTGGGTCTCCATGACCGCCGGCGAGGTGTCCAGCTGCCAAAGATTGGTCAAGGTCACACCAGGCCGGGCCGGGCGTTGCAGAATGCATTCGGCCTGGCCGTCCATAATCACCGTTGCCACCCCATTTTCATCGTGGCCCGTGACCACCCGCCGGATAGGTCTTCCCATAATTTTCTCCTCGATTTTTCTCTACGCCGCCTGGCGGCCCGCGCCGCTGTTGCGGGAAATGAAAAGCATAACCAACAATAGCCCGAAGCCAACGGCGTCGGTAATCAAACCTTGATGCAACAAGCCGATCCCGGCCGCCGCCATAACGGCGCGCTGCCAAATAGGTGAAGCCTCTTTCACATAGCCAACGACGCAACTGGCGATACAGAAGGTACCGATAAAGCCGCTGATGACGGCGCCGACAATGCCGCCCAAATCTCCGCTCAGCATCAAACCGGGTCCGAAAAAGAACATGAACGGCAGGATGTAGCACGTGATCCCGTAAAAGAAGGCGGTCCAGCCGACTTCGTTGATATCCGCTTTGGCGATCCCCGCCGCCACATAGGACGCCAGCGCCACCGGCGGCGTGATGGTTGAAACGCAGCCATAAAAGAAGACAAACATGTGGGCTGTCAGCAACGGTACGCCGATCTTCGACAAGGCCGGCGCGACGACGGTCGCCAGGATCAGATACGCCGCCGTGGTCGGCAGGCCCATGCCGAGGATGATCGCCGTGAACATGGTCAGTACCAACGCGAAGAAAGCGATGCCACCTGATGCGACGATGATCAGGCCGGAAATTTTCGACCCCAATCCGGTAATACCCAGCGTACCGGCGATGATACCGGCGGCGGCGCAGGCGGCGGCGATGGGGATGACGCTTTTCGTGCCCTGGGTGATCGCCCGGGCCGACCAGATGAACATGTCCTTGGAGATGCGGCGCGTCCAAATCACGTGACACGCCAACAAAACCAGGATCGAGGCGAACGATGCCTTGAACGGTGAATAGCCGTTCAGCATCATCGCAATCAGAGTGGCGAAGGGGATGATGAACTGGCCGCCCTTGAGAACAATCATCCAGATGGATTCACCGTCGTCATCGTCCGTTGGCAGGGGCTCGATCCCACTTTTCGCCGCCTGCAAATGAACCACGAACAACAGCGAGGCGAAGAACAACAGCGCCGGCACGATCGCCGCTTTCATGATGTTGGTGTAGGGCGTGCCGACAATCTCCGCCATGATGAACGCCGCCGCCCCCATCACCGGCGGCATCAGCTGACCACCTGTCGAGACCACCGCCTCAATGGCGCCGGCCTGGTGCGGAGCGTAGCCTTCGCGCTTCATCATGGGGATGGTCAGGGTGCCGGTGACCGCCACATTGCCGGCCGCCGATCCTGAAATCATGCCCAACAGGGTTGAGAAGATCACCGCCGTCTTGGCGCCGGCGGCACGCATGTTCTTGGTCAAGCGCCGGGCCAACTTGAAAAAGAAATCGCCGGCGCCGAATTCACTTAAAAACGCGCCATAGATGGCGAACAGGATGATGTAGGTCGCCGAAACACCGAGCGGAATGCCGAAGACGCCCTGCGATGTGGTGGTCAGAAACTCTGACATGCGCTCCAGGCCGTAGCCGCGCCCATGCAGGACGCCGGGCAGATAGCTTGAGTAAAATGGATAGGTGAAGAACACCAGGCAGATCAGCGCCAACATCATGCCGACGCCGCGCCGCGCCGCTTCCAAAATCAGCAACAGGATCAGAATGCCAATCCAGGCATCCAACGGCTCGGTTTCACCGCCCGACAGCGCGATCTCTTCCCACCGCGTCAGCAGATAGACACTGCCGCCAATGGCGGCCGCGGCGAGCACAAGGCTGAGCAGCTTATCGGCAACCCTATCGTGCCACTGCGCCAACGTCGGCTTCGATAGGAACAGCATGGTCAGCATCATCAGCAAGTGAAAAATGCGGATGTCGCGGGTCGACAGCGCAATAATCCCCGAAACGTTCAGCAGATGGAACGTGCCCAGGCAAAAGGCCAAGACCGTGACCCCGCGATCTGAGAAACTGTTCAGTCTGTCCAGCATGCGTGCGCCTTAAAAAAAGCAAGGCCCTTTAAAGCGTCAAAGGGCCTTGCTTCATCTTATCGACAGGGAGCGTAGGTCGATATGGTTACTTGAAGTATTTTGCCGCACCGGGGTGCAGCGGAATCTTCAGTTTCTTAGAACGGGCCGGCACGATCTGTTTGGCATGCGCGTTGTTGGCCCGGAACTCGTCCATGTGGTCGTAGATCGCCTTGGTGATCTTGTAGGCCGTGTCGGCATCCATGGCGGCGTTGACGACCAGCATGTTGTTGACCCCGAGCATGGCAGCCTCGCCCGGCGTTTTGTAGATGCCCTTCTTCATGACGACCTTGTTGTAGTTCTTATATTTGCCGAGTGCCTTTTTCATGACGTCGTCGGACATGCGGATGTACTTCAAGGCCTTGTTGGCGCGGGCCTGCATGACGGCGCCGGCCGGATAGCCGCTCAAGGCAAAAGCCGCATCGACGTTGCCGTCGGCCAACTGGCTGAAGCCGTCACCGTAAGACAGATAACTGGGCGTGATGTCCTTCAACTTCATGCCGTGCAGGCCTAGCACCTGCTTCAGCATGACGATGGTCCCTCCACCGGCCGGACCCACGGCAACACGTTTGCCCTTGAGATCGGCAATCCCGTTGATGGACGATGCCCCCAGCGTCATCATGTGCAAGACACTGAAGTGCAGCGACCCGATCGCGCGGAGCTTCATCTTGCCGCTTTTCTTGTACATGGCCGCGCCCTTGTTGGCGAAAACGGCCAGATTGTTGTTGGTGATGGCGATATCAACCTCACCCTTGTTCACGAGGCGTGGGTTCTGCACCGAACCTTGGGTGACAACAGGCACCATGGTCAGGCCGTCGGCGTGCTTGTTGACGAGGCTGGAGACCGCCTGGCCGACCGGATAGAAGGCGCCACCCTGGCTGGCCGTACCGATCCGCAGCTCAGCGGCTTGCAGCGGTACAGCAATTGCTGTCACCGCCATGGCGACACCTGCAACGGCAAGATAATTCCCAAACTTTTTCATCGTTCTCTCCCTGAATTTGATGATCTGAAACGGCGTCATCCGGGCGTTCCGCGTGACATACATTTCAGCCCTATTCACAAATATTTTCGTGGTTGACCCCAAAAATATCCAACCATCGACAATTTAGCAAATTTTGGCAAAAAATCGACAATAAAATTGTGATTTATTTAAATTCGAATATTCCAAAACGGCATAAGGGGCATTATGATACCTGCCGGCAACGCGGGAAGGGCCAAAGGGGACATACACTATGCACTTTGCCATCATCATATTCGACGAGCCGGACTCCGCCGCACTGCGGGACGAATTTCGCCAACGGCATCTGGATTACTTAAAGGAATTCGACAACCAGACCCTGTTCGCGGGGCCCTTCACGACGGACGATGAGTCCGCTGACCTCGGCAGTCTGCGCTTGATCGAATTCCCCGACCGCGCGGCGGCCGAGCAACACGTGGTCGATGAGCCCTATGTCATCGGCGGTGTGCAGAAACGCTGGATGATCCACCGCTGGCAAACCCACGTTGCGCAAACGTGGCGCGATTGCGCCCGCCAGGAAGGCAATATTCAGGTCATGTTCCATGCTCTTGATGGTGACGGTACGGCGGAGCTTCGCAAGGAGACCACGCCGGCCAACTTGGCCTATCTGACCGAACACGCCGACAATGTCATGGCCCGCGGCCCGCTGCTGTCGGACGATGGCGACAGCCAGATCGGCAGTTGCTTCCTCATGGACGTGGCGGACATGGCCGCGGCGCAGGCGCTGAAGGATAACATGCCGTTCACCAAAGCCGGCGTTTTCGACCAGATCACATTCCACCGCTGGCGCTTTGGGCGGGTCTTTGATCGTTTCAAAGTGTGATGGCTTGTGCCGGTTGAGCCACAATCATTTTCCCGTGACAGGGCCATCGGACCCTTGCACTGATGCCGAGGTGAATTAAAACACCCCCAAGGAAATTCCCGTCTTATTTAGACATTTCAAACACGAACAATTGGAGCAAAGCCAACCATGATCGACTTTTATACATGGACGACCCCGAACGGACGCAAGATCGCCATTATGCTGGAAGAAACCGGTCTGGACTATACGGTTCACACCATCCACATCGGCCAGGGCGAACAGAACGCGCCGGATTTCCTGAAAATCGCGCCGAACAACAAGATTCCCGCCATTGTCGATACGGACACCGGCATCCAGATGATGGAATCGGGCGCCATTCTCATGTACTTGGCGGAAAAGACCGGCAAGTTCATGCCGACGGAAGACAAGGCCCGTTGGGCGACCATCGAATGGCTGATGTGGCAGATGGGCGGCGTCGGGCCGTTCATGGGCCAGGTGCATCACTTCACCAAGTATAATTCCGGCGTCGCACCCTATGCCGAAGAGCGCTATCTGGCCGAAGCCAAGCGTCTCTATAAGGTTATGAACACGCGCCTCGAAGACAATGAATGGCTGAACGGTGACAGCTACTCCATCGCCGACATGGCGGTGTGGCCCTGGGCGGCCCGTCATGACTGGCAGACCATTGACCTCAACGATTATCCAAACGTGGCGCGCTGGTACACGACCATGTGCGGACGCCCGGCCGTGCAAAAAGGCTGGAATATTCCGCCGACGGATCAGCAGATTCCCATGCCGTAATTTGTCGGCGAGGAGACAAGATCAAGCGGCGGGGCTTTGGGCTCCGCCGTTTTTTTGTTGGTCCCCCCACCCTCCCGCTTCGCGGGCCCCTCCCTCTCCCCACGGGAGAGGGAAATATTCGGCATCACCGCGGGGCTCCTCCTTCTCCCACAGGGAGAAGGGCGGGATGAGGGGATTTTGGGAACCTCAGTCCTTGCGGCGCAGTTCTTTAATATCCACCGGCAATGCCACCGGCTCGCCGTGTTCTGCCGACAAATCCATGGCCATGGTCAAAATCAGGTTCCGATGCCCATCGGCGGCCGTCGCATGGGGCGTGCGCATGCCCGAATAGACCCGGTTGTACCAGGAATTGGTTTCCTCGCGCATGGGGCCCCAAAGCTGTTCGTCATAAATATCACCGGGCGGATAACTGGTCAGGAAATCGACATGGCGTTCGAAGCCCGGATCGTAACCTTCCGGGGAATACCCGGCACCTTGCGAGATTTCCGTCGCCATGACGACGTCGCGGTGGGTGTCTTCAATATCGATCACCCCCTTGGTGCCGACGATACCGATTTCCAAACCGTAGACCGCACCGGGCCAGACCACCGGCAGGGCCCAGGAGATGTTCATGGAAAAGATCGTGCCGTCGTTCATGGTGAAAACGCCGAAGGTGGCGTCCTTGGTGCCGTGTTCCGACAACACTTTATCGGACGACTGGGCATAAACGGAAACCGGGTCCAGGCCCTCCATCAGCCACAGGCTCATATCCAAACTATGCGTCCCGGACACCACCATGGGCGTCAGATTGTGGCGCTGGTTGGTGCGCCGCGTCGTCGCAATGGGCACCATGCGGTTCATGAAGGCGCGCGTTACCACCGCCGTGGTCTCACCGATCTGGCCGGTCATCAGGCGTTCCTTGATGGCCAGGAAGCGGCGGCGAAAGCGCTGGGTGTAGCCGACTACGGCGTCCAGGCCGGCGGCCTCAATGGCCTGCAAAATCTCAAAACTTTCCTGAGCCTCGGTTGCCAAAGGCTTTTCAATGAACAGGTCATGGCCTTGGTCAATGGCCGCCATGGTCGGGTGGAAATGCACGTTCTCATCGGTGGCGATGATCGTCGCGGTGACTTCCGGGCGCTGCAGCAGTTCGTTGAAATCGGTGGTGAAGAAGTCAGCACCGACGTCTTCCGCCAATTTGCGGCCAATCTCTTCGTTGATGTCGCACAAGCCGATCCAGCCGATGCCGGGGAATTCCTTCGCCAGCATGCCCCGAATGCGGCCGATGGTGCCGCAGCCGACAATGGCCAAACCGATTTCTTTCTTCTGTCTCGTCATCTCACCGTTTCCTCGTCTCAATTCAATTTGACTGGTTGATTGCTGGCCGCCGAGCGGCAAATGGCTTCGAAAATCTCAATATTGTGGAGCTTTTGTTGGGTCGTGAAGGCGTAGTCACCATCATCGTTGATGGCATCGGCGAAGTTCTCGAAGTTGGCGCGCACGGCATCGGCCCAGGCGAAGGTCCGGGTTTGCGGCTCTGCACCGGCCCGGCAGACCGTCAAAAACGTATCGCCGGGCGTGTCCGGATGGGTCGGGTTGCGGGCCTCCACCCAGGCATCCACCCCGAACACCTGAAAGCGGATATAGAGCGGTGTCGCCAGGACAGCGCTGAAATAAGCCGTCGCGCCGCTGGTCATGCGCAGTTGCACGGACGTCACGTCGCCGTCTTCCATGGGCAGGACCCGTTTCGCTGTCTGGGCGTAAACTTCGCTCACCGGGCCGAGCATATTGAGATAGGCATCGCTCAGATGGATGCCAGTTCCCGTCATGCCGGCGCCCGGCGCGTCTTTTGACGACGCCCGCCAATCATCCGCCGAAATTTTCGCCAGCTTGTCGTGTGAAAAATTGGCCTCCGCGTGCAGGATCAAGCCAAGGTCTCCGGCCTTGACCATGCGTTCGATTTCCAGCATGGCCGGCTCAAACCGGCGTTCGTGGCCAACGCCAAGTTGAACACCCGCCGCCTGACAGGCATCAATGGCCCGCTTGGCGCTGTCGGCGGTCAGGCACAGCGGTTTTTCGCAGAACACATGCTTGCCGGCCCCGGCCACCTGGATGATCTGGCCTTCATGCAGGGAATGCGGGGTCGCCAGGATGACCATGTCGATGGCTGCATCCGTAAGGGCGTCCTGTAGGTCATTACTGATGGTCAGGCCATGGTCTTCGGCAAAGGGCTCGGCCGCTTCCAGGTTCAGATCAACGGCCCGGATGATCGAAATCTTTTCACTGGCCGTGAGCGAATTGACGATATAGCGGCCCCACCAGCCGAGACCGACGATGGCGGCGTTCAACATGGTAAACGTCTTCCCTTATTCATCTTCATCTGCCGCGCCGGAAAATGCCGTCATAAAATGTGAATAGGACGACGACGATCAGCACGGAGCCGATGGGATGGTCGGTAATCATGCTCCACCAGGGCTCGTCTTCGAAAACCAGCAGGGCGCGGCGCAAATTCTCATCCGCCAGCGGGCCCAAGATGACGGCAAGGACCATGGGCGCCAGCGGAAAGCCGAAACGATGCAGTACGTAGCCGACCAATCCAGCGGCAAACATGTAGTACACATCCACATAGTTTTGATTGACCGCGAAGGCACCGACTACGCACAGCGGAATGATCAGTGGCATCAACAAGGTTCTGGGCAGCGCGAACAACTTCACACAGGGCTTCACCAGTGCGATGGCCATGCCGTACATGAGAAAGTTGGCAACGATCAGGGCGATGTAGATAAAATAAATCAGGCCCGGGTGTTCGATCTCGATGGACGGACCAACAACCACATTTTTCAGTTCCAGCGCCGCCAGAATGGCTGCGGCGGCGGCGTTGCCGGGAATGCCAAGCGTCAGGGTCGGCAGCATGGAGCCGCCGACGTTGGCGTTGTTGGCGACCTCGGCGCAGACGATGCCTTCGTAGCTGCCCTTGCCCCACTTGGCGCGTTCCTCGGGCGAGGCCCGGCGGCGCCCGATGTCGTAGGCCAGGAACGAGGCCACGTTGGCGCCGGCGCCGGGAATGGCGCCGATTACCGTGCCGATCAAACCGGACCGTATCGCCGATCTGGAATATTTTATCAGGCGGTTCATGGGCGGCACGACACGGCCGACCTCGGTGGGAATGCCGTAGGGTTCTTTTTGAGGCAGGACGCGGAGGATTTCGGTTAAGCCGAACAGTCCAATAAGGATCGGCACATAACTGATCCCGTCTTCCAAGATCAGGCTGCCGAAGGTGTAGCGCGGCACGCCATGAATGGAATCCAATCCGACAAAAGCAATGATCAGTCCGATCCAGCCGGAAATCCAGCCCTTCAACGGCCGCTGGCCGGCGGACATGGACCCGCAGATGGCGATCCCCCACATGGCCAGCAAGAACATCTCCCAGGATCGGAATTCAAGCGCCAACAGCAAGATCACCGGGATGAAAGCGATCAACAGCAAGATGCCGACCCAGTTGCCCAAGAACGATGCGGCGATCGCCGTTCCCAGGGCCAATCCGCCTTCGCCCTTCAGAGCCAAGGGGTGGCCTTCCATCATCGTCGGCACCGCATCGGGGGTGCCCGGTATATTGATCAGCACGGCTGATATGGCGCCGCCGAAGACGCTACCCGTATAAACGCCCAGCATGAACATAATGGCGACGTACTGTTCCATGGTTGCCGACAGACCAATCAACAAGGCCATGGCCATGGTCGTCGATAACCCCGGCATGGCGCCCCACATGATCCCCAAGGTCACGCCGATCAGGCAGATCCAAAGCATATAGGGCGACAGCGCCAGCATGATGTGTTCAATGATCATGGCAGCGCCTTACCCGGAACCCGGCAAAAGGATATGAAACCCGAGGCGGAATACGCTGGCCAGGGCCAAGGCCCAAGCGACGGCGACCAGTCCGCATTTGAACCAGGTTGCCTTCCAGAAAAACCGTAACACGATGGTTAGGGCGATCATCGAGAAAAGCTCATAACTGCTGAACCGCAGCACCATGAAACCGAGGTCGTGGCGCCAATCGAAACCAAACCAGTCAACGGCCAACACGTAGGCGGCAATAATCATGATGAGAATACCGCCGCGGCGATTTTCCTCATCCGCCATAAATGTAACCAACCAGCGGCGCCGTTTATTGAATTGCAATTGGGCGCCCTGCTGGCGGGCTTTCAGCCCTAATCCGACAGCCATGGCCAGCAGCGTCACACCCGTGATGATGGGAAATAACCCTGGCGCCGTCCAAATGGTGTTGGGGCTATCCAATCCGACGGCGAAGGCAATGGCCAAGATCGCGAAGATTGCGAGTACGATGGACGCGGCCAAATCGCTTTCCGGCGTGGCGCGTTCGTCGCCGCCTTCCTCGCCCGTGAAAACGCCTTTTTTCAGGGCCTCGACTTCGCTTTTTTCAGGCGTGGTTTCCGCGCTCATGGCCGAACCAATCTCAATTGATAGTCAAGTCAACCCGCATCCAAAAATGACCCGGACAGGCGCCCATGAAAGAGGCCTGCCCGGGCACAGATGAAATCGCGATGCGATTACATGTTCGGCTTATAGCCTTGTGGCGGCCACCAACCGTCGAACTTGGCCGGGTCGGGCAAGCCCAATTCGTCTGGGCTTTTCACCTTTTTGCCGATTTGGTCCTGGGTATTCCAGAACGTTTGGGCTGTCACCGATTCGACCTGCGCGGCACGCCGGTCGGCGTCTGCACCGGTGCGGATATCGACATCGAAGAACTTCTTCTTGGCGATCGCCTGGAAGGCATCTGATTTAACCGCCGCGATGAACGCCGGCTTGATCATTTCCAGGATCGGCTTCGCCGTCGACCGCTTCAACGCGATATTGTAAATGCCGCTCAATGGCAGCAACGGTTTCAGAACCGGCAGGATATTGCCGACAGAGCGCAGTGTGCCGGCGCCGTCAACAACCAGATCATCGCGGCCCGTCTGCTGCAGATTGCGCAGCTTGCCGGCGCGGATGAACTCAATGTGCTCATGCACACCGCCACCGGCGATATCCACTTCACCCTGCAAGCCGGCCAAGGTCGCTTTCTTGCCGCCCTTGTAAGGCACGAACTTGAGCTTCACGCCGGCCGCTTCGGAAACGATCAGCGCCAATTCCTGCCAAAGACCGCCGGTCCCGGACGTGGAAATGGAGATCTTGCCGGGGTTGGCTTTCGCTGCGGCGATGACGTCTTCGAAGGTCTTGTAGGGAGAATCGGCGCGCACCGACCAGCTGGCCAGCGAGTTGGCCGCCTGGAAGTATTGCCAATCTTCCCAGGCCTTCGACGTGGAATGGCCCATGATGCGGACGAACTTGTTGTAGTTGGCAGCACCCAACCACCAATAGCCGTCATCGGGCTTGTTCTGCAGGAACCGTGTGGCGACACCGCCGACCGCACCCGGTTTGTTGATGACATTGATTTCCCAACCCGTCGACTTGGCCATCTCAGCCGCGATGGTGCGGATGATCGTGTCTGTACCACCGCCGGCGCCATACATGACAACGGCAGTGATCGGACGTTCCGGCCATTTCGCCGCCCAGGCATAGTTGGATGTGATGATTGTTGGGGCCGCAGCAACGAAACCGGCAGCACCCGCACCAGCGATAAACTTCCGGCGATCGATGCCCGTGGTGCTACCACTGGGTTTGATGATTTTACCCTTGTCTTTTTTCACGCTTACCTCCTGTTTTTATGTTTGGTCGAAACGTCACGCTGTTTTTGCGTCTTTTGCCGCTCTTCCGTGCAATTCATGACGGCACGCCCGAGCAGTTCTCAATTTTCATTCCCACGGTCGGCTCAAGCCTCCGTAAGGAAATTTCTCTTGGCGGCGCCCATGGGGGGCGCTTTACCGATGAAGTGATCCATGCTTCTCCATCGACAATTTACCAGAAACCAATATAAATTCGAGAAAAATTTTCATTTGCTCCAAAAATCGAATTTTCCGATTGGCCTTATGCGCCGGCACTCTCCGATCCCAGCGCATCGTTGACGCGCGGCATGACTTCCGTCGCCATCAATTCCATGGACCGGCGCCCCAGTTCCCGGTCGGCCCAATCATGACCGGCGTACAGAAGGGTGCCGAAATCACCAATCTCTTCGCGGAACGCCAGCAATTGGTCGACGACGCTGTTGACGTCGCCGCGGATCACCAATTGGTCGACGATGGTCTCCACGTTCAGTTCTTCATCGGGCTGGTCCGGCGACGTTTTGAACAGGTTGGCGCGGCCATGGAACAGCAGTTTCTTGAATAGGGAATAGAAGTATGTGTGATAGGCGCCGCCTGGTTCCGTGCCGTATTTTTCCGCCGTACTTTGATCATCGGCGACAAAGATACTTTTTGCGACCCGCCAGTTTTTCGGGTCTGCGATGCGGTCGCCGTTTTCACAGCCTTCGGCATATTTCGGCCAATGGGACTTGACCCATTGCGGCTGCAGAAAATTCGCCGAAATGGGATCCCAGCCGCGTTCGGCGGCGGCCGTCACACCTTTTGAGAACGGCGCCACGGCGGTCACGACAATGGGGGGATGTGGTTGCTGATAAGGCTTGGCGATGACGCCTTGGGCCAAGTCGGCCATATAGGTTTTTTTGGTGCTGATATTCCAGAACTCGCCCTTCAGGTCGTAAGGCGGGTCGGACGACCAAATCTCAAGAATATGATTGATCGCCTCCAAAAACATCGCCGTGCGGTCATTGTCCAGATTGCCGAACGCCTCGGCGTCCGATTGCAGACCGCCGGGGGAGATTCCGAAGATGAAACGGCCCTCGGCCATGTGGTCAATCAAGGCGACTTCGGCGGCGACCATGGCCGGATGATGATTGGCCAGATTGACGGTGCCTGATCCCAACTTGATGCGCGATGTTTCGTTGATGAGCGAGGCAATGAAGATCAGGCCAGACGCAATGTTCTCCGCCGCATCGGTGATGTGTTCGCCAAAAAAGGCTTCAGTGAATCCAAGCTCGTCGGCCAACAATGCGGCTTCCCGATCCTCCTTTAAGGTCTCGGTGAGGCTCCTTGCCGGCGGATGGATGGGCATCGTAAAGAACCCAAGGTCCATTCAGGTATCTCCCAGTTATTCAGACGAAACACGGCACAAAACTGCGCCTCATCGGGGCCAATGATTTAAATGATAAATCAAACCCATATGAATAAAAATTCCGAATTGTCCTATGCGTATGATAACGCCGAATAGACGGGCCGCGACCGACGACCATGGGTTCAGGTCGGCGTCGCATCTCCTGATTCGACAATCACCAATTCGTTCTCGCCGACGCCGTTCAATCTGAATTTTCGGGCCAATTGGTACTCTTCGGATTGGTGACAGGCCACCGCCGCCTCCAATGAGGGAAACTCGACGACAATATGACGTTCAAAATGCTGCGGCCCCTCAAGCGTTTCATAATTGCCGCCCCGCGCCAGGACCTTGCCGCCGTGTTTGGCCAGAATTGCCGGCACCAAGTCCGTATATTTTTTGTATTCGCCGGGGTCCTTGACCAGAGCCCGGGCCACCCAATATGCAGCCATTCCAGTTCTCCTCTTCCAATCGGTTCGAATTCAGGATTTGTCTTTTTCGCGTACGCAGTTGGCGGCCAGTTCCAGTGCCGAACAAACAGCCGAGGCATCTTCGTCGAAATGACCTTGCGCAACGGCCGCGTAATAGGGCTGCAAGGCGGCCTGATAAACCGGGATCGGACACAACACGTCGGCCGCCTGCTGGCTGATAATTCTCGCGTCCTTTAAAGGTATGGAGAAATTCATGCCGTCCTTGCCGTAGTCGTTTTCGGCCATGAGGCCGCCGCGCACATCAAACATCCGCGAACTTGATCCGCTGCCTGAGATCACCTTATGGATCATTTTCGGATCAAGACCCGATTTCATACCCAGCACCATGACCTCGGCGGCGGCGCTGTTGTGGACCAGATTGAGAATGTTGCCGCAGATCTTCATTTTCATGCCGTCGCCGAACGGGCCGACATAGTGGGCTTCCCGGCAAAACCCCTGCAATACGGCCTCGGCCCGCCCATAGGTATCTTCGTTGCCGCTGGCAAAAGCCGTCAATTCACCTTTCAGGGCCATAATCCGGTTGCCACTGAGCGGACAGTCCAGCATTTCGGCATCGGCCGCCGCGGCTTGGGCCCGCGCCTGCTCTTTTGCCGGGATGGGTAGGGTGGAGGTCTCAATGATGACCTTGCCGGCCAGGTCCGGCCCGACGAGGCCGGCGTCGGCGGCAAATACCCCATGCAAGGCCTGTTCGTTCGGCAAGCAGGTCAGAACGGTTTGTGATTCCACCGCCAGATCACCCAGTGACGCGGCGCGGCTCAGGCCCCGGGCATTAAGATCGGCGGCTTGCCCGGCATCGATATCAAAGCCGACGACGTCAAAGCCGTTTTTTAAAAGGACCTCGGCGATGGCCGACCCGAGGACGCCCAAGCCGACAACTCCGATGCGACCGTTGCTCATGGTTCTCTCTCCTTTAAAATCCGAGTGTGACCACAGACGGCCCAAATCTGCAATAACTCGGAAAATTCAGGGACAATTGGCAGACTGGAATTCTGAAACTGCATACTGATACGCAAATTTCGAATTTTTATTCATAACGATTTGTTTTTATCATCCCGGCGTTCGTTCGGAATTTAGCTGCGCCTGTCCCGGCTTGAGTTGTAGAGTTGGATGGAACCAAAGGCTCCGACGCCAAAGCAGGAAGAAGTTCAATGGATCCGTCCCCAGAGATTGCCGATAGCGCCGCACCACAACGCCAATTCAATTTCAATACGGTTGCGGCCGTCGTCTTCGTCGCCGGCGCCATTATATTGTATCTGCTGATCCCGACCCAGATCGACAAACCGCTCATCATGTTGGGTGCCAGCCAGTCCAACCTGTCGCCGGAACTGTTCCCACAAATGGTCGCCGCCTCATTTCTGATCCTAGGCGGGTGGCTGTTCTTAAAAAGCTTCTCTTTGGATCAACGCAACGAACTGCGCGACCTCGACCGCGAGGCGATCACCAACGTCGGCATCACCTTGGTGGTTATGGCGGCCTATGTTTATCTGATGGTCAACTTGGGTTTCGTATTGGGCAGCGCCATCATGATAGCCGTGCTGTCGACCTATTACGGCAATCGGAATTATGTTTTGACGGCGGTCGTCAGTATTTTCGTTCCCATGTTGATCTTTTTCCTTTTTCGGCGCGTTCTGCTGACTGAACTGCCGCCCTTTCCCATCGACATTTATCCGCTGACCCATTGGTCACTGATTTAGGCAGGACAACGATGTTCAAATTCGATGACGCGAACGTAACTGGATATTTGAATGTTTGAATCATTCGTTGAAGGTATTGGCCTTGCGCTGCGTTTCGATACGTTCATCTACATATCGGTCGGACTATTTCTGGGCATGTTCGTCGGCGCCTTGCCGGGCTTCACGACGCTCATGGCCATGGCCATTTTGCTGCCCGTCTCGTTTTTCCTCGATCCGCTGTTGGGCATTCCGTTTCTGATCGGCGTCTACAAGGGCGGCATCTATGGCGGCAGTATTCCGGCCATCCTCATTTCCATGCCGGGTACCGGGGCGGCGGTGGCAACAACCTTTGACGGCCCGGCCTTGACGAAAAAAGGCAAGGCCCGAAAGGCTCTGGAAATTGCCCTGTTCTCGTCGGTCACCGGCGATCTGACCAGCGACATCATCACCATCGCCCTGATCGGGCCCATCGCCGTGGTCGCCTTGATGATGGGTCCGCCGGAATTGGCCGCGGTGCTGTTCCTGGCGCTCATTGTTATCTCGGCAACGTCCAGCGGTGTCTTCGTCAAGGGCTTGCTGATGCTGGCGCTCGGCCTGTTCTTCGCGATGATCGGCCAGGATCCCATCGGCGCTTTGTCGCGGTTTTCCTTCGGCATTACCGAAATCGAATCGGGTATTCCGTTGCTGCCCATGCTGATCGGCGTTTTTGCCTTGCCCGAGATTTTCATCGGCATCGAACGCAAGGCATCACAAATCATCTCATCGGCCAGTCTGAAGATTACCGGTGCGCGCCTGACGTGGGCCGAGTTTAAAAGCTGCGGGCGGACCATCGCGCGCTCGACCATGATCGGGACTTCCATCGGCATGATCCCCGGTGTCGGCCAGGTGGTGGCGGCGTTCATGGGCTATGCGGCGGCGAAAAATGCCTCGCCGCATCCGGAGAGGTTCGGCAAGGGTGAATTGGAAGGCGTCGCCGCGGCGGAAGCCGCTAACAATGCCGTCAACGGCCCGACCTTGGTGCCGCTGCTGACGCTGGGCATTCCCGGTGATAACCTGACGGTTATCCTGGTCGGTGCCTTCATCGCTCAGGGCATGCGCCCGGGACCGTTGCTGATGGAAGAACAAGGCTCGCTCGTGTTTGCCATCCTGATTGCCATGGTCCTGGCCAATATCCTGTTCTTGTTCATCGGCTATTTCTGTATTCCATTCTTCGCCAAGATCGTCACCATCCGGAAATCGTTCCTGCTGCCGCTGACTCTGGTTTTTGCGTTCGCCGGCACCTGGGTATTCCGTGGCCAGCCGTTCGACCTGGCCGTGTTGGTCTTCTTCGGCGCCTTTGGCTACATCGCGAAAAAACTTCACTTCGACGTCACGCCCATGGCCATGGGTTTCATCTTGGGCCCCATATTGGAGTATTCCTTTGGCCAAACGGTGACGCTGGCCCAAGGCAACATGTTGAATTACATGTTTATTGAGCGCCCAGTGACGGCCGTCATTATCCTTGGAACGCCGGTGCTCACATATCTCTTGTGGCGGCGAAGTACGCGGCTGCGCAACGAAGTGGCCGCTCGGAGCACCGATGAGGAAACGGCATAGAATAAGCTGGATTACGAATTTTCATTCATAGCGCAATGCCCTTAAGATTTGTGCTAATACTGAAAAAAAGTCTACCGTACACAAACAAACAATGAACCAGGGAGATTCCACGATGATGTTTCGTAAGATTTCACTGATGGTTTTAGGGGTGGCCCTTGCCTTGGGACTCGGGGCCGGCAGCGTTAAAGCTGAATACCCTGAAAAGCCCATCACCCTTATCCTACCGCTGGGGGCCGGTGGCTCTCATGACCGCAACGCGCGGGTCTTTACCAGTGTCATACCTGAGTTTTTGGGCAATGCGCTGATCGTCAAGCTGATGCCCGGTGCCTCGGGACAAGTCGGCACGGCGGCCGCCGCCAAGGCGAAGCCGGACGGCTACACCTTATTGTTCACCCACAACTACTACGACCAGCTTCAACAGCATGTTAAGAAGCTTCCTTATGACACCAATAAGGATTTCGTCACCGTCGCCCAGTTGAATTCCGGCAACTTTTCGGTGATCGTGAAATCCGACAGCCCGTTCAAAAAATGGGCCGATTTGGTCGCCTTTGCGAAAGCCAACCCCGGTAAACTGAAGTTCGCCCACTCGGGCAACTGGGGGGCGACGCATACGCCGGCGCTGCAGCTGTTCAATGAAGCCGGCATCGGCGGTAAGATCACCATGGTGCCCTACAAAGGTGGCGGACCCTCCATGCGCGGGTTCCTGGCTGGCGAAGCGGACTTCACCATGCAGTTCAAATCGACGATCTTGGGCCAGAAGCAAAACGTCCGGGTGCTGATCAGCGCCGGCACGAAGACCGCCTTCAAGGGCGCGCCGACCTTTAAGGAACTTGGTTACTCAGAAGGCCTCGGCCTGATGCGCCGCGTTCTCATGGCGCCTTCGGGCATCCCCAAGGACCGCCTGATGAAATTGCGCAAGGCCATGAAGGATCTTCAGGGCCATAAGACGTACAAACGCCTGATCAAGGCGATTGGCGAAATCACCGATCATATTGACGGTGAACAGTACGAAATGATGCGCCCGAAACAGGGCATGGCCTACAAGGAACTGGTCAAGAGCTTGGCCGGCAAGTAGCCGACCATACAGATAGACTTCAAGGGCGCCCCGTCATCGGGGCGCCCTTTCTATTTGTGCACTAGTTATTGCCTGATGGCTCAGCCTTCCACAGCCGGCCAAATCCGCCGCGCGACGCTTGGTGAGCCTGGCGCATGAAGCGTGTAGGTGATGATTTTGTTGGTCCATACCGTGTCGTCCAGGGCCAGTGATTCGTGGTTCTGGAAGTGCTCCTGGCGGGCCTCCAGTGAGGTGAACTCATACATCACCGAATGCTTCGCCCAGCCGGCCATGGATACCAGTTTGCGGGTCGCGATACAGCCCGGCATGCGCGACATGTGCGGTAGGCGATACTGTGCATACCATGCGGCCAAATCAAATTCGTCTTCCAGGGTCTTGGTCCGGAAGCTGCCCATCTGAATGGCCGGGCCAGGCGTCGTGCCGGCCGGGCGGGCATGGAACTCCGGCCCGGTGACGAACTCTTCCTGGACAAAGATACAGGTTCGGGTGCCGATGCGATGTGCCAGCATGGACTTGGCTGGATCATCCAGGCCGGCCTCCCATTCGTCGATCCTGGGATCGGCAAACACATGCGGTGATGTTGCCCCAACCAACATAAGATACTGCGACCCGGTTCCGATCTCGTCGGCGTCGTCGGGCCGGCTCAAGCGATCATGAATGGTTTGCATGCGCTCGCCGCCGCCGGCAATTTCGTAGTGTGCCGCCCAAGCGACGCCCGGCCGTTGCATAATCCCAGGCAGGTGCGTCCCGTGCAGCCAATCGATAAAGCTATCGCGACTGTCTTCGTTCAGGTCATACCATGTGGCCCAAATTCCGTTATCCATTTGTCTGCTCCATCGTTCCCACTATGCCGTTAGACCGTAGAGGAACCGGCCGCGCCGCCAAAATTCATTAATCGCGTACCACCATGTCGTTTCCGAATAAGATGGTTGTGAGAGTCGTGCGAAAACCCTTGCGCTATGAATTAATATTCGTATTTTGGCGATCTGTATGCCGTTATTGAATATTCTCAATAGCGGGGCAGCATGTAGCGATAAGGGGCAATAACCGGTGAAATTGCGGCAACTTGAGGCCATGAGGGCGGTTCTGGCGCGCGGGACAACCACTCACGCGGCGGAATTAATGGGCCTGACGCAATCCGCGGTCAGCCGGCTAATTACCCAGCTTGAACGGGAATTAGGGTTCAGCCTGTTTGACCGGCGCCATGGCCGGCTTTTGATCACCCCGGAAGGCCAACAGTTCTTTGCGGTGGCGGAAAAAGTCCTGGCCGGCATTGACCAGATCACGGCAACGGCCCGGGATATTCAAACACTGGGCACCGGCACAGTCCGTATCATCGCCATGCCGGCGCTTGGCTATGGCCTGTTGCCCGAGACCATCGCGGCGGTCAAGGAACGCTTCAACAACGTGAAAATCTCCATTGATGTCGGCGCCCGCCAGGAGATCGAAAAGGGTATTGCCAACGCGCATTATGACTTCGGTCTGGCGACCCTGCCGATCGAACACGAATCCATTGATATCGAACCGCTGTGCGGCGTCGAAGCCGTCTGCGTCACGCCGCCCGACCATCCGCTGGCCGCCCGCAAGGTCATTCATGCCCACGACTTGGAGAATGAACAATTCATCTCCGTTGAACCGGGTGCTCTGTTCCGCTATCGGACCGATGAACTTTTCGGCCGTCTGGGTATTCGCCGCAAAATCGGCGTCGAGGCGCAATCGACAATCATGGTCTGCAACATGGTGGCGACGGGCATCGGGGTCTCCATCGTGCACCCGTTTATCGCCGAATCATTCGGCGACCGGGTCGCGGCGCGTCGGTTTGAGCCGGGCATTCGTTTTGAATACGGATTGCTGTTTCCGTCCGGCGTTACCCGTTCGCAAATCACCCGTGAGTTCGTCGACATGCTGCGCGCCTCGGTCGCGACCATCGGCGGCGACAAGGCCTCGGCGGCCTATTCGGGATTGGGGTGATCTACGAGATCAACCCCGGCACGCCAAGTTCGGCGGTCAGGACTTCAAGTTTTTCCATGAGCGCCGGATGGATGGGAATGCCGTCGCGCTGATATTCAGCGCGGACCTGGTGGGCATGTTCGCCGGGAATGCGCACCGCATCGACGCCTGGCATGGTTGGCGAGGCATGCATCTGGTGGATGACATCGTCGACCTGGCGCTTGAACTGATCGACATCCATGAACGCCCGGACGTTCAGGACAATGATCATCTGGCCGGTGTTGGTGACCGACGTATCGTCGGCGTTGAAATCAATGACGTCCTTGCCGAAGGCAGCGCCATTCAGGGTTCCCGCCAACAGGCCGAAGACCAATGCCAGGCCATATCCCTTGGCGCCGCCGATGGGTAGCAGAAATCCTTCGTCGGCGCGCTTCGGATCGGTCAGCGGATTGCCCAGGGCATCGATCATCCAGCCTTCGGGCATCATCTCGCCGCGTTGCGCCTTGGTCTTGACCTTGCCGTAGGCGGCCACCGTCGTCGCCATGTCCAAGGCGATAGGCGGTTCGGCCAAGGCTGGAATGGCAACGGCGATGGGATTGGTGCTGAGCAGCATGTCGGTGCCGCCCCAGGGCGGCAGGTGGTTGGCGTTGCCGACGGCCATGTAAATGCCGATCATGTCGCGGGCCAGGGGCATCCGCGCGTAGGTGCCGGCCGGCCCCGCATGATTGCTGTTGCGGGTGCCGACCCAAGCAACACCGGTCTCACCGGCCTTATCCATGGCCAGATCGACGGCCCGCTTCACGGCCAAATGACCAAGCCCGTTGCCGCCGTCAACCAGCGCCGTCGCCGAGGTCTCGCGGACAATCGATATCTCGGCGGCCGGCTCCATGCCGCCGGCTTGGATGCGTCTGACATACTGTGGCAGGCGAAACACGCCATGCCCGTCGGAACCGTTGGCGTCGGCCTGGCTCATCAAGCCGCCGACGGTCTTGGCGTCGTCATCGGGCACGCCGACTTCGCGGAGGCAGCGGGCGATGAAGGCGGCCAAGTCGGCGGCCGTGACGCGGGGAGCGGTATCGGTCATTTCATTTAATCCAGATAGGCCAGCAACTGCTCACCAAAACGCTGGCGTTGGGCCGCGATTAAGGGGGCGACGGCGGCGGCGAACGCAGCCCGTTCTTCGGTGCTGAGGCGAACGATATCGACATCCGTGTCGGCCAACACGGACAGCATTTCCGCATCTTCGGCGCCGGCAAGTTGGCGCTGAACTTGTGTCGCCGCCACAGCAGCGGCCTCAACGGCGTTCTTGCGCTCATTCGACCACGACGCATAGGCCTCAGCGTTGCACAATAACCCGGCGGCGCCGAAAAAGTGCGACGACAAGGTGATGTGACGGTGTTTTTCATGAATGCCGAAATTATAGGTGTTGGTCAGGGGATTCTCCTGCGCCGTGACCGTGCCGTCCTCAATGCCGGCGATCAAATCCTTGACGTCGAGGGCAATGGGTTCGAACCCGATGGCGCGAAAGACCTCTTGGTGCAGGTCGCTGAACAGGGTTCGGATCCGCAGGCCTTGGCAGTCGGCTGGGGCGCGGATCGGCCGTACACTGTTGGTGAAGTGCCGAAAGCCGTTATCCCAGAAGGCCAACAGGCGATATCCAGTGTTTGCCGCAATCTCATCGCTCAGGTGCCGGCCAAGCGGGCCGTCTAACACATCGTAGGCTTTTTGCCGGTCCTCGAAGGTGAAGGGCATATCCAGCAGGGCCATTTCCGGTACCCGGTCGGCCAGGTAACTGGCGGAGAAATAACAAACATCGAGGCGCCCGTCCTCAACCATATGCAGTAAGTCCTGAGCCTTGTGGCCCCGGTCGATGACATTGCCGGTGAGATCGAATTGGACATTGCCGTCAAGCGTATCCGTGAGGTGCCGGCCGAACGCCTCGGCGGCCCGCGTGTGAACGGATGCCGGCGATTGGTATCCGCCAAACCTGATCGTCAAAGCTGAAGAACTCATGGATGACTTATTCCTTTAGCGGCTTGTTGCCAGTCCCGGGTGCTCTTGCAACGCCGCCATCACCGCGGCTTGATCGGAAAACGGCTCAGCCGCCATGGGCCAGCGATTGATCAACGGCCGCATGAAGTCCGGATGATACAGTCCCCGCACCTCATGCTGAAACCGGAAAAGAGTTTCCCCGGACCCCGGGTCGAAAATCCGGTCAAAGAAGAACGTCTGCTCGAGCGCGTCGCCCATGAGACTGTCATGCGAGATCAAAAGATCGCGCAACGCGTTGAACCCGGAGACATAAACAGCGGCGTGGAAATCATGGGTGTCGTAGGTGTCGCGTTCGCATTCGCGGAAGTGGATATGCTGATAGGGGCCAACGGGAACCACGACGGCGCGGTCGCCCGCCAATTCTTCGATTTCCGCCGGACACTGCATAATCTCGCGGTAAAACGCCCGAATGCCGCCCGTAGTGCCGGGCGGCACGGGGATATCCAGATAGGCGATGCCAAGCGGCCGCAGGAACGATAGCGTTCCGAAGGCGTGCAGGCGTAGTTCAATGCCGAACGGGCTGATAATTTGCAGCGTGTTGCCGTCATCGGTGGCCTGAAACGGCGTGTCATCGAACTTACCCAGGGATTGAAGCCTGGCCAGACGGTTGCGAATGCCGGTCAGGTCGGGGACCACCAACCCGATTTCACCCGGAAACGGCGACGTTGCGTTGCCGCGCCTCGGCAGGTGGAATTGTTGCATGCCGACGTTGACGCCCATGTTGGTCTCGTCGGCGCGTTTGTAGGGATCGCGGGTGAAGCCCAAGCCGCCCATGAAGAAGACCGTTGCCATGTCGTGGTCGTCGACTTCGAAATTGACATGTTCGAAGTGCACGATGGAGCCAACTTCCGGGAACGACGGATCGTGCATGACGCGTCTTTCTCCTCGGGCGCGCCGGGCCAAGGCTCGGCCCGGCCGGTTAATAGCAGGTTCGTTAGGCCACCGCCCCCAACATCGCCGGATCACCGTTCAGCGGCAGGCTGATGGGCTCGCCGCGCTCGGCGGACAAGTCGGCGGCGATATAAACGGACATCACCTGACGGGCCTGTTCCGGCGTCACCAGAACCGGCGTGTCATTGGCGACGGCCGAAATGAAGTGGTTGGTCTCCGCCTCCATGGGTCCCGCATAGACATGATTGACCTTCTCGCCGGGCATGGTCGACATGGGGAAATCGATGCCGCCGTCCATGCGCGAGCGAATGACATCCTTGTGGGTGTCGTCGATTAAAAGCGCACCTTCGGAGCCGACGATCTCGATCCAAGTGGAGGAAAAATTCGGATAGGCCGGCGGGAATATCCACCCCGCCCCGATGGTGAAAACCGTACCGTCATCCATGGTCACCATGATCCACTGGCAGTCCTCGACCCCGTGGGTCGGGCGCATGACCTTGTTGACGACCTGCGAATAGACTTTCACGGGCTTCGCCGGTTCCAGACACCAGAGCACGAAATCAATGTCGTGGGTGGCTTCCATGGCGGCCGGCGACAGCTTGATCCGTCCGCCGATCTTACTGCCCAGACTGCGCGAGATATGGCGGCTGACCAGGGCGCTGACCGGGGTGCCCAACGTGCCGTCCTCGAAGCTCCGCTTCACATAAGCGTATTTCGGATTGAAGCGCTGCGAATACCCGATCGTAAACTTGAGGTTTTTCTCGGCGGCCAGGGCTACCAATTCATCGGCCTCGGCAAGAGTCAGCGCCAACGGCTTTTCCAAAAACACATGCTTGCCGGCCTGCAGGCTTTCCTTGGCCATGGGATAGTGAGTGGTTTCCGGGGTCGCGGAAATCACGATGGCGTCGATCGAGTCATTGGCCAACAGCTCGTGATAATCCAGCGTTGCCGTCGCTGGATTGGTTTCAGCCTTCACCTCGGCCAAGCGTTCGGGCACGATTTCGGCAATATGGAGTTGATCCACATAGGGGTTGGCGGCACTGGTGACGGCGCGGATGCCGCCGCACCAACCGGTGCCGATGATGCCCATATTAAAACGGTCCATAATGTATCCCCAACCTGATCACCGCGCCCTTATCGGGACATTTGAATATCGGCGCCGGCTGAAATTATTCGGCAGATCGCACCGCCAGCGTTCACAAACGTTACTCCCCCGCCGCTATGATGAAAAATTCCTTATCCGGCTTCTAGTATGAAGATATTTCATATGCTTTGCGGGCAACGGCCAGCCGCTGCGCAGTCGCGTGACGGCATCATTTTCCGCATATATTGCAGATGGTTAGCCTTACACACCATTTTGCTCAGGCGTCTTGAAGAGGCGCCTGTCGACCGATTCAACCACCTGCGCCACTGACCGATTCGACCGCTTTCAGAACTTTCGGCGGCGACAAGGGCAGGTCGCTCATGGTCGTCCCGACGGCATTCTCGACAGCATTCGCTACCGCCGCCGGGGCGGGCACCAGGCAAGGCTCGCCGACACCCCTCACACCGTAAGGATGATTGGGGTTCGGCACCTCGATAATGACCGTGTCAATCATCGGGACATCGGAGGCCACGGGCATGCGGTAATCGAGGAAGCCCGTGTTCAACAACCGGCCATTCTCATCATAGATATATTCTTCGTTGAGCGCCCATCCGATGCCTTGTACGGCACCGCCTTGCATTTGGCCTTCCACATAGTCCGGCGATATGGCGCGGCCGACATCCTGCACCACCGTATAGCGTGTCGGCGAGACGAAGCCGGTTTGCGGATCAACCTCGACATCGACCAATTGGGCGGAGAACGCCGCGCCGGCACCGCCGGCGTTGATTTCCGAATGACCGGCAATGGGGCCGCCCATCTTTGTCGCCATGCCCGCCAGTTCTTTCAGGCTCAAGGGCTTAAGGCCGTCGCCGGCCGACGGTGCGGGAACGGCTTGGCCGGCTTCCCAACTGACGTTCTCGGCGTCAATTTCCCACTTCTTCGCTGCCAGGGCGCGCAATTTCTCAATCACCTCGCGGGTTGCGTTAACCACCGCCATGCCGGTGGCGAAGGTTGTGCGGCTGCCGGCGGTCAGGTGACTGTAGGCCAGCGATCCCGTGTCGGCGACGATGGGTTTGATCAGTTCGATATCAATCCCCAGTTCTTCGGCGGCCATGGCCCGCATGGACGAACGCGAGCCGCCGATGTCCGGATTGCCGGTCGCCACGCTGAGTGATCCGTCGTCCTGGAGAATGGCGGTGACGCTGCTCAAGCCGCCGCCGTGCATCCAATAGCCCAAAGCGATGCCGCGGCCCTGGTTCGGGCCCAAGGGGGCGGCATTGTGCGGGTGGCTCTTCAGCGCTTCCAAAACATCGACCAGACCGATGCGGCCGTAGGTCGTGCCCATCAGGCTTTGATCACCATCGCGCACGGCATTCTTCAGGCGGATATCGATGGGGTCCATGTCCAGGCGCTCGGCCAGTTCGTTGATCACGCCTTCCGCCGCAAAGCAGGCCATGGGCGCGCCGGGCGCCCGGTAGGCGGCAACCCGAGGGCGGTTCACACAGACATCATAGCTGTCGACCTGGATGTTCGGGATTGTATAGGACGAGAAGAAGGTCTCCACCGCACGGCCGATGGGCGCGCCCTTGAAAGCGCCGGCCTGATAATGGACAGCCGCCTCCGCGGCGACAATGGTGCCGTCTTTTTTCGCCCCCATGCGGATGCGCGTGTGACTGCCGACTGTGGGTCCCGATGCGCGGAACACCTCGGACCGGCTCATTACCATGCGCACCGGCCGGCCGGTCATTTGCGACAGACGGATCGCGACGGGCTCACCATAGACGGTGTTCTTGCCGCCGAAGCCGCCGCCGATTTCCGACGGCGTGACGCGCAGCATGGACATTTCCATGTTCAGCAGTTTGGCGCACAGCGCCCGGATGACGAAATGACCCTGGGTCGTCGTCCACAGTTCCACGGCGCCGTCTTCGGAGGCCGTGGCGACACAGGCCAGGGGTTCGATATAGCCCTGATGCACCGGCTGCGAGGTGAATACCCGCTCAACAATTTCATCGGCCTCGGCGAAGCCCGCATCGATGTCGCCCCGCGACCCGGAGATTACCCGAAACACATTCGATGGTTTGTCAGGCGTCGGATCAACCCCGACGGTGTATTGGTAATCGTGCAGGATTGGTGCATCGGGACCGGCACCTTCCAGCGGATCAAGAACGTGCTCCAAGACCTCGTATTCCACATCAATCAGCTTCAGGGCCTGGCGCGCAATGCGCTCGCTGGTCGCCGCCACGGCGGCCACGGCATGGCCGTCATAAAGCACCTTTTCGCGGGCCATGACGTTTCTGGAAATATCGTGCAGATCATTGATGATCGGCGGGTAGGGTGGCTCGGTGAGCGGGTGATCGGGGATGGCGGCGCTGGTCAGCACCGCCTTGACGCCCTTCAGGGCCTCGGCCTTCGACGTATTGATGGAGAGAATTTTCGCATGCGCATGGGGGCTGCGCAGGATACGCCCGTGCAGCATGCGCGGGACAACCATATCGTCGCCATAGCGGGCCCGGCCAGTGACCTTGTCCACACCATCCGGGCGTCGGGTGTTTTTACCGACCCACTTGTAATTGGTTCCTGATCCGTCGCGTTTGATCTCATTCATGACGGGTTTCCTCTCATTTCCGCCGCCGCGTCCAATACGGCGCGAACAATTTTGTCATAGCCAGTGCACCGGCAGAGGTTACCGGCCAACCCGAACCGGATTTCCGTTTCCGTCGGGTCCGGATTCTTCTCCAGCAACGCCTTGGCCATGTTCAGGATACCCGGTGTGCAGACCCCGCATTGCAGGGCTGCGTGGTCCAGAAACTTCTGCTGCAAGGGATGCAACTCGGCTCCGTTGGCCATGCCCTCAACGGTTTCGATCTCGGCGCCGTTGACCTCAGCCGCCAGGACCAGACAGGCATTCACCGGCCGGCCGTTGAAGATCACCGTGCAGGCGCCGCAATCGCCGGTGCCACAGCCGTTCTTGGCGCCGCTTAATTCCAGATCGCCGCGCAGGACCTCCAACAGGGTCTGGTCCGGGTAACAGATGAAATCCGTTTCGTCGCCGTTGACGGTGGCTGTAATCGCATGCTTCTTCATGATCTCTTCTCCGCGCGTTCCCAGGCGATCCTTGCCGCCCGGCAGGCCAGCACGCCAGCCACTTTGGTTCTGAATTCTATGGTGCCGCGTTTGTCGTCAATGGGATCACAAGCCGCGCTGGCGGCGGCGGCAAGTTTGTCCAACACGGCACCGTCCAGCGTGTTGCCGACCAATGCCTCTGAAGCCGCGTCAACCAATCGCGCCGTCGGTGCCACGGCGCCCAAGGCCAACCGGGCCGCCCCGCAGGTGCCGTCTTCGGCGATGGTCAGGGACACCCCGGCACCGACCACGGCAATGTCCATCTCGGTGCGCGGAATAAAGCGCAGGTAGGCATCGGCGGTCCGTGCCGCGGGCTTTGCAATGATCAGCGAAACCACGAATTCATCAGCCGCCAAGGCGGTTTGACCTGGGCCCGTCAGTAAGTCGGCGACCGCCATTTCCCGGGTCCCGCCGGCGCCCGCGATCAGGGCCCGGGCATCTGTCGCGATCAATGCCGGCACGCTATCGGCGGCGGGCGACGCGTTGCAGAGGTTGCCGCCGACCGTGGCGCGGCCTTGAACCTGATAAGAGCCGATCAATTCGACGGCCTCGACGACGCCTGGCAGCAGCGCTTTCAGTTCCTGGTGCTCACCCAATTCGGCGCCGGTCACGGCGGCGCCGATGCGAATGTCCGCATCACCGATGGTGACGGCGCGGGCCTCGGCGATATTCTTGATATCGACCAGGGTTGAGGGTTCGATCATCTCCTCGTGCATTTGCACCAAAAGGTCAGTGCCGCCGGCGAAAATTCTGGCGCCGCTGCCGCCAGCAGCCAGGGCCTGGACGGCCTCATCGACGGTTCCGGGTGCCTCATAGACTAAGTCAGTCACGATATTTCTTGCTCCCAATCAATGGCCCATGCGGCGTTTGGAATTGGCCTGAGCCGGCGTTCGCCGCGCAGCATATCCGCATCGCCGGCCCAGTGAAACGGTCAATACCGAAACGGCCGTTTCAAAACCGGCTTTATGAAAGCTCGACCCGTGCATGGGTTTCACTTGACGCGTAAACAGCCCGTTCGGCGCGCAGATTGGCCAAATAATCCGCCGCCGAATTCATCAAGTCCGCACCGTCGCGCAGATGCTCAACCACATGCTTTTGAAACTGAAAAACGCTATCGCCGGCGAACCCCGTATTGTTCCAGGCATAATCGACGGCGTGTTCGTCATTCTCTCCAAACGCCCGGAACAGGATTTCGCCGTCACCGTTCAGCCGTAGCGAACCGGCCGAACCTTCAACCAACATATCGCCGATGGTTCGGCGACGGTCCTCGGCCCTATGGTCCGACAAACGGTTGCCGTCAAACAGGCCGCGCACGCCATTTTCGAAATTGAGGATGATGAACCCGGCGTCCTCGCCGGCGATATGCGGGTTCAGCCGGGTCAAATCGGCGGTGACATTGGCGATTTCGCCGAAGAAAAACCTGAACACATCGATCAGATGGATGGCCGTTTCGTGAACCAGAAACTGCGTCATTTTTTGAAAATACGGCTGCCGGCCCAGGTACGCTTCCGGCCCCTGTCCATCACCCGGCCGCAGCCGGAAATTCACCTGATAGGGCTCACCGATTTTACCGGCGTCGATCAGCGCCTTGATTTTCATGTGCCAGGGCTGAAAGCGGAAGTTTTCGTGGACGATCAAGGGCACGGCGGCCTGGCGGGCGAGATCGACGGCTTCCTCGGCCTCCGCCAATGAGCGCGTAAACGGCTTTTGGCAAATCGTCGGCATTCCGCGCGCCATGGTGGCCTTGATGAAATCCATATGTCCCGTCGGCGGAACGATGATATCAACGACGTCCGGCTGCACCGTATCGAGCATCTGTTCGAAATCAGGAAAACTGCGGCATCCGTCGAATGTCTGCGCCAGGCTTTCCGCCTCTTGCAGGTCCAACGAACAGATGCCCGCCACGTTGACATCAAGCCGCCGCCAGGCCTGATAATGAAATTGACTGAAATACCCCGTGCCGACCGCCGCGACGCGCAAGGAAGAACCTGTCATTAGCGGAACCACCCCTAGCGTTTAGGCCGTATGCCAATGATACGGCGGAAGGCCGGCCTGTTCCGTGCGGAACGTAGCGATCTCGCCACCCAAAAGGCATCCGAGATAAACTGTCTTCAGGTCTTCGCCGCCGAACGCCAGACTGGAAATATTCTTCAGCCGTCGTCCCGCCGCCTTGTCCAGGTGCGGGCGGCCCAGTTTATTCGCCTGATAGGCCTCTTCCGCCCAAGCCACGTGGTCGGTGTCGCTATCTTCCAAGATCAGTTCGCGGCCACCGTCCGGGGTAACACGGATGACCCGGTTGGAGACGATGCTGGTGATCCAGATGCCGCCGTCGGCATCGAAGGTCAGGCCATCGGGGAAATCCCCGGAACCGAACGCCGCAATGGTCGTTTTGTTCGACAGCGCTCCGTCGGTGCCGACATCAAACCGGGTGAGACGGCGTCCGAAGGTTTCGTTGACATACAATTGTCCGGTCTCCGGATGGATCAGGCATTCGTTGGTATAGCCCAGCCCATCGGCAACGATGCGGGCACCGTTATCATCGACCAGGACGATAAACCCGTCGTCGCAGTCGGCCCTGTAGCCCAGATCGCGTGGCCTGCGGCGGGTGCTGACCGTCACCCACGTTCGGCCCTGTCCATCCAGGTGGACATAATTGGTCGGCGGCAGGGGTTGGCCCCCGACCTCGACCAGAAACGGCGTTACGGTGCCGTCCGGGTCCAGCCGATAGACGCCGCCGTCATCATCGCCCAGGTGCGCTAACAACCAACCGCCGCCATCCAGGATGGCAATGCCGTTAGGTTTGGGTTTGAAGTCGCCATTCGCCAGAATTGTCGTGGCCGTCCCGTCCAGCGCAAGCACCGTGACGCCGCCGCGCCAATCGGCGACGTGTAATGACCCATTGGCAGTGGCCAAGGCGCATTCCGGCCGATGCAGGTCATGGCCCACGAACGTCAGTTGGTCGACATTAATCATCCGTTCCCCCGCCAATAGGCACGGTTTGTGCCCGCCAGTTATTAATTAATACGTTATAGTATTGGTTATTGCCTGACAAGATTCTCCAATCGGAGTCGTCAACCGGCAACGCAGGCGGTGCTGGTGAAAACCGGGAAACAAATAACCCTACTTCGTCGAAAATACGATCCCCGATAGTGTCGCCCAGTCGTGCTTGCCGGTGCCGGTGACGACTTGGATGTTGCCGTTCCGAAAAATGTCAACGCGGGCCGTGGCGTCATGGCCGTTGACGTTGAAAACCAGCCGTTTCTTCGGCCGGTATCCCGACGGCAGTTGGCCGACGTTGACCGCGCGCCCGCCTGGCACCGTCCCTCTGATCATGCCGCTCAGGATCACCGTATTGCCTATCTTAGTCACCTCGGCGACACGGTATCCGCGGCCAAAATTCCGCCAGCCGCCGCCGTTGATGGTGATCGGCCGATCAGGGCTCACGGAAAAGACAATGCCCGAGAGGCTGATCCAGCCGTGCTGGCGGCCGCCGGCGATCCATACGATCCGGCCATCGGGATGGATGTCGAGGCGCGCCTGACTTTCATGGTGGTTGATCGAGAAGATTAAGCGCCCGGGCGGCCGATGGCCGGCCGGCAGCGTCGCCACGTGGCCCCAATGACTGCCCTTGATCATGCCGGTGACGATCACCGTGTTACCGATCTTGTCGACCCGGGCCGGCGCGTAGCCGCCGCCGAAATTGCGCCAGCCATTGTTGAGCGGGAGGCCGCGCCCGCCGCGCGCCGTGAAATGCATGTTCGACAGGCTTAGCCAACCGCCATAGCCGCCACCACCGGCGCCCCAGACAACGCGCCCGTCCGGATGCACATCGACGCGTGCCGTCCGGCCGTGGTTGTTGGCGGGAAAGATCAGGATGCCGCTCGGCCGAGCACCTTTCGGCAGGCCGGCCACGGGCCGGCCGCGGTTGCCGCCGATGGCCATGCCTTGCAGCGAGACCAGATTGCCACTGCGCTGGATTGTCGCGCCTGCGTAATCGCGACCGTAATCCCGCCAACCGCCAGCGAGGCCGAAGCGGTCGTGGGGCGTGCCGCCGGAACCACCCTCGTTGGGACTGCCGGTGGTCGGCTTGAAGGTGATGGCGCGCGACGCGACCTTGGCCGGATCGATGCGGGTGATGCTCCAGGCGGCGGCGTCTTGATATCGTCGATTAGTGATCACTTGCGACGCGGTGGGATTCAAGGAGCAGGCTTGGCCCCTGCAGAGATCGGACTGCACGTGGGAGATTTTGACCGACGCACCGTTATCGACCGGCGAAGTATCCGACCACTTGGCGATGTCCGGGTTAATCAGCTTGAACCGGGCGCGCGTGACGTCACCCGGCGCGTTGCCGGCGTCACCGGCGCCGGGCCGGCTGCGCATGATGAAAGGCCCGGCGTAATAGGAGAATTCCTTTAAAAAGCGACCGTTCAGGAAGCCGGGGTTACCGACCTCTCCGGCCCGTCCGCCGCCGCCCTTCCAACAGCTGCGGCAATCCATCGGAAATCCCCATCGGTGCGACCACATGAGTGGAAACTTCTTGCCGTCGGGCAGGTCGATGAGGGCACCGCCGTCATAGACCGCCGCCGTGGCTTCGCGTGTGTATTTCTGCCAGCGCGCCGTCCATTGCGTGCCACCGGTGTCCCAGAACTGCGGTAAGGGCAGCCAAGCCCCGTATTTCTGGTGGATCAGCCGCGCTTGCCCCAACCCCGTGCAGCACCATTCCGTAAAGAAGGTGCTGCCGATCCATTCGTAGCCGCCGCCCTTCTTGGCCCGCGCCATGGCGCCGCGCCCGTTCTTAAGCCGGCCGTTGCCGCTGTTACCGTCGGCCCAGGATTCAAAATATCCGGATGGCTTTCGGAACGCCGTCGGATGGTCTTTGAAGATCAGGGTCTGGGCATTCAAACGGACATCATTATAGGCGTCGCCATCTTGGTAGCGGAACACGGAATCGCCGAGGAAGACCCAGCCGGCCGGCAACTTGGGGCGCCAGATGAGGACATTGTTGATGTTGTTGTTGTGCCCCGTCTCGGCCCAATTGAAGTTGTAGACGTCACGGAGGTTGGCGTAGCGGTAGATGAGTCCCGTGTCCTCGTCTTTTGACGATTGCAGCCAGCGGTGCGACTTGGCGACGCGCAGCGTCACCGGCTTCTCCCAGAGCTTCACCGGCTGGCCCGCCCCACCGCCGTTCTCGTCGTATATTTGAAAGGCCGTATCGGGTTTATCCGAGACCGACACCCGACCCCATTGGTCGGCTGATAGGTATCGATTGCCGTAGCGGATGACGACAGTGTCGCCGAATTTCAAGCTGTCGCCGCCGCCACCGCCCGGTAGCGCCTCGGCACGGGGCGCGGCCTTATTGGCCGTCGCCTTGGCGGTGTCATCGGCGCTCGATATCTGCGCCGTATCGACGGCCGGCGCAAAAATCAGCGTGAAGGTTTCGCCGGCGCCCAGGGATCGGGATTGGTTGATCAACGGGCCGTTACCGCCGTTATCGTTGACCCATGTCCCGCCGGTGCCGTTGATGTGGATCTCGTCACCGGATTTCACCGCCCGTTTCGAGCGGTCTTTCAGATGCACGTTCATATTCTTAAGCCAGGTATCGTTGCGCTTGGCGTTGTAGAAAAAGAACCGATCCTCGCCATTGAGCGCGGCGGCGCCGGGGTCGTCGCGCCAATGCAGCACGGCGTTGCCTGTGCAACTTTTCAGATCCTTGTTCACCTGGGGCGCGCCCGAAGTGAAGGTCACGTAGTGACCGCCCCGGGTCAGCAGGCAGACGCGATGGTAGCCGTCACCGCTGTCATTGCTGTCACGCTTGATCGCCGCCGCCTGGGCGCGCTTCGCCACGTTGGCCGCGGCTGTCGAGGCGAAAACGAGGGTGAACGTCTCGCCGCCGCCGGCCGCACCGGATGTCGCCCTCAAGGGGCCCGCACCGCCGGAATCGTAAACCCACTTGCCCGTGTAGGCGTTGAGATACACTTCCTCGCCGCTGGTGACGGGTACACCGTTACCGGCCTTGCGGTGCAAGGTGAAGTTCTCGGTGCCGCCCTTGTAACCCTTGTGAGCGTGGCCGATGACACCCGAGCCCCCGTCCGTCCCCCAGCGTGTCGCCAGGCCAATGGAGCCAATGTAAACCTTGTCGCCGCCCATCAGCGCACCGCCAGTCTTGTCTTCGAAAACGAGAACGGCACCGCCCGAGCACGTGTCGTTCTTGGCATTGATGTCCGTGCCGCCGCCGGAGATATCGAGGAACTTGCCGTTCCGAGCCTTCAGGCATACGGCATGTTGAACCTCGGCGGCCTCAGCAGTCCCAGGGGCAATTCCAGGGGCCACGATAAGGGCCATCACAGGCGCCAGGAAAAACGTGGCGAGGGCGAGGGCGGCGGAGAGAAAACGTTTCATCATTCTATCCTCCGATATCCGCTTTGTAGGGTGCGGTCTTCTTGATCGCTGAGACCATGGTCGAGAGTGACGCGGCGGCCTTCGTGAACACCCAATCCGTGGATACCGACGCATTGGTGCCGAAGATCGTGACGTTGGCGGTAACCTTCGTCTTGCCGGCCTCGAACACGGTTTTCGCCGTCGCCCCCGTCCAGGTGACGGAATTCAGCTGGAACAGTTCCTTGCCGTTCAATTGGCTGTATTTCTTGGCCACAGCGATGCCGGCGGCGGCGGCGTCGAGCTGGCCCTTACGGGTTGTCAGCGACCGAATGGAGTCATTGATCGTGCCGATGTTGACATCGAGGACGCCGATCTCAGCGGCTAGTTCACCGATGCGGCCATCGACACCCGTGGCATTCCGGCGCGCCACCGCGAGCTGCTCTTTGAAACCCTCGATCCGCCCGGCGTTGGGGTCCGGCTTCGGCACATCGGGGATCGGGGCCGGGGCCGGCAGGCCGACCTTGAAATTAACGATACTGTCGGGCGTGCCCAGATTTTTGAGGCCGCGGCGGCCCCAGTTGGACATCCTTTTCAATTGATCTTCACCTTGACTGTCGATCTGGTCCGCGACGCCAGGAAACTTGCTACGGAGGTCATTGGCCCGCTTTTGGGCCTGTGACGGTTTTTTGACTTTGCCCGGCGAGCCGTGGCCATGCGGTCTCCCTCCTTTCCAATGCGCTAACCGCACGGGATCGACTGGGTGGAAACGCTGCCCGCTACGTCGCTGGACCGGGTCGACAAATACGCCAGGCCGGCCCGGATAGGCCGCGAAGATGGGCAGCTCGCCGATCAGAGATGCCTGACCGCCGAGCTTTTTTATCTCATCGATCAGCCGGTTGACCTCGCCGTCCCATTTCGTCTTTTCGCCACCCAGGCCTGTGATCTTGCCCTCCAACGTGCCCTTGGTGCCGCCAAGGTTGCCTTTGAGGCCATTCAAGCGCCTGATCTCGGTATCGATGGCGGCCTTCTCGGCGCTAAGCGCGTCCTTGATCCGGTTCGGCCCGGCAATTCCGTTAAAGGCGCCGTTGAAAGCGCCGCGCAAATCTTCGATCAGGGCCGAGGAAAGCGCGGAACTGAAATGCCCCCGGAACCGCTCCAACAGGTCCGCCTTGGCTTTCGTCACGTCGTCTGCATCGGTGGGCAGGTCCGCGAACTGGGCGTAGGCATCCTTAAAGCCCTTATAGAGCTCATCCATCTGTTTGGTGTCGGCGGCAGCGGCGGGCAGCGCCAAGCTCAGCGATAAAACGATTACGCTGGCGCGGATCATGACTGCGTCTCCTCTTCCAGATAGGTCTTGAGTTCTATTTTGAGGGCGTCGAAGACCTGCTTCATGCCCTTCTCGAAATCCCATTCGACGCCGGCCGACCAGCCGGTGCCAGCGATCAGCACGTCGATGAGCAACTTGCCTTTCGTCGGGTACGAGCCTTCCAGGTGACCTTCGGCCGACGCTTTGACGATACGAAACAGACTGTCCTCGTTCTTGTAGCCGTCCATGGCACTATTAAACGCATCCACGTACTGATTGTTGCGCGAATAGTGGTCCAAGGCCGCCAGCCCATCCATCATGGCGCGCTCGGCCTTGTGCAGATAGCCGAAGTAAGCCGCCATCAGGCCGCCCGTGGACAGCATGTCGCCGACCGCATCGGCGTATTCTTTGTGCGCCCCCTTGATGCCGAGCCTTGTGCCTTCGACGGCGGCGACCGTGCCTTGGGTCGTCAGATCGCCGACGATTTTCGCCGTCGCTTCCAGGATGGTCAGGATATCCAGGAAATATTTCTCCAGCGGCCGCAGTTCCTTCTTGATCATGGCGTCGATACCGGTGATCGACAGCTCCCCGGTCATGAAGGGCCGAAGGCCCGGCGGCGCCAGCTTCGGCAAGGTCGGCGGCGTCGGCAGCTTGTCCTTGATCTGATGCGCGACGTCGATGAGCTTGTCGTAGTCCTTGAGGTATTGCTCGAGTGTTCCAATGTCATCGACGTATTTGAGGAGCGAGACGAGGTCCTTGGCGAGCTTCTTTAACCGCTCGATCTCGGCCTTCATCTTCTTCGCCGCCAGGCGCGCCTTATCGGCCCAGGCGCGGGCTTCCGCGAAGGCCTTCTTGTAGGCGACCTTCAGCAGCTTCGGCAGGTCCTTGCCCAGTTGCTTGGCCAACTTGTCGGCGGCGTTCAAGGCATCGAAGGCTTTGTCGTAGTCTTTGGGTTTATAGTCGAAAGTGCGCTCGACCATGACCATTTTGCAGGCCGGCGGCTTCATGGGGAAGGTCGCCGCCTTGGCGAAATCACCGCACTGGAGCTGCGGCTCCTTCCAGGTGATCGGCTGCTTGAGCTTGTCGAGACTGGCGGGCCCATCGACCTTGAAGGCCTTTTCGAACGGATCGGCCTTCAGGTAAAGCTTGCCCAAGGCGCGCAGCTTGGTGTGGATTGGCGGCGGCAGCCCCATCTCCTTCGCCGACAATTCGGCGGCCTTGATGGCCAGTGCCTTCAGCTTCTTCGGGTCGATGTCGATGTTGTCGAAGATGCCTTCCAGCTGCTTGATCATCTTGTCGAGTTCTTTGACCATGGCGTCCAGCTTGTCGAGCTGACGGATGGTCAGTTTTTCGAGATCTTTTCGCAGCTTGATGAGTTCCTTGCGGAACCTGCGGAGCTCGACCAGGGTCTGCTTGAAGCCCACGGCAAAGTCTTTTACCGGCTTCCATTGGAAGGCCGGGCCGATAATCTTGTGGGCCTTGGCGAAGTCGTCGAGGAGCTTCTTCAAGATCGGGTCCTTGAGCACCATGGCGGCGAGGCGTTTCTTGAAATCCGCCTTCAGCACGGCGCGGTAGTCGTAGCCTGCGGACGCGGAGTAACCCGGGAATTTCTTGTAGAGCTTTTCGAGATAAACCTCGGCCTCCAACTGGTCGAAATAGTTGATATGGACGTAGCCGCTCAGGTCTTTCTTGCCGATGCGGTAGTAGACGTCCTGCATGGCGCCCAGCACCTCGTAGCCGCCGGCGAAGGCCATGGTGTAGCCCTTGCCCTGCTGCCAATCGAGGGTGTAGCTCATTTCCTTGATGTTGGCGGGGCCGACGCGGAATTGGGTCTTGTAGGCCTGCACCATGAAGCCGTTGGGGTCGGTGGATCCATAACCGCCGCCGATTTCCGCATCCTTGTGATAATAGATGCCGCCAATGTCGACGCCCGTGCTTAGGCCGAGATCATCCTCAGCGGCCAGTGGCACGACGACTTTGATCGTGACGTCATCGATGCGTGAATCCTTGACGAATTCGTAGTAGTCGCACTTCTCCTTAACTTTAAGGATTTCCAGGCCGAGCGAGCAGTAATCGACGATGTCCTGACCCGCCAGCGTGTTCAACGACACGTAAACGGCGGGGATCGGGATGTACTGAATTTTCGGCACGCGTTGGAAGAAGTAATTGTTGCCGACAATGACATCGTGCTTGTTCATGAACGTCGCATCGCCGTAATAGCCGACCGAGAACTGACGTTTCTTGTAGACATTGATCTTCATCCGCATTTCGTTGATGTCGATCTGGTTGATACCAAAGAAATTCGACCAGCCCTTGGCCTCGCCGTAGATGGCGAATTGCGGCTTACCTTTCGCTGCTTCGGCCTTGGCGAAGAACTTGCCGCCGCCGCCGGCCTGCCTCTGCTTCCTGGTATTTTTCTTGCCGCGCGCGGAGCCGGGATTTTGTGACGCGGCGTGTCGGTCTTCGTGACGCTGCTTGGCGCCTTTCTTCGTTACCTTGCCGGTCTTTGGGTCAACCTTGCCGGTGATTTTCTCTTCCTGGGCCTTGTACTTCTTGTCCTTGGCGTCGCGTTTTGACTGGTCGGACTTTCGGGACTTCCGCTTCTTTTTCTTCGCGTCCGCCAACTTTTTGCGTCCAGCGGGGGTCTCCGTTTCGTAGGATAACCGCCACGAATTGACCATGTCGCGGCTTTTGTGTCCGGCGTTCTTACCAGCAGAGATCACGGCGGCGAAGTTGACTTCCTGCTTGCAGGGCTGCGATTCCTTGGTTCGTGTCGCATCAACGCAGACCGGCATGTTCATGATCGAATAGCCGACAACTTTCGTTTTCGATCCATGGATGCCCATGATCACGTCCGTGGTACCGATGTAGTGCGGCAGATAGTCCGGGTTATAGGGCGGGTAGGTGGCTTCCAGTTCGACGAAGACTTCCTTGGCTTCGGCGCCCGATCCTTTGGTGCCCGAGAACACGCTGGCGACGAAGCCGAGCCCCAAACGGCCGACCATCAATACCTTGTTGCCCCGAAAACCGATGAGCTCGCGGATGCGCCGCATGGTGTCGCTTTCGGAATCGGGTGTCAGGTGCCCCATGTACATGAACCCGGCATCCAGGTTCAGGGACCCGCGGTTTTTGTCCAGACGGCCCTTATGGGTCAGAAAATCGGCGAAGAAGGATTGCGCCTTTTTCGGCAGGTTGGATTTCCGATAATTATCCGTCGCCGTGGTGAACAGGAAGGTGTTGGCCTTCGGCGTGACCTTGTCCAGATACTGCCCGACGTCGGAAATGATCTGCTTGAACGAGAAGTTCTGGGGACGCACGGCGAAGTGCCAATCGGTTTTTCCCTTGGTGTTCTTGGCACCGAAAATCAACATTTCCGCCGACTTGCCGAGGAACATCACGGTCCCCCAGATGGCATTGCCTTCGATCTTCGCGCCCTTGATTTTCAGCGACCCGATGCCGGTACTTTTGACGATCGGCAGCTTCGCCAGATCGGCAATGTCGCCGATCGTCAAGGTCTTCGCTGACCCGGAATCCGATACCGCTTTTTTCGCCGCCGATGATGGTGAACCTGTATATTTGACGGCTGTTGCCGTCTTCTTCGCGGATGTCGTCTTGCCCTTCGGCAGATAAAAGGCGAGACCGCTTAAGGACAGCCAACCTTTCGCGCCGCCGGCCGGGCCGCTCAATGTGCCGGCCTGCCAGCCGATGCGGCCATCCGTCAGTACATCGACACGCGAAGCCCTCTCGTGATTGTTGGCGCTGAAGGCAAGCCGTGTTGCCGGTCGCATGTTGGCCGGCAGGGTGGCAATATGCCCCCATTTTCCGCCCGAGAAATTGCGCACCAGGCTTTGCAGGTAAACCATATCGCCGATACGCGTGGCCGTCGGCTCCGGATAGCCACCGCCGTAACCCTTCCAGCCGCTGACCGTCTTCAGCCTGGTTTTCGGGTTGCGCAGGAACTTGACGCCGTCAAGGCTGATCCAGCCATACTTCTTCGCGCCTGTACCCCAGTAGACCTTGCCGTCTTTGGTGATGTTGAGGCGGGCCGTGCCCTCATGGTGGTTGATGTTGAAAACCAGCGACGACTTCGGCGCCGCGTCGGACGGCAATGTCGCCACGTGGTCCCACTTGCCGCCGCTATTCCTGATCAGGCCGCTCAACACCACCAAATCGCCTGACTTCTGATAGCTCGGAGCTTGATACCCGCCGCCGTAGGGTTTCCACCCACTGCTCAGTTTTAGCGCCTTGCCCTTCTTGACCGAAAAACTGATCCCCCAGATGCCGACCCAGTTGTGTTTTTTGCCACCGGCGACCCAAAGAATTTTACCGTCCGGCAGCACATCGACACGGGCCGAGGTGTCATGGTGATTGACGTTGAAGATCATACGCGCTGGCGGCCGGTAGCCGCTTGGCACTGTTCCAACATGGCCCCACTTGCCACCTTTGCGGCGGAACATGCCCATCAATGTGACGACATCGCCCTGCTTCAAGGCACTGGGGTTCGTATACCCGGCGCCGTAAGCTTGCCAGCCGGCCGCGGGTTTGACCGTGATGGGTTCAGCCGCGCCGAGTGCGACGGGCGCCATCGCGCAGATGGCGATGAAGAACGCGCCGGCGAAGCGCCGCGCCTGCCTCAAGAATTTCGTCTGCAATTGGCCTTGTTGAATTCGGTCCATCGGTCTTTCCCCCAGACCGCGCCTACCTCATGATCCCCATGGCGCAACTAAAATGCCGTGTATCAATATACTAGGTAACGGGTGTTTTGTAAAAGTTTGGTGCTTTTTCTTGAGGCCTGAAAAATCGTCAGTACGCGACTTATTCGCGGCCCTCACAACGTTACCAATATCGGTGTAAATTGAAAATTCGGTGGCCCCGTAGTATGGGGTGATTCCCGCCGTCTTGGAGAAATGAATAATGTCTGTCAGCCCACCGCGCATCAAAACCACCGTTGTTGGTTCCTATCCCGTTCCCGATTGGCTGGTCGCCCTGCCGTCCGAGCAGGCCTTGATCGACGCGACCCGCGCCGTCCTCAGCACTCAGGAAACCGCCGGTTTGGACGTTGTCTGCGATGGCGAACTTTACCGGTTTGACATTAATCATCCGGAAACCAATGGCATGATCGAATATTTTACCCGGCCCATGACAGGCATTCGAAATGACAGTAGTTTTGATGAGATCATGGCCTATCGCCAACAAACCGGCATGGCCTTTCGGGCCCAGCCGCCGGGCGTCGTCGATGGGCCCATTGATCATGGCACGCTTGATCTACCGTACGCCGCCATGCGGGCCGGCCGGCTGGCGCAAAAGCCGCTGAAGTTTACCCTGACCGGGCCGCATATGCTGGCGAAGACACTGATCAACAAGCACTACGCGGACATCCCCGCCATGGCCATGGCCATCGCCCAAGTGTTGGCCGAGCAAGTCAAGCATATCGATGCCGATGTCGTGCAGTTGGACGAGGCGAACCTGCCGGGCAGTCCCGATGAATGGGAATGGGCGGCCGCCGCCATCAATCTGGTTCTCGATGCCGTGAAAGGCACCCCGGCGGTGCACCTGTGTTTTGGCAACTACGGCGGTCAATCCGTGCAACAAGGCACCTGGGCGAAGCTCATCGATTATCTGAACGCGCTGCACGTTGACCATATCGTCATGGAGAATGCGCACCGGCCCCTGGAAGAACTCGGCGTTTTCAAAGACCTTCGACCGGAGATCGGCCTCGGGCTTGGTGTCGTCGACATCAAGGTCAATGGGGTCGAGAGCGCCGACGATATCGCCAAGAGCCTGGAACAAGCCGAGAAACTTCTAGGCGCCGGCCGGGTCACCTACATCAATCCCGATTGCGGCATGTGGATGCTGCCGCGCAGCGTCGCCGATGCGAAAATCCGTGCTTTGGTATCGGGGCGCGATCTCTACGAAGGGCGCTAGGCGGCTTCCAGGACGCCGCGTTCGCGCAGTCGGGCCAACGCCTGGCGCGCGACATGGACGGTCTCGCCGGCGGTCTCACCGTAGAAGTCGGCGCCGACTTGGTCACAGAACTCCTGCGTCACCGGGGCGCCGCCGACAAGGACCTGAACCTGGTCACGCAGGCCGGCCGCTTCGAAGGCCTGAACAACCAATTTCATATTGTTCATGGTCGTCGTCAGCAGGGCCGACATGCCGATGATACGTACGCCGGTACGTTGGGCTTCTTCGACAAATGTTTCGATGGCCACATTGACGCCCAGGTCGGTGACGGCAAAACCCGCACCCTCCAACATCATGCCGACGAGGTTTTTACCAATGTCGTGAATATCGCCCTTCACAGTACCGATCAGCACTTCGCCAATGGGCTTGGCACCGGTCTGAACCAGAACCGGGCGGACCACGGCCATCCCGGCCTTCATGGCACGGGCCGAGATCAGCATCTCAGGCACGAAAATTTCGCCGCGGGAGAATTGATCGCCGATGACGCCCAAAGCCGGGATCATCGCCGTATTGACGATCTCAACCGCATCAATGCCGGCCTCCAAGGCCTGCTGGACCAGAGCCGGCACCGGTTCGGCTTCGCCTTCCTCGATATAGTCGGCAATCGCGCGCAGCAAGGGATCAAGATTGGCATCATAGGACGGCGCCGCATCGGCGACGATGGCGCCGGCCGTGTCGCTGGGGATTGGCGCAGAGGTCTTCGGCACGTAGTTCTTATAATCGGCGTCCAGGCATTGCTTAACGGCCATCAAATGTTCAATGGGGCAATCGTAGGCGGCGACGCCGGTGCCAAGAATGAAACCCGGATGGCCCCAGCACTGGTTGAGGATCGTCATGGTGAAGTCCTTGATCTTCTCCACGGGACCCAGGTGCAAAAGCCGCGGATCAACGTTGACCCGAAACGGAATGCCGTGTTCCAAGCTGGCGGCCATGAACGTGTCGCGGTCGCCTTCGAAGTCACAAAGCAGCTGCGTGCATCCAGTGGCGATCAGGTCATCGACAATGGCCGTCGTGTCGCCACCGATGATCAGCGGAATGTGCTTGGCGCCGGCTGCCTTCAGGACCGGCGTGAGATGTGCCGCATAGGCGGGCGCCACCATGTCCTTGAACACGGAGGGCGAACATAACGGCGGCATGGCGCGGGAATCAAAGATGATCGGATCGACGCCGATCTCAACAAACGCCTTGCCGAACGCCGCCGCGCATTGCGACGTGAACTTCAACAAGGCGCGGACGAAGGGCGGGTCTTTTAACGTCAGCACAATGAAATTTTCGGCGCCGACCAATTCAGATGCCATGGAAAGCGGCCCGGAGATGGCGCCGCGGACAATGACCTGATCGCCCAATTCCTGGTGCAGGCGCGCCGCGGCTTCCAGATAAATGGGCATGCGGCCATCGGTTTTCGGATCGGGGACCGACAATGCGGCCAGTTCGTCGACATTGGCGATGATGGGTTTTTCGACACCTGGAACATCGTCGCTATTGTCGAAATAGATGACGTCGCAACCGACGGCTTCCGCTTCCACATTGTAAACATCGACGCCGACGGTCAGGAAATCCGGCCGGTAGATTTCCCATTCCTTCTTGAGGCCCTGATAGAGCAGTTCCGGGTCGCGGCAAATTTCGGATGGTGATTTGCCGATTAGGAAACCTTTGTGTTCATAAATGGCCGGGCAGAATGGAATGCGCTCGCCTTTTTGACAATTCAACACCTGGATCATGAGGTCTATTGGCGATTGCATGAGGTCCTCCCACTAAAAATGGCATCGTCATTATTTCTTATAGACGATGGACCACATTGAGTTCTTGGCGAGATAGGCATTATAATAATTTGCATATTCGGAAATTATGGATAATTCAGCGATGCTGCGTAGCCGTCCGAGACGCGTCGAATTCACCAATTCCGGGGTTTATGTGTTTGAAAGCCGCCACGGCCCCAACTTCGCCATGGCCATGGGTGAATGGGAATTTGATAAGCTGTGCCTTGTTCGCCGTGGCAGGGGCCGGCTGGTGACGAAAACCACCAAGCAGCCGATTTGCGAAGATGATTTGTTACATCTCCCAGCCGAAACACCGCACCGATTTGTTGATGACAAGAACCATCCCATGACCCTGGTGATGATTTGCTACTTCGCCGACATGTTGAGCGCGTTACCGGCCGTTGGCGCCGCCGTCGGCAATTTTAAATCGGCTTTTCCCGCCATGGCTCCTTTCAACACATCGCGAACGCACCGACGGCCGGCCATTTTGGGTGCGTTGCGCCGTATGGTGTTCGAGCAAACCACTGACCGGCCCGGCGCCGAGGCCGTTATCTGGGGCAATCTGGCACATCTTTTGGTGATGCTGACGCGCTCCGCGGTTGAAGTCCAAGCCCGCCAGGCACTGCCGCCGTCGACAGAATTGTTCGCCCAGACCCTGGATTTTATCGACGAGCATTTCACCGACCCCATTCAAATCAAGGATCTGGCCGCCATGGCGAACCTATCGTACCGGCGCTATACGACACTGTTCAGGGAACATCGCGGTGAGACGGTGAATGTCTATATGGGCCGCCTGCGCGTCGCCTATGCGCAACGACGTCTGTTGGAAACCGGCAACGTTCTTTATTCCGCGTTGGAAGCCGGCTTTGGTGACCTCAGCCACTTCTACCGCGTGTTCAAGAAGACAACAGGCACGACGCCCAAGAAATTCATGGCTGATAATGCCGGTACGGCGCCAATTCATCCGGTCTAATATTCAATCGCTGACACCGCCGAACAGTACCTATTCCATACCGAGCAGCCGGTAGATGCGCCGCGTGTAGACGCCGAAGTTTTCCTGCGTCTTCATGTCCAAAAGGCGGGGGTGGGGCAAATCGACCGCGAAATGATCAGCCATCCGGGCCGGCGACGGACTCATCACTGCCACGTGGGTGCCCAGGAATACGGCTTCCTGAATGCCGTGGGTGACGAAGACGATGGTCTTGCGGCTTTGCTTCCAGATATCAAGCAGTTCCAAATTCATTTTCTCCCGGGTCAGGGCATCCAGAGCGCCGAAAGGCTCATCCATGAGGATCAGCTTGGGGTCGTGAATCAGCGACCGGGCGATGGCGGCGCGTTGCTGCATGCCGCCGGAAAGCTCGTAGGGGTATTTGTCCTCAAAACCGGCCAGTCCGACCATGGCCAGCAGGTCGTTGGCGCGCTCGCGTGCGGCCTTCATGGGTAGTCCCAAAATCTCGGCCGGCAACAGGACATTTTCGGCGATCCGCCGCCATTTCAACAACAGCGGCTGCTGGAAGACCATGCCAATATCGCGGCTCGGATCAAAAGGGTTCTGCGGGTTGCCGATTACAACCTCGCCTTCGTCGTGATCGTGAAGGCCGCCCAGAACCTTAAGCAGGGTCGATTTGCCGCATCCGGACGGGCCGACAAGGCTGATCAATTCGCCATCCTGAACGTCGAGCGAGACATCGCTGAGCGCCTCGAACTCGATATCCCGGGTCCGGTAGATCTTCCTGACGTTTTTCAAACTGATGAAGGGTGTGTCCATGGATCGTCTCATTCCACCCGTGCATCTTTGACGACGAAAATACGCTCCAGGGCGATGACCATCAGATAGAGAACGACGCCGATAATGGTGACGAAAATCAGTGCCATCACCATGGCATCCGTATTCAGGGCTTCCTGGGTGACCAGCATGAACCAGCCGAGACCCCGGTCGGATTGAATAAACTCGCCGACGATGGCGCCGGCCACGGCCAGAACGGTCGCCACCTTCATGCCCGAGAAGATATAGGGCAGCGCGCCTGGAAGCTGGATTTTGGTGAAGATGTGCCAGCGTGACCCGTGCAGGGACTTGACCAAATCCAGAAGGTCGGGCTCGACCTCACGCATGCCGCGCGCCGTGTTGAGAAGGATCGGGAAAAAACAGATGGTGAAGGTGATGACGATATTGGTATCGACGCCAAACCGCAGCCAAACGATGAACAGCGGCGCCATGGCGACCTTCGGGATCATGTTCAGCGTGACCAGCAGCGGCATCAATGCGTCGTCGGTCTTTGGCGACCACGCAAACATCACCGCGAAGAAGACCCCGACGACCACCGCCAGGGCATAGCCGCCAAAGACCTCCTGCGTGGTGGTGATGAAGTGCGTTCCCCAGTTGTAGTTCTCTTCGCCCAACGTCTGTAGAGCCTGCCAGGGTGTGGGCAGGATATAGGCGGGCACCTCGCCGATCACGACGGCGCCCCACCACAGAGCGACGAACGCCACATGGATACCGACGATAATTGATAATTTTCGCCAGATCGCGGACGACATGATGCCTAGACTCCTTCGGTTCCGATAAAATCCATCAATAAATAACTTTCTAGTTACTTTTGAATTCAGTGTCTATATAATTAACCAGTTGGCTACTTAGCAATGTGGCCAAAGCAATATGCGAGATCAGAATTTGGGAGGAATCATGTCACGTTTGAGAAACATCGCAACCGGAGCCTTGGCGGCTGCGGCTATTGGAATTGCCGGGATCGGCCCATCGGCTGCCGCGGAAAAGATTAACTTCGTGCTCAACTGGGTGCCCGGTGGCGACCATTCACCCGTCTATTGGGCCAAGGCCCAGGGCTGGTACGCAAAAGCCGGCATCGATTTGATCATCGAAAACGGCACCGGCTCCGGGGCGTCGGCGAAGAAGGTCGGTATCGGCCGCAACCAGGTCGGCATTGCCGATCTGCCGACAGCGCTTCGGGCCATCGGCAAGGGCGCCGATATTCTGGCGGTCATGAACATCTACGCCAATTCTCCGTATGGCATCTATTGGAAGAAGTCTTCGGGCATCAAAACATTCAATGACCTGAAGGGCCGGACCATCGGCAACCCGCCCTTTGACGCGGCTCGTCAGATGTGGCCGGCGATCGCCAAGGTTTTGAAGATTGATCCGAAATCGGTGAAATTCGTCAACGTCAAGCCAAACGCCAAAGTCGCCTCCATGAAGGTCGACGCCATCGACGCAACCACGAATTTTTACAATGTGCATTACATCTACCAGCGTATTTTCGGCGATGACATGGGCTTCGTGGCGCTCCGCGACCTCGGCTACAACCCCTATGGCAACTCGATTATCGCCAACGGCAAGTGGGCAAAGGCAAACCCGGACATCGTCAAGGCTTTCGTCAGCGTCACCCAGAAGGCCTACGCTGCCTGTGTCGTAACGCCGCAGCCCTGCATCGAAGTGCTGGCCAAGGCCGGCAGCCAGAAAGTCGCTGACGTGACCGCGAATTGGAAGCTGGTGGTCGAACTCATGACCCACGAGACCAGCGTCAAGAATGCCATCGGCTATTTCGCGCCGAGCCGCATGAACGATGATCACGACGGTGTTATGGCGTCGTTTTCCGACGTCAAAGCCTACGACGTCAAATCGGCTTACACGAACGCCTATCTGGACATGTCCATCAAAATGCCGAAGTCGGGCCTCTAAAACCCACCGGCTGACAACAACTGAATTTCGCCCTCCCTCGCGCTGAGCGGGGAGGGCGGTTTCATTCGTCATCCGAAAGGCCTGGGCACGCGTGGACCCATGCCCTGACGCTCTTTGCCTTTTCCCAGCTGTGGCATATCATCAAGTATGCAGTGCGAGATCACCCGCAGGGACCGACATCTTTATGTCGATGAGGAAACACGGCAAACCTGCCTCGCCCGGCCGCTGATCGAATGCCATGCAATCTATCATCAAATTTGCCGGAATGTTTTCGCCGCTGAGCGAGGTGTACCGGCGGCGGCAACGAGGCCTTTGACGATGCGCGGCTTTGAGGTTTTGCCCGGCGCCGTGCCCGCCGCGCGGGCCCGGGAAATTTCCGAACGGATATCGGCGGAAATTGGTGAAACAGATCGCGTTTTGACGCCGATTCCCGTTAAGGATGGCCTTCATGCGATGATGATGGAGGCCATGGATTCATCGCTGACCAATGGCCTGGAAAGCCTTTTGGAATCCTATTACGCCAGCCACTTCCGTATCATTCATTGCCAGCTCTACCGCACCGAAGATCAGGGCAATCAGCATTTCTCGTTCCACTGGCACCGCGACGTGGAACCCATGTCACAGGTTCATGTGATGGTTTATTTTTCGCCGTCCGGTCCGAATGACGGCGGCACTCAGTTTCTGGATTTCGCCGACACGGGCCGCCTGGCCGCGAACGGTTATGCTTTCGGCGCCTTTGAGGACCGGGTCTTGACCTTGGACGGCGTCGTGCCCGCCGATGAAACGCCGCCCCGTCCCGAGCGACCGTTGGTTGACGTCGGCGATGCCGTGGTGTTCGCGGCGCCACGAATCCTGCATCGTGGCGTCGCCCCAAAACAAGGTCACCGCGACGTCCTGGTTCTCAATATCATGCCGAGCCTGGTGCCCTGGCGGGACACCCTGGATGAGTTCGGTGCCGATCATCTGTTCCAGATTGATGGCGGCACCCGGAATACTTTGATGACGGACCCTTTCGAGCCCCTGTTGGCACCGCATCCAAACGTTCAGCCGGGGCCCATCGACATGCCGCCCTGGGCGATGTTCGGCGGCATGGTGCCGGAATGACCGCGCCAGGGATTACGCCGCAGCCTAAGGTGATTTAACAAAGGTTGCTTCAAAAGCCTTCATGATTTCCGCCACCGCGTCGCGTCTGACGTGACGGGTATCGTCTTCCCATGGATCGTCCAGGCAATAACCAACCATCTCGTAGCTGGGGAAATAATAGACGCCCTCATTGCGGCGCCGGAATTCTTCGGCGGCGGCGCGTAGCACGGCCTTCGAATGTCCATTCGCCGCGATCACATGTGTGTCGGCGGCCAAGCCCGTCGCCATTAGCGGCACCGGTGATACGGTAACGATCAGTTTCAGGTTTGGATTGTGGGCCCGGATGACATCCAAAAAGACCTGCAGGCATTCAACGTTTTCCTCAACGCTGAGAACCCGATGGCGGAACAACGCGAAGTGATGCGACGTCTTTGGGCCGCGTGACATGACGCTGCCGTCGGCGATGAACTCCCAGCATTCATTGAGGCCGAGGGTCAGGATGAACACCTCGACCTCCTCAAAGGCGCGCCGGCAGGCCGAGATGTGTTTGGTCCGGTCGGCCTCCAACGCCTCAATGCTGTCGAAGGCGATGTTTTCGCGGTAGGGGTCCTGGTAATAGTCGCCATCGCCCCGGTGTTCGATCAGGCGTGGCAATTCTCTGATACCGAAGGCTTTTTCCGCCAACTGGCGGATTGACGGCGTGTTGAAGATGATCCCCCACCGGGCCGACGATTCGGGCAGTTCACCATCGCGCGGATCCGACTCGGCGACCACATAATTGTAGCCGTTGCGTTGCAGGTAGTAGGCGATCTCACTGGCGAAGCAACTGCCCGCCGAACCGATGGCTGTGGTCTGATCCACCAGACCCAGGTTGCCGGCATGCGGCACCGCGCCGATCAGCGGCCGGGCCAAAGTTGGGTGGGCGGGGTTGGGCCAGAAGACGGCGTCCGGGTTGGGTTTGCCGTCGGTTTTGTAGCGTTCGGTCTCGGTCAAAAACTGCCGCTCATAACGGGCCAGATGCGCGGCTTGCGCCAACAGATCCGCATTCAACTCACCCAGCGGCGTATCCTTGAAGGCACCGTCCAGATTGCCGGCGAAGAAGGCGCGCAGCATGCCGAACAATTGGTCAAGCGATGCAAACTGCTGACCAGAATCGGCAATGTTGCTGCGCAGGAACTGCCGGATCTCATCTGAGGCAATGGCCGCATCAAGCACCAGATCGACAAAGGCCGGCTGCAGGGTTTCGGTCTCAACGAAGATGATCGGTTCCGGACGTTCGGTCATGTGTGGCGCTTCCATTTCATATGCGGAAGTCTAGGCCACCTTCGCCTGGAGATCGAGTTTCCTTCAGACGACCGTCTGATGGCGCGTGACACAGGTCTTCAGCACGTCGTCCGGGTCGCGCTTCCACCAGTTGGCGGCGGAGAAGATTTCAACCTCGCAGAGGCTATCGTAGCCGGCGGCCTCGACCCAGGTGCGGATGCCTTTCAGGTCGATCACGCCGTCACCCATCATGCCGCGGTCGAGCAGCAGATCCTTGGTCTCGACCAGCCAATCACAGACGTGATAGGCCAGCAATTGACTGTTGGCGCCGGCCCGGGCGATCCCGGCCTCCAGGTCCGGGTCCCACCAGACGTGGTAGACGTCAACGGCGACGCCGATCCCGGCGCCCAGGCCGTCACACATATCCAAGGCCTGCCTTAAGGTGTTCACGCAGGCCCGGTCGGCAGCATACATGGGGTGCAGGGGCTCGATGGCCAGCGGCATATGGTTTGAGCGTGCATGGTCAAGAACCGCGCTAATGCCGTCGAACACCTGGCCGCGTGCGTCGGCCAAATCCTTCGAGCCGCCGGGCAAGCCGCCGACCACCAAAACCAGGCAATCGGCGCCAATGGTCACGGCCTCATCGATGGCGCGGCGGTTGTCATCGATATTGGCCTGTCGTCCGGCCGCGTCGGCCGCCGGGAACATGCCGCCGCGGCAGAGCCCGGTAACCCGCAGGCCGGCGTCCTCGATGCGCTTTGCCGTTTCGTCCAGACCGATTGCGCTGACCTGATCGCGCCACGGTGAAATGCCGCCGATCTTGTGGCGGACACAGCCGTTGATGATTTCTTTTAAATCCCATTGTTCGCGCACCGTTGCCGTGTTCAGCGACATCAGCGATGTATCGCCCGAAAGGTCACGCAGCATGGCTTAGCCCTCGACGCCGTGAACGGCGAGCACGGCTTTCATGCGCGCCACGGCCAAATCCCGGTCGAGCAACAGCCCCGCCGTGTCGGCCAATCGAAACAGCTCGGCCAAATGCGGCAGCGACCTGGCGCTTTGCTGGCCGCCGATCAGGGTGAAGTGATCTTGGTGGCCGTTTAAATAAGCCATGAAGACGACGCCGGTTTTATAGAATTGCGTCGGCGCCTTGAAGATATGACGCGACAGCGGCACGGTCGGTTCCAGAATGGCGTTGTAGGCCGCCGTGTCGCCGCGGCCAAGCGCCTGCAAGGCGGCGCTGGCGGCCGGTGCGATGGCGTCGAAGATACCGAGCAAGGCGTGCGAACAGCCTTCCTCGTCGCCGAGGATTAGTTCGGCGAAATTGAAATCATCGCCCGTGTACATTTTAACGTTCTTGGGCAAGCGGCGGCGCATGGCGATTTCCTTGTCCTTGTCGAGTAAGGAAATCTTGATGCCGTCGACCTTGTCCGCGTGATCGGCAAGAACGTCTAAGGCCACGTCCATGGCGGCGTAATGGTCCGCATGGCCCCAATAGCCAACCAGCGCCGGGTCGAACATTTCACCCAGCCAATGGATGATCACCGGCTCCTTGGCCTGGGATAGAATACGGTCATAGACCTTGGCATAGTCGTCGGGCGATGTCGCGCCGGCGGCCAGGGCCCGGCTGGCCATAATGATCAATTTGCCGCCCAGGCCCTCAATGTAGTCCATCTGCTCTTCGTAGGCGGCGATGATGTCGTCGATGGTGACGTCCGGCCCAGGTGTCAGCTGATCCGTGCCGCAGCCCGACGCCAACACGGCTTCCGGCACGTCTTTGGCCGCACTAACCACGTGGCGAATGAGGTCCTTGGCGCCGTTCCAATCCAGACCCATGCCGCGCTGCGCCGTGTCCATGGCCTCGGCGACGCCTAGGCCCAGGTCCCAGAGGTAGCGCCGGTAGGCGACCGTCTTATCCCAGTCGATGGCCGGCGTCAGCCAGGGATCGACATCGGCCAGTGGGTCGGCGACGACGTGCGTCGCCGAATAGGCGATGCGCGGCAGGACGGCACTGGGTTCCACGACGAAGGTGCGGGCCTCCGACAGCTCATAGATTTCGCTGCGGCCGTCGGCCTTTGGTAAGGTGATTGCCGTCATCGTCTACAACTCCAATGCGGGGACGTCGCACCAGCGGCGTTCCTGCCAGCTTTTATACCCCAATTCGGCCAATTGAACGCCGCGGGCGCCGGATAAAAGATCATGCTCCCAGGGACCGCCCTCCATGACATGGCGGATGAAATCCTCCCACTGGATTTTAAATCCATTGTCGTAGACCTGATCATCGGACACCTCGTCCCATTGGTCGAAGAAGTTCACGGTCTGCGGCTCGTCGGGATTCCAAACCGGCCTGGGTGTATCGGTCAGCGCCTGGGTCTTACAGCTATGCAGTCCGGCGACCGCCGAACCTTTGGTGCCGTCCACATGGAAGGTGACCAGATCATCACGGCGTACCCGGGTGCACCACGATGAATTCATGTGCGCGACAATGCCGCCGTCCAGTTGGAAGGTGGCGTAGGCGGCGTCATCGGCGTCGGCGTCGTAGCGCTCGGTGTTTTCGTCCCAACGCTCCGGGAGGTGGACGGCGCCCAGGCAACTCACGGCTTTCACCGGTGCGATGGTGTGATCCAGGACGTAGCGCCAGTGGCACAGCATATCCAAAATGATGCCGCCGCCTTCGGCCTTGCGGTAGTTCCACGACGGCCGTTGGGCTTCCTGTTCATCGCCGGCGAAAACCCAATAGCCGAATTCACCGCGCACCGAGAGGATGCGCCCGAAAAACCCGCTGTCGCGCAGGGCCCGCAGCTTGCGCAGGCCGGGCAGGAATATCTTGTCATGGACGACACCGTTCTTGGCGCCCTTTGCCGTGGCGTACTTGGCCAGATCAAGCGCCGCGTCCAGAGTCTCGGCGGTGGGCTTTTCACAATAGATGTCCTTGCCTGCATCGATGGCCTGTTTGACCACGTCGGCGCGCAATTGGGTGGAGGCGGAATCGAAGAACAGCTTGTCGTCTTCATTGGCCAGCGCCGCATCCAGGTCCGTGGTCCAGCGCGCAACGCCGTACTGCTTGGCCAGGGCTTCGACTTTTTCGGCGTTGCGGCCGACCAAGATGGGGTCCGGCATTACCCGGTCGCCGTTCGCCAATGCCACGCCGCCGGCCTCGCGGATGGCCAGGATGGAGCGCACCAGGTGCTGGTTGGTGCCCATGCGTCCAGTGACGCCATACATGATGACGCCCAATCGAATTTCCGCCATGTCTCCTAAACTCCCATTCTTATGAATTAACCGTTTCGTTTTATCCGTTATCCCGTGGCCCGCATGGTTTTGACATCGGGCAGGGCCTGCGATGCGAAGCCAACGCAGTCCAGGGACGAAATGTTAACGACGCCATCCTTAATCCGAAGCACGACGGTGCCATCGTGGTCGTGATAGAGATCCGGGTGGGCTTGCAGAAACGCGTCTTGCTCGTCGCGGGCGATCCCGGTGAAGCCTTTCACATAATGATGGCCGTTGCGTTCGACGTGACCCAGGCCTAACAGCGAAATCAACGCCAAGTCCTGTTGGACGGCGATGCCGGCCTGCATGGTCAGATCTTCCGCCGACAGGAAATAATCGGCGCCGGCTTTGCGGCAGCGCAAAAGATTGGTCAGGGACTTGTAGAGCCCCTTGCAGCTTTTCGTCGAAACGCCCCGGTAACCCAAGTCCATGGCTTGCGGGAAAACGTCCAGGGCATTGTCCGATTCATCAATGATCACCGGGCGTTCGGCGGATACCGATGAGATGTCCTGTGACAGCGCCGTGGCCCGCGCGATGGGTTGTTCGATGAAGATCACGCGGTCCATGAAATTTTGCAGCGGCGGGGTTTTGTTCAACTGGTCGAAGAAATCCAGAAACGCCGCCGGATCGGGATACTGTTCGTTGCCGTCCAGGCTGACCAGATAATCGGGCCGGTGCTGATCGAGGATCGCGGCAATGGCGCACAGGCGTTCCGTGTCCGCGGCGGCGTCACCACCAACCTTGATCTTGTAGTATTGGTGACCGTAGACCTCGACCACTTGGCGCAGGGTTTCGGGCAGGCCATCGCTGACCGGGTCGGGATTGTCGTTCAGCGGATCGACCATACCGACCGTGTGCCGTGCCGCCACCGACGCGGCCGGCGCCAACGACGTCAAAAACGCATCGATCTCATCCGATTGCAGACCGCCAAGGATTTCATGGCCCGTCATGCCCATCAAATTTCCACGAACCGCCGTCGAGAATGAAACCTCCTGCATCCGGCATACGCCGTCCATGACAGCGCGGTCCAAAACCGCCTGGCCGAAGGAGGCGACCAGACGCTGGTCGGGCGCCACGTTCATCTGCGCCGGATACGTGTCGGCGAACAGGGCGAACGGCGTCGAGGCGCCCGCCGCAAGATATGCTGATTGGGCGCGCTTCACCGATTGCCGTAATTGCTCGAAGTTTTCTTCGTTCGTCAGTTCAGGATTCTTGTCGAACCATTTCGGCGCCAGGACCTCGGCCGAGAACCCCTCGGCCCGGCGGCCCCGGGCATCCTCAATCGTGACTTTGGCGAATATCTGCGGGGCTTCGCGAAGCGTCACGATACCAAAGCGGAACGGCATGCGTAACTTGATATCACGCTCGAACAGCGCAATGTCTTTCACAGAAATGGTTGCCGGTTCCGTCATGTTGATCGTCATCCACTGCAGCGCAGATCAGTTGCTATGAAGCTAATAACTGAATGGTTACTAATATAGAATATCCATGATCTGATCAACATTAAAGCAACCAAATCGATCAAAAATTGCGCAGGGATGCCGGAAGTTGAGCTTGTTTATCAGGGCTCGGGACGTGAAAACGGCCTAGGCGCGCAAATAGCCCAAGATCACGTCGACAATATGCTGACGGCGTAGTTGCAGCGCGTCGTCAGCGGCCAGATCACGGCCGAAGATAACGCTGAGGGTGTGAATGTTCGAACAATAAAAATAACTTATGCCGGCAATCGACATGTACAGCTGGACCGGATCGACACCGGTCCGGAAGACGCCCGCCGTCTCGCCGTTTTCGACAATCCGGCGCAGCATCTCAACAAACGGTGAATGCAGCGACTGAATACGTTTTGAACGCCGCAAGTGTTCGGCGCGATGCAAGTTTTCATCGTTCAGCAGAGATAAAAACTCGGGGTTCTCAACATAGTAATCCCAGGTGAACGTCACCAGGCGCCGGATGGAATCGACGGGATCGACCGTTTCCAACTCAAGCTCGCGCTCGGCTTGGCGAATGTCGGCGTAGGTCGCTTCAAGGACGGCCAGAAACAGTGCCTCCTTGTTGCCGAAATAGTGGTAGAGCATGCGCTTGTTAGTTTCCGCGCGGGCCGCGATCTTATCGACGCGCGCCCCGCCGAACCCAAACCGGGAGAACTCATGACGCGCCGCCGTCAAGATGGCCTGTTGGGTCCGTTCCGGATCTCGCTTTCTTCCTGACACCGCTGACGCCCTTATCCGTTCGCTTTAACGTGTTCCGCTATGTCTGATCGCGTTCAATTGCCAGTCGTGTCACGCGGTCCGGCCCGCATGCGGAAAAACGACACTATCGCATCTGTTATTCACTAACTAGTTATTATCGATGCAGCCCCGCCAAGGCGGTGAATTTGGCAGGTGATCGCGTCCGACTATTACGGACAGGCGGTCTGGCCCGCCCTGGAAAACGGGTGTTTAGAGCGTTTCGCTCAGGCCTTTCACATAGCCGATCGTGAAGGCCGCGCAGGCCTCGGGGCTGGGCTCATAAATAAACGGCTCCATGGCGACGATACCGTCATATTGGGTATCGCGCAGGGCTTTAAGTATGTCGGCAAACCGATCATCACCCTGGCCCGCGGCGCGGCGGTTCGTGTCATTGAACTGAACATGCGCCAGATGGCCGCTCGGCATCCACTGACGGATTGTTGCGGCGACGGAGATCGGTTCCGACGCCGCCGCGGCGCTGGTGTCGATCATGGTTTTGAAGGCAGGTGAGCCGACCTGTTCGACGACGTGCACGGCTTCTGCGATGGTCGTCACGTAGTTCGTCATGACGGCCCGCAAGGGTTCCAGGCAATAGGTGACCCCGGCCGCCTCAGCGCGGCTCGCCAGGTGTTGAAAAATGTCCAAGGCCCGCGCTTCGGCTTCGGCGCGGTCATCGTCTTCGCCAATGGATCGTTGTTTGGGCGAGCCGTGAACCAGCACGGCGCCGCCCAGTTCGGCGCAGAGATCGATACACGCGGTCAACACCTCAAGGGTGTTGCGGCGGATCTCGCCATCGGGACTGATGATCGATAAGCCGGCCGGCTTGACCAGCAGCCAATGCAGCCCGGTCGCGACGATCCCAGCGTCTGCAAGGTCGCGTTGGACGCGTTGAATATCCTTGTCCGAAAATTGCCGGGGGTCATCGGCCAACGTGTAGGGGGCAATTTCCAGGCCGTCGTAGCCGAGCCCGGCCGCCAAGGCGCATTGCTCGGCGAACGGCCGATCAGCAATGACTTCGTTGCAGAGCGCGAATTTCATCAGGCCGACAGCCATCTGTTCAAGTTTTCGGTGACAAAGGCATCGTCATTCAAATCCGGATGGTCGCGGTAAACCCGATCGATTTCCTCAAGTTGCCCGGGGCTCAACTGCTCATCCGGGTCGAGGCACCACGTGCCGGCCAGCAACCCCTGGCGCCGCAGAACCTCATGGCACCCGGCGATACAGCCGGCGAATTCATTGGCGACATCGAAGAACGCCGCGTTGCAGTCCGTGACCCGCGAATCCAAGGCCAGAAGGTCCGCATCAATTGATCCATTGCTGACGGCCTCGTGACAGCGCGCCAGCATGCCGACAGCCGCATGGGTCCAAACGGACCAGTGGCCCAGCAACCCGCCCTTGATCCGGATCGTGATCGGCTGGCCGTCCCGCATGACCTGAAACGGCGCCAGCAGATCGAGGACGATGTGATCGTCATTCCCCGTATACAGCGTGACCCGGTCTTCGGCGCCGGCGGCGACCACGCCGCGGATCACGTCCAAAGTCTTGTATCGATTGAAGGGTGCCATCTTGATGGCGACGACATTGTCAATCTCGGCAAATCGGCGCCAGAAATCCGCCGAAAGCAGGACCCCGCCGACGGCCGGTTGCAGGTAGAACCCGACCAGGGGAATGACCTCGGCAACGGCCCGGCAGTGATCGATGATGTCGTTCTCGGCACAACCTTTCCAGGCGGCTAGGCTGAGCAGACCGGCGTGATAGCCATGGTTTAAGGCCACATCCGCTTCGCCCAACGCGGGCGCGGTTTTGCCGACCAGACCGGCAATTCGGATGATCGGCTGATCCGTCCAGGCGGCGGCGGCTTCTACAGACGTGCGCAGCACCGGTTCATAAAGCCCGACGTCGCGAATTTCGAACTGAGTCGTATGCACACCGACGGCCAGCCCCAGCGATCCAGCATCCAGGTAATAGCGGATCAGTGCCCGCTGGCGCGCCGGATCGAACTGCCGGGCTTCGGTTAAGGCCAGCGGCACAGCGGGAATGGCGCCGCCGCGTCTCAGATTATCAAGGACCCCTTTGGGCCAGTCACGCCAGTGCAATGACAACATGGTGCCTATCCTAACTCGGGCCCGGCAATGGCATACAGCTTTTCGGGCCTACCGAACGGCTCAGCACGGCCTTTTGCCATTCGGGTGAACGGACGCTGTCCGGTGAAGCCGTTGGCTTGCAACCAATCGACAATCACCGTCTTGTCGTCGGCCACATCAATGAAAACCGGACCGCCGACGGCATCAACGGCGTCGGCCAGCAAAGCGACGGCCGCGGCGTCGGTGTCCGCCGCCAACGGTCCGATCTGCATGGCGTTGGTGCCGTCACGGGCCAGGACAAAACCGCTGCCGTCCGCCATGTACCGGCAGCCGGCCGGGGCGCGGCTTGAAAGCGCCTTGATAATCCGTGCGCGGCCACCGCCAAATACCGCCGCATCGATCTCCAGGACCGATGGAAGTTCGGCCGGCGATATCGGCCGGGAACCATGCTCGGCGTTACGTTTTTCCCTGTCGCCGGCCTGCCAGCGGGTCAGCCCGAACTGAGGCAAGAACCCGAGCGGTGTGTAGACGGGAACGCCGTCCGGCGTGGCATCAAGGACCGGCGTGCGGCCGGTGTCTTCGAGGATCTCTATACAGCGTTGCAAAAGATTGGTCGCCAAGCCCTTCTTGCGCCATTTCCGGGTCACCAGGACCATACTGATCCAGCCGAACGGTGAGTCATAGGGCAGACATATGGCGCTTGCGACCAGGCTGTCGTCGGGGTTGGTGAAGCCAATGCCGGTGCCCTGCGACAGCATCATGCGCCAATCATCAACGGTTTCATTCCAGCCGGCTTCCCTCGTCAGCGCCGCGGCACCATCCAGGTGTTTGGCGCCGAGGGCTGTAAACGTCAACGCGTTCGGAATGTTCTCAGTAAGCGCCATTGCGCACTTCGTAGTGTGTCGGCTTGCCCAGGCCACCAAGTTCGCGGCCGACCCAATCGGCGGTCCAATCGATCATCTGATCCAGGGAAACCGCGTGCGGGCCGAAAAGTTCGCGGGCAAGAGTGGTATCGACAACCCAGCCCTTTTCGGCCGCCGTGCCCTCAAACACCGGTTCACGGTCCAGACGCTTGGCGAATTGCTCCGCCAGCCAACGCACGGACGTCACGTCGCCGCTGACGTTGATGGCGCTGGTCGGGGTTGTCGCCTGTTTCAGGCATCTCAAGATCTGGGCGTTGGCCTCGCCCTGCCAGATGACGTTGACATGGCCGGTGGTCAGGTCGATGGGCTGGCCATCGCGGACTTTCTCGGCGATATCGCGCAGCACCCCGTAGCGCATGTCGATGGCATAGTTGAGGCGGATCAACCGGCCCGGCGTTCCATACTTCTTGGAAAAGTATTCGAACATGCGTTCCCGCCCGATGCAGGAATTGGCATATTCACCGGGTGGCGTCAGCGGCGACGTTTCGACGGACGGCGCACCGGGGGTCGCGAACTCATACACGCAGCCCGTCGAAAAGGCGACGATGCGGCTGTCGCGGAAGGCCTCGGCGACAATTGCCGGCACATGGGTATTCATGGCCCAGGTCAGATCTTCGGCGCCTTGCGAGCCGAATTTGCGGCCGGCCATGAAAATCACGTTGGCGAATTTCGGGATTGCCGCGACGGCGTCGGGATCCAGCAGATCGGCGCTTTGGGTTTCAATGCCGTGCGCGTCGAGGGCATCGCGAACACCGGCGTCTGAGAACCGGGCGACGGCAAGGACACGTTTTTCAGGCGCGGCGTTCTTGGCCAACCGGGCCATGGTCGGGCCCATTTTTCCGCCGGCGCCGAGCACAAGGATGTCACCGTCCAGGTCCGCCAGATCACCGATCAACGCGTTGTCCGGCGTCGCCATCACGGCCTCAACGTGGGCTTCATCTTCAAATCGCGACGGTAATGTCATGGCGGCGCTCCGAGTCCATCCGGGATTGCGTTGCTTATCGAACCATGACACAATTTAACGCAATCGTTAATTAAATCAACCGCGAATGGAAATACCAAAGATGACGGTCGAAGTTCCGGAGAAGTCGACCACCAAGCGCGACGCCGGCAAGACCCGGGCCCGCATCTTGGACGCCGCGCGGCCGCTGTTTTGCGCGCACGGGGTCGACGGCACCACCGTCGAGGCCATCGCCCGCGCGGCGCACGTGAACAAGCGCATGATATATTACTATTTCGGCGGCAAGGCGGATCTGTATCTGGCGGTTCTGGAAGAAACCTATGCGGCGCGGCGGCGGCACGATTCCGTCCTCGATATGAGTGAGGGGGATCCGGAGCAGGGGATGCGTCGCCTTGTCCGCGCATCGTTTCGATATTGCCGGGACAACCCGGACTATATCAAGCTATTGCTTGCCGAGAACCTGAACGGGGCCAAGCATTTACAACGTTCGAAGAAGATTCTGAACTTGCACAGCCCGTTGCTCGACGGCCTTGGCGCCTTGTTGGAGCGGGGGCAGCAGATTGGTGTGTTTCGGGCATACGCGGACCCCTTACAGGTCTATCTGACCATCGCCAGCCTGTGTTTCTTCTTCCATTCCAACAACGCCACTCTGTCGAGCATCTTCGGGCGCGACTTTGCAAGCGGGGAGATGTCCATGCAGCGTGAGGTTCAGGTTGAAGATGTCGTCATGAGTTATCTGCAGCCACGGAATGCGACAGAACGCCAAACCCAGCCTGGGAATTCCGCTGGACTCGATAATTCAGGCATGATTAATTAACGAAGTCGTGAATAATATCGGAAGGTCGCAATCGTGAGCCAGGATTATCAAATCCTGTTCGGTGACATCCATAACCACAACGCATGTGGTTATGGCGTCGGCTCGATGGAAAGGTCCATCGACGTCGCCCGCACCCATCTCGATTTCTTCGCCTTCACCGGCCATTCCAGTTGGCACGATATGGAGCCCATGGAGGGCGAGCGCGAAAATCATTGGATCAACGGTTTTCGAACCCTCAGCGACGAATGGCCCAACGTTCAGCGCCTGATCAAGGACGCCAACAGCGACGGAGCGTTTTCGGCGTTCCTGGGGTTCGAATGGCATTCCAGCTTTTTTGGTGATCATTGTGTGGTGTTTCCCGACGATGACCAGCCCATCGCGTACCCGGATCATGTGAACGGGCTGCGCAGCTTTTGCCGTGAACGCAGTGCCTTGATGATCCCCCACCACCTGGCCTATCCCCAGGGCCATCGCGGCGTGAACTGGTCGGTTTTTGAAAACGATCGCACGCCGGTGGTGGAAATTTTCTCCGAACATGGAAATTCCGAAGACGACCGCGGACCATTTCCCTTCGTTTCCCATTCCATGGGCGGGCGGCAAACCTCAAACACGGTGCGCGCGGCGCTGGATGCCGGTATGGAATTCGGGTTCGTCGCCTCAACGGACAGTCATTCGGGGTTCCCCGGTGCCTATGGCGAAGGTTTGATGGCGGCGCTTTGCAAGGACCTGACCCGCGAATCAATCTTCGAAGCCATCTGGGCAAAGCGGACCTATGCTCTGACCGGCGACCGTATTGAAGTGGATTTTACGGTTGACGGGCAGCCCATGGGCGCCTCCATCAAGGCCGCCGGACAGGTTGAGGTGCGCTTCGACGTGGCCGGACGTGATGAAATGGATGTCGTCGAGATTATCCAGGATGGCCACGTGGTGGCCCGGGCATTTCCGGAGACAAAGGCCGATTTGGCGACCGCCGCAAAAACCCCGATGCAAGTGCGGCTTGAATGGGGCTGGGGGCCGTGGGGGGACCTGGCACTTGATCGGATCTGCGATTGGCAATTCGACGTGGATGTCGCGCATGGCCGCCTGCTGCGGCATTTCCCGTGCCTGCAATCGGGTCCCTTCGATGAGGACCGCCGCCACCGGTTCGAAGCCCGCGAAGACGGCGTCGGCGTCACCTCATACACGTCGCGCCGCGGCGCCTACCGCCAGATACCCAATCAGAGTATGGTGTTGGAGATCGACGGCGACGGCGATACGGAAATCAATTGGTCTTTTGAAAAACCGAGCATTATGACCGGCACGACAAAGCTCAAGGATTTGTTCATCGGATCGGACATCCAATTTACCGGGCCGTTCCCGAAAGAGAATTTTCTATGGCATCGCATCGTGCCCTTGGCGGCGAGCCGCGTTGCTCATACCTGTACCCTTGATCTGCCGGCCGGGCGAAGCGCCATATATCTGCGCGCGCGCCAGGCCAATGGGCACGTTGCCTGGGCCAGCCCGGTCTTCGTTCAATCGGCTTAACAATAGGAGACCCCCGCCGAAGGGGGCGCACTTGAGACACCACAACCACCAACGTCTACGAACCATCATGGGAGATAAAATAATGTTCAGAAGTTTTAGAAAACCCGGTCTCATGTCGGCCGCAGCCGTGGCCGCCATCCTGGCCGTCACCGGTTCGGCCGTCGCCGAAACCTATCCGTCGAAACCGATCACCTTCGTCGTGCCCTGGGGCGCCGGCGGCCGAACCGACATTGTCGGCCGCATGGTCTCGGGCGTCATGGGCTCAATCCTCGGTCAGCCCATCGCCGTCGTGAATCGCACTGGCGGACGCGGCGCGGTGGGGACGAAGTTCGTCCTTGATGCGCCGAAGGACGGCTACACCGTCTTGGTGACGACGCCGGGTAACCAGATCCTCGGCCCCGTGCATCGCAATGTCGGCTTCGTGCCCAGCGATTTTGCCGGCGTCGGCCGGGTTGCCGTGGGTTCCGTGATCCTGGCGGCGAACACCAAACAGCCGTTCACCGACGGCAAGTCGATGATCGCCTATGCCAAGGCCAATCCTGGCTTGACCTATTCGGGCGTCAAGAACGTGCTGCCCTGGCTGGCCGCCGAAGCGTTGGCGGCGAAGGCCGGTCTGACGTTTAAGAACGTGCCGGCGAAGGGTGACGCGGATGCCGTGCCCATGGCCTTAGGCGGGCATACCAACATGGTTTCTGCGTCGAGCCTGAACTCAATCGCCAGCCATGTTTCGGCGGGCACCCTGAGGCCGCTGATCGTGTTTGCCGACAAGCGCATCAAGGAACTGCCCGACACGCCGACGGCGACGGAACTGGGCTATGCCGTGACGGCCAGCCCCTGGACCGGCATCGCGGTCGCCAAGGGCGTTCCGGCAGAACGTTTGGCGGTGCTTCGCGACGCCTTGAAGAAAGCGGTGGAGACCAAGTCGATCAAGAACTTCGCCAAGGCTTCGAAGACGACGCTGTCCTACCTGGACGGCCCGGGCTTCGAAAAGCAGTGGGATAACGAATACACCACCTTCAAGTCGGTGGTGAAGAAGTAGCCTCCCGATGACGCAAGGGGTCAGGGACGTCTATTCCGGCGGTGTTCTGCTGGTGCTCAGTATCGCGTTGTTTTTCGTGATCCCGGGCCAGGTGGAGACAACGGTAAGCGACACCCTGACCCCGGCGTTTGTGCCGACGACTATCACCGTGCTCATCGCCGCCCTGTCGGCGGTGCTTTTGGTGCAAGGCTTGCGCAGCCGGGCCCAGGAGACGGGCGGCGGTAACGAAACCATCACGTCGGGCGGGTTGGGTTATGTGGCCGTCACCATCGGTGTCATCATCGCCTATGCGGCGGCCATACCGTGGCTCGGCTACATCCCAGCGACGGCGGCGGTATTGTTGGGGCTGGCCACGCTCTACGGCAACCGCAATTGGAAACAGATCGTCATCATCATGGTCATCGCGCCGCCGGTGATCATGGTATTTTTCCGTTACACCATGCTGGTCCTGCTGCCCGAAGGGAAACTGTTCGGATGAGCGGGCGGGCCTGACATCATGGATCAGATTTTCGTCGGTTTGGACCAAATCCTAACGGTCCAGAATATCCTTCTGATGATCGTCGGGCTGATCATCGGCATCGTTATCGGCGCCATTCCGGGCCTGAACGTACCGCTGGCGGTCGCGCTCGCCCTGCCGTTCACGTTTAAACTGGCACCACTGGCCGGGCTATCCATGCTGATCGGCATCTACAAGGGCGGCACCTATGGCGGGTCCATCGCGGCGATCTTGATCAACGTGCCGGGCACGCCGGCGGCGGCGGCGACCGCCATGGACGGCAACGCACTGGCCCGCCAGGGCAAGGCGGGGAAGGCGCTGAAGCTTTCGATCTACGCCTCCATTTTCGGTGAGCTGGTCAGCGATATCGTGCTGATCGTCGCGGCCTCGCAGATCGCCCGGATCGCGCTGACCTTCGGCCCGCCGGAGTTTTTCGCGCTCGGCCTGTTCGCGTTGACCATCATCGGCCTGATTTCCGGGGCTGGCCTGACCCGTGGCCTGATCGCCGGTGCCTTGGGGATATTGCTCTCAACGGTCGGCCTCGATCCGATCGAGGGCGAGGTGCGCCTGGCCTTCGGTATTTATGAATTGACCGGCGGCTTGAAGTTCATTGCTCTGATCATCGGCGCCTTCGCTATTTCCGAAGCCTTAGTTCAGGTCGAGAAAAGCGCCGCCCGGAACGTCGAATTCAACGTCCTGGAAATTTCGAAAGACCCGGAAGACAACCGCGTATCGGCCGCCGATTTCAAGAAGGTCTTCCCGTCGATGCTGCGCGGTACCGGGCTCGGCGTGTTCATCGGCGCGATCCCGGGCATCGGCGCGGCGATCGCGGCGTTCTTGAGCTATGGGGTGGCGAAGAAGTTTTCCAACGAACCGGAGAAGTTCGGCAACGGCGCCATTGAAGGTGTCGCGGCCTCGGAAAGCGCCAACAACGCGGTCACCGGTTCGACCCTGATCCCGCTCCTGACCCTGGGGATTCCCGGCGACGTGATCACCGCGATCATGCTCGGCGCGCTGACCGTGCACGGCCTGATCCCCGGCCCGACCTTGTTCCAGGAGCAGGGTGATTTCATCACCGCATTATTCATCGGCATGCTGATCGTCACACTTCTGCATTTCGTCATCGCGATGATCGGTCTGCCCCTGTTCATCCGCGCCGTGCGCGTGCCGCGCGGCGTGTTGTTCCCGCTGGTCATCGTGCTGTGCGTCACCGGCACCATGGTCGCGACGGGCAGCACCTTTGATGTTTTCGTTATGTTGGGCTTCGGCGTGCTGGGTTATGTGATGGTCAAGTTTGGCTTTCCCATCGCACCCATGTTGATCGGCTTCATCCTGGGCCCGTTGGTGGAAGTGGCGCTGCGCCAAAGCATGATCATTTCCGATGATTCGTTCACCGTCTTCTTTACCCGTCCTGTTGCGGCGGTCTTTATGGTGCTGACGTGTGTGGTCGTCGTCAGCGTCGCCTGGCAGAGATTCAAGGAGCTTAACCGTCCATGAAAATCGAAAGCATCGAGCTGATTCCCGTGGTCCTGCCACTGAGGTCCGTCCTGACCCTGCCGCGCGGCGCTTCGCGCACCCTGGCCGAGGGCAAGCAGGTCATTTTGGTCAAAATGACGGCCGATGACGGTACTGTCGGCTGGGGCGAGGCCGGGCCCAGCCGCCGCTGGTCGCCGGAGACCACGCATTCCACCTACTCCACCTTGAAGCACTACCTGATCCCGCCGCTGATCGGGCATGATCCCTTCGATATCCAAGGCGCCCACACGATCATGAACACGGAAATCGCCACCGCCCTGGACCCGGGCCAGCCGGTTGCCAAGGCGGCCATCGATCTGGCCTTGCATGATCTGGTCTGCAAGAAGCTGGGGGTCACACTGCAAACCTGGCTGGGCTCGAAAGCGCTCGACGGTATCGAGCTTTCCTACCTGGTTTCCGTACCTGACCCGGAAAAGGCCGCCGAGGTCACGACCGCCGCCCTCAAGGACGGCTACAAGGCCTTCAAGGTGAAGGTCGGCCACAACCCGGATGTCGATATCGCCAACGTCAAGGCCGTCATGGAGACGGCGCCGGGCTGCGTCGTGTGGCCGGACGCCAACCAGGGTTATACGCTGAGCCAGGCCTTGAGCATGGCCCGGGCTTTCGAAGACCTGGGCATTGAGGTGTTCGAACAACCGATCCCCATGACCGACGTTTACGGCATGAAAAAGCTTTTGCAGCGCACGTCCCTGTCGATCGTTTTGGATGAGGCGGCCATGGGCATCCCCTATCTGGTCGAACTGATCCGCCGCGAGGCCGTCGACGGTGTCGCTATCAAGGTCAACAAAGTCGGCGGCATCCATTACGCCCGCCAGATGTGCGATCTGGCCCGCAATGCCGGCATGGTGTTGATCGGCAGCGGCCTCATGGATGCGTCCATCGGGTTCGCCGCCTCGGTGCATTTGTTCGCCGCCTACGGCATTGAATTCCCGGCCGATCTGAACGGCCCCCAGCACATGTCCGACGATTACCTGGCGGTTCCCTATCCCATGGACGGCAAGCGCGCCCTGGTGCCGGAGGGCCCTGGTCTTGGGATCACCATTGATGAAGCGAAGCTTGAGTCCATCAAATTGGATTTAACCCCGTGAGCGGCCCCAACTATATCCTGTTCGTCACCGATCAGCAGCGCGCCGATCACCTGGGGTGTTATGGCAACCCGATTGTCCGCACCCCGCACATCGACGCCATTGCGGATGGCGGCACCCGGTTCGAGAACTTCTACGTTGCCTGTCCCGTCTGTATGCCGAACCGGGCGAGTTTGATGACCGGGCGTTTGCCGTCACAACATCTGGCCCGGCACAACGGTATTCCTTTATCGCGCCAGTCGACGACCTTTGTCGACTTGCTCCGCGATGGCGGTTACCAAACGGCGCTGATCGGCAAGGGCCACCTGCAGAACATGACCGGGCAGGCGGCCGGTGAGCGCTCGGTTCTCGATCCGGCGGCGCAGCAACCGGACAAGGCCTTGGCCGACGCCCTGCGGCTTGATCTGAATGATCCGTGGTATGACGGCGAAGCGGCGACATTTTGGCAAAACAATCCCGACCATCAATTGCAGACGCCGTTTTACGGCTTCGATCATGTGCGGGTGTGTTCCCTGCACGGCGATCAGGTCGAAGGCCACTATACGAAATGGCTCCGCGAACGGCGTAGCGACTGGCAAAGCCTGACCGGTCCGGCTAACGCCATCCCCGATGATCGTTATTCGGTGCCGCAATCGTGGCGCACACGGGTCCCCGAAGAGGTTTACCCGACGTCCTATATTGCCGAGGAGACAAAGGCGTATTTGGAATCCCAACGCGATAGCGACGCGCCGTTCTTTCTGATGGTCTCGTTTCCCGACCCGCACCATCCGTTCACGCCACCGGGCCGGTATTGGGACATGTACGATCCCGATGACATGCCCTTGCCGGCGACCTTCGACGATAAGCTCTGGGATCCCATGCCGAACGTCCCGGAGCTGCGCGAAGCGCTGTTGAACGAAGCCGGCAATCCTTATGTGCCGCAGGCGGTCAGCGAACGCCAGGCCCGCGAGGCGGTGGCGCTGAGTTACGGCATGATCTCAATGATCGATGATGCCATCGGGTCGATTATGGAGACCCTGACGGCGACGGGCAGAAGCGGCGACACGGTGGTTGGATTTACCTCCGATCACGGCGATTACCTGGGCGACCGCGGTGTTGTTTTGAAATTCGGCATGCATTACCGCGAAATCGTCCGCGTCGCGTTTTTGTGGAACGACCCGGCCCAGACATCGCAGCCGGCGGTTTCGGATCGCATGTCCGGGACCATCGATATCGCGCCGACCGTATTGGCCCGCGCCGGCCTCAATCCCAGTTTTGGCGTCCAGGGTTTGAATTTATTCGACACCACCCGGACCCACCCCGGCATGGTCGTGGAGGACTATGCCATCGCCTATCTGCGCGATGCCAGTTCGCGGTCCCACTTCGTTTCCTATATCACCGAAGATGCCCGGCTCAGCCGTTACGAAAGCTCCGATTGGGGGGAATTGTATGACCTGTCGGGCGATTCACACGAACGGCAAAACCTCTGGGACGATCCATCGGCCGCCGATCTCAGGGCACGCATGCATGAGGGCATGGCCGGGGCCTTGATTTCCGCCCACGACCGCGCGGTCTCGCCGACGGGCCGGGCCTGAAAAGAAAGCAGATGAATTTGGCGCCGGAAATACGGTGCGGAATCCGACGCGCGAAGCGCTAATTCCAGATGATGAAACGACCGATCAGCACCCTATCGGCGGTTCAAGGTGTCCGATCTGGCGGCTCATTACGATCCGTGGGCTCAGATGATCGCCGGAAATAAGCGCAAAGATTTTGCCAATACATTTTGAGACACACCAGACCGCCAACGATAAGAGCCACAGCGCCCTGCAAGACCATCGAGAAGACGGATGTATCGATATAGGCGTGCGCCGAGCGGGTCGTCAGCAGGAATATTGCGAAGGCCCAAATCAAAAATCTCAAATGCATGGTCAATGTCTCATCAAACGGCAAATGCTGATATCAAATTGAGGCGTTACAGCATTTGCCCCCTAGCGTAAATATTTTCCAAAATCGGCCGGGCTGGAAATCTGATCTTTCAGCATTCCGGATACAAGATCATACACGCGGCGCCCGTTGAACGGTTGATCATACCGCAACCCCGTCGTCTGGCCCCGATATTTGACCACCAGCGGAACCCGCAGATCCGTGACGCCGTCGAATTTGTGCGATTGGAGCCAACTGTGGTCGGCGGTTAGGATGAGTGTGGTTGCATCCCATATTCCCTTACTTTCCATATCGCTGCGAATCTCGCCGATTGTGCGATCCATAAGTTCAAGCATGTCCAAATAACCGAATACCGGGTCGGTGTTATCGGTGAAGTCGTTCTTGAAGCGGTCGTAAATATAAGGTCTGTGCGGCAGCATCCAGTGCACATAGACAAAATCATTCGACGGGTCCGTGATTGCCGACAGGACCGCTTGTTTGAATGCGAGATAGTATTTGAGCGGGTTCCCGGCATTTTTCTGAATATCCCTCGGCATGCCAAGATGCTCTCGAATGACCGGAATATGGTCCGCTAAAACCCGAAACACTTGGCGGATTTGCGTCAATAAAGTCCGGTGTGTGTTTTCAGCGTCATAGGCGCCACCCCAGCAAGAACTGATTTGAGCCGCAAACAATTTGCAATAGGGGTGATAGGCTGTGGCGACGACGGCAATGTTGTGCCTGACATCGCGCACTTCGTGAAAGATCGTTCGTGAGTTGCTAAACAATTGCGGTTGGTGATCGCGATACGTCAGGGTGATGTCGTCACCGCCTATATGGCCAATTTCCAGAATCTCACGGCCCGTCAGAAGCGACGGGATTGACTTGATGGTTTCGTGCGATGGAGCGACCGCCTGGGTCGCGAAAAATGCCGTTTGTCTGAGTTTATTCAACTGATTTAGCTCGACATCCGGCGGCGGGGACTCGAACGTCAATCGTTGATCCCACTCATCAAAGACAATCAAGACGGTCTTTCCTGCCCGCGCGGGCGCCGCATCGGACGGGCGTTTTGGCACTAAGGTTACGTCGTAGGTGAACAGCGATTTACCGTCGCCGGCCAATTTATAAATTCCCACCCCGGCGTTGAGTACCGCGACAAAGCTGAGCGGCAGGCAGAAAATAAGTAGTATCCGTGCCGCTGTTGTGATCATGCCGGGTTTTCGGAAAATCAGAAATAAGGCGCCCATGGCGATGCCAAGCGCAGCGGCCGAGATCAACGGTATCGATTGAACGATGTCGGCCTTTTCCGGCCAGTGGAAGATATATGTCCGAAGACTGTTGAGAACGAGTCCTAAAGCCAGGAACGTCGCGGTGCTTAACAAAGCGTTCCGGATCTTATGGCTTTTCAAACCCCTGAGTAAGGTGGCGACCACGAGATAAATTATGGCCGTCAGTAATAATCCCGACCCATAGTCTATATGGTTCAACTGATTGTCGTAGCTGTAACGTGCGTAACCGAATTCCGGATCGGTGGGCATTCGAAATGCAAAAGACCGGATCCAAAATGGCAAAACAATAAGATTAGCCAGCGACCATCCGAAAAGATGGCGCAAGACGACTGTTCGCGGTGACGTCGTTTCGGGATTGCGCAAAACAGGCTTCCAAGGCGGATGATCGCAGTCTGCAAATCGTGGCGGCTACGGTTTGCGCTGTCAAGGATCGGCGGAAGGTGTTCGACACGGGAAGTATAGACGCCAAATAAACACCGAATTCACCGCGGCCAATATCAAGAGTTTCGACAAGACCATCGGCAAGACACAATGTTTGTATGCGGCTTGGCTAGGCGAAGATAGGAATTCCCCTCGACACATACAGCCATGTACTGCCGCGAATGCAGGAGGGCGCTGCGGACAAAATGGACTTTGCGCGACGCGTCGAGGTTCGAAAATAACGAAGACGATCGATGTTATGAGGGGATAGAGCTGAGGTGAAATCGGACCGGCTCTGACAGGCGCTCCTGACCCGAAACGGACATTGGGTGAGTTGAATTTACACCTCGCCTTCAGAACGACCGTGAACGTGCCAGCCATCACTTACATTAAAGTGGCGTATTGAACATTCTTCGATCAATTCCTCATAACCTGCGGGTAAATATGACTGGTGCCAATCTTGTCCAAATCTAGTCTTCACGACCTCCAGGTTTTGCCATACCGAAACAAACATGACGACATTGTCGCCACCTTGGACACAGTTACCGAAAAAGTATCCGCGGTTGCCCGGCTCGTTTTGCACGACATCTGCAGACGTTGTAGCAAAACTCTCCAGAAGCTTATCAATGCAGCCCGGCTTGGTTCGAACTTCAAAAACCCGCAATATCGGCCCGCCATCACTCATATTATCCTCCACCTAAGACCAGCCTCCTCAGTACCAAACATCATCATGTGAATTTTTGTGGCCCGCAACTGGTATCGGGCAAATAATCTGTGAGCTGGCCGCAACTCTACTCGTGGCAGCCAACTGGACGTGTCGGCAATTCGATTTCTGCTTTGTGGTGGTGAAACGGGCCTCAAATGACCCTCGCGATAACGTCTCTTCGTGCCCCGAGGCGGACATTGAAGCGGGTGGCATTCGACATCCGCTAATGTGTCCTAACACCATTCATGCCAAATTCGCCGCATCGCAAAAGTGAAGTCTGCGGCAAACTTTTCCCCGTCGCAAAGCGGCGATAACGCCGTCCGCTCCCTCAATCCTATACGCAAGTCAGTCAGCCGCGATATGTCGCTGGCCAGTTCCACGGCCCTAGACCGGTAATCCGGCAAATCATGGGCAACCAGTTCGGCAACGCCCGCGTTCGTCAGGTGGCTCAAAGAATGGCGGCTGGCAAAGGTCTCACCGGGTTTGGTAATTGTCGGAACACCCATCCATAACGCCTCGCAGGTCGTTAAGCCTCCCGTATAGGGGAACGTGTCCAAGGAAATATCGACATCGTTGTAACGGGCCAACAATTCGGGATGTGGCGACCTGCCTTCTAAGATCACGCGTGCGCTGTCGATACCATGTGCGGAGAATTTTTCGAGGATTCTGCGGCGGTTGCCCTCTGCATCCATATTTCCGTATTTAAGAATTAGCCGAGCGTTCGGAACCGCCATAAGGATTTCGGCCCAAGCGATCAGAACGTCATCATTGATCTTGGCCGGGTTGTTGAAGCTGCCAAAGGTGATGAAACCGTTTCGTTCATACGGAAGGGGTCCGACCTCCGCAGCGTAGTCGGGAGGTTCGTAACTGACATAGCCATCGGGAAGCCGAATGACCTTCTCCAAATAGTGGCCCTCGGTTCCCTCGGGAACATGCCAGGAATCGGCGATCAGATAATCTATCGCCGAAAGTCCGACCGAGCCCGCATACCCCACCCATTTGACCTGAAGTGGTGCCGGCCTGCGGGCGATGACGAGAAGCCTGTTTCCCGCCGTGTGGCCGGAGAGGTCAACTAAGATATCGATCCGGTCGGATCGGATGCGTCGACATAAGGCTTCATCTGAAATGCCACGCACATCTGTCCATTCATCGGATAACGCCATCAAGCGTTCGGTCAAATCATCCGGATCGCGGTCCGAATAACAAACCGTTTCGATCGTTCCCACGCGCCTGTGTTCCAGAAGGTTGACAATGAAGTACCCCACCGGATGACGGCCAAAATTCGACGACACAAAACCGACCCGCATTGTTCTGTCCGGGTTCGGGTCATTGTCGTAATCCTGCAACGCGATGTTGAGTGGAATTGCGTATCGTCGATCCCATTCAGCGTGGAGGTCGTTCAATTTCTCGAGGCTAACATCCACGTCATACTGTGCCGCAAATGCCAGGTTGCTGTGCGCCTCGGCGCAATCGGGATCGATGGCCAAGGCCTTGCGGTAGCAGGCCATAGCCTGATCCAGTTCCCCCAGGTCCCTGAACACATTGCCAAGGTTGATCTGCACCTCTGCATACGCGGGCTTGTTGGCGAGGGCCTTGCGGTAGCAGGCCATGGCCTCATCCAGCTTCCCCAGATCCTTGAACACATTGCCCAGATTGACGTGCGCCTCGGCGAAATCGGGATTGATGGCGAGGGCTTTTCGGTAGCAGACCGCGGCATCATTCAGCTTTCGCTGCTCTTCGAACGCAGCGCCTAGATTGTTTTGCGCCTCTGCATAATCGGGCTTGATGGCCAGGGCCTTGCGGTAGCTGACCATGGCCTCGTCCAGCTTGCCCAGGTCTTTGATCGCATTGCCGAGGTTGACGTGCACCTCGGCATAATCAGGCTTGAGGACGAGGGCCTTGCGGTAGCTGGCAACGGCCTCATCCAGGTTCCCCAGGTCCCTGAACAGATTGCCGAGGTTGATGTGCGCTTCGAGGAAACCGGGCTTGATAGCTAGGGCCTTGCGGTAGCCGGCGACGGCCTCGTCCAGCTTCCCCAGGGCTTTGAACGTGGTGCCGAGATTGTAGTGCGTCTCGGCAATATCGGGTTTGATGGCGAGCGCCTTGCGATAGCTGGCCACGGCCTCGTCCAGCTTGCCTAGATGCTTGAACGCCGTGCCCAGGTTGATGTGCGCTTCGGCGAACGCTGGATCGATGGCGAGAGCCTTGGTGAAAAGCTCGACGGCGGTTTCGGGTTTTCCGAGGTGACGGGTGATCACGCCAAGATGATTCAAGATGGCAGGCTGATTGGGGTCGATCTGCAATATTTGCCGATAGATGGCCTCAGCCTGTGGCAGCCGCCCCGCAGCATGGTGCTGCTGGGCGAGATCCATGGATTCTTGTGTGGAAACCTTCTGTTGCCGATTGGAGAACTTCCCAGCTTTCTTTCTGGTTAACTTCTTTTGACGGCGTTTTTCTGCCCTGTTCATTCGGATACACGTTTCCCGGCAGGCTTCATTTCGTACCAACCCTAAACCTATGCCCTGGCAATTAGAAGAGACCGTCTATCGCAACCGGCTGGTGACCGAGATCTCGCCCTGCCCGGACCCGAGAATTTCTCTCAACATGCAATGGACAACGTTCATGCGAACGAATCGAGGCATCAAATTTTCAATGCGCTGAGGTCTGCTAATGGCGACACCCGGACCTTCTGACGATTACCGAAATATGTCCGTTTCCAGGCGCAAAGCGGACCCGGAATGTCCGCTTTTTTACATTTGGGAAATTGACTTCCGCTCTTTGGCGTTTAGCAGACCCTAAAATCGATCAGTGTAAACGTCGGGCTATTGGTCTTGCCCGGTTTTAATGGACAGTTCAAAAAGATCCGGCTGACTGCTGTTCGAAGTCATCCGGGCTGATGTTGCCAAGGTAACCATGGCGTCGTTTTCGATTATAGAACACCTCAATGTAGTC